>Ga0073904_10000871_pt1 | contig 22189 bp, 17 predicted proteins | sample KloWWTrecipitate_FD_66668 | JGI IMG/M metagenome (GOLD analysis project Ga0073904, IMG submission 66668) | Active sludge microbial communities from Klosterneuburg, Austria, studying microevolution and ecology of nitrifiers - Klosterneuburg... | ecosystem: Engineered > WWTP > Aerobic digester >... | reverse complement strand
GCTTGCGCGCCGCGTCGTGGAAGACGACGGCCGAGAACATGTTGCCGTGCTCGGTGACCGCCACCGACTTCTGCCCGAGCCGCTGGGCCTGGTCGAGCAACTCCTCGATGCGGCAGGCGCCGTCGAGCAGCGAGAACTCGGTGTGCAGATGCAGGTGGACGAACTCTGACACTAGGTCATTCCCATTCAATCGTGCTCGGCGGCTTGGACGAGATGTCGTAGACCACCCGATTGATCCCCTCCACTTCGTTGACGATGCGGGACGAGATGGCGGCGAGCAACTCGTGCGGCAGGCGCGCCCAGTCGGCCGTCATGCCGTCGAGACTGTCGACGGCCCGGACGGCGATGGTGAACTCGTAGGTGCGCGCGTCGCCCATCACGCCCACGCTCTGCACGGGCAGCAGCACGGCGAAGCTCTGCCACAGCCGCTCGTACCAGCCCGCCTTTCGCACTTCGTCGGCGACAATCGCGTCGGCACGCTGCACGAGCGCGAGACGATCGCGCGTGAGGGCCCCGACGACCCGCACGGCGAGGCCCGGCCCCGGGAACGGCTGCCGCACGAGAAATTCCTTGTCGATGCCGAGGTCGCGCCCGACGGCCCGCACCTCGTCCTTGAAGAGCTCGCGCAAGGGCTCGACCAGACGGAAGCGCATCCGTTCGGGCAGCCCGCCGACGTTGTGATGGCTCTTGATGGTAGCCGACGGCCCCCCGCGCACCGACACCGATTCGATGACGTCCGGGTACAGCGTACCTTGGGCGAGGAAGTCGAAGTGCCCCATCGCCTTGGCCTCTTCCTCGAACACGTCGATGAAGGTGCTGCCGATGATCTTCCGCTTCTGCTCCGGATCCGACACCCCAGCGAGCCGATCGAGAAACGTGTCGGTGGCGTCCACGAAGTGCACCGGCAGGCGCAGCTTCTTGTAGCGCTCGACCACCTGCCGTGCCTCGTTCAGTCGGAGCAGGCCGTTGTCCACGAAGATGCACTGGAGCCGATCGCCGACGGCCTGGTGGATGAGCGTCGCGGCGACCGTGGAGTCCACGCCGCCCGAAAGCGCGCAGACGACGCGGCCTTCCCCAACCTGTGCGCGGATGCGGGTCATCGACTCGTCGATGAACGACTGGATCGTCCAGTCGCCCGTACAGCCGCAGACGTCGAAGGCGAAGTTGCGGAGGATGTCGGTGCCGCGATCGGTGTGCGCCACCTCGGGATGGAACAGCAGGGCGAAGTAGCCGCGGTCGGGCGCTTCCATGGCCGCAACGGGTGCGTTGGCGCTGGTGGCCGTCACGGCGAAGCCCGGCGGCGCCGCCGCGACGAAGTCGCCGTGACTCGCCCACACCCGCAACTGGTCGGGCACGTCGCGGAGCATCCGGGCGTCGCCGCCCGTCAGCCGGATGAGCGCGTGGCCGAATTCGCGGTGCGGCGCGCTGCCCACCGTGCCGCCCAGCATGTCGGTCATGAGCTGCATGCCGTAGCAGATACCGAGCGTGGGAACACCCAGCTCGAGCACCGCACGGTCGGGACGCGGCGCGCCCGGCTCGCGCACGCTGCTCGGGCCGCCCGAGAGGATGAGGCCCCTGGGGCTGCGGGCGCGAATCGCCTCGGGCGGCGTGTTGAACGGCAGAATCTCGGAGTACACCGAGAGCTCGCGCAGCCGGCGCGCGATGAGCTGCGTGAACTGCGATCCGAAATCGAGGACGAGTATGGTTTGATGTGCCACGGAGCTTCGAGGTAAGGACGGTATTATAGCTGGCGATGCTGTTGATCCTCGCGGCGATCGCTCAGGCCGCCGCGACGCTGGCCACGCTCGACCTGCGTTGGCTGGTCACACTCGACACCCCGCCCGCCGCCCCTCCCGCCTTCGACTCGGGCGCGGCCTACGTGCCGCTGCGTGACCAGGGACTGGTGGCGATCGATCTGGAGCGCGGACACGTGCGCTGGCGCTCGACGCTCACGACGGCGGTGTCGCCAGCGGCCGGCGATGGCCTCGCGTTTCTTGCTCTCGACGGCCGCGTGGAAGCATTGGGCGCCGCCACCGGTGGGACGCGCTGGCAGACGAGGCTGCCGGGCCGGCTGGTTTCTGTCACCTGGGACACGGGATGGCTCCTCTGCGCCAACGATACCGGCGACCTGGCGGCGCTGCGCGCCTCCGACGGTGAACTCGTGTGGCGCACCTCGCTTGGCGCTCCGCCCGTCGTGGCGCCCGCGCCAGGACTCGATCGTGTGTATCTGGGTCTCGAGGGCGGCCAGGTCGTGGCGCTCGAGCTGACGAACGGACGGCGTGCCTGGGAGCGAACGCTGCCGGGCCGCATCACGGGACTGCGGTCGGTGGACGGCCAGCTCATCGCCGGAACGACGGGCAACGCCGTCTTCAGCCTGGACCTGGTCACGGGACGCCAGCGCTGGCGGTGGCGCGTCGGCGGTGACGTATCGGGCCAGGCCGCCGGCGACGAGCGCCATGTGTACTTCACCGCGCGCGACAATGTGCTGCGCGCCGTCGATCTGCGGAGCGGCAACCTGCGCTGGACCGCGGAACTGCCCACGCGGCCGGTCGGCGGCCCGCAGGTCGTGCCAGGACTGGTCCTCGTGCCGATGTCGACCGCGGTGGCCCTCTTCGACCCCGCCAGCGGCGCGGCGCTCGGGACGATGAGCGTCTCGGGTGAGTTGGGTGTGTCGCCACACATCCGTCAGGCGTTTCGCCCGACGGGAGCACGGCTCGTCACGCTCACCCGCGACGGCCGGTTGCAGGGCTTCGGCGCGCGCTTCGAAGCGCCGCCGGCGCCGCTCGACGCGCTGCCGGGCCAGGTCGTCGCGCCGTAGGACCCCGCTCCCGGCGCTCGAGCCGGCCCGTTTTTGGGGCGCGTTCTCCTATCGGGCCGTGGCCCCATCCCAGCCGGCCGGCGCGAGCCGTTCACCCGCTTCGGCAACTCGCGTGCGCTCATGGAGCCGCACATAGGCGGCTGCCCCGGCGAGGCTGATGTACTGGAAGACCAGCCCGCGGAGCAGCCAGGCCGCCAGCTGCAGCGGGAGCGCCGCCAAGCCGACGAACGGCACGAAGGCAATCAGCCCGAGGGCCGCCGTGGCCAGCACCGAAGCCGCCGTGGCCAGCACCATGAGGCCCAGAATAGCCCCGAGCACCCCGACGATGGGCCGGGCCTCCCGCACGATCAGGCGTGCCACCCGCGACACGGCCTTGGCGACACCGCAGTCGTCGGCGGCCATCACGATTTGGGTGAGCAGGTACACGAAGTTGATGATCGTGATCAGACCAATCAGCCACATCGACGCCATGGTCACCAGCAGAGTGCCGCCCAGGTGCGACACCATCGGAGGGCCGAATACCAGCACGGCGTAGGCACCCACCGCGAGGGCGTAGGCGCAGGCCAGCACGGCGCCCAACGAGAGAAAGCGGCGGAACAGGTGCCCCATCCCCCGGGTGAAGCGATCGATGGAGAACTGGTTGGCGCCGGCGAGCGTCGCCAGGTGCAGCGGCGGGAGTTCGATGGCGCCGGCGGCGCGCTCGCCGGCGACGAGCACCGTGAGCGTCCCCGCCTTCACGGCGAACATCAGCACCGACCCGCCTCCGGCCACGAGCGCGAGAGCGCCCAGAAACGCGGCGAGGGCGAAGGGCTGGGCCACCAGCGCGCCAATGAGCGCCGGCAGAACTTGGCGGTACTCCATCCGCAGCAGAGCGCCGGGCTCGGCGCCGACTAGCAGCATCACCAGCACGACGCCGCCAGCGACAGGCACCGCCAGCAGTGCATCGAACAGCGTATCGGCGACGAACTGAACGACGACGACCGGCCAATTGGCCGCGGTGACGAGAGCGCCCCGCTTGAGCAGCAGCTTGAGCGCGCGAGAGTGATTCATGGAAGAGCTGAGAGGCTCCATGTTACCCCGGTACAATGACGACACCGATGCGGCCGCCGCCCTTCATCGTTCGCTCGCTGGTTCGTCTTGCTGCCGGGGGCGCGGCGCTGCTGACCCTCGTCTGGGTGTCGGGTGGCGCCATCGAGCGCCACCGATTTGGCGGCGACGAGGCGGCCGGCCGGGTTCGCGTCGCCGCCCTCGTGGACGAGGCCGTCCGCGACATCGAGGGCGCGCTGCAGCAGGTCATCGACGCGGCCTCGATCGATCAGGCGGCGATGCAGGCGGCCTCACAGGGCGACGCGGCCGCCGAGCGCCGTCTCTTCGCCCGCCTCGGTGAGGCCGCCAGCACAGCCAGGCCGGTGGTGTCGGCCACGCTCTACGGCACCGGGGCCACGCCACTGGCCTGGTCGGGCCGCCCGGTAGAACTGCCCGACACCCGCGTCCTGGGCCCGGCCACGGTGTTTCTGGCGCCCGACGCCCAGGGACTCCTGTTCATCCGGGTGCAGCCGCTCCAGAACGCGGCCGACCCCGTGCGGCACACCGGCGCCATCGTGGTGCAGGCGGCCCTCGCCCGCGCAGACGAGGACGGGCTGTTCGGCGACTACGTGCTCCCGACGAGCCTGGCGCGCGTACGCGTGCGACCGCGCTTTGAAGGCGGGGGTGATGCGGCGCCGGGCGAGTTCCTGATGCGCGCCCAGGCAGGCGATGTGCTCGCGTCGGTGAGCCTGCCCCCGGACTCGCTGGCGCGGGAGCGGGCCGCGTTTGGAGGTCGCCTCCGCGCCGCGCTCCTCGGCCTCGGCGCCGGACTGCTCCTACTGGCGACCGGCCCGTTGCTCGACTGGCGGCGCCTCACGCGCCGGCGCCCGGTGGGTGTGTGGCTGACCCTGGCCGTTGCGGCCCTGCTGATCGGCGCCCGGTGGCTGGCCGGGCGGGCAATCGGCTCCGCCGGTCTCGCCGGCTCGTCGCTGCTCGAAGTCGGCGAGCGACAGCCCTGGTCGTGGGTCGCGTCGTTTTTCTTCACCTCGCCGCTGCACTTCCTGACGTCGAGCCTGACACTGGCGGGTCTGGTGGCGCTGACCTCGTCGAGCTTGGAACTCTGGCGCCTGGCGCGGCGCCGACGGCCGCACGCGGTGGCCGACGGCGGCGCGGCACGCCTCACTCTCGCCGTGCTGATCCAGCTCGCCGCCAGCGCGGGCATGGCGGCGCTGCTGGTAGCGTACGGGGCGTTCATCCGCTTCGGCGTGGCGGGCGTGCCCACCGACATCCTACACTTCGGGCTGCGCCCGTGGGACTCGATGCGCCTCGCCATCCTCGTGGGCATCATCGCCCTCAATGCGGCGGTCGCCGCCGCCGCCGTCGTGCTGTTGCGGCTGGCACTCGTGCCATGGGCGATGGCCGCGCTCCCGAACCGACTGCGCCGCGTCATCGGCTTCACCTGGCTGGCCGCTCCGGCCGCTGTAGTCGCTTCAGGGTCGATCGCGGCCTGGACTCCCAGGGTCCCGACGCTGCTGGCGGCGCTCTTCGTCTGCGCGGTGGCCTGGCGCATCGGCCACGTCCGCGCCGGCATGCGCAAGGCCTCGCAGGCAGCGCGCCTGCTGACCCTGGTGCTGGGGCTCCTCCTGCCGTCGCTCGCCTTCTACCCGTTGCTGGTGGACGCAGCCGGGCGAGCCCGACGCGAGCTCATCGAGACACGCTTCGCGCCAGAGGTGCTGAAACAACGTCGCACGTTGCAGGCGCGCCTCGCCGAGGCACTGGCCGACATCGATCGCATGCCCGGCCTGGCCGACCTGATTCGAGCCTCGAATCCGGCCACGCAGGGCGCGCCGCCCGTCGACGCGGCCTTCCTCGTCTGGTCGCAGACCGAGCTGGCCCGCCAGCGCCTCACCTCCAGCATCGAGCTCTACTCCGCCTCCGGCGGCATCGTCAGCCGGTTCGCGCTGAAACTGCCGGACATCGCCGGGGCACAGGCGGCCACCGACGTCGGCTGCGAGTGGGACATCTTCGAGGAGGTCTCGCCGTTCTTCGCCGAGGAGCGCCGCCTGCTGCACGCGGGCCGGGGCGTCTGCGTCACCGAGGCGGCCGGCCGCGTCCGGCGCGTCGGCGAGGTCGTGGTTCACCTGATGCTCGACTACGGCAACCTCTCGTTCGTGTCGGCACAGAGTCCTTACGTGGCAGTGCTGGGCGCAGGCGGCCCCCGACCCGACGATCGATCGGTACTGACGCCTGTCACCTTCACCGTGTACGGCTGGAGCCGGAAGGTCCTGTACGGCCCATCGTCAGGGGTCGCGGCGCTCGACGATGCCACCTTCGCGCGTGCCGTGGCCGGCCGCGAGCCCTTCTGGTCGACCATGCGCATCGAGGGTCGCGACTCCGAGGTGTACGTCCTGAACGACCGGGGCGGCATCTATGTGCTCGGCACGGAGACCGACACCGGCTTCGGGCACCTGATTGTGATGGCCGAGCTGGTGTCCCTGGCGTTGCTCACCTTCGTCTGCGGCGTGCTGGGCGGATTTGTCTACAGCACCGTCGCGGCACGGACGCCGACCTCCGGACGGGCGCTCCTTCGGGAGGTGCGCGCGAGCTTCTACCGCAAACTCTTCCTCGCGTTCGTGGCCGCGGCCGTCGGTCCCGTCGTGGCACTGGCGTTCGTGGCGCGCGCCTATTTCGCGTCGCTCATGTTCGCCGACATCGAAATGGAAGCCACGCGCACGGCCAACGTCGCCAGCCGCGTGGTCGAAGACTTCGGCTCGCTGCAGACGCGCGGGCTGGCCTCGCTCCCGGCCATCGACGACAACATCGTCGTGTGGCTGAGCCGCGTGGTTGCCCAGGACGTCAACGTGTTCGACGGGCCGCGGCTCCTGGCCTCGAGCGAGCGCAACCTGTTCGCGTCGGGCTTGCTCTCCACGCGGACGCCCGCCGAGGCTTACCAGGCCATCCTGCTCGAAGGGCGTCCCTCGTTCGTCGGACGTGAGACGGTGGGGACGGTCCAGTATCTCGTGGCGGCGGCGCCCGTGCGGGTGGAGATGCGCGAAGCCATCTTGATGGTGCCGCTGACGTCCCGGCAGCAGGAGATCGAGGGACAGATCGAAGAGCTCGACCGGCGGGTGCTGCTGTCGGCCCTCCTCTTCATCATGCTGGGCGCCGGCATCGGCTACTCGATGGCCGAGCGCATTGCCGACCCGGTGAACCGCCTGATGCGCGCCACGCAGCGCATCGCGCACGGCGATCTCGACGCGCGGGTGGTGTCGACGTCAACCGACGAGTTGCGCCGCCTGGTGGAGGCGTTCAACCGGATGGCCGAGGACCTGCGCCGCCAGCGGGCCGAACTGGAGCGCACGAACCGTCTGGCCGCCTGGGCCGACATGGCGCGGCAGGTTGCCCACGACATCAAGAATCCGCTGACGCCGATTCAGCTCAACGCCGAGCACCTGCTCCGCGTGCACGCCGACCGCGGGCGGCCGCTCGGCTCGCTGGTGGACGACTGCGTCGCCAGCATTCTCGGTCAGGTGCGCCTGCTGCGGCAGATCTCGTCGGAGTTCTCCAGCTTCGCCTCGTCGCCGCAGGCCCGGCCGGCACCGGTCGACCTCGGCGGGCTCATTCACGAGATTCTGGAGCCTTACCGCGCGGGCCTGGCCGGGCGCGTGTCGTTCGACGTGGACCTGCCCGTCGCGCTGCCGGCGGCGCGGATCGACCGGTTGCTGATCAGCCGGGCCTTCACCAACGTCATCGAAAACGCGCTGCACGCGATGCCCAACGGTGGCCGCCTGCTGTTCTCCAGTCCTCCCACGCCCGCACGCGGCGAGGTGGCCCTGGATATCACCGACACCGGCGTGGGCATGGACGACGAGGCGGTGGCACGGATCTTCGAGCCGTACTTCTCCACCAAGGCGACGGGGACGGGCCTGGGCCTGACGATCGCCAAGCGCAACGTCGAAGCGACCGGGGGCCGCATCAGCGTGAGATCGGTTCCCGGCGCCGGCACCACGGTGACGATGATATTTCCAGAAGCCGCCCCGTCCGAGCCGAGCTAGTCGGGAGCCGTCGCGTGGCGGTGCGCCCTGAGGCGCGACATGGCGAACCCGACGAACGCTGACGCCAGGTAGGCATACGCCATCAGCAGCAGCACTTCGTGGGGGCGGCTGGCGACGGCGGCAATCAGCGCGGCCATGGCGATGAGCCCCCGGTAGCTCCTCTTGATGCCGAGGTCGATGCTCTTGAAGCTGCGGAAGCGGATGGTGCTGACCATGAGCAGCGCCGGTACGAGTACGACGGCCAGCGCCGGCAACGCCTGCTGAAACGTGTGCATCCCTTCAGGGAAGTAGAACACCGTGGCTGCCGGTACGGCCGCGGCGGCCGGGCTCGGCATCCCGACGAAGTAGCGCTTGTCGGTGTGGGTCTGGATGTTGAAGCGCGCGAGGCGGAGTGCGGCGGCCGTGACGAACAGGAATCCCACGGCCCAGCCCAGGCGGCCAAGCGGCACCAGCCCCCACTGGAACGCGAGAATTGCCGGCGCCATGCCGAACGAGATGAGGTCGGCCAGCGAGTCGAGCTGTACGCCGAACTCGCTGGTGGTGCCCGTCATGCGCGCGATGCGACCGTCGAGCATGTCGAGCACGACGGCAATGCCGATGAACGGTGCGGCGGTGGGCAGGTCGCCGCGTATGGCGTAGATCACGCACGCCCAGCCACAGAAGAGGTTGGCGAGGGTGAACAGGCTCGGCAGCAGCGACACGCCGCGCCGCAGGCCCCGCCCTTCGGCGGGGCGCTTCACCGAATGGAGCCGCGGGTGGTGCTGAGATCCGTGCTGAGCCATGGCGGTGTCAGGATAACCGGGCCAGCACCGTCTCGCCAGCGACGACCCGATCGCCGGGTTGGACGAGCACCTGGGCCCCCGGAGGGACGAACAGGTCGATGCGGGACCCGAACTTCATGACGCCGAAGCGTTGCCCCCGCGACACCGTGTCGCCCGGCTTCAGCCGGCACACGATACGGCGCGCGAGCACGCCGACGATCTGGCGGCACACCACCTTGCGTCCTTCGCGCTCGAACCACACCTCGGTCCATTCGTTGAGGTGACCCGCCTCGAGCTTGTAGGCCGGAAGAAACGATCCGGCGTGGTACTCGACGTGCGTCACGGCCCCTTCGATCGGCGTGCGGTTGACGTGCACGTCGAGGGGCGACAGAAAGATGCTGATCTGCCGCCAGTCGCCCTCAGGGGCACCCGGGCCCGGCATGCCCCCCGCGACCATCACCCGTCCGTCGGCCGGCGAGACCACGAGGTCGGGGGCGGAAGGCACAGTCCGGGCCGGGTCCCGAAAAAAGAACACGAAGAAGGCGGCCAGCACGAGGAACGGCACCGACCAGGCCCTTCCCCCGCCCCAGCCGGCGAGGAGCGCGAGTGCGAGCGCGACAAGGACGAACGGCAGGCCGGCACGGTCGATGAGCATCGAGGCTCGATCATAGGCGAAGACAGCGCCCGGGCGGGCGGGGCGTCGACATTCGCAGACAGGAGCGGACACTTGCGTACAAGAAGAGGGCCACCCTGGCGGGGTGGCCCAGAGGCGATGGTGCGGCCCGGCTTCAGGCCGGGACGGTTGCCTGTGACTGACCGGCGCGGTAGTCGCGCAAAATCGCCTCCATGCGATCTTTGAGGTGGAGCTTGCGCTTCTTCAGGGTGATTTCTTCGAGCTGTTCGTCGTCGGAGAGGTAATGCTTGGTTTCGAGCGCAACCAGGCGTTCGTCGAGTTCCTGGTGCTGGGAGGCCAACTGGCGAAACTCGCCGTTGGTCTCGAGGAGCAGGTCCTTCACATCCTGTACCTCAGCCATCGGGGCTGCCTCCTTCCGGGCCAAAGCGTTCGGGACGCTCGCCCTATGCGCGCACTTTACCACCCCCGTCACGGCGATTCAACTGCCGCGCTCAGTAGCAGCGCGTCCTCGACGGGTCCCGCATAGTAGCTCGGGCGCACGCCCGCGACGATGAAGCCGGCGCCCTCGTACAGCCGCAGCGCGGCGAGATTCGATCGCCGCACTTCGAGCGTCGCCCGGCGTACACCCTCCCGGGCGGCCGAGGCCAGCGCCCCGTCGAGCAGCACGCGTCCGAGCCCGCGTTGGCGGTGGTCCGGATGTATCGCGAGGTTGTTGATGTGCATCTCGTCCACCACCCGCCAGAACGCAATGAAGCCGGCCACGACGCCGTCCGCGGTGCGGATGACGTAGATCCGGCAGACATCGGGACGTGCCAGTTCGGCCTCGTACCACGCACGACCGGTCGGGTTGTGGAACGACGCGTCCTCTATGGCGATCACGGCGTCGAGATCGGCCGGGCCGGCAAGGGGCTCGACTCGGACAGGCGACGCTGGCATCGGCGACCTTCCGGGCGGCTAGCGGCGCCCCACGTCCGGGCGCCGCACGTAGAGCGGCTGCAACTGATGTGGCCGGTGCGAACCATCCTCGCTGGCGCGTCGCCGGGCCAGGCGTGCGATGGCGGGCGCGAGCAGCGGGTGCGGGACGACGCGGACCTCACGCGCCACCACCGAGCCGTAACGGTCGGCGATGTCGCCCACCAGAAGGTCGACCGCAGGCGCGGCGTCCAGCCAGCGGGCCCAGATTTCGTCGGGCGGCGCCACTTCAGGCGGACCAATGGGTGTCAGCGCCGGCCAGGCCCCAGCCTCCCCGTGCACGTCGTAGCGGGCCGCGAACACCTCACCCCGCGCGGCGTCCATCCAGGTGCCGATGCGGACGCGGGCAGCGCCGAGCGTCTCGAACGCCGTCAGGGCCATGGCCTCGAGCGCCGACACGCCCACGACCGGCCGATTCAGGGCGAGGGCGATGCCCTGCATGGTGGCGAGCCCGATTCTGAGCCCCGTGAAGGCGCCGGGACCCGAAGCGACCGCGAGCAGATCCACGGCCGCCAGCGCGACGCCGCCGTCGGCCAGCACGCGCGCCAACTCGCCCGGCAGCCGCTCGCCATGTGTGCGCGACGCGTCACCCGCTGCCACTGCACGGACGAGGTCGTCGTCCAGCAGCGCCGCACTACCGGCGCGACTGGTGGTATCGAGGGAGAGGATCAGCACGGGCAGAGGCTGTGTCGATCGTATACTCGACCTCGTCTGTTTGTCGCACCTCGCCTGACGTGACCCAGCCGTCCACATCCTCTCCGCCGCCCGTGCCGTCCGGCACGACGCTGACGCCTGCCATGCGCCAGTACTTCGAGGCGAAGCGCCAGTACCGGCACGCGATCGTGTTCTTCCGGATGGGTGACTTCTACGAGATGTTCTACGAGGACGCCCTGGTGGCGGCCCGTGCCCTCGACCTGACCTTGACGTCGCGGTCGAAGGACCAGTCCGGGACGCCGGTGCCGATGTGCGGTGTGCCCTACCACGCCGCAGACGGCTATATTGCGCGGCTCGTGAAGAGGGGCTATCGGGTCGCGATTTGCGAACAGGTCGAAGACCCGAAGAAGGCCAAGGGCGTTGTCAAGCGCGAGGTCGTGCGGGTGATTTCACCCGGCACGCTCGCCGACGTGTCGTACCTCGACGCCAGGGAGCCAGCCTTCCTGATGGCCATCTCCCCCACGCTCGGCGCCGATCAGCGGACCACCGAATACGGCGTCGCCCTCCTGGACTTGTCCACGGGCGAATTCGACGCGGCCGAGTACGGCGGGGTCGAGGGCCTGCAGGCCCTGCAGGACGAGATCGCCGTGCTGCGGCCCCGGGAGATTGTCGTCGCCGGCGGCTACGACGTCCGCCAGGCCATCCCGGCCATAGCCCACCACGGCCTGCCGGTGACCGAAGTGGAAGGCTGGTACTTCGATCTCCAGAGCGCCCGGCAGACGCTGCTCGATCAGCTTCGCGTGAGCAGCCTCGACGGGTTCGGGCTCGAGCGGCGGCCGGGGGCCGTCGCCGCTGCCGGCGCCCTGGTGCGCCACCTGCGCGACACCCAGAAGGCCGAGCTCGCCCACGTGCGCAGCCTTCGGCTGCGCCAGGCCGCCGACGCGCTCATCATCGATCCGACGACGCTCAAGCACCTCGAAGTGGTGGAGTCGACCGGCGGCGGTCGGCAGGGCTCCCTGCTCCACGAACTGGACCGGACGGTCACGCCGATGGGCGGACGCCTAATGCGGGCGTGGCTGCTCCGTCCGCTGGTCGCGCTCGAGCGAATTCGCGATCGCCTCGACGCGGTTGAGGAATTCGCCATCCGCGCCACCGAGCGTGCCAAGGTGCGCGGGACGCTCGAGAACGTCCAGGACCTGGAGCGCCTGATGTCGCGCATCGCGCTCTCGACCGCCGGTCCCCGCGACCTGGCGGCGCTTTGCGCGTCGATTGCCGCGGTGCCGCGCGTCTCGCTGTTGCTGGACGCCTGTGAGGCGCCGCTCGTGCGTAGCCTGCGCGGTGAGCTCGATGATCTGTTGGACGTCCGCGGCTGGATCGAGACGACGATTGGCGATCAGCCGCCGGCGCTGGCCCGCGACGGCGGCTTCGTGCGCGACGGCGTGGACGCCGAACTCGATCAGCTGCGCCACGTCAGCCGCTCGGGCAAGCAGCTCATCGCCGAGATGGAGGGTCACGAGCGCGCGCGCACCGGCATCGCGTCGCTCAAGGTGCGATTCAACCGGGTGTTCGGGTACTACATCGAGGTATCGAAGGCCAACCTGCACCTCGTGCCGCCCGACTACCTGCGCAAGCAGACCATCGCCGGCGGCGAGCGCTTCATCACGCCGGCGCTCAAGGACTACGAAGAGAAGGTACTCGGAGCCGACGAGCGAATCCTCGAATGCGAGCTCGCCCTGTTCGAAGTCCTTCGCGCGCGTGTTGCGGCCGAGGCTCCGCGCGTGCTCGACACCGCCCGCGCCCTGGCGGCGCTCGATGTGCTGGCCGCCTTCGCCGAATCTGCCGCCGTTTGCAACTACGCCAAGCCTCACGTGAGCGACGATGACGTGCTCGTGGCGGTCGACGTGCGTCACCCGGTGGTGGAGCGGCTGGCGGGCGGTGCCTTCGTGGCCAACGACGTCAACCTGAACAGTACCTCGCACCAGTTGGTGATCATCACCGGCCCGAACATGGGCGGCAAGTCCACCTATCTGCGGCAGGTGGCGCTGCTCTGTCTGATGGCGCAGGCCGGCTCGTTCGTTCCGGCGCGCGAGGCCAAGGTGGGTATCATCGATCGACTATTCGCCCGGGTGGGCGCCTCCGACAATATCGCGCGCGGGCAGTCGACCTTCATGGTCGAGATGCAGGAGACCGCGCAAATCCTCAACGGCGCCAGCTCGCGAAGCCTCGTGGTGCTCGACGAGATTGGGCGCGGCACGGCGACCTTCGACGGCCTGTCGATCGCGTGGGCGGTGGCGGAGTTTCTCGCCAAGGACGGCCCCTGCCGTCCGAAGACGCTCTTTGCCACGCACTATCACGAGCTCACCGACCTGGCCGACGCCCAGCCCGGCGTCATCAACGCGCACGTCGCGGCCCGCGAGTGGAAGGACGACATCGTGTTCCTCCACAAGATTTTGCCCGGCCGATCCGACCGCAGCTACGGCATTCAGGTGGCACGGCTTGCCGGACTGCCCCAGCCCGTCATCGCGCGCGCCCGTGCCATCCTGCACGGGCTCGAGCAGGACGAGTTGAGCCGCGGCGGCCGCCCCGCCATCAGTGGCCAGCGCGCCTCGCCCTCCGCACAGCTCGGCTTGTTTCAGGCGCCCTCGCCCGTCGAAGAGCGTTTGCGCGATCGCCTGCGCGAGGTGGACATCAATCGCACGACGCCGATTGACGCCCTGCAGCTACTACAGGAATTGAAGCAGAAGGCGGAGTGAGACCGGGTCCCTGGAGCGCCGGGACTTCAGTCCTGACGTGCGGTTGGGAGCGCCGGGACTTCGGTCCCGGCGTGCGGTTGGGAGCGCCGGGACTTCAGTCCCGGCGGCGCGGCCTAGCTCTTGAGCTTCGCGATTTCGACCTTGGCGTCGCTCGCATACGGGGAATCGGCGTGCTGCTCGACGACCTGGGTCAGCGTCTTGCGGGCGTCGTCGGTCTTGCCCGCCAAGCGATAGGCCCGCGCCAGCTCCATCAGGAGCGCCTCGGCCGGCAGCGGACTGTCCGCTTGTGCCGCCATCTCTTTCAGCGTGGCGATGGCCGGATCGTACTGCCCGGCGACCATCTGCGCGGAGGCCTTGCCCAACCGCGCGGACCGCGCCACCAGGGCGTTACCACTGCCGATCAACTGGTCGTACTGCTGGATGGCCTCGTCTCGCCGGCCCATCTGAGCCAGGGTCTCGGCGGCGTGGAGCCGCGCCGTCTGGCCGGCCGCGGTGTTCGGATAGGCGTCGGCCGCGGCCATGAACTTGGGCAGGGCGGCGTTCAGCTTGGCGTCCAGCGTCGGGTAGCTGCCAGGGAGCTGCCCGCCGGGGTTGGTCGGGTCGTTGGTCGTACCCGCCGGCGGCGCGGGTGGCTGCACGCCCGATTCGGCGATGACCATGGCTTCGGCCAGCAGCGTTGCGGCCTTGGTATTCACGCTGCGCTGCCAGGCGGTGTAGCCAAGGACGCCGGCCGCGACGATGGCGACGGCCACCGCGCTGCCGAGAACGGCCGTTCGGTTCTGCTCGAACCATGTTTGGACGCGGCTCACCGCGATGGCGAACTCGTTGGTTTGGAGGTGACGCCGTTCGGAGCTTTTCATGAGTGTGTTCTCGCTGTGGAAATCGCGCAGGCCGCCATCGTCGGGCTGGCGCGCCCGGGCGGAATTGAACCGCCGACCCCCCGCTTAGGAGGCGGGTGCTCTATCCCCTGAGCTACGGGCGCATGTCCCTTGTATTGTAACTGGCCGGGGCGGCGGCAGCGGCAGACGACCTGCCCGGCCCGCGCCACTAATACTGAAGCACCGAGTACACCGTTTCGCCATCCAGGCGTGCCCGGCCCTTGAGGAAGTCCAGCTCGATGAGGAACACCAGGGCGTGCAGGTCGGCGCCGAGTTGGCGCACCAGCTTGGTGGCGGCGGCCGCCGTCCCGCCTGTTGCGAGCACATCGTCCACGACCAGAACGCGGCTGTCGCGGGTCACCGCATCGGCGTGCATCTCGAGGCTGTCGGTACCGTACTCGAGAGCATAGTCTTCGCGCACCGTCTTCGCCGGTAGCTTGCCCGGCTTGCGGATGGGCACGAAGCCGCACCCCAGGGCGTTGGCCACCGCCGCGCCCAGGATGAACCCGCGGCTCTCGATACCGACCACCGCGTCGATGTCCTCGCCCATGTAAGGGGCGGCCAGGGCGTCGATAGTGTCGCGGAATCCGCGCGGGTCGGCGAGCAGCGTGGTGATGTCGTAGAAAAGGATGCCCGGCTTCGGGAAGTCGGGCACGCTTCGGATCTTCGCTTTGAGATGGTCCATAGGGTCGAAATCGGAGTGGGGTCAGTCTTCGATCAGGAAGGCGTGGCGCGTAGCCGGAGGCTCGGTGTCCTCGACAATCACGTATTCCACGCGGGCGCGCGACGGGCCCTGACGCACCGCGCGTTCGAAGCGCACGACGGATTCGGCCTCGCCTTCGGCCACGGCCTCGACACGTCCATCGTCGAGGTTGCGGACCAGGCCCGCCAGGCCTTCGCGCCGCGCAGCCTCGGCCAGATAGAACCGGAAACCCACGCCCTGCACGCGCCCGCTCACCAGAAACCGCCGCGCCACGCGCATCCGGCCCATTCTACCCGGTTCCCGCCGACGTGCCCCCAGGGTGCTCCTCGCCTCTCCGCCCCCGTCCTCATTGCGGCCGCTGCGGCGTCTGAGGCGGGACCGGTACGTTGGGGTTCACCGGCTCGAGTTTCTGGCGCTGAAATGCCGCGTTCAGGCGTGGAAGCTCGGTCTCGAGCGTCGAGGTGAGCGTCTGCAACTGGGCGTCGAGGGCCTTCGACAGCTCGTCGAACACCGCGTAGGTCTGCTGCGTCGGCCGGTGATCGGCGCTCTCAATCACACCCATCAGGGCGGCGATCTTATTGTTCAACTTGATAGGGAAATTCAATGGATCCTGGCTGCTCTGGTTCCGGACCTGGTACGCTTCCGCCTCCACCGCCGCCAGGGGCTTCAGCAGGCCGTCAGCCAGTTTCTGAATCTCGGCCTTGCGGCGGGCCGACACGTTTTCGAGCCGCGCGTTGACCTGATCCCGGATCCCGCGAATCCGGATGACGGCCATGTTGGCGGCGGTCACTCGATCGCGCACCTGCATCGAGAGCTTGAACTGCTCCCGCAGGTAGGCTTCGGTGATGCCGTCGGCCAGCAGCCGCGGATCGACACCCAGCAAGAAGTCCCGCGTCCTGGTCTCATCGCTGGCGGTGATGCGCACCGTGTACTTCCCGGGCGGCGCGGCCGGCCCGCGCTGGGGCTGGGCCGCCCACATGATCATGCCCGGAAACACCGTGGCGCCCTCGTAGCGCAGGTCCCAGGTGAACCGGTTCATCCCCTTCGAGACACCGACACGGGCCGGTGCGGGCCGGACCGGGTTGTCGTCGCCGGTGTCGGCCGCCTCACCCGGCGCCTTCGGCGTGCCGGTGAAGGACCGCACGACCGCGCCCTGGGCGTCGAGGAACTCGATCTTCACCTCGTCGGCGTCCTTGCCGAGGTAGTAGTCGACGGTGACGTTCCGGTCGCGACCGCGCACTGGATTGAACGTGTCGAAGACGAACAGGTCGTTGCTCGTCAGGCCGGGCGTGGCCTGCCGCAGCACCCCGATGTTGTCGAGGATGTAGAAACCGCGACCGTGCGTGCCGATCACGAGGTCCCGCTCCTCCACCACGATGCCGTGCACGGGCGTCGTGGGCAGGTTCAGCGCCAGCGACTGCCAGCCGGCCCCGTCGTCGAACGACACGTAGAAGCCGTGCTCGGTGCCCATGTAGAGCAGGCCGCGGCGCTTGGGATCCTCGCGAATCGTGCGCGGAAAGTCGTGCTCGGGAATGCCGGTGACAATCGCGGTCCACGTCTTGCCGAAGTCAGCGGTCTTGTAGGCGTACGGGCGGCGATCGCCGAGCTGGTAGCGGTTCCCCACCACGTACACCACGCCGTTCTGATGCGGCGAGGCTTCGATGAGGCTGATACGCGTGAAGTCGGGCAGGCCCGGCGGAGTGACCTTCTCCCAGGTCTTCCCGCCGTCGCGTGTGACGTGCACCCATCCATCGTCGGATCCCGTCCAGATGGTCGACGCGTCCTGGTGTGATGGCGCAATCGTGAAGATGACGGCGTAGGTTTCGACGCCGGTCTGATCCCTGGTGATCGGTCCGCCCGAGGCCTGCATGGTCTTCGGATCCGAGCGCGCGAGGTTCGGGCTGATCTTCTCCCAGCTCTGACCACCGTTGGTGGTCCGCCACAGGTACTGAGAAGCGGCGTACAACGTCTGGCCGTCCACGGGCGAAAAAACGATGGGGAACGTCCACTGGAAGCGTTCCGTGATGTCGATGGACGAGTAGCCCATCGGGTTGTTCGGATAGATGTTCACGGCGCGTTGCTGGCCGGTCTCGCGGTCGAGCCGGCTGAGGAAGCCCCCGTAGCTGCCCGCGTAGAAGACGTTCACGTCGTTCGGGTCGGGCGCGATGTAGCCGCTCTCGCCGCCCCCAACCGCGTAGAAGACCGGTGGCAGACTGCCCTCGCCGGCGCCCGGGTTGGCCTGGCTGCCCACGCAGGCGGTGGAGTTGTCCTGTTGCGCCCCGCACACGTGATACGGCACGTGCCGGGTGGTGAACACGTTGTAGAACTGCCCGGTCGGAAAATGCTGGCTCGTCCACGTGCTCCCGCCGTTCACGCTGACGTTCGCACCGCCGTCGTTGGCCTGCACCATCCGCTGGTGGTCGGTCGCCGAAATCCAGAGGTCGTGATTGTCGCCGTGCGGCGGCCGGATGGTCGTGGTGGTCTTGCCGGCGTCGGTGGACTTGTGAAACTGCACGTTCAAAACGTAGACGGTGTCTTTCTCCCTGGGGTCGGCCACCACGCGGGTGTAGTAAAAGGCCCGCTGCCGCAGGCTGCGGTTGTCGTTGGCCAGCGTCCACGACGCGCCGGCGTCGTCGGACACGAACAGGCCACCCTTTTCGTTTTCGATGAGGGCGTAGATGCGGGTGCTGTCCACGGGTGACACCGACACGCCTACCTTGCCCCAGATGCCCGTGGGGAGCCCGGCCTGACGCGTCAGCTCGGTCCAGGTGTCGCCACCATCCGTGGACTTGAACAGCCCGCTGCCCGGGCCGCCGCTCGACATGCCCCAGGGGCTGCGGTTCGCTTCCCACAGGCCGGCGTAGATGACGTTCGGGTTCTTCTGGTCGATCGACAGGTCCACGGCCCCCGTCTTTTCGTCCCGATACAGCGTCTTCGTGAAACTCTGGCCGCCGTCGGTGGACTTGTACACGCCGCGCGTGGGGTGCTCGTCGTAGACGTGGCCCAATACCGCCGCGTACACGATGTCGCAGTTGGCCGGATGCAGCCGGATGCGCGCAATCGCCTGCGAGTCCCGCAAGTCGGGCAACTGCGTCCAGGTCTTGCCGCCATCCCCGGTCCGGTAGATGCCGTCGCCCTGGATGATGTTGCCCCGGAACTCGGTCTCGCCGGCGCCGATGTAGACGACGTCGGGGTTCGACTGGCAGATGGCCAGGGCTCCGATCGACGAGGTGGTGATCTTGCCGTCGGTCATCGGCTCCCACGTCGTGCCGCCGTCGACGGTCTTCCACGCGCCGCCGCCTGTGGCGCCGAACCAGTACTCGTACGGACGCTGCTCGCTCCCGCCCACCGCGATGGAGCGCCCGCCGCGGTTGGGTCCGATGCTGCGCCAGCGCATCCCGCTGTAAAGACCGGGATCGACCTCTGACGCCGACTGGGCTGCCGTCAGCGAAACAGAAGAGGCCGTGGCGGCGACGGCGATCGCCGTCGCCGCTGCCAGGGTCGTGAGCTTTCTGAGGGCGATCATCGTGAACTCCAGGAGAAGGCGCGCCTGACCTGTCAATTGCTCAGTCTAGCGCACGGGGCCGAGGCGATCGGCGACAGAGGAACGGGCCGGACGGCCGCGCGTGTCAGGCCGCCGCGCCGCGGGCGCGCTCGCGCGCCAGCAGCGCGATGCCCAGCGCATTGAGCAGGAGAATCCGCAAGCGCCGCACTAGCGCCAGCGTGACACCGGCCGAGGTGCCCAGGCCAAGCAACTGCGAGACCGAGCCGGAGCCCACTTCGTCGATGCCGAGGCGATACGGTACGAACTTGAACGCGACGGTGATGAATCGCCCCGTCGTCTCCATGAGAAACGCGTCCACCAGCGTGGTCTGAGATCCGCCCGGCATGGTCCGCAGGATGAGCCAGACCTCGGCCACCGCCGCCGCGTGGAACAGCACCTCCCACGCCGCCACGTGCAACGAGCGGCGGGCCGGCCAGTGCGCGACGTCGTAGATACTGGTCTCGAGTGCGGTCAGGGCATCGGTCCGGGCGGGACGCCGTCGTACGCGCGCCACCAGGCCCTCGACCCTCGACAACACGGCCGGCCGCGTACGGAACACCCACAGTCCCGCCAGGCCCGCAACCAGCGACGCGGCGACGATGGCCTCGCCGATGCGTTCGATCGCCGCGGGTACGTCGGCCCGCTGCAACAGCACCCATACGCCGCCCAGCAGCATCGCGATGACCGACACGGTGTAGAAGCCGTTTTCCACGGCCACCGACGAGAGGCTGGCCGCGGTCGGCACGTGGCGGCGGCCCATGATGACCTTGGTGGGCTCACTGGCGAGTAGTCCGAGCGGGGTCAGGTTGCCGAGCGCATCGGCGGCGAGCGTGGCGGCGAAGGCGGCGCCGAACGGGATGCCGCTCTGCTCGTCCACCCGCGAACAGATCGACCAGGCCCGCGCGCGGAACGCCATTCGCGCGGCCCCCAGCGCCAACACGGCCAGGAGCCAGGCGCCGACGCTCCTGAAACTGGCCACGATACTGTCGGTTCCGGCCTGGCGGATGCTGATGACGAGCAGCACGACGCCGAGCGCGAGAATCAGCGCCACGACCGGCGACCTGAACGATCGCGATGGCTGGTCCGAGTCGGTCACGAGAGGCCTCAGGATACCAACCTTCGGCCCCGGGCCGCGTCACGGACCTTGAAAGACGAAAGCCCGCGTTGCCGCGGGCTGTGTCGTGCGAAAAACAGTGGTCGGGGCGACTGGATTCGAACCAGCGACCTCTCGGTCCCGAACCGAGCGCTCTACCAAGCTGAGCCACGCCCCGGAGGCGACGAAGCCGAAGTGTAACACACTGGCGGTACCGAACCCAGGTTCCGGGGGGCAATCTCAGGGGGCGGTCTTCAGCAGCCGTTCCAGCCCCTCGATGGCCCCAAAGTCGGTCAGATCGGCCTGGAGCGGCGTCACGGAGACGAATCCTTCCATCACCGCCTCGTAGTCGGATCGGCCGCCGTCGGGATGCCACTCGTCGAGCGCTTCCTCGATCCAGTAGTAGGCCTGCCCGCGCGGGTCGACTCGCGAGTCGATTTGCGTCACGTGATTGCGGCGGGCCTGGGTGGTCACGCGAAACCCCTTGGGCAGCCCGGTGTTCACGTTGATGTTCAGAAAGGTTCGGGCCGTCCAGCGGTGTGTCAGCGCCGCCCTGGCGACGGTGACGGCCGCCTCCGCCGCGTACGAGAAGTCGAACTCCGGAGTCCGGCGCAGCGACACCGCAATAGCGGGGATGCCCAGCAGCGCGCCCTCCATGGCCCCGGCCACCGTCCCCGAGTACGTCACATCGTCTCCGAGGTTCCACCCCTTGTTGATGCCCGAGACCACGAGGTCCGGCTTGCGCTTGAGCACGACATCCACGCCCAGATTGACGCAGTCGGTCGGCGTGCCGTCCACGGTCCAGACGCCGGTGCCATGTGACTCGAGCCGGAGCGGGCGGCGCAGGGTCAGGGCGTGGCCGATGGCCGACGCTTCCTGTGTAGGGGTGACGACGGTGACCTCACCCAGGGCTTTGAGGGCATCGGCCAGCACGTGGATTCCGGACGACGACACGCCGTCGTCGTTGGTGACGAGGATGACGGGCATAGGAATCACCGATCATATGCGAAGCGTCGCGTTCGCCTCTATAATGCGCGCAATGGATTGGTGGCTCTGGGTGGCCGGCGGGCTGGCGCTGATGGTGCTGGAACTGGTCACGCCCAGTGGGTTCTTCATCATGTTCTTTGGGCTGGGTGCCCTGTCGGTTGGCGCCCTCACGTGGATTGGCCTCGTGGCGGCGGGCTGGCTGCAGTGGCTGCTCTTCACGCTGCTCGCCCTGGGCTTCATCGCCGTGTTCCGCGGGCAGTTTCCGCAGCTCTTCCGGGCCGCGCCGCCCCCGACCGTCGACTCACTGGTGGGCGTGCTGGCCGTACCGCAAGCGGCCATCGAGCCCGGCGCGGTTGGCCGCGTCGAGGTGCGCGGCTCCACGTGGAGCGCGCGCAACGCCGGCCAGGCTGGCCTTGCGATGGGCCAGCGCTGCACCGTCGTCAGCGTGGACGGCCTGCTGCTGACCGTCCGGCCCGAGTAGCGTCGCTCTCCCCTTTCTCAAGGAGTCGCCATGTTCGAAAGCGGTCTGTTCGTCATCGTCCTGCTCGCGGCGCTGGTCCTCATCGTGGTCGCCAAGACCGCCATCGTCGTTCCGCAGCAGAGCGCCTTCGTGGTCGAGCGGCTGGGACGCTACTCGGGAACGCTCGACGCGGGCTTCCATATCCTGGTGCCCTTCATCGACGTCATTCGCTACAAGCACTCGCTCAAGGAATCGGCCGTCGACATCCCGGCGCAGGTCTGCATCACGCGCGACAACGTGCAGGTGCAGGTGGACGGCGTGCTCTACCTCAAGGTGCTGACTCCCGAGCGGACCTCGTACGGCATCTCCGACCACATGTTCGCCATCAGCCAACTCGCGCAGACGACGCTCCGGAGCGAGGTGGGCAAGATCGACCTCGACCGGACATTCGAGGAGCGGACCAACATCAACACGTCGGTGGTGGCCGAACTCGACAAGGCCACCGAACCCTGGGGCGTGAAGGTGCTGCGCTACGAGATCAAGAACATCACGCCCCCGTCCGACGTGCTGGCGGCGATGGAGAAGCAGATGCGCGCCGAGCGCGAGAAGCGGGCCGTGATTCTCACGTCCGAGGGCCAGCGCGACGCCGCCATCAACACCGCCGAAGGTGACAAGCAGCAGGTAATCAAGGCGTCGGAGGCACGCAAGCAGCAGCAGATCAACGAGGCCGAGGGCGAGGCCTCGGCCATCCTCGCGGTGGCCGGCGCCACGGCCGAAGGCATCCGGCGGGTGGCCGAGGCGTCGCAGATGCCAGGCGGCGCCGAAGCCATTCAGTTGCGCGTCGCCGAGCA
>Ga0073904_10000870_pt1 | contig 22203 bp, 22 predicted proteins | sample KloWWTrecipitate_FD_66668 | JGI IMG/M metagenome (GOLD analysis project Ga0073904, IMG submission 66668) | Active sludge microbial communities from Klosterneuburg, Austria, studying microevolution and ecology of nitrifiers - Klosterneuburg... | ecosystem: Engineered > WWTP > Aerobic digester >... | reverse complement strand
GCGACGCCGACGGCACACCGCACAGTTTCGGCAGAACATTCCCGCTGGTCCCATCACGATTGTTCAAACAGATCGCCGCGCGTGATGGCGGCTGCAGGTTCCCGGGCTGTGACCGACCAGTCAAGTGGACCGACGCCCACCACATCCACTGGTGGGAACACGGCGGAACCACCAGCTACGACAATTTGATCCTGTTGTGCTCCAGACACCACCACTACGTGCACCAACAGACGATCGATATTGATCTGATGCCGACCGGTGACGCGTTCTTCACCACCCACGACGGCCGACGCACAACCTCCGAACCCCGCGGCGCACCACCCACGCGCGGCCCCGACTGACGGCAGCCCTTCGTCCTCTACGATCGCAGCGTGGAGTCGATTGCACTGGTGGCGGCTGGGTGGGCGTCGGGGCTCAACGCATATCTCACCGTGCTGATCCTCGGCGTCTCTGGTCGCCTCGGTTGGGCGAACACGCCGCCAGGACTGCAGACGAACCTCGTGCTGGGTGCTGTCGGTGCGGCCTTTCTCGTGGAGTTCATCGTCGACAAGATTCCACTGCTCGACAGCGTGTGGGATCTGGCGCACACGTTCATTCGGCCCATCATCGGCGGGCTCACGGGGGCGGCCATCGCCGCCGGCCAGCTGGGGCGGCCAACGGCGTTCGCCTTCGCAGCCGGGCTCGCCCTCATTGGCCACCTCACCAAGACGACAAGCCGCCTGGCCCTCAACATGTCGCCCGAGCCGTTCACCAACATCATTGCCAGCTTCGCCGAAGACGGGGTCGTCGCCGGGCTTACCGCACTCGCAATGGCCTACCCACGCCTCGCCGCTGTCTCGGCCGCCGTCGCAGCAATCGTCGGCGTCATCGTCGCGTTCCTGCTCTGGCGACTTGCGCGCCGGGGCCTGCGAAAGGTTCGCGCCTGGCTCGACGGGCGACCTGCTCCGGCGCGAAACAGCCTCTGACCGGGCGGACCCGGCCAGAGGCTGTGGAGGCGACGATGGGAATTGAACCCATGTGGACGGCTTTGCAGGCCGTTGCCTCAGCCACTCGGCCACGTCGCCATGCGATCTCCGGTTGCCCGGATCACGGCGCCTGCACGATAGCGGGTGATCAGCCCATCATGCAGGTGTGCTCCGACATCGCACCCAGCCGCCAGGCGTGACAGGCTCGACAAATGCTCTCACGACGCCTTGCGCTTCCGGTCGCCGCCATCCTCCTGCTCGCTGCGTGCAGCGACGACTCTTCGTCCACAGCCACCACCGGTGCGGTCACCACGACCCTCGCGGCGACGACACCCGAGACGACACCCGACACCACCCCGGTCACCGAGGCGCCCGCCACCTCGCAGGCAGCAACCACCACCACCGTCGACCTCGCCGCGCAGGCTATGGCCTACAGCGAATACGGCGACTACCCGGTGGGTGTCACCACCTTGCAGCTGGCAAGCGGCCCAAAGGTGGAGGTCTGGTATCCAGCGGTCGCGGGCACCACCGGCACCGAGACCTACGACGTGCGCGATTTCGTCGGCGACGGCATCCGCGCCCTGCTCACCGGCGACGTCCCCTCCACATTCAGCTACCCGGCGGGTCGCGACGCCGACGTTGCCGATGGCGCGTTTCCGGTCGTGATGTTCAGCCATGGGTTCACCGGCATGAGGGTGCAGAGTTCGTTCCTCACGTCCAACCTGGCCAGCTGGGGGATGATCGTGGTGTCCGTCGATCACCCGTCACGCTCGATGGAGAACGTGCTGGGCGGAACCGCCGCGGCCCAGACCGGCAATCCCGTCGACGAACTGCTGCAGGGCCTGGAGCTGATCACTGCCGAGGGCGCAGATGCCGCCAGCCGCTTCAGCAGCCATGTCGACGCTGAGCGAGTTGCTGCGGTGGGCCACTCCGCCGGCGGCGGAACCGTGCTGGCCGCCGCCAGTGACCCGCGCATCGACGGGTACGTCTCACTGGCTTCGGGAGCCTTCCGTGGCGGTGCCGCTGCTGCAGGGTCGACCACGACCACCGCTCCCCCGCTGCCCGACAAACCGTCGTTCTTCATGGGTGGATCCGTCGACGGGGTGGTCCCCTTCGCGACGGTCACACAGCCGGCCTTCGACGCAGCCCCGTCTCCGAGCCTGCTGTGGGAGATCGACGGCGCCGGCCACAACGCGTTCGACGACTTCTGCACGTTCGGTAACGGCACGGGCATCATCGGCATCGCGGAGGCCAGTGGCCTCGGCGGCTTCCTCGACGCCAACCCGCAGACGAGGACGCTCGGCGAGGATGGGTGCGTGCCGCCGGCCATCGACGTCAACACCACCTTCCCCATCATCAACCATGCTGTGACGGCGTGGGTGCGCAACCTGTTCGGCATCGACACCGAGTCTGTTGGACTGGGCGAAGATGTTGCCGGCGAGTACAGCACGCCGGTGACCATCACCAGCAAGTAGCTACTCGCACCCCGTATCCGGGTCGAAGGCCACCCGGCCGAAGATCTCGCGCACCATCGGAAAGAAGTGCTCCAACGTCTCGGTGGGGTACGTCGGGTCGAAGGCCGCCTGATCCCAACGCTCACAGAAATCCGCGCAACTGTTGAACCACCGGTGCTCGCGATAGTGATCCCGCGCATCGCGATCCAGGCCGAGGTGATGGCCGTAGTAGTACTGCTGGAAGACCCCATGCATGTTGACCACCCACGTCACCTCGGCGCGGACATAGGGGCGAAGAATGCTGGCCGCGAGCTGCGAATGGTTCTCCGGCGCCAGCGCATCGCCGATGTCGTGCACGAGCGCGGCAACCACCCACTCGATGTCGGCACCGTCGCGCTCCGCCCGCGTCGCTGTCTGCAGCGAATGCTGCAGCCTGGTGACCTGGTACCCGCCCAGACCATCATCGAGGGCGCGGATCCCTTCGATGATGCGACCCGGCAGCCCTGCGATGTACTCGCGTTCGAGGCCGTGCAGCATCTCGTACTCGGCCTTGGTGCCGTCCTTCATCTGATGAAACTGGACAAAAGTCATCGCTCACCTTCCCGGGTCATGCGCCCAGCACTGTAAAGCCCAGCGACCTCGCCGCTTGTGCCTGGCGGAGGTCGAACGTGAGGAAACTCAGGCCGGGAACCTGCAGGCGGCGAGCACACGCCAGGTGAATGGCATCCGACGAACGTACGCCCAATTGCTCGCCGATATCGGCAGCAGACTCGCAGACCACCTGATCGACGCTGACGAGCGCCAACTCGTCGAGATCGCGCTCGAAGCGGCGGCGCAGGTCGGGGAGGTCCTGTGGCTCGACCAGGCGGGCCAAGTTGCGGCGAACCTCCACCAACGTGACCCAGGACGTCACCAACACAGGGTCGGCGCCGAGCAGTTGTTCGGCGACTTCAGAATCCGCTTCCTCGACGTACATCTTGAGCAACGCACTCGAGTCGACGTACGTGGTCATTCGCCACGGTCTTCGGAGAGAGCGTCGGCGACGCTCCGTCGGCCAACGAATCGACGACCAGATGTGAGTCCGTCCGACCGCAACGCGGGGCGTAGCCAACCCTGCTCGACACCCAACGCCATCGCCCCCGCGCCGGGAACCGGCACGATCTGCACCTTTGGGACCCCGCGTTCGGTCACCTGCACCACTTCACCAGCAGCTGCGCGGTCCAGATACTCCGACAGATGCTGCTTCAGTTCGCGCACACCAACGTTCATGTGTCCACATTAGTACTCCGTTGTGTGCACAATCCACTGATAGCCCAACGAGCCGACGGGCAACGGGCTTCTCGGGCGCCTCGCGTTTGTTTGCTAATCTGACTCACGAGTCAATCAACTCTGGGGGAACCACATGAGCCAGTCCCGTCGCGACTTTCTCGCTCGGTCAGTTCAGCTGAGTGTGTTGTTGGGCGCGGGGGCGCCCCTGCTGCAGTCGTGTGGCGGTGACGACGACACACGCTCAACGGTGACCAAGACGATCGCCGACGGTCTCGAGCCCGAGAAGGGCCCGCTGCGCATCATCAACTATGCCGACTACATCAACCTGGAAGTCATCGCTGACTTCGAGGCGAAGTACGGGGTGAAGGTGGAGATCAGCACCATCGATACCGACACGGAGGCCACCACCAAGCTGGCCTCCGGCGCGATCAAGGCCGATGTGCACCACTCGCTGTCGCCGACATCCATCGGCAACCTCATGGCCGGCGGGCTCATCCAACCGCTCAACAAGAGCTACATCCCCAACTTCGCCAACGTCATCGAGACCTTCAACGATCCCTGGTACGACCCGGGTGCGAAGTTCTCCGTGCCGTACACGTTCTTCGGCACCGGCATCGGCTACCGCACCGACCGCATCGACCCTGCCCTCGTGGAGTCACAGGGCTGGGACGTCATCTGGAACGCCACCGATTTCAAGGGTCAGGTGTCCGTGCTCGACGACGAGCGCGAGGCCCTCACCATGGCGATGTTGCGCAAGGGCATCACCGACGTCAACACCACGGACCAGAAGGTCATCGACCAGGCGCTGGCCGACATCTCCGAGCTCATCGGCCTGGTCAACGTCAAGGTCAACATCGAGGGCTACAAGGACATCCCGGAGGGCACCACGTCGATCGCTCAGACCTGGAGCGCCGACCTCATCGCCGGCGCCGCCGGCTACCTTCCCGAGGGAGTGAGCGACGAGGTCCTGGGGTTTTGGCACCCGCCCGCCGGCGAATACGTGGTGACCAACGACGCTATGGGTGTACTGGCCAACGCGGAGAACCCGGTGCTGGCACACCTGTACCTGAACTACATGCTGGACAACGACGTCGCCGAGAAGAACTTCAGCTGGGTCGGCTACCTCCCAGCCATCACCAAGCTCGACGCCGACTTCGTGATCGATGCCGGCTATGTGCCCGAGCACCTGCGCAGCTGCGTGCCCACCAACGACGAGATCAGCAAGGCCATCTACCTCAAGCCGCTCGGCGCCCAGGGTGACGCGAAGTACGAGACCGCGTGGGCCAAGTTCACCGCCGGCGGCTGACCGTATGACGATTGCCGTTTCGCGCCGGCATGGAAGCAACCGTGTCTGGGCGGCCTTTGCGATGCCGGGGGTCGGGTGGCTGCTCGTCTTCTTCGTTGTCTCCGTGTATGCGGTGATGGCCGTGGCCTTCGGTGGCGTCGACCCATTCCTGAAGACGTCGATACCTGCCTGGAACCCCCTCGAGTGGGACGTCACCTCCATGGGCAATGTGATCCACGAAGTCTTCAACGGCTACCTGCGCAAGGTGTTCCTGCGCACCTTCGCCTTCGTGGGCCTCGCGCTGGCCGGCTGCATCGCCATCGGGTACCCGGTCGCGTACTACGCCGCGCGCAAGGCCGGGCGCCACAAGGGCCTGCTACTCGCTGCCCTGGTGCTGCCCTTCTGGATCAGCTATCTGATGCGAATGTTGGCGTGGACCAACCTGCTGCAGCCCGATGGATTGGTCAACCAGGTGCTGGGCTGGTTCAGCCTGCCGGACAATCGCAACTGGCTCGATGGCGACTGGTACACGGTGGTCATCGGCCTCACCTACGGATATGTGCCGTTCTTCATCCTTCCGCTGTACTCGACCCTCGAACGGCTCGATGGTCGGTTGATCGAAGCCGGCCGTGATCTCGGCGCCTCTGCGCGACAGACCTTCCTTCGCGTCACGCTGCCGCTGTCGGTGCCCGGCCTGATGGCGGCAAGTGTGATCACTGTGTTGCCGATGTTCGGCGACTACTACACCAACTCGTACCTCACCAGCGGTTCACCGCGCACCGAGATGGTGGGCAACCAGATCGAGAACTACCTGCGCAACACCAGCCAACCCCAGACGGGTGCGTCGCTGGTGCTGATCCTGATGGCGATGCTGTTCGTGCTGATGGTCTATTACATGGTCACCACCATTCGCCAGCAGCGGGCGGCCGAGCGATGAACCCCTTCCGTCGCCGCCACGGCAAGGCTCCGGTGCTCGCCATGGTCACATGGGTCTACGTGCTGTGGTCGCTGCTGCCAGTGCTCATCGCCGTGCGCATCTCGCTCAACGACGGGAAGAGCCGGTCATCGTTCCAGCCGATGTCATTCCGCTGGTACTGGGGGGACCCCACCTCCTCGCTGTTCCACGACGAGTCCATGCGCATCGCGCTGATCAACACACTGAAGCTGGCCGGCGGATGCATGCTGATCGCGACCCCGATTGGTGTGGCGATGGCCATCGGCCTGCAGCGTTGGCGCGGTCGCACGTCCAACGCTGCAAACGGGCTCATGCTGGTTCCTATCGTGACGCCGGAGATCGTCTTCGGCGTGGCCCTGTTCTTGGTCTTCACACAGTTGTACACAGGTCTTCCCGATGGTCTCACCCGCCAATTGTTGGGCCACGTGACATTCACCATCTCCTTCGTGGTCGTCATCGTGCGCGGACGACTGGCCGCCATCGGAACGCAGTACGAGGAGGCCGCGCGCGATCTGGGCGCGTCACGCCTGCAGGCGATTCGACTGGTGTTGCTCCCCTTGCTCAGCCCGGCAATATTCGCGAGTGTGATGGTCGTGTTCGCCACCTCGGTCGACGACTTCGTCATCTCTTCGTTCCTCTCCACGGGCGCGTCCACAGAGACGGTGCCGATCAAGATCTACTCCGGCTCTCGGGCCGGCTCCACTCCCGCATTGAACGCGCTCGCGACGGTGATGCTGGTGCTGACACTCACCGCTGTTGCAATCGCAGCCGCCATCCTCAAGTCGATACAACGCCGAGGGGGCGAGGACTCGGGCACGGCTGGGGGTTTCGCTGGGCTCAGCGGATGACCACCGATCCGTTCGACGTTGACATCGTCGTTGTCGGTGCCGGCTTCGCAGGGCTGACGGTTGCCTCGATCCTGCAGCGCAGGGGTGTCTCGGTGGTCGTGTTGGAAGCGCGCGACCGAGTCGGCGGCAAAGTCGAGGCGGTGGTGGACGACGGCGGACGGCTGGTCGACACCGGCGCCCAGTTCGTCAATGACGAGATGAGCGAAGTGCTGGCTCTCGCGGCTGACGTGGGGGCGTCACGAGCGAACTCCCTTCATCCGGGTCGGGCGACGACGGTGCCGCAGCAGTCAGCGGACCATCCCTGGAACGACGCGGAAGCCCTGCTCTCGATGCTCGGCGACGACCACCTCGGCGACGACCGAACGATCACCCAGTGGCTCGCAGGGCTGGCGGACGATGGCGTCGACGTGTCCGCTGCCACGCGTGAAGCTGTGCGCTCCGTGGTCAACGGCGTCACCTGCCACGACAGCAACCTGATTCCGGTGTCATACCTTGCCGAACTGAACCGGACGACACCCACCCACGTCCATGAACTCCAGTCGTGGTTCCCCGCCACACTGCATTCGCTCGCCATTCATCTCGCCGCGCCGCTCACGGCTGTGCTCCGGCTGGACTGCCCTGTCCGTGCCATCCACCTCCATGATGCGTCAGTCGACGTGGTGGCCCTCGACCAGGTTTGGCACGCGCGAGAAGTCGTCATTGCCACGCCGCCATCGGTGTATGGCACCCTCGGGTTCACTCCCGCGCTGCCTGACGACATGACGCAGGCAGCGCTGTCCTTCACCCCCGGGACCGTGATCAAGTACCTGCTGCGCTATCCCCGAGCCTTCTGGCTCGATCATGGCCTCAACGGCACCGCCCAGTTCATCGGTCCGCCGGGCCTCTACCTGACCGACGCATCGGCCGCCGACGCCGCGACGCTCGTCGGATTCGTCGGCGGCACGACAGCGATCGAGTGGATCCGCCACTCACATGGTCAGCGCCACGATGCCATCGTTCACCATGCGTCGGTCGCATTCGGAGACGCTGCCCTGCGACCCACCGGCGTCGTGGAGCGCATGTGGGCGCCCGACGAGTGGGGCGGCGGCGGGTACAGCAACGTGCAGATCGTCCACGCGCCCCAGGCCACTTCAACGCTGGTAGCCGGGCTACCACTGGTCACGTTCGCCAGCACCGAGCTCGCCGCCCGTTTCCAGGGCTATGTGGAGGGGGCGATCGTGGCCGGCCGGGCCGCTGCTTCACGAGTGCTGCAACGTCTCGGTCGCACGTGAGTTCATGGTGAACCGCGACGACAACGCGTGCCGAGGGCACTCAGATCTGCCATATTGGACGACGCCACTTCTCGGCAGGGAGATCGAACGACGATGACCGTCACAGCCAACGACACCACCACCGCATCCCCTCGGTTCGTACGCGCCGACGGCCCCGACAAGGTGACGGGCAGCGGCCGCTACACCGCCGACCTCACCTTGACCGGGGCGCTCGCCGCCAAGTTCAAGTACGCCGACGTCACCCACGCTCGTATCACCAAGCTCGACGTCAGCGCGGCACGGGCCCTGCCAGGCGTCTTCGCGGTCCTCACCCAGGCCGACGTTCCCGACGTCAAGTTCGGCCCGTTCGTGCAGGACCGCACGCTGTTCGCCAACGACGTGGTGCGCTACGAGGGCGAGGTCATCGCGGCCGTCGCCGCTGTTGACGCCGCCACTGCTCAGCGAGCAGTCGACGCCATCGTCGTCGAGTACGAGCCGCTGCCGATCGTCAACGACGTCGAGGCTGCGCTGTCACCCGATTCCCCGCTCGTGCACACGCAGTGGGCCGCATACGGCAGCTCCATGATCCGCGACCGCAACGACGCCTCGTTCGCATCCATCGAGAAGGGCGATGTCGACGCGGGTATGGCCGCCGCCGACCACGTCGTACGCAGCCGTTACGTGGCAGACGGGTGCCACGCCGCTCCCATCGAGCCACGGGCCGTCGTCGCGCAGTGGGAGGGCAACAAGGTCACCATCTGGTCCAGCACGCAGGTGCCGTTCGACGCTCGCGCCGGTGTGTGCGAGACGCTGGAGATCCCCAACAACCGGGTGCGCATCATCGTGCCGCATCTCGGCGGCGGGTTCGGCGGCAAGTGCGGCTTCCACTACGAAGCACACGTTGCCGCGCTTGCCCGTGCAGCCAAACGCCCTGTCCGTCTGGTCTTCAGCCGCCGCGAGGAGTTCCTGGCGCCGGATCGTCGTCGTGAAGGAATCGTCTACGATTTCGAGACCGGCGTGACGGCCGACGGCACCATCACCGCTCGCCGCGCGTGGCTGGCCCTCGACAATGGTGCGTACACGGCCGATGCCGGCTTCTTCAGCCAACTCGCCGCCATGCACGCGCTGGGGCCGTATCGCATCCCGAACGCATCGGTCGAGGCGCACCTGGTGTACACGAACCACCAGCCATCGGGCTCTGTTCGGGCACCAACGGCACCGCAGACGTGTTGGGCCCTCGAATCTCATACCGACGAGGTCGCCCGCGCCGTCGGCATGGACCCGGTCGCGTTCCGCAAGTTGAATGCCGTCGACACCGGCATCGAAGGCCCCAGTGGTCAGACGTACGGCGAGATCGGCATCCAGCAGTGCATCGACGCCGCCATTGCCGGCGCGGGGTACGGCCAGGAGCTCCCGGATGATGAAGCGATTGGCGTGGCCATCGGCTGGTGGCCCAGCTTCTCGGTACCGTCAGGGGCGTACGTGAAGATCGATGGTGACGGCAGCGGCCAGATCATCACCGGAGCTCAGGAGTGCGGCACCGGTGCGGTGATGACGCTTCGCCAGTTGGCGGCCGACGAGTTGGGAATGGACGCGGAGAGCTTCGAGCTGGTCTACCAGGACACGAGCGTCGCCCCCTACGACATGGGCGCCACCGGCTCGCAGACGCTGTTCAACAACGGTCGCGCGGTGGTGGCAGCCGCCGGCCAGATAGCCGACCAACTCCGCGCCCTCGCAGCCGAACACTTGGAGGCCAGCCCCGCCGACATCGTCCTCGCCAACGGCGTGGCCAGCGTCGCCGGCAGCCCGGACAGGGGCGTGCCGATTGCCGAGCTGGCGGGCATTGCCGCCGGTGGCGAACTGCTGATCGGGCACGGCTCGGGAACTCCACCTGGTGCCCCGCCGATCGTTGGCGCGGTGTGCGTGGGCGACCTCGGCATGGCTGCCTGGGTCGCACCCCAGTTCAGTTGCCATGCGGTGCGCGTGAAGCTGGACCGCGACACAGGGGTTGCCCGCATTGTTCATGTCAGCGCGGCGCACGACAGCGGCACCATCATCAATCAGGTCGGGGCGACGGGCCAAGTGGAGGGAGCCGTGCTGATGGGTATCGGGCAGGCGCTCACGGAAGGCACCACCTACGACGCCGACGGCAGACAACGCAATGCTGCGCTGTTGGAATACAAGCTGCAGACCTGCGCCGACGCTCCCCCCATCGACGTGCACTTCATCCAGATCAACACACCCGACGCCGGCCCGCGTGGAGCGAAGGGTCTTGCCGAAGCACCGAACGTCGCCACGGCCGCCGCCATCTCCAACGCAATTGCGCAGATCGTCGGCAGACCCATTCGACAGCTGCCGATGACGGCCGAACGTGTCTGGGAAGCCCTCACCGACCAGCACATCGCGAATGAGGAGGCATCCGTATGAGTTTCCTCATCGCACAGTCGGTCGAAGAGGCCCTTTCCGCGCTCGCTGCGGGAGCGCGGCCGATCGCGGGCGGCACCGACCTGGTTGTCAGCGCCCGGCACGGAAAGGCGCCATTGCCCGAGGCGCTCGTATCCATCGATCGACTGGCTGAGTTGACGACCATCACCGAAACAGAGCACGGCATCAGCATCGGCGCGCTCGTCACACACCACAGCATCGAGTCGCATCCACTCCTCACCACCGTCTATGCCGGTCTGGCTGATGGCAGCGCGCTGGTCGGCTCGCCGTCCACCCGTCACATGGGCACCCTCGGCGGCAACCTCATGAATGGCTCACCCGCGATGGACACCGGTGCGGCCCTGCAGGTGTTGGACGCCGAGGTCGAGTTACGGTCGGTTCGTGGCAGCCGGCGCATTGCAATCGCCTCACTGTGGGCACGTCCCGGCCAGACGACGGCTGCAGCTGACGAGCTCTGCGTCGCCATCCACATTCCTCGGCCGGCCAGCGCCAGCGGCAGCGCCTATCTCCGGCTCGAATATCGTCGGGCGATGGAGATCGCGGTCGTCGGTGCCGCAGCGTCGGTGACGCTGGGTGATGGTGGCACGGTCGGTGCCGTGTCCGTCGCTCTGACCGCCGTCGCTCCAGTCATTCTTGGCGTCACGGACTTGCAGTCGGTCGTGGGTCTCAGCGTCGCCGAGGCTGCGGCAGCGATTCAAGAACTCGCAGCCGCTCAAGCGACGCCGATCAGCGACGTGCGCGCCAGCGACCGCTATCGCCGTCACACCGTCGGCGTCATGGCCAGACGAGCTGTCGAAGCCGCCGCCCGCCGCGCCAGCGGTGAAGTCATCGCCATCCCTGTCAATCGCGCCATCGGTATCGGAGCAGCGTCATGAGCGACACAACCCATCACATCAGCCTGGCCATCAACGGTCGCGAGTACCCAGTTGTTGTCGAGCAGGGCCGCAACCTGCTCAGCGTCATCCGCACCGAGGTCGGCCTCACGGGAACGAAGGAAGGCTGCGACGACTGCGAATGCGGCGCGTGCATGGTGCTGCTCGACGGGCAACCGGTGAACTCGTGCAGCTTTCTGGCAGTCCAGGCCCAGGGCCGCGCAATCACCACGGTCGAAGGGCTCGCCGACGGCGACGCACTCAGCGTGCTGCAGCGCAACCTGCTGGAGGAAGGCGGCGTGCAGTGCGGTTTCTGCACGCCAGGCATGCTGCTCTCGGCTACTGCCCTGCTGGATCGCAACGCTGCGCCCACGGAGGAGGAAGTTCGAATTGGGCTGTCGGGCAACCTGTGCCGCTGCACCGGTTACACCAAGATCGTCGCCGCCGTGCAACGCACCGCGGTGGAGATCAGAAGTACCTGAGGTCAGGCGGCTGAATCGTCCAGATCTGCTGGCCTGCCAACGCTGGCTGGTTCGCAGACAGCGTTCGAGCCGTTGATGCTGATTCCAACGCGATGGCCGATCTGCAGGTGGTCGGCATCGCCCTGTCCGACATCGGCGCTGACCAAGTTGTCGAACACGTCGAGGCGCACGCCGACCAACGTCGTGGCACCCCGGAAGGTGATCGACGTGACGGTGCCGGGCAGGCCGTCTTCGGCGAGGGACAGATCTTCGGGACGCACCAGCATGCTGACGCTACTGCCGGTGGCCATGTCGGCTGCCCCGGGCGCAGAGAGGCGCTTGCCGCCGACGGTGACTTCGCAAGGCCCTGTCACTTCGGCGGGAAAGTCGTTCATCGTGCCAACGAAACGAGCCACGAATGCTGTGGTGGGACGGCGATACACCTCGGTGGGGGTGCCCAATTGCTCGATGCGACCCTGTGACATCACGCAGATGCGGTCACTGATCGCCAGGGCCTCCTCCTGGTCGTGAGTGACGAACAGGGTGGTGATACCCACCTCGGTTTGGATGCGTCGAATCTCGTCACGCAATGTGGTTCGGACCTTGGCATCCAAAGCGCTGAGTGGCTCGTCGAGAAGGAGCACTTCGGGCTGCGCCGCCAGAGCGCGGGCCAGCGCGACGCGTTGCTGCTGCCCGCCGGAGATCTGGTGTGCAAAGCGATCGCCGAGCGAACCGAGCTCGACCAGTTCCAGCATCTCGGCCACCCGCTTGGTGCGCTCCGCCTTCGGGATGCGACGGGTACGCAGCCCATATTCCACGTTGCCGGCCACGGTCAGGTTCGGGAACAGGCTGTAGCTCTGAAAGACCATGCCCATGTTGCGCTTGTGCGGCGGCACCTTGCTGATGTCTTGGTCCTTGACCAGGACCGATCCGCTGTCGGCACGTTCGAACCCGGCGGCGATGCGCAGCCCGGTGGTCTTACCGCAGCCACTCGGCCCGAGCAGGGTGACCAATTCGCCCGGCTGCAGGTCGAGGTCGAATCCGTGCAGGGCCACAACAGGCCCAAACGTCTTGCGAACGCTGGTGAAGGTAAGTGCACTCATACGGTCAAATTCCTAGTTGATAGAAACGGCACGCCAGAACAGCGCGCTAGAAGCGGGTACTCGATGACATGGCTTTGCGAGCCTTCGTGCGGGTCAGCAGTGTCAGTACACCCAGCATTGCCGTGGTACCGAACAAGGTCAGCAGTGCCAAGCCGACACCACCCTGGGCATCGCGACTGAAGTACTCGAAGCCGAAAGTGGCGAAGGTGTTCTTCGCGAGCGTCTTGGCAATGGTGAACTCACCGATGACGATCGTCGCGGTGAGGAACGCAGACGACAGCAGTGCGGTCGACATGTTGGGCAGAATTGTCTTGCGTATCGTCATCGGCCAACTTCCACCGAGACTGCGTGAGGCATCCACCAGCGTGCGCACGTCGATCGCTTTGATACCGGCATCGATCGCGCGATAGGTGAATGGCATCGCCATCACCACGTAGAACGGCGCCAGCGCATAGTCGGTGTTGAGGAACCATCGAGCATTCGCGCGGTAGAAGGCGGCAATACCGGCGACCAACGCAATCGGTGGCACCACGTAGGGCAACAGCGTGCAGAATTCGACCAGCGCTCGCGCCTTGGGCAGGCGTAGGTGCACGTACAGCGCTGTGGGCACCAGCAGCAACATCGTGATCACCACCGTGATCAGCGCCAACCTCAGCGACAGCGACAACGTGGGCCAGAACTGCGGCTCGTGGAATGCGCGACGCACACCTTCGAACGACCACTTCTCGAACCACGTGTGGCGGTCGAGGAGGATGGTGGGCACCTTGTGGAACGCCGCGCGGAACGATGTCAGCAGCGGCGCGATGAAAAACACCGCCGCAGCAAGCAGCACCAGGGTCGGGCCGACACGGCCCAGCCAGCGAGTGAGGCGATTGCTCATCGTTGCCACCTTTCCGCTCGCCGACGAAGCAGGATGTAGCCGCCCATCGAAATGCCCATGAAGATGATCATCCATGTCGCCAGCGCGTACGGCAGCGGGGAGCGGCCGGTGACGTCGCCCTGCAGGTAGAAGCTGATCTTGATGGGCACGAGGTTGGACTGTGTGTTGAGTGCGTACGCAGTGGCGAAGGCGCTGTATGCGTTGGCGAACAACAGCAGGAAGCCGCCCATCAAAGACGGCGCCAAGACGGGCAGGCCCACCCTGCGCCAGTAGGTGAAGGTGGTTCCGCCCAGGTTGGCAGAGGCTTCGCGCCACGACGCCTTGAGACCATCGATCGCCGGCAGTGTGACCAGCACCATCAGTGGGATCTGGAAGTACATGTACACCATCATGATGCCGGAGAAGCCGTTGATGCTGAATCCCGAGTCGTAGGGGTCCCAGCCGTTGTCCGTGAGGATCTTGGTCGCCAAACCCTGGCGACCGAGCAGCGTCAGGAAGAGGAAGGCGAGGATGATGCCGCCCATGTTGGCCGCCACGCCGCTGAAGGCGCTGACAGCCGAGCGCAGCCACTTCGGGCGCCTGGCCGTCGCCGCCGCGTACGCAACCGCGGTGCCGAACACGACGCCGAACGCAGCAGTGAGGAGAGAGATCCTGATCGAGTTGAAGAACGCGGACCGCTCATCGGTGATTGCTGCCGTAAATGATTCGGTGGTGAAGTTCCCGTCGTTGCCGATGAACGCCTTGCGGATGGCACCGACCGTGGGCAGGAACAGAAAGAGGCTCAGGAAACCGAAGAACGGGATGAGACCGACCCACACCCACCCGCGCCGCGGACGCGGCGCGGGTGGCGTGTCGGCAGAGATGGGGCTCGTCTCGTCGAGACGAGCCCCATCAGCAATCATGGAATCTTCATTCATCAAGGCTGGAAGCCTCAGGCGTCAGCGACCATCGGGCCCCAGTTGGCCACGAGGGTGTCGTTGGCAGCCGTGCTCTGCTCCGGGGTCAGGAAGATGACCTTGGCCAGAAGATCGGCCGGCGGCAGGTTCGCCTTGTCAGCTTCGCTGATCGCACCGGCAGCGTCGAGTGCTGCGTAGCGGGCCGGCATACCGCCGCCACCGAGGTACGCAAGCGCGCCCTCGTTGGACAAGATGTGCTCGATCCACAACTTGGCGCACGCATTGTGCGGGCCACCCTTGACGACACCCTGGGCGTACGGGGCGCCGTAGGCAGCATCGGTGGGGAAGGTGATCTGATAGGTGAAGCCGGCGTCGGTAACTGCCTTGGCAATGCCGGGGTAGTTGTAGGACCAGTCGAGTGCAATCGGGGTCTCGCCGGAGATGACCGTGGCCTGTGTGACCTCGGTGGGGATCAGGTTGCCGGATGCCTTGAGGGCGGCGAAGTACTTGATGCCGGGCATGATGTCGTCGGCCGAGCCACCGTTGGCGATGGAAGCAGCCATGACAGCGGCCAGAGCCGAGCCAGACGTACGCGGGTCGCCGTTGAGAGCAACCTGGCCCTTGTACTCAGGCTTGGCCAGGTCGGCGAAGCTCGTCGGAGCGTTCTTCACGATGGTGGTGTTGGTACCGATCGACATGATGCCGTAGTAGGCCGACACCCAGTTGCCATTGGGGTCCTTCATGTTGTCGGGCACTTCGTCGATCGTCGACGGCTTGAACGCTTCCCAGAGGCCCGAGTCAGTGGCGATGATCGCCTTGGCCGGGCTCACGTCCACCGCATCGGGCATGTCGTCCTGACCAGCAAGGTTGACGACAGCATCGAGCTCTTCCTGCGACGAGCCGTTGGGGTTCTGGACGGGATGCTCGACACCGGGGTACTTCGCGGAGAACGAGTCGAGGACGCCCTTGTAGTTGGCCCATTCGTCCGGGAGGGCGATCAGGTTGACCTTGGCGCCGTTTGCCAGGCAGTCCTGGTACAGCGCTGCGAGCGGATCGCCGGAGGCAGCAGCCGTGGTGTCAGAACCACCAGCCACGGTCGTGTCGGCTGCAGGCGCCTTTGTCGTTTCCGTGGTCTTGTCGTCGCCGCAGGCCGCGAGCACCAAGGCTCCGACCACCGCCACGCACACGAGCCCACGGGTAGTCGTGGAATGCTTTCTCATTTGGTTCTCCCCTTGTAGGTGTAACGCGGCGTCACGCTAGGAGCTCTACCGTGTTGTCGACGTATCGCGGAACCGTACAACATGTGAACAGTGCGAGCGCGATGTCCTGGTACACCGTTGCAAGACGGCCCACAATGCACCGAGGTTGTAGAATCGGGCAATCGTCGCGATTGATCGGCCGTTCAGGAAACAACGATCGCACCACAAGAAGAAGAGGAAACCCATGAACTGGGATGTGTTCATCACCTGCGCAGTGACAGGAGCCGGCGACACCACGGGCAAGAGCCCACATGTCCCGGTCACGCCTCAGCAGATTGCAGAGTCGGCGATCGACGCAGCCAAGGCCGGCGCTGCAGTGGTCCACATTCACGTACGCGATCCGCAGACCGGCAAGGGCAGCCGCGACACAGGCCTCTACGCCGAGGTGGTCGAGCGCGTCCGCGACGCCGACGTGGACGTCGTCGTCAACCTCACTGCGGGCATGGGCGGCGACTTGGTACTGGGCGGCGACGAAAACGTGCTGCCACCCAATCCGGATGGCACCGACATGGTGGGCGCCACCGAGCGGCTCGATCACGTGCGCACCCTGCTTCCGGAGATCTGCACGCTCGACTGCGGCACGATGAACTTCGCGTCCGGCGGCGACTACATCATGGTCAACACACCCGGCGTCTTGCGCAGCATGGCCCGCCAGGTGCAAGCACTTGGTGTTCGCCCAGAGCTCGAGGTCTTCGACACCGGCCACCTGGTGCAGGTGAAGGAGATGGTCCGCGACGGCTTGCTGGACGACCCGGTGATGATCCAGCTGTGCATGGGCATTGCCTACGGTGCGCCCGACGACCCGACCACGGTCATGGCGATGGTCAACAACCTGCCCAACGACTGTGTGTTCAGCGGCTTCTCGATCGGCCGCATGCAGTTGCCGTTCGTCGCCATGGCGGCGCTCGCCGGCGGCAACGTGCGCGTCGGCCTGGAGGACAACCTGTACGCCGGCCCTGGCGAGTTGGCCACCAACGCTCGACTGGTGGAGAAGGCCCGCAACATCTTGGAGAACATGAACGTGCGTGTGATGAGCGCTCAAGCCGTGCGCGACAAGCTGAACCTGGTCAAGCGCTGAGATGAGCCCCATCCCCGGTCTTTCGTGTGCGGGCATCCTCGGCGGCGGTGTCATCGGTGGCGGTTGGGCTGCTCGCTTCCTACTCAACGGCGTCGATGTGCGCATGTACGACCCAGACCCCGAGGCGCCGCGCAAGGTCGGTGAAGTGCTGGCCAATGCCCGGCGGGCAACCACCAAACTGGTGACCGGCCCACTACCCGCCGAGGGCACACTCACGTTCGTCGCCACTCCCGAGGAAGCTGCCACCGGTGTCAATTTCGTGCAGGAGAGCGCACCCGAGCGCATGGAACTGAAGAAGGAGCTGCTTCGTCGGGCCAGCACTGCCGCCGGCCCGGAGGTGGTGTTCGGGTCCAGCACGTCGGGGCTCCTACCCTCCGAGATGCAGCAGGGAATGACCCACCCCGAACGGCTGGTCGTCGGGCACCCGTTCAACCCCGTCTACCTCATGCCGCTGGTGGAGATCTGCGGCGGCGAACTGACCAGCGACGCCACCAAGGACCGCGCGTTCGAGGTCTACACGGCCCTCGGAATGCACCCGCTGCGGCTGAGCAAGGAGATCGACGGGTTCGTCGCCGACCGTTTGATGGAAGCCCTGTGGCGTGAAGCGTTGTGGCTGATCAACGACGGCATCGCCACCGCCGAGGAGATCGACGACGCCATCCGCTTCGGCCCGGGCCTGCGGTGGAGCTTCATGGGCACGCTGCTGATCTATCGCATCGCCGGCGGCGAGGCGGGCATGCGCCACTTCATGGCCCAGTTCGGCCCCGCGCTGCAGTGGCCGTGGTCGAAACTCACCGACGTTCCCGAGCTCACCGAGGAACTACTCGACACACTGGTCGCTCAGAGCGACGAGCAAGCGGCCGGCGCGACGGTTCGCGAACTCGAAGTACTGCGCGATGACTGCTTGATCGCTGTCATCCAAGGCCTGCGCGGACAGGACTATGGCGCCGGCCAAGTACTCGATCGGTACGAACGTCGGCTGTTCGACCAGGCCGGAGTCGCGGCCACACCCACCGATCTCGACCAACCGTTGCGCCTCCACGAGGTCACCGTGCCCACCGACTGGGTGGACTACAACGCCCACATGAACGACAGCCGGTTCTATCAGGTCACCAGCGAGGCCGGCGACCGGCTGCTGCACTTCATCGGCGTCGACGAGGCCTATCTACGTCACAGCAGCTACTACACCGTCGAGAGCCACATGAACTTCGGCGCCCAGGCCAAGCTGGGCGACCGTCTGTATGTAACCGCGCAACTCATCCACTACGACACCAAGAAACTGCACGCCTTCATCGTCATCCACAGGGCCGACGATGATGCCGTCGTTGCCACCGCCGAGCATCTGATGTTGCACGTCGACACTGCGTCGGGGAAGTCGTCGCCGGCGGCATCCGCCGTCCTGGCCAAGCTCGAAGAGCTGTGGGCCCATCACGGCCGGCTGGTGAAGCCGGCGCACGTCGGGCGCTTCGTGGGCCAGCCACGCAGCTGACTCGGGTCAAGGAACCGTCGATGAGTTTGCGAGATCGCGGGATCGAACCAGCCGAGGGTTTCTCCGCGGACGGGTTCATCGTTCGTCCCTTGGAGCCTTCCGACGCAGTACTGGATCATGCTGCCGTGATGGCGAGCCGCGACTTCCTGTTTCACTGGGAGCAGGACCCCCCGTATCCACCGGAGGACTTCTCGGTGGAGGACAACCGCTCAGACCTCGAGTGGATGGGCGACAATCACCGCAACGGCCTGCGGTACACGTACACGGTGATGAACAGCGACGAGACACAGGTCCTCGGCTGCATCTATCTCCTCCCCGTTGACGACCCGATGTACAAGTCGGCCGAAGTCACATCACACGACGGCAGCGACCTCTCGACAATCGACGTCGCTGTCTCGTTCTGGGTTCGCCCCTCGACGTGGAGCGACGGTTTCGAACGCACGCTACTCGAGGCCCTGCTTGGTTGGCTCCGCGGCACATGGTCATTCGAACGAGCCGCGATCATCACCAACGAGAAGCTCGATCACCAGATCGCAACGATCGAGTCGGTCGGTTTGACCCGTCGATTCGACTACGACCGCGACAAGGACATGTACACCTCCTTCGCCTACGCCTGAGCGGCGTCGGTCATCTCTGCAACACCCTTTGCGGGCTCAGCGAGTTCGTACGAGGGGGCTGGCGTCGAAGCCGGAGCCGAGAAGGCGTGACGCCTCACCCAGCCACACTCGTTCGACGCGATCTTTGGAGACGCCCTTGGCTTTCAGCACCAGCAGCGGGGACAGTCCGTCGAGCAATGCAGCAAGCACGAACATCGTGTCGTCGGGGTCTGATTGCACGAACTCACCCGATGCCTGGCCCTCACGAATCGCGCTCCGCAGCGCGGCGCGCCAGCGGCGGTCGAGGCGGTCACGTTCGGCGGCGGCGGCATCATCGCGCAGAGCCAGCACGCACAGTTCCATCCACAGCTTCCAGTCGTAGTGGTGCAGCATCGCCTCCACCAGCACCCGTAGCCGCTCGCTTGCGGTTGCCTTGTTCTCGGCCTTGGCGGTGTAGCGGGTGTGGAACTCCTGCTCACGAAGTCGCAGCGCTTCGGCGAGCAAGCCGTCCTTGCCGTCGAACCAATACAGGATCGCCGCCGGACTGGTGCCGGCAGCCTTCGCGATGTCGACCACTCGCGAATTCGCGTAGCCGCGTTCGGTCAGGACTTCTGCCGCAGCAGACAGGATCTGCGCCTTGCGAACATGGTCGAGTCGGGGTCGGGGCATCGAACAGATCCAATCCTGAATGTATATTTAGTCTATGACGTTTGTCGCCGTGACTGGAGGTGGAAGCCGCGCCGCCGAGTGGGCCACGCGCTTCCTCGCCTCCGGTCTCGACGTGGTGGTGGATGATTCCACACTTTGCGAGGCGGTTGCTGCGTTGTGGCCCACCTCGCAGCGATTGGGCCTCTTCCCCGGTGCCAGCCTCGACCGGCTCAGGGTGGTGTCGAGCCCGGCAGAACTCGCGTCGGCCACGTTCATTCAGGCGACCACCGGTGTGCTACCGAATGGCACTGGGCTGATCGCCACAGAGGCGACGGCCCGCGGCTGCTCCCCCATCCATCTGGTTCCGCTCGTCGAGGTCGACGGACCCGACTCGTCGGCGCTCATCGACTTCTATCGCTCGCTTGGAATGGCCCCCGTCGGCGCCGACGCCACCGCACACGACCGGTGGCAGCTGGGCGAGGGGCTGGTTCGGCTGACGGAGGGCGACCCTGATTCGCTGCTCGCAGTGATGCGCTCGTTGCGGGGGACCAACACCGGGGCCGGTCGCGCGCTCGCCCATCACGAGGCGTTGCGATTCGCCGCCGGTGCCCAGGTGTGGCGGGCCGGCGATGTCGTTGCCACTCCCCTCTCGCTCTACAACACTCCGGTGGAACCCGACTGGGTGGACTACAACGGCCATATGACCGAGGCGGCGTACCTCACCGCTGCAGGCTGGGCAAGCGATGCGCTGTTTCGCTACATCGGCGACGACGAGGCGTACCGCGCTGCCGGCCACAGCTTCTACACCGTCGAGACGCACATTCGCTACCTGCTCGAGGTCGACGTGCACGAGCCCATCGTCTTCACCACGCAACTGCTGGGTGTCGACTCGAAGCGTGTGCACCTGATCCACACGATGTTGCACGGCGACACCGGGGCGACGCTGTGCACCGCCGAACAGATGTTGGTGCACGTCGACATGGCAGCGGGCCGATCGGTCGCAATTCTTCCCCGCGTTGCCGCTGCGCTCGCCGCGATCGCCGCCGCCCACGCGCCCCTCCCCATCCCTTCCCAAGTCGGCAGCGTCATGCGGCTCCCGGCACCGCGCAACTGAACGACCCACAGGAGTACACATGGATTTCGAACTGTCCGACGAACACCAGATGATCGTCGACACCGTCCGCTCCTTCACCGAGAAGGAGTTGATGCCACACGAAGCATTGGTCGAGCAACTCGGTGATGTGCCGCCCGAACTGGTGCAGCAGATCAAGCAGCGTTCGCTGGCGGCGGGGCTCTATGCGGCCAACATGCCAGCCGAGCTCGGGGGCGGCGGGTTGGACAGCTTCGGGACCACGCTGGTGGATCGCGAGTTCGGTGCCACGTCCTATGCACTGCAGTACATCGTCGCTCGCCCGTCGAACATCCTTCGTGCCTGTCAGGGCGACCAGATCGAGGAGTACCTGCTGCCGACCATTCGTGGCGAGCGGGTCGACTGCATGGCGATGAGCGAACCCGATGCCGGCAGCGACGTGCGCGGCATGAAGTGCAGTGCTGTTCGCGACGGTGACGACTACGTGATCAACGGCGTGAAGCACTTCATCAGCCACGCCGACCTTGCCGACTACGTGATCCTCTTCGCCGCCACCGGCGAGGAGGAGACAAGTCGCGGCCCGAAGAAGCGGATCACCGGCTTCCTCGTCGACTTCGGCACTCCTGGCTGCGAAGTGGTGGATGGCTACAAGTGCGTCTCCAACCGCGGTTACCACAACCTGATCATCAATTTCGACAACTGCCGCGTCCCGCTGCGCAGCGTTCTCGGCGAGGAGCACCACGGCTTCGACGCGGCGAACGAGTGGCTGGGCAGCACCCGCCTGCAGGTGGCCGCCGTCTGTGTCGGGCGCGCTCGTCGGGCGCTCGGCATCGCTACCGAGTGGGCCGCTACCCGTGTGCAGTTCGGGCAGCAGATCGGCAAGTTCCAGGGGGTCTCGTTCAAGCTGGCCGACATGCGCACACAGCTGGAGGCGGCCGAGCTGCTCACGCTGCGCGCAGCATCGATGGACGCGAAGGGCAAGGCGACCGACGAGGACATGGCGATGGCCAAGGTGTTCTCCAGCGAGATGTGCCAGTTCGTCACCGACGAGGCCATTCAGATCCTCGGCGGCATGGGCCTGATGGACGAGCTACCGCTCGAGCGGATGTGGCGCGACACCCGCGTCGACCGCATCTGGGACGGCACCAGCGAGATTCAGCGCCACATTATCTCGCGTTCGATGCTGCGCCCCTTCGGCGCCTGAGCGCGCCTTCTCGCAGACAGCTCAAAGCGCCGGTCGCCACTGCTCGTGTGGGAAGCCGACCCCGGTGGCCTCCACCGCCGCGGCGACTCGGAAGGCCATCACGTCGTCGTAGGGGTGGCCGACCACCTGCACGCCCGTGGGCACACCGTTGAACGC
>Ga0073904_10000869_pt1 | contig 22208 bp, 22 predicted proteins | sample KloWWTrecipitate_FD_66668 | JGI IMG/M metagenome (GOLD analysis project Ga0073904, IMG submission 66668) | Active sludge microbial communities from Klosterneuburg, Austria, studying microevolution and ecology of nitrifiers - Klosterneuburg... | ecosystem: Engineered > WWTP > Aerobic digester >... | reverse complement strand
GCGAGAACCGGGTGCAGGAGGCGCAGGCCAAATGGCCCGGCCTGCGGGCCTCCTATGGAGGCATAGAACTCCATCTCATCGGCCCGCTGCAGACCAACAAGGCGCGCGACGCTGTCGAACTGTTCGACGTCATCCAGTCCGTCGACCGCGAAAAGCTCGCCGCGGTGCTGCGCACCGAGATGGACCGGGCAGGGCGCAACCTGCCGGTGTTCGTGCAGGTGAACATCGGCGGCGAGGAGCAGAAGGCCGGCATTCCGGTCGAGGATGCCGTGGCCTTCGTCGCGCGCTGCCGCACCGTGCATGGCCTCAACGTCATCGGCCTCATGTGCATTCCGCCTGACGGCGTGCCGGCGGGGCCGTACTTTGCCCACCTCAACCAGCTGGCGAAGGCCGCCGGGGTGGAAAATCTCAGCATGGGCATGAGCGGCGACTTCGAAACCGGCATCGCCATGGGGGCGACTCACGTTCGCGTCGGCTCGTCCCTGTTCGGTACAAGGGCGCCGGTGGCGTAAGGGCTCTATGGAGGCATAGAATGGTGAAGCCGCCGATTTCCGCCTTCTGGCGCCGCCTCGATGGCGCGGGTCATGACCGTGCCGAACTGGTCGAACGGGGCGCCGGCTGGCGGCTCGCGGGGCACGCGACCTATGCCACCGACAAGGGCGCGCCGATCAGCGTCACCTACGCGCTCGACCTCGCGCCCGACTGGCGGACGGAGGCGGCGACGATCACCGGAACGCATTCGGGCATCCCGTTCCGCTACGACATCGTACGCCGCCCGGGCGGCTGGATGTTGGGCGGGGTCGCCAACGGGCTTGCCGAAATCGGCGATCTCGACCTCGGCTTCACCCCGGCCACCAACATGCCGCAGATCCGCCGGATGAACCTTGCCATCGGGGAAGCGGCCGAAATCCACGTCGCCTGGTTCGATCTCGGCGCCGCGGCGCTCATCGCCCTGCCGCAGCGCTACCGCAGGCTCGATGCCACACGCTACGCCTACGAATCCCCCCAGAATGGCTTTTCGGCCATCCTCGAACTAGCCGAGACCGGCTTTGTGAAGCTCTACCCGGGCTTGTGGGAACTGGTCGATCCGGGGTCCGCCGCCTCCTGACAGCTTCTGGCAGCAGGGCTGACGCATGCTCTCCCTACAACAACAGGAGAGACCCATGACCGCCGTCACGCCTTTCACCATCGCCATTCCCGACGCGGAGGTTGACGACCTGAGGGCGCGGCTTGCGGCCGCCCGCATGCCCCGGCCCGCGCCGGTGAGCGACTGGAGCCGGGGCGTTCCGAACGACTATCTTGCCGGGCTGACGGCCTACTGGCGCGATGGGTACGACTGGCGGAAGGCCGAGGCGGGGCTCAACCGCTTCCCCCACTTCACCACCGTGACCGATGGCCAGACGATGCACTTCGTGCATGTCCGCTCGGCCAATCCCGACGCCACCGCCATCGTGCTCTGCCACGGCTGGCCGGGCTCGTTCGTCGAGTTCGACCGCATCATCGGCCCGCTGAGCGAGATGTTTCACGTTGTCGTGCCGTCGCTGCCGGGCTTCGGCTTTTCGGTGCCGCTCAGTTCGCCCGGCTGGGGGCTGACCCGCGCCACCCACGCTTATGCCGCGATCATGGAACGGCTCGGCTATGACCGCTACATCGCTCACGGCAGCGACATCGGGTCGGGGATCGCGGGGCACCTTGGCGCGCTCTATCCCGACCGGGTGATCGGCATTCACACCGCCATCGAAAAGGCGCTCGCCACCTTCTTCGGGCTGTTCCTGCCCCTGCCGGACACTCTCAGCGACGCCGAACGGGCGGCCATCGACGCCATCAAGGCCGAAAACGCCGACGGCGACGGCTACATGCGCCAGCAGGCGACGCGGCCCCAGACGGTCGCCTTCGGCCTTGCCGATTCCCCCATCGGGCAGCTCGCCTGGATCGTCGAGAAGTTCCGGCAATCGGCCAGGCCGGGCCAGCCCCTGCCGGAGGAAACGGCCGACCGCGACCAGTTGCTCACCAATGTCAGCCTCTACTGGTTCACCAACACCGCGGGCTCGTCGGCGCAGTTCTACTATGAGGGCGAGCACTCGAAGGGCGGCTGGGCCGCGCCATCGCCCGCGCCCACCGCGACCTCGGTGTTCGACGCCGCCCCGGTCATCCGGCGCGTGCTCGATCCGAACCACCAGGCGACGCAGTGGACCGAACATGCCGAGGGCGGGCACTTCCCGGCGATGGAAGTGCCGCACCTGCTGGCCGCCGATATCCTCGCCTTCGGCCGGCTTCTGCGGGCTCGTATGGCGGCATAGTGTCCGGCCGGGCGGCGCGGGCGACACCAGTTCGCCCCCGCCACACCCGCAATCCTTGTCGCCGCATCGCTACAACCAACGGCCGCCGGTGTGCACCGGGACGGCATCGTTCCCGCCGTGCATCACGACGAACTGCGACGCGCAGATTCGACAGTCGCGGCGAAGAAATTCCCGGGAACTCAGCAACGTTGCGGGACGACGCAGTAGTACCCTGCGTTCCGACAGAAACCGGTGGAGCAGAACCAGAATTTTCCACTTCCGGGCGCCCCCCACGCAACCTCTAGCCCCCGAAAACCGTTGCTTTTCCTGTCACACGGTTGTGATTGGTGGGTTTCGCGGCCCGCCCTTACCTCACAAGGACGAGCAATGGCTTGGGGAAATACGATGAATAGGCGGCGCATTCTGGTGGTTGATGACGACGCCGATCTGCGCGTTACGCTTATCGAACAGCTTTCCCACTACCGGGAGTTCGAACTGACCGAGGCGGGCACGGCCAATGATGCGCTGCAAAAGGCGCGCGACGGGCAGGTGGACCTCATGCTGCTCGACGTCGGCCTGCCCGATATGGACGGCCGCGAGGCGGTCAAGATCCTGCGCACACAGGGGTTCAAGGGTCCGGTGGTCATGCTGACGGGGCAGAATTCGGATTCCGACGAGATCCTTGGCCTCGAATCGGGCGCCAATGACTACGTCACAAAGCCCTTCCGGTTTTCCGTGCTGCTGGCGCGCCTGCGCGCCGCGCTGCGCCAGCACGATCAATCAGAAGATGTTATGTTCACCGTCGGGCCGTACAACTTCCGGCCGGCCAACAAGATCCTGGAGCACGGCGACGGCAACAAAATCCGGCTGACCGACAAGGAAACCTCGATCCTGAAGTACCTCTACCGGCAGGGCCCCAAAACCATCGGGCGCGACGTGCTGCTGAAGGAAGTGTGGGGCTACAACAACCGCGTGACGACGCACACGCTCGAAACCCACATCTACCGGCTCCGGCAGAAGATCGAGCGTGATCCGTCGAATGCCCGGCTGCTGGTGACCGAAGAGGGCGGCTACCGGCTGGTGCCGTAGCGCCGCCCCCGCCGGCGAACCTACCAGGATACGTTCAGGCTCTTGACGACTCCTTGGCGCGCGACGTTTTCCCCGCTTTCGCATCGCGGCGGCCAAATCGGTTCCCGTTCCGTGAGGGAAATGCTCTATACGGGATGGTACGGCACGGTTCTGGCGCGGGGGCGACGGAACCGCGGTCGATTGTGCTATTGGGGCGGGTATGCAGCTCGACGACGCGGCGACAATTCTATCGCATGCCGACTTCTTCGAAGTCTGCAACGTCGATCAGCGGCGTCTGCTGGCGTTCGCCTCCGAGCGCCGGAAATTCCGCCCGGGCGAGACCATCTATCTCGCCGGCGACACCCCCGAGGGCGCGCACGTCCTGATCTCTGGCACCGTGGCCACCACGCATGACGGCGCCGAGGGCAATCCGTTCCTCGTCCACACGGCAGGCGCGGTGCTCGGCGCGATGGCCCTGGTCGTCGCCAAACCCCGGCCGGTGACGGTCAAGGCGGTGGATGCGGTCGAAACGCTGTTCGTGCCGCGCTCGGCGTTCATGAAGCTGGCCCAGCAGAACCCGGATATGGCTGCCCGTGCCGCCGACCGGGTGCGGCGGGAACTGTCCGATTACCTCAGCTCGCTCGAACGGCTGCGCCCCAAGATGGGCGGCCACCGCAGCTAGCCGGCGATCGCCGCCTCGGTGTCGAAGCTCACCATCACCGGCACGTGGTCGGAGGGGCGGGTGCTCAGCCCGCGATATTCCTTGAAGATCTCGGCCTTGATGCAGTGGGTCGCGACGTCGGCCGTCGACCACACATGGTCGAGCCGCCGCCCCTTGTTGGCGGCCGCCCAGTCGGCGGCGCGATAGCTCCACCACGAATAGAGCTTTTCCTCGTAGGGCACGTGCTTGCGCACGAGATCGACCCAGCCGTGGCTGCCGGTCAGCAGCTCGTTCAGCGCTGCCGTCTCGACCGGCGTGTGCGACACGATCTTGAGGAGCTGCTTGTGGCTCCACACGTCGTTTTCGTGCGGCGCGACGTTGAAATCGCCGCAGATCACCTGGTTGCGCGCAAAGTGCGGTTCGCCGAACCAGGTCTTCATCTCGGCGAGGAAATCGAGCTTGTGCTTGAACTTCCAGTTGGTCTCGGGGTCAGGCTCGTCGCCGCCCGCGGGGATATAGAAGTTGTGCACGGTCAGCGGCCCGCGGCCGAAATCCACCAGCGCCGAAACGTGCCGCGCGTGGTCGATCTCGTTGAAGGTGCGGCTCGAAATATCGGTCAGCGGAAACTTCGAGACAATCGCGACGCCGTGATAGCCCTTCTGCCCGTGCACCGCCTGATAGGGGTAGCCGGCATTGATGAACTTGCGCTTCGGGAACTGGTCGGCGAGGCATTTGATCTCCTGCAGGCACAGGATGTCGGGCTGGTAGGCCTTGAGGAAGCGCTGCACCAGCGGCATGCGCAGCCGCACCGAATTGATGTTCCAGGTGGCGAGGGTAATCGGCATGGGCAAATGAAAAGGTCCGCGGCGGGGCGCGGACCTTATGCCTGAGCGCTGCGGGCGCGGTAAAGGCTCACTTGGTCGGGTCGACGGCCTTGAAGGTCGGGTCGATGTAGAAATACGACTTCGGGATGGTGACATCGAACTCGACGTCATAAAGCGAAAACGTCAGCTCCGACCCCGACGGGTCGACCAGCGTCCACTGGCGCAGGTCCTTGCTCTCCTTGTCGAAGACCAGCGACACGACCACGGTGCCGGCCGGCGTCTCGTCCTGCAGCGTCACCGACACGTAATCGGCCGATTGGTCGATGGCGGTGATATTGGCCTTGAACAGGTCGATCTTGGAATCGAGGAACTGGCGCAGCGGCACCTTGTCCTGCGGATAGGCGTACTGCGTCTGCGCCTTGCGATCGACCACATAGAAGCCGCGCCCGACCGAGATGATCTGCTCGTAGGAGGGCGGGTTGTAGCGGAACAGGATTTTGCCCGGCCGCTCGAGGAAGAACGTCCCCTCGATGCGCTGGCCCGAGGTGTCGACCTGCAGGAACCGGCCGACCATCGTCTTGATCTTGGAATTGTGGGCGTTGATCTCCCCGATCAACTGCTTTTCCTCCGCAGTGGCCTGTCGCCCCTGCGCCAGAGCCGGCGACGCGAGCGCCAGGGCGGCGACAAGAACGAGAAAACTGCGACGAAACATGGGGCGTGCCTCCAGACGAGGAATAACTACTAGGACATAGTGACTAAGAGAGAATTGCGGCAAGAGGTGGAAGGTTGCTTTTGCGGTGGGGCTACAACCCACGCACGCTACCCCACCGGGGGTTGGGCGCATTCCAACCGCGAAGAACGGGCACCCGGACCCCACCCCCAAAACCAATCCCAACCCGAATGCTGACACACCCTGTCAGTGGTCGCGTGCGATCACTTCCGGGCGCCGATTCTTGACAATGGCGGCAACCAACACTTAAGACAACGCTTAACTAATAATCGGAAGTGCGATGTCGAATCCGTCCGTCTCCATTCGTCATATCCGGGAGCACCAGCAGAAACCGCCTAGCGCCATTCGATCCCAGAAATCAGAACCGGAGCAGCGCCATGTCGAATCCGTTCATGCCCATTCGACGCGTTCGCAAAGCCGTCCCAGAGGAACGCATGTCTCCCATGCTTACATTGGTGCAAAACATTGCCGTTCAACCATTGCCAGCCATCGAAGTGGCGCGTAAACCGCACGCCCCCGGCCCGACTCCGCCGCAATACCGGCATGTGGAGGTCGATCGGCCTCCGCCGGGCACGTCCATGACTTTCATTGCAGCTTCACTCGATACCCACCGGAAGGCAGGGAACCGATGACCACCGATACTTTGAACCTCTACGATACCGAAGCCGATGCGCCGGCCACTCCTGCGCCCAACGACGCGCGCTTTGCCGCCCGCAACCGCATCGTCATCAACACGCTGCTGGTCTCGACCTTCGTCGTGATGCTCAACGAGACGGCGATGAGCGTCGCGCTGCCGCCGCTGATGGAAGCGTTCAACGCTCCGGCAACCGATGTGCAGTGGCTGACAACGGCGTTCCTGCTGGTCATGGCCGTGGTCATTCCGGTGACCGGGTTCCTGCTGCAGGTGCTCAACACGCGGCCGATCTTCCTCATCGCCATGACGCTGTTCACCATTGGCACGCTGATCGCGGCGCTGGCGCCGAACCTCGGCGTGCTGATCGCCGCGCGTGTCGTGCAGGCCACCGGCACGGCGATCATGATGCCGCTGCTGATGACCACGGTGATGACGCTCGTTGCGCCCCATGAGCGGGGCAAGACCATGGGCAGCATCTCCATCGTCATGTCGGTGGCCCCGGCCATCGGCCCGGCCTTCGCCGGCTTCGTCATCGCCCATCTCGACTGGCGCTGGATCTTCATTCTCGTCCTGCCGATCGCGCTCGGCGCCATCGCGCTGGGCTACCGGATGATGGTCAACGTCACGACGCCGCGTCCGGCGCCGCTCGACGTCGGCTCGGTGATCCTGTCGGCCCTGGGCTTTGGCGGCATCGTCTACGGGCTGTCCGGCCTCGGTCACGAAGGCGCGGGGACGATCCCGGCGTGGATTCCGCTCGCCATCGGCGTCGTGACGATGGTGGCGTTCGTCCTGCGGCAACTCCAGTTGCAGCGCGCCGACCGGGCGCTGCTCGATCTGCGCACGCTGCGCTCGAAGAACTACACGATCTCGATGGCCATGATCGCCGTGCTGATGATGGCGATGTTCGGCGTCATCATCCTCCTGCCGATCTACCTCGTGCAGGTGACCGGCCTCGATACGCTCGGCACCGGCCTTCTGCTGATGCCCGGCGCGCTGCTGATGGGCGTGCTCGGGCCGTTCGTCGGCCGCCTCTACGACCGCGTCGGGCCGTCGCCGCTGATCATCCCGGCAATGGTGGTGGTGTCGGCGGTGCTGTGGTCGCTGACGCTGCTCACCGCCACGACGCCGTGGCAGGCCATCCTCATCGGCCACATCGTGATCAGCCTCGGCTTTGCGTTCCTGTTCGGGCCGCTGTTCACCACCAGCCTTGGCTCGGTGCCGTCCAACCTCTACTCGCACGGCTCGGCGCTGCTCGGCTCCGTGCAGCAGGTGGCGGGCGCCGCGGGCGTCGCGCTGTTCGTCTCGCTGATGACGGTACAGTCGAAGGCCCTGACGGCGGGCGGGGCGAGTTCGGCTGAGGCCCTGACGGGCGGCCTGCGCGTCGCCTTCATGGTCGGCGCGGTGATCTCGCTCGTCGCGCTTGCCGCCTCCTTCTTCGTCCGACGCGCCGAGGGCGGCCCGGAAGGCGGCCACATCGGCCACTAAACAAAGCGGCCGGGGTTTTGCCCCGGCCGCTTCAGTCTCATTTTTTCGTTCTTACTTGGCGGCCTTGGCGCGCTCGATCGACTCGAGGATCACGCGGCGGGCCTCGTTGACGTCGCCGACGTGGCTGATCTTGGCCCACTTGCCGGGCTCGAGGTCCTTGTAGTGGGTGAAGAAGTGCTTCACCCGCTCGATCTGGATTTCCTGCATGTCGCCCAGATCGTTGATCTTGTCGTACATGGAGGTGAGCTTGTGGGCCGGCACGGCGAGGATCTTCTCGTCCTGCCCGCCATCGTCTTCCATGAACAGCACGCCGAACGGGCGGCAGCGCACGACGCAGCCCGGCACCACCGGACGGCTGTTCATCACCACGACGTCGAGCGGGTCGCCATCGCCGCACAGCGTGTGCGGGACAAAGCCGTAATTCCCGGGGTAACGCATCGGCGTATAGAGGAACCGGTCGACGAACAGGGCGCCGGACGCCTTGTCGATCTCGTACTTGATGGGTTCGCCGCCCAGCGGCACTTCAATGATGACATTGAGGTCGTCGGGCGGGTTCTTGCCGATGGGGATCGCGTCGATATTCATAAATCTCGGTACCTCGAAGGAGGCTCCTTCTCGCCTATTCGCCGCCGCGATTGCAAGGCATGGTGCCGCACCTCTGACATGCAGCAGGAGCCGTCCGAACGATGCGCATCAGCCTTCCCGCCGCCCTTGCGGCATCGCTCTGCGCCGCTCCGGCTCTCGCACAGGTGAACATCTCGACCTACACCGATGTCAATCTCACCGAGTGCAGCATCGTTTCGACCGACGACATGGGCACGACGTGGACCTGCGCGGGATACAAGGGGATTCCGGTGATGATCGCCGAGGGGGACTTGCGGTTCTTCGTCTCCTACGGGCTGAAATCGACCGAGGAAAAGGCCGCCAGCCAGACCCTGCCACCGTTCAATCACCTCGGCGAAAAGATCGAGTGGCGGCTGGGCAAGGCGAGCGGCGAGCTGAAGCCCGTCGCGACCATCCTGCGCTACTTCGTGTCGCAGGACGAGGGCAAGCCCGACGGCGAGGTTCTGGTGGTCACGAAATTCGCCCCCGGCGCCACCTGCCACGTCGCCTATATCGACGCGCTGGCCAACCCCGATGCCAATGTCATGGCGCAGAAGGCGGCCGACGAGACGGCGCCGGAGTTCGATTGCGCCAAGGACCCCGAGACCATCGGGACGTTCAAGGCCTGGTAGGCCACTTGAACCGGGGGGCCGGGGTTACCAAATCAAGCGCATGACACGCTTGTTTACCCGTTTTCTGCAGTTCCGTTCCGAGCTCGTCGTGCTGTGGCGCGCCTTCATGACGCCCGAAACGCCGATGCATCTCAAGGTGCTGATGCTGCTGGTGCCGCTCTATCTCGTCAGCCCGATCGACCTGATCCCCGATTTCATCCCGATCGCGGGATGGCTCGATGACATGGTGATCGTGCCGATGCTGGTGAGCTTCATCGTCGCCATGCTGCCCCGCAAGGCCGCCGCGACCCGCCCCGCCAACCGCGGCGGGCCGGGGCAGGTGATCGAAACCACCTACCGCCGGAAGTAGCCCGAACGGCTGGCGCGGTTACTCGAACCGCACCAGCAGGTCCTTGGCGTCGATCTGGTCGCCGGGCTTCACCAGCACTTCGGCGATGACGCCATCCGATTCCGCGTGGATCGCGGTTTCCATCTTCATGGCCTCGATCGAGCACAGCACGTCGCCGGCGATGACCTTCTGGCCCTGCTTGATCGCCACCGACGAAATGACGCCCGGCATCGGCGCGCCGAGCTGCTTGGGGTCGCCCAGCGCCGCCTTGGCGCGCAGCACGATCTCGCCCGCCTTCAGCCGGTCCGGCACGGTGATGGTGCGCGGCTGGCCGTTGATGTCGAAGAACACCCGGACTTCGCCCTTGGCATTGGTCTCGGCGCGGCCGAGATACTGCACCACCAGCGTCTTGCCCTTCTCGATCTCGACGAAGAGCTCCTCGCCCTCCTTGAGACCGTAGAAGTAGACCGGCGTCGGCAGCGCCTCGGTCGGCCCGTATTTGTCCTGCGTCTTCGCAAAGTCGGTGAAGACCTTCGGGTACATCAGGTACGAGGCGAGGCGCCGGTCGTCGATATCGTGCCCGGTCGCCGTCTGCGCCTTCTTGCGCTCGGCTTCGAGGTCGGTGTCCTTGAGGTAGGAACCGGGGCGCTCGGTCAGCGCCTTTTTGCCCTTCAGCACCTTCTTCTGCAGCGCCTTGGGGAAGCCCCCCGGCGGCTGGCCGAGATCGCCGGCAAAGAAGCCGACGACCGAATCGGGGAACGACACTTCGCGGGCCGGATCCTCGACATCGGCGCGGGTCAGGCCCGACGACACCATGGCCAGCGCCATGTCGCCCACGACCTTGGACGACGGCGTCACCTTCACGATGTCGCCGAACATCTGGTTCACGTCGGCATAGGTCTGCGCCACTTCGTGCCAGCGCGACTCAAGGCCAAGCGAGCGGGCCTGCTCCTTGAGGTTGGTGAACTGCCCGCCCGGCATTTCGTGCAGGTACACTTCGGACGCGCCGGAACGCAGGTCGCTCTCGAACGCCCGGTACTGCGTCCGCACGCCTTCCCAGTAGAACGAGATATCGCGGATCGCCGCAACGTCCAGTTCCGGGTTGCGGTCGCCGTCGCTGAGGGCGGCGACCAGCGAGCCGAGCGTCGGCTGCGAGGTGGTGCCCGACAGCGCATCCATCGCCGCATCGACCACGTCGACGCCCGCGTCCACCGCCGCCATGATCGTCGCGGCCGAAGCGCCCGAGGTGTCGTGGGTGTGCAGGTGAATGGGCAGGCCGATTTCCGACTTCAGCGCGGTGATGAGCTTCTTTGCGGCGGCAGGCTTGAGGAGGCCCGCCATGTCCTTGAGGCCGAGCACGTGCGCGCCGGCCTTCTCAAGTTCCTTGGCCAGCGCCACGTAGTACTTGAGATCGTACTTGTTGCGGTACGGATCGTTGATGTCGCCGGTGTAGCAGATGGCGCCTTCGGCCACCTTGCCGGCATCGGCCACGGCGTCGATCGAGACGCGCATGTTCTCGACCCAGTTGAGGCAGTCGAAGATGCGGAACACGTCGACGCCGCCCTGCGCCGCCTGGCGCACGAAGTACTTTACGACGTTGTCCGGGTAATTGGTGTAGCCGACGCCGTTGGAGCCGCGCAGCAGCATCTGCGTCAAGAGGTTCGGCGCGCCCTCGCGCACCGCGCGCAGCCGCTCCCACGGATCTTCGTTGAGGAAGCGCATGGCGACATCGAACGTCGCGCCGCCCCAGCATTCGAGCGAAAAGAGGCTCGGCAGCCCGCGCGAATAGGCCTCGGCGATGCGGGTAATGTCATAGCTGCGCATGCGCGTCGCCAGCAGCGACTGGTGCGCGTCGCGCATCGTCGTGTCGGTGAACAGCACCTTCTTTTGCGACTTCAGCCAGTTGGCGAGCCCGCGTGGGCCCTCGCGCTCCAGTATCTGCCGCGTGCCGTCGGACGAATGCAGCGGCGCGTATTCGGGCACCAGCGGCGCGGCAGCGTCGGCCGGCGGGCGCGGACGGTCGCGCACTTCGGGGTGCCCGTTGACCGTCACGTCGGCGATGTAGGTGAGGAGCTTCGTCGCGCGGTCCTGCCGGCGGCGGATGTTGAACAGCGCCGGCGTCGTATCGATGAAGCGCGTGGTGTAGCGGTTCTCGATGAAATCCGGATGCGTGATGATGTTTTCGAGGAACGCGAGGTTCGTTGAAACGCCGCGGATGCGGAACTCGCGCAGCGCGCGGTGCATGCGGGCGATGGCTTCCTCGGGCGTCGGCGCCCAGCAGGTGATCTTTTCCAGCAGCGGGTCGTAGTAGCGGGTGATGATGGCACCCGAATAGGCGGTACCGCCGTCGAGCCGCACGCCAAAGCCGGTCGCTTCGCGATAGGCGGTGATGCGGCCGTAGTCCGGGATAAAATTCTCTTCCGGGTCTTCGGTGGTGATCCGGCACTGGATGGCGTTGCCGTTGAGCTTGATGTCTTCCTGCTTCGGCACGCCCGATGCCTCGGTGCCGATCACCTCGCCTTCGAGCAGGCGGATCTGCGCCTTGACGATGTCGATGCCGGTCACCGCCTCGGTGACGGTATGCTCCACCTGGATGCGGGGGTTCACTTCGATGAAGTAGAACTTGTCGGTATCGGCATCGAGCAGGAACTCGACCGTGCCGGCGCCGCGATAGTTGGCGGCGCGGCCGAGCCGCATCGCGGCTTCGCACAGTTCGGCGCGCACGGCGTCGGAAAGGTAGGGCGCGGGGGCGCGCTCGACCACCTTCTGGTTGCGCCGCTGCACCGAGCAATCGCGCTCGAACAGGTGCACGAGGTTGCCGTGGTCGTCGCCGACGAGCTGCACCTCGACGTGCCGGGCGCGCTCGATCAGCTTTTCGAGATACATCTCGTCCTTGCCGAAGGCGGCCTTGGCTTCGCGCTTGCCCTCGGAGACTTCGTGGCGAAGGGACTTTTCGTCCATGATGCGGCGCATGCCGCGTCCGCCGCCGCCCCAGCTGGCCTTCAGCATCAGCGGATAGCCGATCTCGGCGGCCATCTTGGCCACCTCATCGAGATCCTCCGGCAGCGCGTCGGTGGCCGGCACAACCGGCACCTTGTTGGCAATCGCCATGTTGCGCGCGGCGACCTTGTTGCCGAGGTCGCGCATCGTCTGCGGCCGCGGGCCGATGAAGGTGATGCCTGCGGCCTCGCAGGCCTCGGCGAATTCCGGGCTCTCCGACAGGAGGCCGTAGCCGGGGTGGATGGCGTCGGCGCCGGAAATGCGGGCGACGCGGATGTATTCGTCGATCTGCAGATACGCTTCGACCGGGCCCTTGCCCTTGCCGATCAGGTAGGCCTCGTCGGCCTTGAAACGGTGCAGCGCCAGCTTGTCCTCTTCGGCATAGCAGGCGACCGTCTTGAGCCCGAGCTCATTGGCGGCGCGAAACACGCGGATGGCGATTTCGCTGCGGTTGGCGACGAGGATCTTCTTGATCGACATGAGGGGAGTCCCGGCGTGAAAAGGCAGGCGCAAAAAGGCAATCTCAGCCGCGCACGGCCAAGGATGTGGTCGTTAGTTCTGGCTCAGATGCCCGGCGAGATGGCTGACATCGTAGCCAGCCTGACCCGCCGCCGCGATGATCTCGTCCGCTGGCAACTTGCCCGCCTGGGACAGCGCCCACAGCGTCGTCGAGCGGGTGCCCGACCGGCAGTAGCAGAAGACAGGACCGGCGCTCCCCTCGAGCACCTTTCTCGTCTCCTCGACCATGTCGGGCGAAACGCCCTCGCGGCCGAGTGGAATGGTCACGTATTTGAGGCCGGCCGCTTCCACCGCGGCGCGAATCTCCTCGCTGCTCGGCTGGTCCGGCGCTTCGCCGTCCGGCCGGTTGTTGACGACGGTGGTGAAACCGGCGGCCTTGATGGCCGCAATGTCTTCGGGCCGGATTTGCGGCGAGACGCTGACGCGATCGTTGATCCGCTTCAGTTCCAAGGCGTTACTCCCGTGCACGGCCCAATTGACCGGCCTTTATATCCATGTGGCGGAACGGGACGCAACCTGAACGAAAGGCGCGGGTCCGATTGCGGTCAGGTGAGGCTCTGCGGCGGTTCGGCTGGCGGGGTCGCCGCGGGCGGCTCCGGCGCCGGGTTGCTGGCGGGTTGCCGCTTTGCCGGGGCGGCGTCCTGAGCGGGCGCATCGGCGGCGGCGCCCTCCGGCGCGGTGGCCGAAAGCCCCGCCCACGGCCGCCACACCTCACCCTTTTCGGCAATGAAGCGCGCTGCGATGCTCTCGACGGTGGCGCCGGGCTCGGTCAGCTGCTGCAGCATGGTGTTCATTTCGGCGAACGGCATCTTGGCGCGCTGGAAGTAGGCGGCAACCTGCGGGGCATCGACATAGACCCACTCGGCCAGCGCGGTGATCACCGGATCGGGCGCGAACCCGGTGGGCAGCGGCGCGGCGCAGGCCGTCCGCCCCATGCACAGGAAGTTGTCCTTGTTGTAAGCCGCCAGCGCGATCTCGCGGAAGGCGAACTGCGACAGCACGGCGTTGGGCTGCCAGTAGTAAAAGACGATGGCCTCGTTCCGCCCCACCGCTTCGGCGATCAGCGTGTCGAGCTCGAACCGGTTGGCCGGTTCGATGACGTCGAACACCTGGTCCAGCCCATTGGCGCGCAGCATGTTGCGGTTGACGATGTTGCAGCCCCAGTCGAGCGGACAGCTGAGGAACTTCGGTTTCGCCCTGCCGCCCATTTCTGCGGCGCGCGCCTTGAGGCCCTCGATGGTGGTGATCTCCGGCCAGCGCTCGGCCGCATAGGCGGGCACGAACCAGCCCTCGAACACCTGCTCGGCATAGCTGGTCCCGGCCTGGCGCACTTCCTGCGCCTTGATCGCGGCATTCCAGATTTCCGAGATCCGGCTGATCCACATCTCCGGCGCGACGGCGGGCTGGCCAGTGCCGCCCATCGATGCGCCGATGGTCGCCATGTCGCCCTCCTGCAGCCGCACGTCACAGTTGAAGGCGGTCTTGAGGACATCCGCGTGAATCGCGGCGAGCAGCGCGGCGCTCGGCCACTGCAGGCGCGCCATGGTGATCGGCTTGGTGCCGCAGGGCGGTGGCGGCGCAGCCTCCACCGGCGCCGCGGCCTCGGGCGCAGCTTCTGCTGGCGGTGTGGCCTCCTGAGCGAGCGCACCCGTACCGGCAATGGTCAATGCCAGCAGGGTCGCGGCGAGCCGCCTTGGGAACAGCGAGTGGTGGTTTTTGGAACGCATCGGGCGGCTGCGAATATAGAACGGGCGGGCGGTTAAGCAACCTCGGTCAGGATTTGACCGATCGATCAAATCCGGATGACTCCCTTCCCCGAAATATGCAATATCGCCCGCAGCGGGGCGCTTTTCCGGCGCCCCCGTTGTTTGTCGCATCGCTTTCGAACACCCGCAACTGAACGGGTGCGGAGCGGTGAGATCATTGCAGAGGGACATCCATGAACAAGACCATTCTCAGCCTGGCCGTCGCCGCCTCGGTGCTCGGCCTGGCCGTTCCGGCGCTCGCCGCGGACGTGAAGCTCGGCATCCTTGGCGACCTGACCGGTCCGATCGAAAGCCTTGCGCCGCCGATCGTCGCCGGCGCGCAGCTCGCCTTCGATCACGTCAATGCCCAGGGCGGCCTCCTCGACGGCGGCAAGATCGTCACCGTCACCGGCGACTCCGCCTGCGATCCTTCGGTCGCCGGCCCTGCCGCCGACAAGCTCGTCAATACCGATCAGGTGACGGCGATGGTCGGCGCGTTCTGCACCGGCGCCACGATCGGCGCGGCCACTGCCGCCGCCATTCCGGGCAATGTCGTCATGATCTCGCCGTCGGCCTCCGCCCCGGCGCTGACCACGCTCGACGACAAGGACCTGGTGTTCCGCACCACCCCGTCGGACGCGTTCCAGGGCGTGAAGCTCGCCGACCTGCTGACCTCGAAGGGCATCAAGGACGTCGCGCTCACCTATGTGAACAACGACTACGGCAAGGGCCTCGCCGACGTGTTCGCCGAGCAGTTCGTCAAGAACGGCGGCACCGTGTCGGCCAATATCGCCCACGAAGACGGCAAGGCCGACTACCGCGCCGAACTCGGCCAGCTGGCCGCGTCGGGTTCGCAGAACCTCGTCGTCCTCGCCTACATCTCGGGTTCGGGCCTCACCATCCTGCAGCAGGCCAATGAAGGCGGCGAGTTCACCACCTTCTTCGGCGGCGACGGCATGATCGGCGACGCCCTCGCGGGCGCCAACGTGCCGAACTTCGTCGCCACCCGCGCCGGCGCCTATGCCGGTGCCTCGGCCGACGCCTATGCCAAGCTCGCCACCGAAGCCGGCCAGGACCCGGCCGCCACCTACGCCCCGCAGGCGTATGACGCGGCCTTCCTCCTCGCCCTCGCCATCCAGAAGAACGGCAAGGCGGACCGCGAAGGTCTCAGCGCCGCGCTGCGCGAAGTGGCCGGCCCTCCGGGCGAGAAGGTCATCCCCGGCGAGTGGACCAAGGCGGTCGAGCTGCTGAAGGCCGGCACCGACATCGACTATGACGGCGCCGGCGGCCCGCTCGATTTTGACGCCGCGGGCGACGTCAACGGCATCATCGTGGAAGTCGTGTGGGAAAACGGTGCCTTCGTCGAGAAGGGCCCGGTGAAGTAAGCACCGGCCTGCCAAACCAAAAGAGGCCCGGGAGCGATCCCGGGCCTTTCATTTTTCCGGCAGCGCCGCGACCTCGATCCGGCGCTCACCGGCGAAAACGGTGATCTCGAAGTGCTGCGCCTGCGTCACCTCCAGCACCTTGCCCGGCCGGTAGGCGACGACATTGCTGCCGCCCGCGTGCCGCACGCTGTCATAGACAAACCCGTCGCCGCCCGCGGCCCGCTCGCTCTCCCCCAGCGCCTGCCCTGCCGCATACTCGTCCGGTGCATGCGCTTCAGGATGGGTGCCGCGGATGTCTTCGTATGCGCCCGCCAGCCGCGCGGTGTAGGTGCGATAGGCGCGCGCCATCGACGGCACGCCCCGCGCCACCGTCTCGCGCCTGAGGTGATGGCCCACTTCCGCCGCCGCGGTCACGATATCGGCCGCGGCATACCACGCCCCGAGGTCTGGCCCGTTGAAGCGCCCGCCCTCCGGCGCGGCGTGCAGGAACGCCGCCATGACGACGCTCGCATTGGGCCGCCCGAAGACCCACTCGCTGCGCGGCAGCCGGTCGATACGCCCGGCGACGAGCCGGTCATTGGTCCAGCCGGCCAATTCCATCACCGCCTCGAGGTCGGCGGCGCGGGCGACCGTGTCGAACAGGCCGATGGGCGGAAACCGGGACGGAATCAGCCGAAAGCTCGGATAGGGCGCCTCAACCCGCATCAGCGAAAGACGATCTCGCTGTCGGCATAGGGCACAAAGGCCGCATCGACCGCGTTGGGTGCCATGTAGAGCCCGCCCCGCGCCGCATCGAGGAACCGCCGCACGGCGAGCAGCCCGTCCTGCGCACCCGACGTGACGAGCGCCAGCGGCGGCTGGCCGCCGAACAGCGGCGCGTCGTGCGGGCCGCGCAGCCACGCCACGCCCGCCGCATCATCGGCCATCAGCACGCCGAGCGCCTGATGGATGCCCAGCACCGCCGAAATCCGCACCAGCGTATCGACATCGAGCGTGAACTGCCCGCCCTCGCGCGAAAGCTTCGCCCAGTTGTGAAAGGTCGAGCGCGACGGATAGCCCAGAACCAGCCGCCGCTGCTCTTCGTTGAGCCCCCACAGGTCGGCGATGGCGAGGAAGGTGCGCAGCGCCGGCGCGCTCAGCCGCCGCCGGTTTTCCGGCGCAAAGCGCCCGGCATCGAGTCGCTCGGGCCCCGCCGGGATGAACTGCGACTGGTGACGTTCGGCAAGTCCGCTCATGGGCTGCTCCATATCCAGACCCGGATATAGTCCAAATCCGGACCCCTCACAAGAGCCTTGTCCAAATCCGGACAGATCAGGTCTCGCGCTTCACCACTTCGGGGATCAGCCCGCGCGGCGCGAACCGCAGCGCCACGGTGATGACGAGGCCGAGCACCAGCACGCGCATCTGGCTGGCGCGCGACTGGATGTCGGGGATCGCACCCCAGCCCCAGCTGTCGGTCCACTGGCTGATGGTGCCGAACACCGCCTGCGCGATGGGGTCGGAGATCATCCAGCACAGGTACAGCAGCAGCGCGCCAAAAACCGCGCCCCAGTTGTTGCCCGCCCCGCCCACGATCACCATCACCCAGATGAGGAACGTGTGGTTGATCGGCTGGTAGGCTCCCGGATCGTAGATCTGGGAGAACGACACCATGATGGCGCCGCCGATCCCCATCAGCACCGAGCCGAGAATGAAAATCTCGAGCTGCCGCGCCTTGACGTTTTTCCCCATCGAGGAGGCGGCGATATAGTTGTCGCGGATGGCGCGCATCATGCGGCCCCACGGCCCGCCATAGGCCCGCTGGATCAGGAAGAACGCGATCGCCAGGGTGACCACGACCAGCGCCAGAAACCCCAGCCGCGCGTAGACAAAACTGTCGTTGATCGACACGCCCTGCGCCTGGAAGGCCTGCGGCAGCGGCGTCGGCCACGGGATCGGCGAAACGGTCAGCGTGCCGCGCGTCAGCCAGTCCATGTTCTTGAGCAGCGCCCGCACGATCTCGGAAATGCCGATCGTCGCGATGGCAAGATAATCGGTCCTGAGCCCGAGGCAGATGCGGCCGATGATGTAGGCAACACCGGCGGCCAGCACGCCGCCGAAGATCCAGCCAAGCACCGGATGCAGCCCCAGCCCGCCGACCCAGCCGCCGCCGGCCTCCTCGATATAGCGCGCCGCCGGGTCGATCTGGCTGCGATAGACGATGTAGGCGACAATCCACGCGACGACGGTCAGCACCGTCTTCCAGCGCCCGCGAATGCCCACCCGGTCGGCATTCCGCGCGCCCACCACCAGCAGCATGCCCGCCGCGAAGGCGAGCACGGCGCGGGCCAGCATGGCCGGCCCCTCCGAGCCCCAGAAGGCCGGGTTGATCGGGTACGAAATGAAGGTGACGGCAAAGCCGCCCAGCATCACAAAACCCATGATGCCGAAGTTGAACAGCCCGCCATAGCCCCACTGGATGTTGAGCCCCAGCGCCATCAGCGCCATGGCAAAACTCTGCACCAGCAGCAGCGAGATATTGGCGGCGCCCAGCACCCAGCCGGCGACCGCGAACAGCGCAAACAGCGCCATGAACAGGAACAGGGAGCGCCGGATCATGTCGAGGCCCCTTTGAAGATGCCGGTGGGCCGGATCAGCAGCACGATCACGAGGATCACGAAGGCCACCGTCAGCTTGTACTCGGTCGGCACGATCGAGAGATCATTGGGCAGCGTGAAGGGCAGGTTGTCCTTGAAAGGCCTGAGCAGCACCGCCCAGTTGAAGATGGCGAGCGTCTCGGCAAAGCCGATGAGGAAGCCGCCGGCGATCGCGCCATAAGCCTGCCCCAGCCCGCCAACGATCGCCGCCGCAAAGATCGGCAGGATGATGTTGAACGCGAGGTCGGGCTTCAGCTGCACGTCGAGCGCCAGCATTGTGCCCGCAAGGCAGGCCAGTGCCCCGCCGACGATCCAGGTCACGCGCACCACGAGCTTGGTGTTGATGCCCGAAACCATCGCCAGGTCGGCGTTGTCCGACATGGCGCGCATCGCCTTGCCCAGCCGCGTGCGGGTGAGAAAGAAGTGCAGCACCAGCACCGCGACGATGGTGATGAGGATCATCAGCAGTTGCGGCTGGGTAAAGTTGATGGTGCGCGTCACGCCCTCGAGCGGCACCGGGATGCGGATCAGCATCTTGGGCTCGGTCTCGAAGAAATTGTAGGTGCCGGTGCCGAAGAACAGCCGGATGATGCCCTGGATGATCATGGTCACGCCGATCGAGGCGATCAGCAGCGTCACGGGCTTGGCGCCGCGCTTGCGCAGCGGCGCGTAGAACCAGCGGTCGATGCCGAGCGCGATGACGGCGGCGATCACCATGGCGACCGGCAGCACGGCAAAGCCGGTGGGAATGTACGGCGCGGTGGAAATCCCCAGCGCCGTCAGCCCCCACACCAGCAGCAGCGAGATGAACCCGCCCATCGTCATCATGTCGCCATGCGCGAAGTGGGCGAAGCGCAGGATGCCGAAGATCAGCGTGATGCCGATGGCACCGATGGCGTAGATCGAACCGAGCACGATGCCCGAAACGATCACGGTGTTGAAGAAGAAGACCAGCTCGTTCAATGCTTTGGCTCCCCACCGCCGAGGAAGCTGCGGGCCACTTCAGGGTCCGCGATCAGCTCCGGTCCCGTACCGGTAAACCGGTTCTGCCCGTTGGCGAGCACGAAGCCGCGCGACGCGAAGGCCAGCGCCTGCCGCGCATTCTGCTCGACCATGAGGATGCCGACTCCGGCCTTGTTGACCTTCACGATCTGCTCGAAAATCTCGATGACATAGCGCGGGCTCAGCCCCGCCGAGGGCTCGTCGAGCAGCAGGAGGCGCGGCTGGCTCATCAGCGCGCGTCCCATCGCCACCATCTGGCGCTGCCCGCCCGACAGTTCGCCTGCCGGCTGCCGGCGCTTTTCGCGCAGCACCGGGAACATTTCGTAGACCCACTCAATGGTCGAGGAATAATCGTCGCGCCGCGTGAAGGCGCCCATTTCGAGGTTTTCCTCGACGCTCATCGAGGTGAAGACGTTCTTTTCCTGCGGCACGAAGCTGAGCCCCTTGGGCACCAGCCGGTCGGGCAGGGCGTTGGTGATGTTCTCGCCGCCGAAGGTGATCGAGCCCTGCGACACCTTCAGGAGCCCGAAAATGGCCTTGAGCGTCGTCGATTTGCCCGCCCCGTTCGGCCCGACGATCACGCCGATGTCGGATTGCTCAATGGCAATGTTGACGCCGTTGAGGATCGGCGCGCCGCCATATCCAGCGACCACGTCTTTGACATCGATGAGGCTCACGGCGTCGTCTCCACCGGCGAGCCGAAGTAGGCCTCGATGATCTCCGGGTTGGCGCGGATTTCGCTCATCGGCCCCTGCGCAATGACCTCGCCCTGCGCCATCACGATCACCGGGTCGCAGAGCCGTCCGATCAGGTCCATGTCGTGCTCGATGACGAAGAAGGTGTAGCCCAGTTCCTGGTTCATCCGCTCGATGTTCGCCGCAAGGTCCTGCAGGAGTGTCCGGTTGACGCCCGCCGCCACCTCGTCGAGCAGCACCACTTTTGCGTCGACCATCATGGTGCGGCCCAGTTCGAGCAGCTTCTTCTGCCCGCCCGACAGGTTGCCGGCGAGCTCGTTCCGCACGTGGCCGAGTTTGAGGAAATCGATGACGTCCTGCGCCTTCTGGCGCACGTGCGCATCGGCGGCCTTCACCCCAAGCGGGTTGAACCATGTGGTGATGAGGCTCTCGCCCGGCTGTCCGGGCGGCACGACCATGAGGTTTTCCAGCGCCGTCATGTTGGAGAATTCGTGCGCAATCTGGAAGGTGCGCAGCATGCCGCGATGGAAGAGCTGGTGCGGCTTGAGGCCGGTGACGTCCGAGCCGTCAAAGAAGATCTGGCCGCTATCGGGCGTGAGGTTGCCCGCCACGAGGTTGAACAGGGTCGATTTGCCCGCCCCGTTCGGGCCGATAAGGCCGGTGATGGAACCGCGCTCCACCCGCAGCGAGCAGTTGTTGACGGCGAGCAGCCCGCCAAAGCGCTTGCTGACGTTCCTGACGTCGATGACTGCGTCGAAGGCCAAGCCCTATCCGTCCTGCAAAAATACCTGCCCCCCGGCCCCCCGCCGGCTCCCGGGCATCTGCTCATAAGCGGTGTTTTTGGTCAACCTTGACCAGTTGGTCAAATTGCGGCGAGCACCGCGTCCGCCGTGCGACGGTTGGGCGCGAACAGGATGTCGTAAAGGGTCGCGAGCCGGGTGAGCGACTTGATGTCGACATCGTGCGGCATGGCGGTGAGCGGGTCCTGAAAGAAGATCAGGACGTCCAGCCGCCCCTCGGCGATCATCGCGCCCAGCTGTGCGTCGCCGCCGAGCGGCCCGCTCTTCAGCAGCGTCACCTTGAGCCCGGTGCCTTCGATGACGCGGGAACCGGAGGTGCCGGTGGCCCAAAGCTCGTGTCTGGCAAGCACGCGCTTGTGCGCCTTGCACCAGGCGACCAGTTCATCCTTCTTGTCGTCATGCGCGACAAGGCCGATCTGGGCCATGCGAGCCTCCAGCACAGGTTCACCACCTTCAGAACATGCCTCAGGCGCGCAGCGCAATGGCCTCGGCGAGCAGGATGGCGATCTCGTCCACCGGGATCGTGTCGCCGGGCGCAAACGGGATCCAGCGAACCTGTCGCACCTTGCCGTTGTCGACAAGCAGGGGGCTGTCGAGCAGCCTGCCGTGCTCAAACACCAGGATCACGTTGGCTTCCCGTGCCTGCGGAAACACCCCGCAGACAAATCCGGCGGCCGGGTGGCGGAAGTTGACCGAACCCCAGCCGCGCTGGACCTTTGGCGTAAGATCGGACCGCACCTCGCGCACCGTGGCGATCACCTCGGTCGCGAGCCTGCGGATCGCCGGCGTGTGGCGTTCGAGGAGGGTGGCGATGTCGTCGTCGAGCTGGCTCATGCGGCAATCCTGCCGCATTGCCGTGACAGGCGGTGTCAGGGTTTGCCGCGCGCCATCTGGTTGCGCAGCACGGTGCGGTCACGCGACGAGACATGGATCAGCTCGGCAATGCGCCAGACCATGTTGTCCTCCAGCTCGTGGTTCTCGCTGTCGGAATAGACCACCTGCCACATCATCCGCACGATCCCGAGTTTCTCCTCATCGGGCAGCGAGGAGATGGCCGAGGTGAAGCGGTAGAAATCGACGGATTCGGCGTCCCGGCGCGTCGCATCGGCAATGAGCTTGTCGACCTCGTTTTCGTCGAGCCCGTAGTGATCGGTCAGCGCCCCCTTCAGGGTGGCCCGCTCG
>Ga0073904_10000868_pt1 | contig 22210 bp, 20 predicted proteins | sample KloWWTrecipitate_FD_66668 | JGI IMG/M metagenome (GOLD analysis project Ga0073904, IMG submission 66668) | Active sludge microbial communities from Klosterneuburg, Austria, studying microevolution and ecology of nitrifiers - Klosterneuburg... | ecosystem: Engineered > WWTP > Aerobic digester >... | reverse complement strand
GCCATCAGGACCAGTTTGACGATGAAGCCCACGCCGAACGCCTGTGAGTTCCACGCACTTACCTTGCCGGTCACTGCCGGCGGTTTGAGATCGCCCATGATCATCCTTGCGTGAGGGTGCGCCAGCGGGGACGCCGATGGTTATCGAAGTCCCCGCTGACTGGAGTTCACTTCTTGATCTTCGCCTGGATGTCGGCGATCATCTTCTGCCATCCGGCGGCCGGCTTCTGCTTGCCGGAAATGATGTTGGCCTCGGTGACGCCCCAGTAGGTCCATACGGCGGCCATCTCGGGGTTGGACGGCATCGGCACCGCGTTGGCGGCGACCGCGGCGAAGCCGGCGGTCAGGGTGTCGCTGGCGGCCTTCTCGGCTGCGGTCTTGAGCGCCGGCGTGCGCTGCCCGGCCTCGTACATCGCGTACTGCACGTCAGTGGTGGCGATGTAGTTGGTCAGGAAGTCGTTGGCCACGATGGCGTTCTTCGACTGTGCGGAGATGAAGAAGCCCTGCACGCCCACGAACGGGCTGGCCGGCTGTCCCCCGGCGGACGGGATCGCGTCGATCGACAGCTTGAGGTCCTTGAACTTCTCCAGCATCCACGGCCCGCCGACGATGAACGGTGACTTGCCCTTGGCGAACGCGTCCACCGCGATGTCGTAGGTGATGGCGGTGTCGAGCGTGCCCGCCTTGCCCTGGTCGGCGAGCCACTGTGCGAACTTCTCACCCTCAGCGCCACCCATGGCGAGCTCGCTGCTGTAGGAGCCGTCCTCGTTCTGGGTGAACACCGGAGCCCCGAAAGAGGTCTGGAACGGGTACATGGTGTACGGATCGCCGGTTTCGCCCACCTGGATCAGGAACGGGTACTTCTTGCCGGCTGCCTTCCCAGCGGCCAGCGCGTCATCCCAGGTGGCCGGAGCCTCGGCTGCGAGTTCGGTGTTGCGGATCAGTGCGATGTTCTCGATGGCGTACGGCACGCCGTACACCTGCCCCTGGTTGGTGAACGCCTGCAGCGCGACGGTCTCGAAGTCAGCGGCCTTGTCGCCGAGCTCGATCGGGGCGACGACGCCGTTCTGGATCAGGTTGCCCAGCCAGTCGTGGGCGCCGATCGTGATGTCGGGGCCTTTGCCGGTGGGCACCTGGGAGGTGAAGTCAGCCTGGATGTCGGCGAAGTTCTTCTTCACCAGGGTGACCTTGGCCTTGGTCGCGGTCTCGAAAGCCTTGGCCGCGGCCTGCGTGGCCGCAAGTCGGGTGTCGTCCACCCATACGGTCAGCGTCGCGCCGCTGTAGTCGGCGGCGGCAGTCTCGGTAGCCGCGGCGGTGGTGGTGGGTGCCGTGGTGGCCGGTGCGGTGGTGGCGGTCGGGCCGGACGCGCAAGCGCTCAGCGCAACAATCGCGGCTACGACTCCAACGGTGGTGATGCTCCTGCGCATCTGCTCCTCTTCCTGTGTGCACTAGATGCTCGTCCCGCCTGCGGGACGGCCCTTTGGACGTAACGAAGGCTAGTACGTCGTTGCAGCCATTACGCAACGCGTTACATTTCGTTACCGAATCGAGACCCGGAATGCTCCAGTGGGACGTAGATACCGGTAACTTTTACCAACGACGATGCCGTCGGACGGAGTGAGATGACCAGAAAGCGGGCTGCGCGGGCAACCAAGCCGCGGCTGCTCGACATCGCCGACGTCGCCAAGGTCAGCACCGCAACCGTTTCGCGCGTGCTCAACGCAAAGCCGGGCGTTGGCGACGAGGTGCGCAATGCGGTGATCGCGGCCATGGACATGCTCGGCTATGAGCGTCCGGCAACGATCAAGACCAAGGCACGCGGGCTGATCGGTGTCGTCGTGCCCGAACTGATCAACCCGATCTTCCCCGCGTTCGCCCAAGGCATCGAGGGCCGGCTGGCCCAGCTCGGTTTCACCGCATTGCTGTGCACGCAGTTCCCGGGCGGCACGACCGAGGACGAGGCGATCGATCTGCTGCTCGACCATGGAGTGTCCGGCATCATCTTCGTCTCCGGCAGGCACGCGGACAGCTCTTCGAGCCTTGTCCGTTACCACGACCTGCGCGCCCGTGGCGTGCCGCTGGCATTCATCAACGGCTGGGCGAACGGGGTGGACGGCACCTTCGTCGCCACCGACGACACCGCGGCGATGGACGTGGTGATTCGTCACCTCGCCGCGTTGGGCCACACCCGGATCGGCCTGGCGATCGGGCCCGAGCGGTTGGTGCCGGCACGAACAAAGATTGAAGCCTTCACCGCAGCGCTGCGCGACCATCTTGGTGTCACAGACCCGCAGGAGCACATCACGAAGTCGCTCTACACCCTCGAGGGTGGCCATGCCGCGGCCGCGTCCCTGCTTGCCACCGGCCATACCGCGTTGGTCTGCGGCTCCGACCTGATGGCCTTGGGCGCGATCCGCTGCGCCCGCGGCCTCGGGCTCTCGGTGCCTGACGAGGTTTCGGTCGTCGGCTATGACGATTCTCCCCTGGTCGCCTTCGTCGACCCGCCGCTGACTACCGTCCACCAACCCGTGGGCGCGATGTGCCAGGCGGTCGTGTCGGCCGTATTGGGTGAACTGGACGGGAACCCCGGCCCGCGAAGCGAATTGCTGTTCCGTCCGGAACTCATCGTTCGCGGCTCTACACTTGCGGCGCCGAGAGCCTGACTGCGCGGATCTACTCCTCGAACGGCGCCGGATCGCCGGCTCCGTAGCGGAGGATCTCGGCCACATCGTCGCTCAGGTCGACCATCGTGGTGGGGTCGAGGCCGCAATCGCCGGAGTCGAGGACGGCGTCCAGTTGGGCGCCGATCTCGTCGTTGACCTGCCAGCCGTCGGTCATCGGGTGCTCTTCGCCGGGCAGCATGAGGGTGGAGGACATCAGGGGCTCCCCCAGTGCCTGTAACAGTGCCAGCGCGGTGGTGTGGTTCGGGACGCGTACGCCTACGGTCTTCTTCTTTGGGTGCAGCATGACTTTTGGCGCCTCGCGGGTGGCCCGCAGGATGAACGTGTAGGCACCGGGGGTGGCCGCTTTGACCGCCCGAAAGACGTCGTTGTTCATCTGCACGTACTGCCCGAGCTGGGCGAACTCGCTGCACACCAGGGTGAAGTGGTGTTTGTCATTCAGGTTGCGCAGGGTGCGGATGCGCTCCAGCCCCTCCCGATTGCCCAGTCGGCAGCCGAGCGCGTAGCCGGAGTCGGTCGGATAGGCGACCAGCCCGCCCGACCGCAGGATCTCGACCACCTGGGCCAGCGCGCGGGGCTGGGGGTTGCTCGGGTGGACGTCGAAGTAGCGGGCCATGGCGAACAGGCTAGTGGCGTGGGCACACCACTGGGCCCGCCTCGGTAGGGTGCTCGTCATGTCCCTGTTGTCCTTACCCTTCGACGAACTCCGCGAGCGCCGCAGCCTGAAGTGGCGCACCTATGCTCCCGACGTGTTGCCGATGTGGGTCGCGGAGATGGACACGGCCCTTCACCCGGCCGTGCGGGAAACGCTGCTGGACGCGATCGACCGGGGCGACACCGGCTACCCACACGGCACGGCGTACGCAGAATCGTTCGCCCGGATGGCGGCCGAGCGGTGGCAATGGATGCTGGACGTGCCTGCACAGGTACACCGCGCTGGGGACGTGATGAACTCGATGCTCGCAGTGCTGGAGGCCACCACGGCCCCCGGCGACGGGATCGTCATCAACCCGCCGGTGTATCCACCGTTCCGGCAGGTTGTGGCCGGGTATCGCCGCAACATCGTGGAGGCGCCGCTGACCGCCTCCGGACGCCTCGACCTCCAGACCCTGGAAGCCGCGTTCGCCGGCCCGGACCGGCCCAAGGCCTATCTGCTGTGCTCGCCCCACAACCCGACCGGAGCGGTGCACACCGCGGCTGAACTGGAGGCGGTGCTGGCGCTGGCCGCTACCCACGGCGTCCGGGTGATCGTGGACGAGATCCACGCCTGCCTTGTCGACCCGGGGACGACCTTCGTGCCGGCTTTGGCGGTCCACGGCGGTGAGCAGGCGATCTCGGTGACCTCAGCCGGAAAGGCCTGGAACCTGGCCGGCTTCAAGGCCGGCTTGATCGTCGCCGGTGCGCAGGCCACCGACGTGCTGGCGGCGCTGCCGCCGCTGGCCCAGCAGTCGAGTGGGCACCTGGCCAATCTCGTGCACACCGCCGCGCTCGTAAAGGCTCAGGACTGGGTGGACGAACTGATGGCGGAGATCGCGGCCAACAAGGCGCTGCTGGCCACCGAACTCGCGCGCGAGCTGCCCGCTGCCCGCTACACCGCTCCCGAAGGCACCTACCTCGCCTGGGTGGACTGCTCCGAACTGGGCCTGGACAACCCGGCGCGCCACTTCGAGGAGATCGGACGGGTGGCCTTCTCTCCGGGCGTCAACTTCGGCAAGGAGCATCAGCAATGGGTGCGGATCAACCTCGCCTGCTCCCCCGAGCTGGTCGTGGAAGGCGTGCGACGGATGGCGTCGGCCTGCTGAACCTCCAGCTCACTCGTTGGCGATCAACTCCGCCTCGGCCGAGCCTTTGGCGACCAGCTGGTTGATGCCGATGAGGCTGAGGAAGACAGTCGACACCTCGGCGTTGGCGGTGACGCGGACGCGTCCGGCCGAGAGAGTTACCGAACCGGCGACACCGGCCTCGTCCAGCACCCGTTGCGCTACGGCGATCGCGGCACCGGCGTCCACGGCCTTGCCTGCGAGCCGCGCGGTCGCGGTCTCGTCCGCTGCCGCCCGAGCGGCTGCCGCGGCGCCGAGTTCGGCGCGCCGCGAGGCTTCGGCCTGCGCGCCACCGTCCACGACCAGGCCGGCCACCAGCAGTAGCGCCAGCACTGCCACCGCGAACATCGTCGACAGCGACATCCCACGTTCGTCCCTGTGCACTCCCCCTCCGATCCCCAAAGAGCATTCTGCCCGGACAGCGCGCCGTCCCAAGGGGTTATGCACAACCAATTCCGGGCGTCGGGCTCGGTAGGCTTTGGGCGTTACGAGTTCCGAGAAGGATTGGAAGCCAACGATGGTCCAGAAAGTCGCCCTGCTCACCGCCGGCGGATTCGCGCCGTGCCTCTCGTCCGCCGTCGGCGGACTGATCGAGCGCTACACCGAGATCGCCCCCGAGGTCGAGATCATCGCGTACAAGAACGGCTACGAAGGCCTGCTCAGCGGCGACTACCTCACCATCACCGATGCGGTCCGCCAGAAGGCCGCGCTGTTGCACGAGTACGGCGGCTCGCCGATCGGCAACTCCCGAGTGAAGCTGACCAACGCCAAGGACCTGGTCAAGCGGCACCTCGTGCAGCCCGGTGAGGATCCGCTGCAGGTGGCGGCCGAACGCTTGGTCGCCGACGGAGTGGACATCCTGCACACCATCGGTGGTGACGACACCAACACCACTGCCGCGGACCTGGCCGCATACCTGGCCAAGAACGACTACGGACTGACCGTGGTCGGCCTGCCGAAGACCATCGACAACGACGTGGTGCCGATCCGGCAGTCGCTCGGCGCCGACACGGCGGCCGAGATGGGTGCCCGCTTCGCGAAGAACGTGATGGCCGAGCACAACGCCGGCACCCGAATCCTGCTCATCCATGAGGTGATGGGACGCAACTGCGGCTGGCTCACCGCTGCCACTGCCCGCAAGTACCACGAGTGGGTCGAGAGCGTCGACTGGCTGCCCGAGATCGGACTGTCGAAGAAGGCCTGGGACGTGCACGCGGTCTTCGTGCCCGAAGCCGAGATCGATCTCGAGGCCGAGTCCGCCCGGCTGATCAAGGTGATGGACGAGGTCGGCTGCGTGAACATCTTCCTTTCCGAGGGTGCGGGCATCAGCGACATCGTCGAGGAGATGGAGAAGTCGGGCCAGGAGGTCGCTCGCGATGCCTTCGGGCACATCCGTCTGGAGCGGATCAACCCGGGCGCCTGGTTCGGCAAGCAGTTCGCGCACATGCTCAACGCCAAGAAGGTGCTGGTGCAGAAGTCGGGCTACTACTCCCGGTCGGCCGCGGCCAATACCTTCGACCTGGCCCTGATCCGCTCGATGACCGACCTGGCAGTCGATTCGGCACTGGCCGGGAATCCTGGCGTCGTCGGCCATGACGAGGAGAACGGCGACCTGCTAAGCGTGATCGCCTTCGATCGAATCAAGGGTGGCAAGCCGTTCGACATCACCGAGGACTGGTATCTCGAACTGCTCGCCGACATCGGCCAGCCCGCTCCGGTGGCCGCAGCGCCCATCGAGCACTGAGCCGCGGCCCGATCCAGGGGCCAGTCACTCCTCGCCGCTTCGACACCACGCGGCCTCGACTCCGCGCCGCAAACTGGACAGTTGTGCCCCGTCCGGGGACGCAACTGTCCAGTTTGCGGATGTGGGACGGGCAGCAGGTCGGCGGGGTGCACCGGTTAGGGCTCAGCCCAGGTGACGCACCAACCGGTCGAGGGCCTCGGCCAGTTCGGCTTCGGCGCAGCAGAAACTTAGGCGCATCATCCGATGCCCGTTGATGGGGTCGAAGTCGATGCCTGGGGCCAGGGCGACTCCGGTCGAGGCGAGTACTTCCGCGCACCACTGTTGGCTGTCGCCGGTGAGGTGGCTGACATCGCAGTAGGCGTAGAAGGCTCCGTCCGGTGGCGCGAACGAGGTGATGCCAAGCTCGGGTAGGCGGGCCAGCAGCAGGTCGCGATTGCGCTCGTAGCGGTGGACGTGGCCGTCCAGTTCGCACCTCGCCTCGACGGAGAAGGCCGCCAGCGCGGCCGCCTGGGACACCGCCGGAGCACAGATCGCCAGATTGCCCTGCAGCAATTCCACCGGACGCCGCAGGTGATTGGGCAGCACCAGCCAGCCCAGGCGCCAGCCGGTCATCGAGTGGTACTTGCTCACTGACCCCACGGCCACCGCGTCCGCACTGAACTGCCGGACGGTGGCACAGCTGCGTCCATAGCTGATGCCGTGGTAGATCTCATCGCTGATCAGCAGGCAATCGTGCGCCTCGCACCAAGCGGCGAGCGCGGCGAACTCGGTCTCGTCGATGATCGTGCCGGTGGGGTTGCCGGGCGACCCGACGATCAGGCCGGCCGGCGGCTCGGGTAGCGCGGCTAGCATCTCCACCGTCGGCTGGTAGCGGGTCTGCGGCCCGACGTCGAGGTCGATCACCTTCGCCCCAAGACTGAGCAACGTATTGCGGTAGGCCGGGTAGCCGGGACGCGTCATCGCCACGGTGTCGCCGGCGTCGAACGCGGCCAGCAGCACCAACTGGAAGCCGGCTGAGGATCCGGTGGTGATCACGATCTCGCCCGGGTCTACCGCCACCGAATACCGCCGCCGGTAGTCGGTGGCGATGGTCTCCCGCAGTTCGGGCAATCCTGGGGTCACCGTGTAGCCGAGCACCTGCTCGGCGATCGCCGTCCGCGCGGCTTCGCGCACCACCAGTGGCGCCGGGGTCGAGGGCTGACCGACGCAGAGCAGGATCGCGTCGCCGTGGCTGGCCTGGCGCCGGCTCGCTGCCAGTGCCGTCTCCATGACGTGGAAGGGCTCGACCCGTCCGCGCTGCGAGACCCGCGGGCTCACTTTCGGCGCAGCTTCGACAGGGCGCCCACCAGCAGCGCGCCCAGACCCAGACCGGTCGCCGATCCCACGACGTAGCCAGTGCCAAGACCGATGCCCATGGAGCGCCTGGCCACCGCTGCCGAAACCACTTCCTGGCCGGGCTCGACCGGCGCGAGCGGCTCGGGAGGCACAGGTTCGGCCTCGAGCTCGGGTTCTGGCAAGGGCTCGTCCGCGGTGGCCAGCCAGGCAGCGATCATCAGGATCAAGGTGGCGAACAGGTTGAGGAACAGCATCAGGACGATGGTCGATCCGAACACGGCGAAGCCGAGGTTGTTCGAGAAGGCACTGATCATGATGCCGGTCAGCGCCTGCAGCACCAGCAGTCCCGCCGAGCCGATCCCGGCGCCCACCCAGGCAAGGTGGGAGGGGATCGGGTGTGGGCTGAACCAGCCGAACAGCAGCCTGAACAGCGCGGCGCCGGCAAGCAACGACACCATCGCGCTGAGAAGTCGCAGCGCGACGGACCACCCCGGACTCTGCGCCAGACCGAGCAGGTCGCCCAGCGCGCCACCCAGGCCGGACGCGATCGCGGATGCCGCGAAAGTCGCGGCGACGCCTACCAGGACCCCAACCAAACCGGCGAAGTTCGCCAGCACCTCCAGCGGCAACGGCAGAGGCTTGCCGGGCCGGTCGACCTCGGTGCGCATCAGCAATCGGACGGCACGCTTGAGGTTGCCGACCCAGTTGGAGCCGACCCACATGATGATCCCGAGGCTGACCAGACCGGTCGAGGCCCAACTGGTGAGCGAACGCGCGACCACGGCGTAGATGGCCTTGCCGAGATCTGAGTCGGCGTCGAGCTGGCCGTTGATCCAGGTCTCGATGACTCCCAGTGCGTCCGGGCGGAACACGGTGAGCGCCAGACCGAGCCCCGAGAAGGCGAGCATCAGGATGGGCACCAGCGACAGCACGGAGAAGAAGGCGATCGCAGCGGCCAACTGGCCGCCGCCGCGCACGTTGAACCGTTCGATCATGCGCAGGATGTGCGCCACGAACGGCCGCTTCGAAAACTCAGCCCACCACTGCAGCGCTGCCCCCATGTCGGCTACTCCGTCGCGTAGTCGGCCACCGGCGCGCAGGTGCAGACCAGGTTGCGGTCCCCATAGGCCTGGTCGATCCGGGCCACCGGCGGCCAGTACTTGTCGCGTCCCCCCGAGCCGACCGGCCCGGGCCGCAACCCGGCGGGGTAGGCGGCCAAAGCGCGCGAGTAGGGGTGCGTCCACTCGTCGGCGACGATTCTGGACGCCGGGTGCGGGGCGTTGTGCAAGGGGTTGTCATCGGCTGGCCACGTGCCTGCGGCGACCAGGTCCATCTCGTGGCGGATCGAGATCATCGCATCGCAGAAACGATCGATCTCAGCCTTCGCTTCAGACTCGGTCGGCTCGATCATCAGGGTGCCGGCCACCGGGAAGCTCATCGTCGGTGCATGGAAGCCGTAGTCGACCAGGCGCTTGGCCACGTCGTCGACGGTTACCCCGGTCTGCTTGTTGAGTTCGCGCAGATCGATGATGCACTCGTGGGCGACCAGGCCGTGCTTGCCCGAGTACAGCACCGGGTAGTGGTCGCCGAGCCGGCGTGCGACGTAGTTGGCCGCCAGGATCGCCGACTGGGACGCCTCCCGCAGCCCGTCCGCACCCATCAGGGCGATGAACGCCCAACTGATCGGCAACACCCCGGCCGAGCCGAAGGGAGCAGCGCTGATCGGTCCATAGCTGCTGGCAGGCCCAGCACCAGCGACCAGCGGATGGTTGGGCAGATAGGGCGCCAAGTGCGCGCGTACGGCCACTGGGCCGACGCCCGGCCCACCGCCGCCGTGCGGGATCGCAAAGGTCTTGTGCAGGTTGAGGTGGCTGACGTCGGCGCCGAAGCGTCCAGGACGGGCCAGACCCAGCATCGCGTTCAGATTGGCACCGTCGACGTATACCTGACCTCCAGCGGCGTGAACCCGTTCGCTGACCTCGGTGATCGTCTCCTCGAACACGCCGTGCGTGGACGGATAGGTGACCATCACCGCGGCGAGGTTGGCCGCGTGCTGGTCGATCTTCGTGGCCAGGTCGACCAGGTCGACCGAGCCGTCGGCAGCGGTGCCCACGACCACCACGCGCATGCCGGCCATCACGGCGGACGCCGCGTTGGTGCCGTGTGCCGAGGCCGGGATCAGGCAGACGACGCGGTGCGGCTCGCCGTTGGCCAAATGGTAGGCACGAATCGCCATCAACCCGGCGAACTCCCCCTGGCTCCCGGCGTTCGGCTGCAGGCTGACCCGGTCGTAGCCGGTGATCTCGGCCAACCAGTCGCACAGCTGCCCGATCAGCGTGGCGTACCCGGTTGCGTCCGATTCGGGCACGAAGGGGTGCAGTCCGGCGAACCCTGGGTAGCTGATCGGCTCCATGGCCGCCGCAGGGTTCAGCTTCAGGGTGCACGAACCCAACGGGATCATTCCCTTGTCGAGCGCGAGATCCCGGTCGGCGAGCGTGCGCAGGTAGCGCAGGAACTCTGTCTCGCTGACGTAGTCGCTGAACACGGGATGAGTGAGGAACAGCTCGGTGCGGCTGTGGTCGCCAAGGCCGCCGAAGCTCTCCCGGGTGGGTGCCGACACCCCGAACGCCGCACACACGGACGCGAGCGCGGCCTCGTCCGCATCCTCGCCGACGCTGATGCCGACATGGTCGTCGTCGACCGGACGCAGGTGCAGCCCGGCGGCGCGAGCGGCTGCGACCACCGCGTCCGCTCGACCGGGCACGTGCGCGGTCAGAGTGTCGAAGAACTTTTCCGAAGCCAGTTCGACTCCCCCAGCCACCAGCGCCGCAGCCAGTCGGCGCGTCCGCTCGTGGATGGTGGTTGCGATCCCAGTGAGCCCGTCCGGGCCGTGGTGGACCGCGTAGGCGCCGGCGGTGACCGCCAGCAGCACCTGCGCGGTGCAGATATTGGACGTCGCCTTCTCCCGGCGGATGTGCTGTTCGCGCGTCTGCAGGGCCAACCGGAAGGCGGAGGTGCCGTCGGCATCCAGGCTGACGCCCACGATGCGTCCGGGCAGTTGCCGCTCAAGACCAGCGCGCACGGCGATGAACCCGGCGTGCGGACCGCCGTAGAACAGCGGGACACCGAAGCGCTGGGCTGAGCCGACGGCGATGTCCACCCCCCAGGACGCAGCCGAGCCGATCAGCGTGAGCGCGAGCAGTTCGACCGCGGCGATCAGTTGCGCCCCGTTGTCATGAGCCAGTTCCCCCAGCGCAGTCAGCTCGGCGGCGTCCGGCAGCACGCCATTGGCTCCGGGCACCTGGACGACTATGGCGAAGCACTGGTTGGCTCGCGCCGCATCGGCCAGCGACCCCTCCGCGACCACGACCTCCACGCCGGTGGCCAGACAACGGGTGCGTAGCACTGCGAGACTCTGCGGCAGCAGTTGCGGATCGACGACCACGCAGCCGCCCTTGCGGGAGACCCGCTGCGCGACGGCGACCGCCTCCGCGACGGCGGTGCCCTCGTCGAGCAGGCTCGCACCTGCCACCGGCAGCCCGGTGAGGTCAGCGATCATCGTCTGGAAGTTCGCCAGCATCTCCAGGCGACCCTGGCTGATCTCGGGCTGGTAGGGCGTGTAGGCGGTGTACCAGGACGGGTTCTCCAGGATCATCCGCCGGATCACCGGCGGCGTGATCGTGCCGTGGTAGCCAAGGCCGATCATGGCCACGCCTGGTGCGTTCTGGGCGGCCAGCGCGGCGAGCTCGCGTTGCACCTCGAACTCGCTGCGAGGTGCGGGCAGGTTCAGTGGTTCGGACAGCCGGATCGTCGGCGGCACGGCGGACTCGGTCAGCTCATCGAGGCTGGCGTAGCCGAGCGCTTCGAGCATCTCTTGACGATCGGACGCAACAGCGCCCAGGTGGCGTTGGGTGAAGTCAGTCATCGCGGGCACCAACCTACCGTGCCGCGCACGAACTTCTGCAGCCCCACTCCGGGGGGAACGACTCAGCCGGCGGCGCGGGCTTGGCGGCGTCGGGACAGCTCGTCGTCGCCGGTGTGGGAATGAGTCTCGGCGCGCTCGGCCGGTAGGTCGAGCAGGGTGCCCTCGATGTCGCGCCAGACGCCGCCCAGCGCGATGCCGAACATTCCCTGTCCCCCGCGCAGCAGGTCTACGACCTGGTCGTCAGAGGTGCATTCGTACACGGACACGCCGTCGCTCATCAAAGTGACCTCGGTGAGGTCCTGGACGCCGCGGGCACGCAGGTGGTCGATGGCGGTGCGGATCTGCTGCAGCGAGATGCCGGCGTCGATCAGCCGCTTGATCACCTTCAGGATCAGTAGGTCGCGGAAGCTGTAGAGACGCTGGGTGCCCGATCCCCCGGCGGGCCGGACCTCCGGCACCACCAGTCCGGTGCGGGCCCAGTAGTCGAGTTGGCGATAGGTGATGTCGGCAGCCCGGCAGGCCACCGGGCCGCGGAAGCCGAAGTCGTCGGGCAGCGGCGAGAAGTCACCGTCGAACAGCAGGTCCTGGGCCGGGGGCACCTGGTCCGGAGCGTTCATGTCCTGCCTCGTCTCGCTCGAATCACCGCGTTGGGATTCTGACGCTAACCCCGGCGCGCGCTGGGGTCAACGACACGCGCGGGGCCAACCCGAGTCGATCACCGACTCTGAACCGCGACCTCAGGGTTTGCCTTCGTCGCCGGTGAAGTCCTCCGGGGTCACCGAATCGAGGAACTCCAGGAAGCGTTCCACCTCGTCCTCGGGCACCTCGTCGGCTTCCTCGGTCGCCTCTGCGAGTTCGGCAGCGCTCACTCCGGCCGCGTCCAGTACCTCATCGGCGCACTGAATCGGACGCCCCGCACGCAGGGCGATGGCGATGGCATCGCTCGGCCGGGCGGGCAGAACCGTTTCCCCGAAGACGAGCTCGGCGTAGTACTGCCCATCCTCGAAGCGGGTGATGATGATCGCGCTCAGCGGTTCGCTCGAGCTCCCAGCGAGCCGCCACGCGAGATCGTGGATGCTGGGCCGTTCGGCGTTCGGGGGCTCGGTGGCGCTGAAGATGGCGGACGCCCCGGAGTGACTCATCCAGATGGGCAGCCGACGCTCTGCGCCGCCGACCTCGGCGAGCACCACAACCGGCGGCGCCTCGCCGGTCGACACACGGATCTCAACGACTTTCAGCTCACGCATCGCGGCCTCACTGGGGTAACTGGGAGCGCATGATGGCGGCGTGCGCGTGCAGCACCAATTGCATCACATCGGCCGGGAGCGTGCGGGCCGCCGGGTTCCGTCGCAGGTGCGGCGCCACCGCCTGTTCGATCAGCCCGACTTCACGCTCGGCGGCCTGCTTGACCACTCGCAGGTGCCTCGCGTCCATGCCGAACGCGGCGAGCTTCCGGGCGATCACCGCCACGGTCAGCGCGTCGCGTCCGTAATAGATGGTGCCGCGCCGCGGGACCACCAACTGGTGCTTCTCCAGGTCGGAGAGTGCCGGCTCGGTGAGCCCGCTGAGTTCCAGCAATTCTCGTCGGGTGATCCGGATCGCGCGTTTGGGCGCCCTGGACTGCGCACCGATCTCGGCCGCGGATTCCACTGCCGCAGCCGGCTCGCTACCCCGGGCCGCGCCGAGCACAGGCGGTTCCTGGCCGCGATCCATCATGTCGAGGTGCTCGCGGATCACCTTCAGCGGCAGGTAGTGGTTCTTCTGCACGTCGAGGATGTAGCGCAGCCGCTCGATGTCTGACTCTGCATAGCGGCGATAGCCCGAAGGTGCTCGCTCGGGCGAGATCAGTCCCTCGGATTCGAGGAAACGGATCTTCGAGATCGAGACGTCGTCGAACTCGGGTTTGAGGACGGCCAGCACCTGGCCGATGCTGCGCAGCCCGATCGCCATCAGTCCTGCCCGGTGAAGAACACCATGCGGAACTTGCCGATCTGCACCTCGTCCCCGGCTTTCAGGAGCACGTCGGACTCGACCAGGACCTTGTTCACGTAGGTGCCGTTCAGGCTGTTCTCGTCGCTCACCCAGATCTCCGAGTCGCGCCGCACGAACCGGGCGTGGTGCCGCGAAACGGTGATGTCGTCGAGGAAGATGTCGCACCGCGGATGCCGTCCGGCGGTGACCACGTCGGAATCGATCAGGTACCGAGCGCCGGCATGGGTGCCCTTGAGCACCAGAAGCAGCGCAGAACCCGGCGGGAGCGCTTCGATCGCCGCGGAATCGTCCGGGGTGAGGTCTTCGGGCTGGAACTCGTCCACGATCGCCGGAATCACCCGGGTGGTGTCGCCCGAGAGCTTGGACAGGCTCGCTCCGCAGTTTGGGCAGAAGTTCACGGGCTCAGCGAGTTCGTGGCCGCACGATGGGCAACTGGTCATCACATTCACCTTTCACGCCTGCCCAGCGGCACCGGGAGGGAGGCTCAACTGGAGGTTGAGCAGCAGCCTATCCCGAGACCAGCTCGGCGTAGTCGTCGGCATCGAGAAGCTCTTCGAGCTCTTCGGCGTCGCTCAGCTCGAGTTCAAAGATCCAACCGTCACCGTAAGGATCAGAGTTGATGGTCTCTGGGGTCGCGTTCAGCAGTTCATTGACCGCGGTGACCACGCCGGTGGCCGGGGAATACACGTCGGAGACACTCTTGGTGGACTCGACCTCCGCGCAGGCGTCATCCATGGCGATCTCCTCGCCCACTTGGGGAAGCGAGACGTAGACCACGTCGCCGAGTGCATCGGCCGCGTAGCTGGTGATACCCACCCGCACCGTCGTACCCACACCCTGACGGACCCACTCGTGCTTGGGGCTGTAGCGCAGATCATCGGGGAACATAAACGTCGACTCCTTCTGGCAGCGCATGCCGCCGGTCACTTCGGGCACCACACTATCGCCCCGGGACGCGGTTCAGCGGGCAGCTTCAGACCCAGACCCGATGGGGAACCGGCGGATCACGTCAGCGCCCTGACCGAGGTAGAGCAGCCCGGACCACCAGTACAGGCCGGCCCCCCAGATCACGCACGCCCATCCGAGGACTCGGGCGGTGGTGGGCCAGATCCAGTCGCCGGCGCCGAGCAGCACCAGCGGGAAGCCGTAGAGCAGCATGAACGTGGCCGCTTTGCCGAGGAAATGCACCGGCAGGCTCGCGAACCCGCGTCGACGCAGCGCCGGTCCGATGCTTACCACCATCAGCAGGTCGCGGGCGGCCAGGAGGAGCACCAGCCACCACGGCACGATGTCGCGCATCGCCAGCCCGATCAGGGTGGCCAGGATGTAGAGCCGATCGGCCAGGGGGTCGAGCACCTGCCCGAGACGCGAGCGCTGGCTCCACCGTCGCGCGAGATAGCCGTCCAGCCAGTCGGTGGCACCGCCCACCGCCAGCACGACCACGGCCCAGACGTCGGCCTCGCGGATCAGCAGCAGCCAAAGGAACAGCGGGACGCCGAGCAAACGGATGAAACTGAGGATATTGGGGACCGTCAGCACGCGCTCGGTGTCATACGGTTCGCCAGCCACGGCCACAGCGTAGCGCCAGCTACGGCAAAGGCCGACGAACGGCAGCGACTACAGCTCGTTCCAGGCCTTTGCCAGTAGGCGGCGAGAGTCCTCGAGCAGTTGCGGCAGCGACTTGGTCTGCGCGATCACCGGGAGGAAGTTCGAATCGCCCAGCCAGCGTGGCACCACGTGCTGGTGCAGATGGGCGGCGATGCCGGCGCCGGCCACCTCGCCCTGATTGAGGCCGAGGTTGAAGCCGGCGGGTCTCGACACGCTGCGCAGCACCGTCATCGCCTGCGCGGTGAACTCGGCCAGCTCAAGCATCTCGGCTGTGGTCAGCTCGGTGTAGTCGCTTACGTGGCGGTACGGGCAGATCAGCAGGTGCCCGGGCGAGTACGGGTAGAGGTTCATCACAGCGAAGACGGTCCGGCCCCGGTGGACGACCAGACCGTCGGCGTCCTCGCGAAGCGGTGAATGGCAGAACGGGCACGAACTGGCGAGAGCGTCGGTCGGTTTGTTCTCACCCTCGATGTAGACCATCCGGTGCGGGGTCCACAGCCGCTGGAACGCGTCCGGGACGCCGGGAAGGGTCCCGGCGTCCTCGATACCGCGATCCGTAGCCGGGGGTTCGCTCACCGGCGTGGCGGACGCGTCGCGGCCACGATCTCTGCGATCGCCTCGGCGATCGGCACTCCGTTGCGCTGGCTGCCGTCGCGGTAGCGGAAGGAGACCGCACCCGCGGCCGCGTCCGTCTCGCCGGCGATCAGCATGAACGGCACCTTCTGGGTCTGCGCGTTGCGGATCTTCTTGCCGAAGCGGTCGTCGCTGCGGTCGACCTCGACCCTGATGTCCTGCGCCAGCAGTTGCGCGGCCACCTCGCCCAAGTAGGCCTCGTACTCCTCAGCCACCGGAATGGCCGTCACCTGTACCGGGGCCAGCCAGGCCGGGAACGCTCCCGCGTAGTGCTCGGTGAGTACGCCGATGAACCGCTCGATCGAGCCGAACTTCGCCGAGTGGATCATCACCGGCTCGGCCGGGTGACCGTCCGGGCCGGTGTAGGTGAGGCCGAACCGTGCCGGCTGGTTGAAGTCGTACTGGATGGTCGACATCTGCCAGGTGCGCCCGATCGCGTCCTTGGCCTGCACCGAGATCTTCGGGCCGTAGTAGGCGGCACCGCCGGGATCGGGGACGAGCTTGAGGCCCGACTCGACGCCGACCTGCTCCAGCACCGCGGTGGCCTTCTCCCATTGCTCGTCCGACCCGATGAACTTGGTGGACTTGGCGCCCTCGGTGTCCCGGGTCGACAGCTCCAGGTAGTAGTCGTTGAGGCCGAAGTCCTCCAGCAGGTTGGTGACGAAGGTGAGCAGGTGCTTCACCTCGTCCGCAGCCTGGGAGGCCATCACGTAGGAGTGCGAGTCGTCCTGGGTGATCGAGCGCACCCGGGTGAGGCCCTGCAGCACGCCCGACTTCTCGTTGCGATAGACCGTGCCGAACTCGAAGAAGCGCAGCGGCAGCTCCCGGTACGACCGACCCCTGCTGGCGAAGATCAAGTTGTGCATCGGGCAGTTCATGGCCTTGAGGTAGTAGTTCTGGCCATCGTCGTCCATCGGAGGGAACATGCCGTCCTGGAAGTACGGGATGTGGCCCGAGGTGCGGAACAGCACCTCCTTGGCGATGTGCGGGGTGCCGACGTAGGAGAACCCGGCCCGAACATGCGCGGTGCGGACGTAGTCCTCCATCACCCGCTTGAGCACGCCGCCCTTGGGGTGAAACACGGGCAGACCGGCGCCCAACTCCTCCGGGAAGCTGTAGAGGTCGAGCTCGGCGCCGAGCTTGCGGTGGTCCCGGCGCGCGGCCTCAGCGAGGCGCTCGCGGTAGGCGACCAGGTCTTCCTTCGAGGCCCAGGCGGTTCCGTAGAGCCGCTGCAACTGATCGTTGCGCTGGTCGCCGCGCCAGTAGGCGGCCGAGCTGCGGGTGAGCGCCCAGGCGTTGCCGAGGTATCCCGTGTGTGGCACGTGCGGACCGCGGCACAGGTCCTTCCAGGCGACCGCTCCGTCGCGGCGGACGTTGTCGTAGATCGTCAGCTCGCCGGCGCCGACCTCGACCGACGCGCCTTCGGTGGACGCAGCCGAACCCTTGAGACCGATCAGTTCCAGCTTGTACGGCTCGGACGCGAGTTCGACGCCTGCGTCCGCATCGCTCACCGGACGCCGGACGAACTGCTGGCGCTCCTTGACGATGCCGCCCATGGCCTTCTCGATGGCCTTGAGGTCTTCGGGGGTGAACGGGGTCGCGACCCGGAAGTCGTAGTAGAAGCCGTCGGTGATCGGCGGGCCGATGCCCAGCTTGGCGTCCGCGTGCAGCAACTGGACGGCCTGCGCCGCGACGTGCGCGCACGAGTGCCGGATGATCGCCAGGCCCTCGTCGCTGGTGGCCAGTACCGGCTCCAGGCGGTCGCCGTCCTGCAGCGGGGTTGCCAGGTCAACCACAACGCCGTTCACCCGGGCCGCGACCACCGTCCGGTCGGTGCCGAACAACTCAAGCGCGGTAGTGCCGGTTGTGACCACCTGCTCACTCACCTGGGCTTGCGGATCGACGACGCTGATGGACACGGACACTGGATGGTTTCCTTCCTGGACTGCGGCCTCCTAGTCTGCCGCAGATTCCACCCGGGCCGTGCCGGACGCTAGCGCCGTTCCCGCGACACCACGGGCGAGGTCGGCGCCGAATCGACGATGCGTTCGGCGTAGCCGTCCTTCCGGCCGATCACGCGCACGACGATCACCTGGCCGGCTTCGGCGCCGCTCAGGGTGTAGGTCTCCCCCGTCGCCCGCGTGAGCAGCACGCCGTTGGCGTACCAGCGGACGCTGAGCGCAACCTCACCGGGACCCCAGACACCCGGGTGCGCCGTCAGAGTCTGGCCGACCACGGTCTGGCCTTCGATGGTGGGCAGCACGGGTTCGAGGTCGCCGAGGCTGACCGCGGCGGTGTATCCCGAGTACTTGTACACGGTTTCGTAGCCGGTCTTGGTGCCCCGCACCCGGACGCGCAGCTGCTGCCCGGCGTCCGCTGGGGTGAGCTTGTACTCCACCTTGGTCGCTTTCGCGATCTTGGTCTTGCCCCGATACCACTGATAAGCCAGCTTCACCTCGCCCGGCCCCCACTCGCGCGGTAGCGCGGTGAGCGTGTGCCCCACCTGGGCGTTGCCCGAGTAGAGCGGGACCGGCGTCGGGTCGAGCACGCCCGCCGTGACCTTGCCGGAGGCTTCGGAGTACATGCTCTTGGTGGTGAAGTTCTCGGCGTAGCCGCGGATGCGAAGCTTGATCCGGTGGCCGAGGTCGGACGCGGTGAGTTTGTAGGTCTTGCCGTTCGCATCCTCGATCTTGGCGTCGTCGCGGTACCACTGCCAGGCCAGGCGAACCTCGCCCGGCCCCCACTCATCGACGCTGCCGGTGAGCGTGCGACCAACGCGCGCGGTACCGGTCACGTCCGGGGTGAAGGCCCTGAGCTTGCCCGGCTCCACCGGGCCGATCGCCGCTGTCTTCTGCACCGCTTGGGTGAACCCCTCCTTCGTTCCGGTGATCCGGACGGAGACCTTGTGCCCGATGTCGCCGGCAGCCAGCCGGTAACTGGTCTCGGTGGCGTTCTTGATCGTTTTCCCGTCCCGCAGCCACTGGTAGGCCAGCTCGACGCGTCCGGGACCCCAATTGGGTTCTTCGATGCTCAACTCGGAGCGGTAGCGAGCGGTGCCCTCGATCTCAGGCAGCGCACCCGGCTCCACAGCGGGCGGCTCGGTCGGTGTCGGTGACGGCGTTTCGGTCGGCGTCGGGCTGGCGGTGTCGGACGGGGACGGCGCGGCCGAGGTGGGCTCGGTCGCAGTCGGCTCCGCGGTGGCCGTGGGCTCGGCGGTCACCGTCGGCTCGGCGGTCGCCGTGGACGAGGCGGACGGAGCCGGCGGCGCGGTCGCCGACGGTGCCACGCTCGGCGTGCAGCCGGCGAGTATCACCGCGACCCCGAGCGCGACGAGGGTCCCCCTCGAATGCCACCGCAACGACGGGTTCCAGCGGTTTCTCCGAACGTCCAAGCTGGGCATGACCGGCCTCTCCGAAGCTGTTGGTGTCAACGCTAGATGTTCACACGCGCGTGTCGGGTTTGGCCCCGGATTCGTGACACCGTATGCGCCATGGCGACCGACCACGCGCGGCTGTTTCCGGGCAAGTTCTTCATCAGCACGGCACTGGAGGCGCTCGAAACCAAGACCGCGATGTCGAAGGAACTGGCCGTCCGGTACCTGCAGCGTGCGGGCATCGCCGGGCTGCTGATCGCGATCTTCTACCTTGCGCACTTCAGTGCGGTCGCGACTTTCGCCGCGATCCCGTCCGGGGACGGGACACTCGCCGGGGTAGGCAAGATGCTCGGTGCGCTGATCTTCGGGTGGGCCCTGGTGTTCATCTACTTCACCAAGTCGGAGCTGCTGACCTCGAACATGATGGTCGCTTCGATCGGCATCTACTACCGGCGGGTCAAGTGGAGTCGCGCTCTGCGCATGCTCGCCCTGTGTTTCGCCGGCAACTTCATCGGCGGGCTGGTGCTGGCAGTGTTGGTGAAATTCAGTTCGTTGGGCAGCGGCGCAGTACTGGTCGAGATGGAGCATGCCGTCGCGGTTAAGCTGGGCTACCTGACTACCGGTCCGTTCGGTTGGAGCGATCTTCTGGTTCGGGCGATCTTCTGTAATCTGATGATAAATGTAGCCATGCTTCTCGTGTACAACGGCTACCTGAAGGATGACCTCACCAAGACGCTGGCGATGATCATGGCCGTGTTCATCTTCGTGTTCCTCGGGCTGGAGCACTCGGTGGCAAACACCATCTTGTTCACGATCGTCGGGCTGAAGTCCGGTATCGACATCGGATTGGCCGCCGGTAACGTGGCCCTCGCGCTGATCGGAAACTTCATCGGCGGCGGAGTGCTGATCGGGCTGTACTACGCGTACGTGAACGATGATTCCAAGTACCGGCGTGACGGCCGGACAGGCTAAGGAGAAGGCGTGGCTGGGTCTACGAAGTGGTGGTTCCGTAAACCGGCGCTGAACTGGCTCGAATTGCTGGGGATCTCGCTCGCGCTCGCCCTGGCCGGCGGCGCCATGGGGGTCACCGCGGCATTCAAGCTCGCGCCCGCGTCCGGTTCGTGTGACTCGGTGCGGGTGGCGGACGCTGCCCTGCCGTCCGTCGTGACGGTGTTCGTGACCAGTGGGACCGGTGGTGGTTCGGGCAGCGGTGCGATCATCCGGGCGGACGGGCTGATCCTCACCAACGACCACGTGATCGCGGCCGGGGTCGAGTCGGGCAATATCGAGGTGCTGCTGAACGGCGGCGACAAGCTGCCCGCCGACCTGATCGGCACCGACCCGATCACCGATCTGGCGCTCCTGAAGATCGACCGCAACAAGCTGCCCACCATGCTGCTCTCGCCCCGCGAACCGCTGGACGTGGGCCAGCCTGTGGTCGCCCTCGGTGCTCCCCTGGGCCTGTCCGGGACCGTTACCAGCGGCATCGTGAGCGCGCTCAACCGCAACGTGCCGGTGCCCAAGGCCAGCGGCGGCACGACCGTCCTGACCGGGGCGATCCAGACCGATGCAGCGATCAACCCGGGCAACTCAGGCGGACCCCTGGTCACCTGTGAGGGACGCTTGGTCGGAGTGAACACCGCGATCTCGACCGTCCCCAACTCCAACGGGGTGGCGGGAGGCGGAAGCGTGGGCATCGGCTTCGCGGTGCCGGCCAGCACCGCTCAGCGGATCGTGGACGAACTGCTCGCGAACGGACGGGCGACCCACCCGTGGATCGGCGCGGCCACCGCCGAGATCACTCAGGACATGGCCGACCGGTTCGGCACCCCGTCAGGCTTGTTCGTGCAGGCGGTCAGCGATGGCGGCCCCGCGGACAAGGCCGGACTTGAGGTCGGTGACGTGATCACGAGCATCGGCGGCAACCCGGCAACGAGCCTTTCGCTCGGCTGGCTGCTGGTGAGTGCCCAGGTGGGCGACGAGATCCCCGTCACGTACTCGCGCGACGGCGAGTCCGCCGAGACCAAGCTCACGCTGGTCGAGCAGCCTTGACCTGAACGTGCCCAGCCGGTCCGTGAGAAGGCCGGCCGTGAGTACGAGCCACCCCCAACCGGTGTCTGAGGAGCCGGCCGTGAGGGACGAGCGCACCCCTCCAATCGGTCGCTGAGGAGCCGGCCGTGAGGAACGAGAATCGCCTCCCAACCGGCCCCTGAGGAGCCGGTTGGGAGGAACGAACGGACGGCGTCACGAAGGGCCGCCGTCTGCTCTGAGAACTGGTGGCGGACGCCCTTCGTGACGCGCTCGCTCGTCCCTCACGAACGCTCCTCAGGGAACGTTCACGGGAAGGGCACGACCGAACGGCATCCCGCTCCAACCGGTCCCTGAGGAGCCGGCCGTGAGGAACGAACGGACGGCGTCACGAAGGGCCGCCGCCACAGTTCAGCGACGGAAGCGGGCGTGCTGCTTCCACACCCTGATCGTCTGGCCGGGCTGCAACGGTGGGGAGAACTCCGACCGGCCGCGGGGGTCGAGTCGGATCAGCCACTGGGCATCGGGTGGCTTGTTCGGATCAGGTTCTACCTGGTGATGGTGATAGCCGCAGAGCAGGACGCCGTCTTTGAGTCTGGTCTTCCCACCAGCCCACCACGGCTTGCGATGATGAGCCTCACACTCAGCTGGGGGACGATCACAACCAGGAAAGGTGCAACCACGATCACGGGTGATGATCGCCTGGCGCAGCTTCCCAGCAAACAACCGCCGCGACCGGCCCACATCCAACGCCACCGACTTCCCGGCCAACACCACCGGCAGAATCTCAGCATCACACGCCAACCGGCGAGCCTGCTGCGCAGTGAGCTGGATGTCAGCATCAAGCAAGGTCGCGGTGCCAAGCTTCCCGATCAGCACGTCGTAGTCGATGGTCACGGTGACTCTGGGCCGGTCGGCGCCGAAGGTGGGTGCTTGGCCGCAGGACTGGTAGTGGTCGACAAGAACACCGAGGGCGTCGGCTGCGGCTTGGCAGCGTTCGATCTGCCCGCCAGCTAGGAGCACGTTGGTGCGGTGTTTGGCTGAGATCGCTCGCAGCAGGTTCACCAACTGC
>Ga0073904_10000867_pt1 | contig 22212 bp, 20 predicted proteins | sample KloWWTrecipitate_FD_66668 | JGI IMG/M metagenome (GOLD analysis project Ga0073904, IMG submission 66668) | Active sludge microbial communities from Klosterneuburg, Austria, studying microevolution and ecology of nitrifiers - Klosterneuburg... | ecosystem: Engineered > WWTP > Aerobic digester >... | reverse complement strand
GCATAGACTTGACTCGCGCTGGGACCTGCTTGCCGATGTGTCATGGACAGGCTGGAGTAGTGTTGACCGGGTCGATATCCTGCGAGCGCCCTCGGGCGTCAACGCGCAGACCCTGGATACTGATTTTCAGGACACCTGGCGTGTCGCGCTCGGCGCAAACTATCAGCTGAATGATGCGTGGAAGCTGAAGTTTGGCGTCGCATTCGACGAAACGCCGGTTAAGAACGCAGAAAAGCGCCTGACCTCCCTGCCGGACAACGACCGCCTCTGGTTCTCGTTCGGTGGCCAGTGGAAAGCTTCCAAGGCGTCCACGCTGGACATGGGTGTGTCCTATCTTCATGTCAGCGACACCAGCATTAACGCCGGCTCGCCATCCGATCCGACCAAAGGGCTGGTCAAGGGCGAATATGACTCAAGCGTCTGGATTCTGGGCGCGCAGTACTCGATGGCGTTCTGACCATTTAGCGGGCGAGGCAGGGCCCAGACCCGTGCCTCCCCCGTCAAGCCTGTAATTTCCTCGAACGCAGGCCCATTGGGTGGGCGAGTCGGTAGGCGAGTCGCGCAGACTCTCCCGGTCTGCCAGGGTCCTGCGCTGCGACTGTTCAATGCTGAACCCGTCGGCGCCTACCCAGTGTTCTCCAGGTCGCGTCGCCGTGTGCAGTGTCCGAGAGTCCTCGTATCTGTAAGGAGGTGGAAGTGAGCCGTCTCATCATTCGCAAGGTCGCCGTGCTCGGGGCTGGCGTCATGGGCGCGCAGATCGCCGCCCATTGCGCCAACGCCGACGTGCCGGTCATCCTGTTCGACTTGCCTGCAAAGGAAGGCGACGCCAATGGCATCGTCAGCAAAGCGCTCGCGGGTATCAGCAAACTCGACCCGGCGCCCTTCGCAGCCCGGGATCGGGCGCAATATGTCGAAGCGGCCAACTACGGCAGCGACCTCGCCCGCCTAGGTGAGTGCGACCTCGTCATCGAGGCCATCGCCGAGAAGATGGAGTGGAAGCTCGACCTGTATGCCAGGGTGGCGCCGCACCTGAAGCCTGGCGCGGTGTTCGCATCGAACACCTCCGGTCTTTCCATCGCTGCGCTGGCAGCGGGCATGCCGCAGCAGGCGCGCTGCCGCTTCTGTGGCATTCACTTCTTCAATCCGCCGCGCTACATGCCGCTGGTGGAACTCATTCCGACCGCCGACACTGACCTGGCGTTGCTGGACGCCCTGGAGGCCTGGCTGAGCACTCGCCTCGGCAAGAACGTGGTGCGCGCCAGGGATACGCCCAACTTTGTCGCCAACCGCGTCGGCGTGTTCTCCGTGCTCGCGGTGCTGCACCATACCGCCCGCCTGGGTCTGGCATTCGACGAAGTCGACCTGTTGACCGGGCCGCGCATCGGCCGGCCCAAGAGCGCCACCTTCCGTACTGCGGACGTGGTCGGGCTGGACACGCTGGCACATGTGGTCGGGACCATGCAGGCGACGCTGCCGAACGACCCCTGGCATGCGTACTTCAAATCCCCTGATTGGCTGCAGGCGCTGATCGCAAAGGGCGCGCTGGGGCAAAAGACGAAGGTCGGCATCTACCGCAAGCAGGGTAAGCAAATTCAGGTGCTGGACATCGCCTTGCACGACTACCGCGATAGCGGGGGTGAGGTCTTTCCGGATGTCGAGGATATTCTGAAGCTCAGGAATCCCGTCGAAAAGTTCGCCCAGCTGGCGGCGCATCCGCACCCTCAGGCGCAGTTTCTGTGGTCCATCTTTCGTGACGTCTTCCACTACTGCGCCGTGCATCTGGGCGATATCGCCGACACCGCGCGCGACGTAGATCTGGCCATGCGCTGGGGCTTCGGCTGGGCGCAGGGGCCCTTCGAGACCTGGCAGGCTGCGGGCTGGAAGGATGTGGCCGGGATGATCCGTGACGACATCGCGCATGGTCGCGCGATGTCGAGCGTGCCGCTGCCCGCCTGGGTGTTCGAGCGCGACGGCGTGCATGAGCCAGCAGGCTCCTACAGCGCAGCTGAAAACGTGCTGGAGGCGCGCATTGCACTGCCGGTGTACCGCCGTCAGCTCTACCCCGACCGCGTGTTCGGCGAAAGTGCTGACGATCGTGGCGAGACGCTCTGGGAAAACGCCGGCGTACGCCTCTGGCGGCGCACCGACCAGGACGCGCGGATCGGCATCGTTTCCATCGTGTCGAAGATGCATGCGATTGGTGACGAGGCCATGGACGGCATGCTGGAGGCGATTGCACGTGCCGAAGCCGATCTCGACGGCCTGGTGATCTGGCATCCGGCACCGTTTGCCGTCGGTGCCAATCTGCAGCAGGTGGGCGCAGCCTGCCGTGCCGCTCAGTTCGACCTGCTCGACAAGATGGTGGCCCGATTTCAGCAGACCTCGATGGCGATCAAGCATGCCCAACTGCCCGTGGTGGCCGCGGTGCAGGGAATGGCGCTGGGTGGAGGTTGCGAGTTTGCGATGCATGCGGCTCACCGCGTGATGGCGCTCGAAAGCTACATCGGCCTGGTCGAGGCAGGGGTGGGCCTGATCCCGGCTGGCGGCGGCAGCAAGGCGTTCGCGCTGCAGGCGCATGTGATGGCGCAGCGCGCGGCCGGTGGTGATGTGTTCCCCTACATCCAGAATGCCTTCCAGACCATCGCCATGGCGACGGTGAGCAAGAGTGCGCTGGAGGCGGTGCAGCTCGGCTTTGCCTGCGCTGCGGACGACATCGTGTTCAATCCCAACGAGCTGCTGTATGTGGCGATCCGGCGTGCGCGGGCAATGGCCGAGTCGGCCTGGCGTCCGCCGCTCCCTAGCCCGCAAGTCACCGTGGCGGGCCGCAACGGCATTGCCACCTGCGAGATGATGCTGGTGAACATGGCCGAAGGTGGCTTCATTTCGGCACATGACTATCGGGTGGCAAAGGCGGCGGCGACAGCGCTGTGCGGGGGCGAGGTGGATACCAATATCCGCGTCAGCGAGCAGTGGATCCTTGACGTCGAGCGTGCCCAGTTCGTCGAACTGCTGAAGACCGAGAAGACCCAGCAGCGCATCGCCCACATGCTTGAAACGGGCAAGCCGCTGCGCAATTGATCAACTGAATGATGGCAACTGAGTGATGGCAAAGACGGAGAAGGATCGATGAGCAAACAGATTCAGGATGCCTACATCGTCGCTGCGTTGCGTACGCCGGTGGCGCGGCGCAACGGCGCGTTTCGCCACGTTCGCCCCGACGACATGCTGGCGAAGGTGTTGCGCGAGATCGTCGCCACCGTGCCCAACCTCGACCAGACCGAGATCGGTGACGTGATCACCGGTTGCGCCATGCCCGAGGCGGAGCAGGGCATGAACGTGTCACGCATCGGTCTGCTGTTGGCCGGTCTGCCGGACGGGGTGCCAGGCGTCACGATCAACCGTTTCTGCGCCTCGGGGCTGCAGGCGGTGGTCGATGCAGCCAGTCGCATCCGGCTTGGTGAGGCCGACGTGATGATCGCCGCCGGCACCGAGAGCATGAGCGCGATGCCGCAGATCATGGGCAACAAGGTCAGTCTCAACCCGGAGATCTTCGCCCACGCCGAGAACGTCGATATCGCCTATGGCATGGGGCTGACCGCGGAGCGGGTGGCCGCCCAGTGGAAGGTGAGCCGGGAAGACCAGGATGCGTTCGCTGCGGAGTCTCACCGGCGAGCATGCGCGGCCATCGCTGCAGGGCACTTTGATGCAGAGATCACGCCCTATGCGGTAAAGGCCCATCTTCCTGGCGAGCGCGGCAGCGTGCGCGTTGTCGAGCGCCTTGTCGCCCAGGACGAGGGTCCACGATCGGACTCGAATGCCGAGACACTCGCCAGGCTGCGGCCGGTGTTTGCGGCCCGCGGCTCGGTTACGGCGGGTAACAGTTCGCAGATGTCCGATGGCGCTGCGGCCGTGCTGCTGATGAGCGAAGCGGCATTGAAGCGCTACAACGTTCGGCCGATTGCACGCCTTGCCGGCTACGCGGTGGCGGGGGTGCCGCCCGAGATCATGGGCATCGGGCCGATCGAGGCCATTCCGCGCGCATTGAAACGCGCGGGCCTCGCGCTTGATGACATTGGCTGGATCGAGCTGAACGAGGCCTTTGCCGCTCAGGCGCTGGCGGTGATGCGTCAGCTTGAGATGGATCCGTCGCGGGTCAACCCACTCGGCGGCGCCATTGCGCTCGGTCATCCGCTGGGGGCGACCGGTGCGATTCGTACCGCAACGCTGATGGCTGCGATGCAGCGCGATCCCGGTCTGCGCTACGGCATGATCAGCATGTGTATCGGCACAGGCATGGGGGCAGCAGGCATCTTCGAGCGCGTCTAGTGCTTGTCTGTGGTTGCTGTTGCCGCAGTTGGACTGGACGGGGTGAGGAGGCGCGGCGGCCTCTTTCCACCCCGTTTTCGGGTTTCGGATTCTACGGATTACGTGGACGTTAACCGAGCAAGCGTTGTGATCCGTTGGTAAAGATCTTTTATAATCCACGGGTTTGAAGATGCGGGGGCTCCACGCCGGTTCATGCAAGGACGTTTTGCGTGGGCATGTGCAGCACCCGCCAATGTCACGAGTGTTTGGGCGAGAGACGCATGATCAAAATCAGACGCGGACTGGATCTGCCCATTACCGGCGCCCCAGCGCAACGTATCGAGGCCGGTCGGCCGGTGCGCAGTGTGGCCGTCATCGGCTTTGACTATCACGGCATGAAGCCGACGATGTCGGTCCAGGTGGGTGACCGGGTGAAGCTGGGGCAGGTCCTTTTTTCTGACAAGAAGACGCCCGGCGTGCTCTATACCGCACCGGGTGCCGGTACCGTCAGCGCGATCCACCGCGGCGAGCAGCGCGTACTGCAGTCGGTGGTGATCGACCTCGAAGGCGAGGAGGCGCTGGAGTTTGCGCGCTATGCCGATGCGGACATCGAGCGCCTTGGTGGCGAGCAGGTCCGTGACAATCTCGTCAATTCCGGTTTGTGGACCGCGCTGCGTACCCGCCCGTACAGCAAGGTTCCCGCAGTCGATGCCACGCCCAGTTCGATTTTCGTCACTGCGATCGATACTCATCCGCTGGCAGCCGATCCGACCGTGGTGATCGCCGAGCACAGTGCCGATTTTGTTCGCGGCCTCAAGGTGCTGGCCCGCATCGCGCGTGTCCTGGTGTGTCACGCAGACGGCACGCAGATGCCGTGTTCCGGTCTGGCGGATGTCAGCACCGAGACCTTCGCCGGCCCGCATCCTGCGGGGCTCGCCGGTACCCACATCCACTTTATCGACCCGGTCGATGCGCACAAGTCGGTGTGGTATCTGAACTATCAGGACGTGATTGCGGTGGGCAGGCTGTTCTCCACGGGGCGACTGTGGACCGAGCGCGTCGTGTCGATCGCCGGCCCGATGGTGGACAAGCCGCGCCTGGTGCGCAGCCGCCTGGGCGCCAATCTTGACGAGCTTACCGCGGGCGAGTTGATGCCCGGTCGGAAAGTCCGCGTGATCTCCGGTTCGGTGTTCGGTGGCCGCAGCTCACGTGGTGCCTGCGCTTACCTCGGACGCTACCATCTGCAGGTGTCCTGCCTGGAAGAAGGGACCGAGCGCGAGATGTTTCACTACCTGCGCGCCGGGGTGGACAAGCACTCGGTCATGAATCTCTACGTCTCCAAATTCTCGCCGGGCAAGCTGTTCAACTTCACCACCAGCACCAATGGCAGCCCGCGCGCCATGGTGCCGATCGGCAACTACGAGGAAGTGATGCCGCTGGACATCCTGCCGACGCAACTGCTGCGCTCACTGATCATCGGTGATACCGAAATGGCGCAGAAGCTCGGCGGCCTTGAGCTGGATGAGGAAGACCTGGCGCTGTGCACCTATGTGTGTGCCGGCAAGTACGAATACGGTCCCATCCTGCGGGATAACCTCACACGGATTGAGAAGGAGGGTTGAGAATGAGTCTGCGCTCCTGGCTCGACGGCATCGAGCATCATTTTGAAAAGGGTGGCAGGTACGAGACGTTCTACGCCTTGTATGAAGCTATCGACACCGCCCTGTACAAGCCGGGCAGTGTCACCCGCAGCACGGCCCATGTGCGTGATGGTCTCGACCTCAAGCGCATGATGATCACGGTGTGGCTGTGCACCTTCCCGGCGATGTTCTTCGGTATGTGGAACGTTGGTTACCAGGCCAACACCATTCTCGCCGCCAGCGCCGAGCTGATGGCGACCCAGGACGGCTGGCGTATCGCCCTGACCAGCGCGTTGGCGGGGCTGGACCCGGCCAGCCTGTGGGCCAACTTCCTGCATGGGGCGACCTACTTCCTGCCGATCTACCTGACGACCTTCATCGTCGGTGGTTTCTGGGAGGTGCTGTTCGCCGCGGTTCGTCGTCACGAGGTGAATGAAGGCTTCTTCGTCACCTCGGTGCTGTTCGCCCTGACCTGCCCGCCCGACATACCGCTGTGGCAGGTGGCGCTGGGTATCAGCTTCGGCGTGGTGATCGGCAAGGAAGTATTCGGCGGCACCGGCAAGAACTTCCTCAACCCGGCGCTGACCGGCCGGGCCTTCCTGTACTTCGCCTATCCGGCGCAGATGTCGGGTGATGCGGTATGGACTGCGGTCGATGGCTACACCGGCGCGACCATGCTGTCGCTTAGTGCAGGAGGGGGCATCGAGGCGATGCTCGGCAAGGGCATCGACTGGACGAGTGCCTTCCTCGGCATGATCCATGGCTCGATCGGAGAGACCAGTACGCTGGCCATCCTGATTGGTGGCGCGGTGTTGCTGATCATGAAGATCGCCTCGTGGCGCATCGTCGCCGGCGTCTTCCTGGGCATGGTGGGCATGAGCCTGCTTTTCAATGCCCTCGGTTCGGACACCAACCCGATGTTCGCCGTGCCCTGGTACTGGCATCTGGTGATGGGCGGCTTTGCCTTCGGCATGATGTTCATGGCCACCGACCCGGTATCAGCCTCAATGACCAATACCGGAAAGTGGATCTTCGGCGCGTTGGTCGGTGTCATGACCGTGTTGGTACGCGTGGTGAACCCGGCTTTCCCGGAGGGCATCATGCTCGCCATTCTGTTCGCCAACCTGTGTGCGCCGCTGATTGACCACTACGTGATCGCGGCCAACATCAAGCGGAGGCTCGCGCGCAATGTCTAAGAAAGAATCGACGAGCCGCACGCTGCTGGTGGCGCTGGCGGTCAGCCTCGTCAGCTCGGTTTTCGTCGCCGGCGCCGCAGTGTCACTGAAACCTGTGCAGATCGAGAACCGCCAGCTCGACAAGCAGCGCAGCATTCTTGCCATCGCCGGTCTGGGCGAGCCGACGATGTCCGCGCGTGAGGTCAAGGACCTCTACAACAGCCGGGTCAAGGCCCGTGTGCTCGAGCTCGACAGCGGTGAATACAGTGACGCTTACGATCCGAACCTGTTCGATCCGCTCAAGGCGGCCAGGGACCCGAAGCTGTCCGACGCGCTCCGCGGTGACGAGGACATCGCGCTGATCAAGCGTCGCGAGCGCTTCACCACGGTATATACGGTCGAGCAGGAGGGCAGGCTCGAATCCCTGATCCTGCCGGTGCGAGGTTACGGACTGTGGTCAACGCTGCACGGTTTCGTGGCGCTGAAGCGCGACCTCAACACGGTGGTGGGTCTGGGCTTCTACCAGCATGCCGAAACCCCAGGCCTTGGCGGCGAAGTCGACAACCCCAAGTGGAAGGCCCTGTGGCCTGGTAAGGTCCTGTTCGATGACGCCGGCAAGCCGATCATCAAGATCGTCAAGGGCGGCGTCGACCCCGCCAGTCCCGATGCCAACCATCAGGTCGATGCGCTCGCTGGTGCCACGCTGACCAGCAACGGCGTCGATCACCTGCTTCAATTCTGGCTCGGCGAGCAGGGTTTCGGTCCATTCCTCGCCAAACTTCGTACCCAGGGGGTCTGATCATGTCCAAACCCACCATCAAGGAAGTCCTGCTCAACCCGATCTTCGCCAATAACCCGATCGGGCTGCAAATTCTCGGCATCTGTTCTGCGCTCGCAGTCACCTCCAACCTTAAGACGGCGCTGGTGATGTCGATCGCGCTGACCCTGGTGACCGCGTTCTCGAACCTGTTCATCTCGATGATTCGCAGCCAGATCCCGGGTTCGATCCGCATGATCGTGCAGATGGTGATCATCGCCTCGCTGGTCATCGTGGTCGATCAGATCCTGCGGGCCTACGCCTTCAGCCTGGCCAAGCAGCTGTCGGTGTTCGTCGGCCTGATCATCACCAATTGCATCGTGATGGGTCGTGCCGAAGCGTTCGCCATGCAGAACCCGCCGCTGTTGTCCTTCATGGACGGCATCGGCAATGGCCTGGGCTACAGCGTCGTGCTGCTCTCGCTTGGTGTCATCCGCGAACTCCTGGGGGCCGGCAGGCTCTTCGGGGTCGAGATCATCGCGCTGGCCAAGGATGGCGGCTGGTACGTGCCCAACGGCCTGTTGCTGCTACCGCCTTCGGCCTTTTTCCTGATCGGCCTGCTGATCTGGGCACTGCGCAGCTGGCGCAAGGAGCAGGTGGAGAAGCCGGCATTCCGCATGGCTCAGCAGGTCATCACCAAGGAGGCCTACTGAAATGGAACATTATCTGAGCCTCTTCGTGCGCGCGGTGTTCATCGAGAACATGGCGCTCTCCTTCTTTCTTGGCATGTGCACCTTCATCGCCATCTCCAAGAAGGTCGAGACTGCGATCGGTCTGGGTATTGCGGTCATCGTCGTACAGACGATCACCGTGCCGGCCAACAACCTCATTTACACCTGGCTGCTGCGTGATGGCGCGCTGGCGTGGGCCGGCCTGCCGGAGGTCGACCTGTCGTTTCTGGGGCTGCTGTCCTACATCGGCGTGATTGCCGCGATCGTGCAGATTCTCGAGATGCTGCTCGACAAGTACGTGCCCAGTCTCTACAACGCGCTGGGCGTGTTTCTGCCGCTGATCACGGTGAATTGCGCCATCATGGCCGGCTCGCTGTTCATGGTCGAGCGCGACTACAACTTGGCTGAAAGCACCGTGTATGGCGTCGGCTCGGGTGCCTCCTGGGCGCTGGCCATTGCTTTGCTGGCCGGCATTCGCGAAAAGCTGAAGTACAGCGATGTGCCTGAAGGCCTGCAGGGCCTGGGCATCACCTTCATCACCATCGGGCTGATGTCGCTGGGCTTCATGTCCTTCTCCGGCGTGCAGCTGTAAGGGCGGGCGAAAAGATGAACAACCAGGAAATCTTCATCGCCATCGGCATGTTCACGGCCATCGTGCTCGCACTGGTGGTTTTCATCCTGATGGCGCGGGCGCGGCTGGTGTCCAGCGGTGACGTGACCATCGACATCAACGGCGAAAAGAAGATCACCGTTCCGGCTGGCGGCAAGCTACTGCAGACGCTGGCTGAAAGCGGCCTGTTCCTGCCCTCGGCCTGCGGCGGTGGTGGCACCTGCGCGCAGTGCAGGTGCGTGGTCACGGAAGGTGGCGGTTCCATGCTGCCGACCGAGGAGTCCCATTTCACCAAGCGCGATGCCAAGGAAGGCTGGCGCCTGTCATGTCAGACACCGGTCAAGCAGGACATGAAGGTCGAGGTGCCCGAGGAAGTCTTCGGCGTGAAGAAGTGGGAATGTACGGTCGAGTCCAACCCGAACGTCGCCACCTTCATCAAGGAGCTCACCTTGCGCCTGCCGGAAGGCGAGGACGTGGCTTTTCGCGCCGGTGGCTATGTGCAGCTCGAGTGCCCGGCCCATGTCGTGAATTACAAGGATTTCGACATCCAGGACGAATATCGCGGCGACTGGGACAAGTTCAACATGTGGCGCTTCGTGTCCAGGGTGGACGAGACCACGATTCGCGCCTATTCGATGGCGAACTATCCGGGCGAGAAGGGCGTGGTGAAGTTCAACATCCGCGTCGCTTCGCCGCCGCCGGGTCGCGACGATATCCCGCCCGGCAAGATGTCGTCGTGGGTGTTCAACCTCAAAAAGGGCGACAAGGTCACCGTCTATGGCCCGTTCGGCGAGTTTTTTGCGCGCGAGACCGATAACGAGATGGTCTTCGTTGGTGGCGGTGCCGGCATGGCGCCGATGCGCTCGCACATCTTCGATCAGTTGAAGCGCCTGGGTAGCACGCGCAAGATCACGTTCTGGTACGGCGCGCGCTCGATGCGCGAGGCGTTCTACGTCGAGGAGTTCGACAAGCTCCAGGAAGAGAATCCGAACTTCACCTGGCATCTGGCGCTGTCCGATCCGCTGCCCGAGGACAACTGGACCGGTTACACCGGCTTCATCCACAACGTGCTGTTCGAGCATTACCTCAAGGATCACCTGGCGCCCGAGGATTGCGAGTTCTACATGTGTGGGCCACCGATGATGAACTCGGCGGTGATCAAGCTGCTGCTCGATCTTGGCGTCGAGCGCGAGAACATCATGCTCGACGACTTCGGCGGCTGATCGCATCGTCTTTTTTAAGTTTGCGGGGTGTGTGCTGCCCCGTGCCACAATGCCCGCTCATTCGCTCCGCGCGAGGGCGGGCTTTTTTTTGAGGATTGACCCATGGCTGGAACTGTTCTGCTTGACGTCGCCGACGGCGTCGCGACCCTGACCCTGAACCGCCCGCAGGCCCTGAATGCCCTGTCGGTCGAGATGATGGAGGATCTGGCCGAGGCGGCGCGCGCGCTGTCCGGACGTGCCGATTTTGCCGTCGTCGTGGTCAAGGGCGCCGGTGAGCACTTCATGGCCGGTGGCGACCTCAAGGATTTCTCGCGCCAGTTGTCGCTGTCGCCCGATGCGCGCCTGGCTGTGTTCAAGGCAATGATCGTGCAGCACATCAATCCCACGGTCGAACTTCTGCAGTCCTTGCCGCAACCGGTCATCGCCAGCGTGCGCGGTGCCTGTGCAGGCTTTGGTCTGTCGCTGATCGCGGGCTGCGACCTGGTGGTCGCCGCCGACAATGCGAAATTCACCACCGCCTATTCGGCGATTGCGCTGTCCGGTGATGGCGGTGCTTCCTACTTCCTGCCGCGCATCGTGGGTACGCGCAAGGCCGCCGAGCTGCTGCTGCTGGCCGAACGTTTTGACGCCACCGAGGCCCAGCGCCTGGGCCTGCTCAATCGCGTCGTGCCGGATGCAGAGCTTGAAGCAACAGTGGCCAAGCTGGTCACGCGGCTCAAGAACGGACCGCGTCATGCCTATGGCGAAATCAAGCGTCTGCTGGCCGCGTCCTACGACAATCAGATCGAATCGCAACTGCAGAGCGAGGCCGAGGCCTTTGCTCGCTGTGCGGCAACCGCCGACTTTGCCGAAGGCGTCACAGCCTTTCTCGACAAGCGGGCGCCAGGTTTCAAGGGCTGTTAGGCGATCCAGCGCGACAGGCCATAGGTGAGGCGGCCGATTATTTCGTGCAGCGCATACCATCCGACGTAGGCGCTGTTCTGGCTCGGCAGTTCACCAATGAAAGCGTTCGCGCCCTGCTTGCCGGTGTAGTCGCCCAGCCAGGCGGTGGGGGCGGGATGGACGACGAGCCCTGCAGCCTCGAATTCGGCCCGGGCCCGAGGCATGTGCGCCGCGTGGGTGACGAGCAGGATTCGCCCGACTCCCGCCGCGCTCAGGATGGCGCTGGAATAAAGGGCGTTTCCGCGTGTGTCGAGCGAGCGCCCTTCGGTCCAGCGCACCGCCACGCCGAAATCCTCTTCCAGCGCCGCCTTCATCAAGACCGCCTCCGGCACCTCATCCACGCCTCCGCCGCCACTCACCAGGACGGGCAGTCCGCTCATGCGCGCCAGCCGGGCACCGTAGCGCAGCCGTTCCAGCGCCAGTCGATTGACAGTCTCTCCGCCGAACTCAGGCGCGTACTCCCGCCGGCCGGCGCCGAGAATGACAATTGCGTCCGCCTGCCCAATTGTCTCCGATGCAAGTGGTGCAGGGTCTTCGACCTGCGCCACGCCCCAGCCCACGCTGGCCGGAACGATCAGCAGCAGGTTCAATGCCACCCCGGCCCAGGCCAGCGTGAGCCCCAGGCGTGGAGCCGAGCGCAGCAGCGCCAGCCCGGAGATGATCGGCAGCAGCGGCAGCATGGGGGGCAGGACGAAGGCGGCAAGCAGCTTCTTCAGCCCGAACAACAGCAGTGAAAGATCCATCGTGGTTTGTCCTCGGTGTGAGCTGACAGTATTATCGAGTGAATGCTCGAAACCTCTCCAGGCGGCGTTTGCCGATGATTCTCCTTTCCATGATGCCATCCTGCATGTCGCGCAAGTTTGGGCGAGACAGGGTAGGGCCATGCAGGTTCGGTCGACGGTCGACCGGGCAGGCGTTGAGTGGCTGCACATGAGTCTGCGGCTGCTGCTGTGGAGCCTTGTTCTGCTGCTGTTGCTGATCGCCGGCTGGCAGTTTCTGCGTGCCTTGCGTCTCGGTGCTGCGTCGACGCCGGAATCCCGTGCCGAGTCTGCACCTGCACCGCTGGCCGATGCGGATAGCGAGGAGGAGGATCGGGGGGAAGAGGGCGACAGCGGTTTCGATTACGCGCCCCGGCCGTCGCCGCTATTGCCGGCTGGCCTAGCCCCTGTTCCGGACACCTTCCAGCTTGAACTGGAACTCCATCATCTGCGGCGCGAGCTTCAGAGGCAGCAGGATTTGATCGTGCTGCAGCGTGCCGAGATTCAGGGGCTTCAGACCGAAATCGGCGGTCTGAGCAAGCGCGTCGCCGATAGAGTGCAGGACCAGCCTGCGACGTCGCCGGAATACAGCGATGCGATGCGCTTTGCCGAGCAGGGGCGCAGTGCCGAAGACATCGCCGCGCATTGTGGCATCAGCGTGGCGGAGGCCGGGCTGGTCTTGTCGCTCGCACGAACGGGAGGAGGCAGTCATGAACGCTGAAGCCGCTGTGCCGGAGGTGCGCCGTCGACGCAACGCTGCCTTGCGCGGGGCGGGGGGTGCGCTGCTTGCCGCCCTCGCCATTCTCGTTGTGGCCCTGCTGCTGGAGCAGGATGACACGGCCGCTCCGCCAGCGGCTGCGGTGGGGCGTGGTCCTACTGCCGAAGGCGTTCGCGGGGATGTTCCGGTGCCGCTCGCGCCGCCTGTGGCAAGCGTGCCGCAAGCTGTCGAGGTGGAACACAGCGTGCTGCCGCCTGCCGTAGTGCCTGCAGTTGTGTCGAATCCGCCCGAGGTGGTTTCCATGCCGCTGGCGCAGGTGGCGGTGCAGTCCGAGCCGGCATCGGCAGCGCCGCCAGTGGATGAAGCAGATGCGGTGAAAACGCCGTCGCCATTGCTGGGGGCACGGTCCGCGCCTGCAGACGGCTACCGGATCCAGCTTGGCGTGTTCGACGATCCGGCGAACGCGATTGCCCTGCAGCAGGATCTCGGCACGCGCGGTTTGCACGCCGGCATTCAGAGTCGTGTCGTACTCGGTCCCTATGCGAATCGCGAGGCAGCGCGCAAAGCGCAGGCGGCGCTGCGTGCTGCCGGGCTTGAGACGGGTATGCTGGTCCCACCTAGCAAAAAGAAACGCTGACGCCCGTCGTCAGATCCGACTGAATCATCCCGAGGAGTTGCCCGTGAGAATCAAAAGCTCCGAATTTGGCGCGGTCGAAGTTGCCGATGACCGCATTATCGAGTTTCCTGCCGGCCTGCCTGGCTTCGAACAATGCCATCGCTTCGCGCTTGTGCACGAGGAAGGACGCGAGGCAGAGGTCTTTCTGCTGCAGTCAGCCGATGATCCCGAGGTGGCGTTTTCGATCACTGCGCCTGGCCGTCTTGGCGTGAACCTGGAATTCGTCCTCAGCGACGAAGACCTCGCCTTGTTGAAGCTCGACAACGCCGACAAGGTCGACGATGTGGCGGTCGTCATCATCATCCGTTCGCAGAAAGCCGAGGAAGCTGGCCCGGTGGGCGCTGGACTGAGTGCCAACTTCATGGCCCCGCTGGTGATCAACACGCGAGCGCGGGTGGGGATGCAAAAAGTGATCAGTCGCCTGGGCTGCGAGATCACACTGCGTCAGCAAGACTGAGGCCGACGTCCGCGCAGGGGGCTAGCCGCGGCGCGGCGACCCCCTGACGTTGTCGCCGAATTTGCAGCCAAGCCTGTTTTTGCGCCGCGCGTACCTGGCTACACGCGGCTTACAATAACGGTCTTTCAACCACGAGGTTTTCACCATGGCCCGCAGCATCATCTCCTCCCCCAATGCACCCGCCGCGATCGGCCCCTATTCACAGGCCGTCAAGGTCGGCAATCAGGTCTTTCTGTCCGGTCAGATCGGTCTCGATCCGGTCAGCATGCAGATGGTCGAGGGGATCGAGGCGCAGGCCGTGCGCGTGTTCGATAACCTCAAGGCGGTGGCGGAGGCCGCGGGTGCCTCGTTCGCCGACGTGGTCAAGATCAACATCTATGTCACCGACCTGTCGAACTTCGGCGTCGTCAATGAAGTGATGATGCGTTATTTCTCCGAGCCCTATCCGGCACGTGCCACGGTCGGCGTGCGCGAACTGCCGCGCAATGCCTTGGTCGAGGCTGATCTGATGATCGTCCTCGGCTGATTGCCGAACTCCACGCGCTCTTGCGCGCAGGGCGCTGCCAAACCCGCCCCTCTTCCCATGCCACGCCCCAACGCCGTCACTGCGGCTGCTCTGACTGTAATGCTCGATTCTGTTGGTGCTGAACCGGCAACGGGCTCCCATCCGCGTCACTGGCCGGGAAGTGGCGTGGGTGCGCAGCTTGCGGGGCGGCTGGCGAAGCTCGATATCCGCGGTCCCGATGATCTGCTGCTTCATCTGCCGCTGAGGTACGAGGACGAAACCCGGTTGACGCCGATCGCCGTTGCCCGGCCGGGCTTTTCGGTACAGGTCGAGGGCGAGGTGACATCCTGCGAGGTCGTCCTGCGCCCTCGACGACAACTCGTGGCGCGCATCAGCGACGCTTCCGGCCCCCTGGTCGCGCGCTGGCTGCATTTCTATCCGTCGCAGCAAAAGCAGGTCGCGCTCGGGCGCCGGGTGCGTCTGTTCGGCGAGGTGCGCGGCGGTTTTTTCGGCGACGAGATGATCCACCCCCGGATCAGACCGGTAGAAGAAGGCGAAGCGCTGCCCGCGGCGCTGACCCCGGTCTATCCGACCACCGCCGGGCTTGGCCAGGTCACGCTGCGCAAACTGATCGACCGTGCGCTGGCGAGCGCACGCATCGACGACCCGCTACCGCCGGACGTCCTGCGCGAGCTTGGCCTGCCGGGCTTTGCCGAAGCCTTGCGTGCGCTGCACCACCCCGCGCCCGACGCCGATCCGGCAGCGCTCGAGTCGCGCGATCATCCGGCCTGGCGCCGCATCAAGTTCGAGGAGCTGCTGGTGCAGCAGATCTCGCTGCGCCGCGCCTACAACGCCCGTCGAGCGCGCCAGGCCGTGCCCTTGCCGGCACGAGGCCGCCTCACCGCTGCACTGCTCGATGGCCTGCCGTTCCGGCCCACCGCCGCGCAGTCACGGGCGGCGGCCGAGATCGCCACCGACCTTGGCGCGCCGCACCCGATGCAACGTCTGCTGCAGGGCGACGTCGGCAGCGGAAAGACCCTCGTTGCGGCGCTGGCCATGTTGCAGGCAGTCGAGAACGGCTGGCAGGCAGTGATGATGGCGCCTACCGAGATCCTTGCCGAACAGCACTGGCGCAAGCTGTCCGACTGGTTCGCGCCGCTCGGGCTGGAAGTGGCCTGGCTGTCCGGTAGCCGGCGCAAGCGCGAGCGTGAAGCCGAAATCGAACGTCTGCGCACGGGCGAGCGATTGCTCGCCGTGGGCACCCACGCCCTGATCGAAGACCCGGTCACGCTGCCGCGACTCGCGCTTGCTGTGGTGGACGAGCAACACCGCTTCGGCGTGCGCCAGCGTCTGGCCTTGCGCGAGAAGGGCGATGGGGGTGAGGGCGGCCGCCGCCCGCACATGCTGATGATGTCGGCGACGCCCATCCCGCGCACGCTGGCAATGACGCATTACGCCGACCTCGACGTTTCGGTGCTGGACGAGTTGCCGCCAGGGCGCACGCCGATTCGTACCCGGCTGGTGTCCGACGCGCGTCGCGACGAGGTCATCGAACGGGTGCGCCAGGCCTGTCTCGGCGGGCGCCAGGCCTATTGGGTGTGCCCCCTGATCGAGGAATCGGAAGCGCTGCAGTTGCAGACCGCGGTCGAGACGTTCGACACCCTGCTCGCGGCCCTGCCCGAGCTCAAGGTAGGGCTGGTGCACGGCCGTCTGAAAGCCGACGAAAAGTCCGCGACCATGACCGCCTTTTCTGCTGGTGAGCTGGACGTGCTGGTTGCCACCACCGTCATCGAAGTGGGCGTCGATGTGCCCAACGCCAGCCTGATGGTCATCGAGCACGCTGAGCGCTTCGGCCTGTCCCAGCTGCACCAGCTCCGGGGCCGTGTCGGTCGCGGCAGTGCGGAGTCCGCGTGCATCCTGATTTACGCTCAGCCCCTGTCGCAAACCGGCCGCGAGCGTCTGAAGGTCATTTACGAGAACATCGATGGCTTCGAAATTGCCCGTGCCGACCTGCGTATTCGCGGGCCCGGTGAGTTCGTGGGTGCGCGCCAGAGCGGTTTGCCGCTGTTGCGCTACGCCAGCCTCGAGCTCGATACCGATCTGATCGAACCGGCGCGGGCGCTGGCCGAACGCATGCTGCGCGACCTGCCCGAGGCGACCGAACAACTGATGAGGCGCTGGCTTGGCGGGCGCGAAGCGCTCTTGCGTGCTTGATTTTCCTGAGTTCTGAGGTCTTCTTCGAGTCAGGATCGTGGTGGTGTTGCCACGCAAATCCCTCGGCTTGGTGTGAGGAGGGTCCGGGTGCGGCGACTTCCGCCGCCCAGTTGCTAAAATACGGACTCGTTCTGCAAGAGCCCTCATGCGTACTCGTCCCCACCGCGAAACCTGGTTGTCACGTCCGCCACGCGCCACGGTGCCACCCGCCCTGATGCCCTGGCTCACCGATCCTTCGTCCCTCACGGCGCGGGTCAAGGCACGCTGCGGTGAGTTTGGCGTTCAACTGCTCGGCCAGCGGCTAGGGCGGGCGCTGCGGGACGAAGCCGTTCTACTCGGCCTTCGCGTAGGGGAGCGCGTCTGGGTGCGGGAGGTGCTGCTGTTCGCCGATGGTCGGCCGGTCGTGTTTGCCCGCTCGCTGCTGCCATGCCATAACGTGCGCGGCGCCTGGAACCTGTTCCAGGGGTTCGGGGCGCGCCCGCTGGGTGCAGCCCTGTTTTCCGATCCGGCGATCGCGCGCGCGCCACTGGCCTGTTCCCGGCTCGACGCGCGCGATGCGCGTTATCATCGGGCTCGTGCCTTGTTGTCCGCACAGACGCCGCCCGTGAGCCTGGCGCGCGAGCTGTGGGGGCGACGCTCCTTGTTCTACCGGCATGGCCGTGCGCTGATGGTGAGCGAATTTTTCCTGCCTGCGATATCCGATCTGCCCCGATGACCCACACCATGAGTTTCAGCGACAAGCTGCCCCACTACGCCCGCCTGATGCGGATCGACAAGCCGATCGGCACCCTGCTGTTGCTGTGGCCGACGCTGTGGGCGATGTGGTTTGCCGCCGACGGCTGGCCACCACTGCCATTGCTGCTGATCTTCGTGCTCGGCACCTTCCTGATGCGTTCGGCAGGCTGCGTCATCAACGACTATGCCGACCGTGATTTCGACGGTCATGTCGAGCGCACCCGCAACCGCCCGCTGGCAACCGGTGCCGTCAGCGCCAGTGAGGCGCTGTTGCTGGCAGCCGGCCTGTCCGTGCTTGCTTTCATGCTTCTCCTTCCGCTCAATTCGCTGGTCATCTGGCTGTCCCTGCCAGCGCTGCTGCTGGCGGCCAGCTATCCCTTCACCAAGCGCTTCCTTGCAATTCCGCAGGCTTATCTGGGGATTGCCTTCGGTTTCGGTATTCCGATGAGTTTTGCCGCGATCCTCGGCGAAGTACCCGCCATCGCCTGGGTGATGCTGCTTGCCAATGTTTTCTGGGCGATCGCCTACGATACCGAGTACGCGATGGTCGACCGGCCCGACGATATCAAGATCGGCATCAAGAGTTCGGCGCTCACCTTTGGTCGTTTCGACGTTCTGGCGGTGATGCTGTGCTATGCCATCACGCTCGGCTTGCTGGGGCTGATCGGTGTCGTGGCCGAGCGTGGCGTGGCCTGGTTTGTCGGCCTGCTGGTGGCGGCTGCGATTGCTGCCTATCACTACACCCTGATCCGCGAGCGCGACCGCGCCGGTTGCTTCAAGGCCTTCCGCCACAACAACTGGCTGGGCGCGGCGGTGTTCGCGGGCCTCTTCATCGACGATCTGCTGCGCCGCGTCTGAGCGCACCGTCCGCTACCTGCTTTCGTTTTTTCTGGACTCCGCATGCACTTCATGACCGCCCTCAAGGCTGCCTGGCAGCAGCGCAACAGCCTGCTGTGCGTCGGGCTCGACCCTGATCCGGCCAGGTTTCCCGCTCACCTGCAGGGGCGTCCGGACGCCATTCTCGAGTTCTGCACGCAGATCGTCGATGCCACCGCGGACCTGGTGTGCTGCTTCAAGCCGCAGATTGCCTACTTTGCCGCGCGTCGCGCCGAAGACCAGCTGGAAGCACTGATCGAGCACATTCATGCCAGGCACCCCGAGACGCCGGTGGTGCTCGACGCCAAGCGCGGCGACATCGGCAGCACCGCCGAACAGTATGCGGTGGAGGCCTTCGAGCGCTTCAAGGCCGACGCCATCACGGTCAATCCCTACATGGGCCGCGACTCGGTCGATCCCTACCTCGCCTACCCGAACAAGGGCGTGATCCTGCTGTGTCGTACATCCAACCCGGGTGGCTCGGACCTGCAGTTCCTCGATGTGGGGGGGCTCAAACTTTACGAGCATGTGGCCCGTCTGGTGGCGCAGGAGTGGAATGGCAGTGGCAACTGTGGCCTGGTCGTCGGCGCCACCTTCCCGGCAGAAATCGCGCGTGTGCGCGAGCTGACCGGCGACATGCCGCTGCTGGTGCCGGGTATCGGCGCGCAGGGCGGTGACATCGCCGCCACCCTGGCTGCCGGACGCAGCGCCAACGGTGCCGGCCTGATGATCAACTCGTCGCGGGCCATCCTGTATGCCGGCAAGGACGAGCACTTCGCCGCGGCCGCCCGCCAGGTTGCGCTAGATACCCGCGACGCGATCAACGCTCAGCGCTGAACCGCGCTGCAACTTCCCTTTCGGCGAGCGCCCTAAAGTTCCACCCGCGGCCTACCCGCGCTTGCCCGCGCAACTGTGACCACTGCGAGACGGCTTCATGAAATACCAGGATCTGCGCGACTTCATCGCCCAGCTTGAAGTTCGCGGCGAACTCAAGCGCATCACGGTGGCTGTCGACACCCATCTCGAGATGACCGAAATCGCCGACCGCGTGCTGCGCGCCGGTGGCCCTGCGCTGTTGTTCGAGCAGCCGGTGACGCGCGGCGTGCCGCAGGCGATTCCGGTGCTGGCCAACCTGTTCGGCACGCCCCAGCGGGTGGCGATGGGCATGGGCGAGGACGTGGCGGACGGCAACTGGAGCGCGCCGCTGCGGGAGGTGGGCAAGCTGCTCGCCTACCTCAAGGAACCCGAGCCGCCCAAGGGTCTGAAGGACGCCTGGGAGAAGCTGCCGGTGCTCAAGCAGGTGCTCAATATGGCGCCAAAGGAAGTGCGCTCCGCGCCCTGCCAGCAGGTGGTGTGGGAGGGCGAGGGCGAAAACGGGGTCGACCTGGCGAAGCTGCCGATCCAGCATTGCTGGCCGGGTGACGCAGCGCCGCTGATCACCTGGGGCCTGGTGGTGACGCGCGGCCCGCACAAGAAGCGTCAGAATCTGGGCATCTATCGGCAGCAGGTCATCGGTCGTAATCGGGTCATCATGCGCTGGCTGGCGCATCGCGGCGGCGCGCTGGATTTCCTTGAACATCAGCGTGCGCATCCGGGCGAGCCCTTTCCGGTTGCGGTGGTGCTGGGCTGCGACCCGGCAACCATCCTCGGTGCGGTGACGCCGGTGCCGGATTCCATTTCCGAATACCAGTTCGCCGGCCTGCTGCGCGGCGCCAAGACCGAGCTTGTAAAATGCATCGGTAACGACCTGCAGGTGCCGGCTTCAGCCGAAATCGTCCTCGAGGGCGCGATCTACCCCGACGACATGGCGCCTGAAGGCCCGTATGGCGATCACACCGGCTACTACAACGAGGTGTCGGATTTTCCCGTGTTCACCATCGAGCGCATCACCATGCGGCGCGATCCGATCTACCACTCCACCTACACCGGCAAGCCGCCCGATGAACCGGCGATGCTGGGCGTGGCGCTAAACGAGGTTTTCGTGCCGCTGCTGCAAAAGCAGTTTACCGAGATCGTCGATTTCTATCTGCCGCCCGAAGGTTGCTCCTACCGTCTGGCGGTGGTCAGCATCAACAAGCAGTACCCCGGCCATGCCAAGCGCGTGATGTTCGGCATCTGGAGCTTTCTGCGCCAATTCATGTATACCAAGTTCATCATCGTGGTCGATGAGGACGTGAATATTCGCGACTGGAAGGAAGTGATCTGGGCACTCACCACGCGCATGGACGCGACCCGCGACACCACGCTGGTTGACAATACGCCGATCGACTACCTCGACTTCGCCAGCCCGGTCGCGGGCCTCGGCAGCAAGATGGGGCTGGATGCGACCAACAAGTGGCCGGGTGAAACAAGTCGCGAATGGGGTACGCCGATCGCCATGGATGAGGAGGTCAAGCGCAGGGTTGATGAAATGTGGGGGGCGCTGGGCCTTTGATTCGGCTCTGCTTCCGCTGGCGAAAATGTGTGGCGGTGCAACATCCTGGCAGGCTGCGGGTCCAAGCCCTCATCATGACTTCGCGATCATCCAGTGCTGCACATGAAGTTGCCGCCGTGTGCTCATTGGACCATGCTCTTTGCCCTGTGCTGATTTCCGTTGGCGCGCAGCCAAACCGAAGGAGAAACGATGAACAATCCGGTCCCCGCACCCTTGCCGTTCGGCCAGCCCAGTGAAAACATGGTCACGGTCACGCACCTGATCTATGCGCTGCATGCGTTTGCAGTGTTCACTGGGTTGGTCGGCTCGGCCACCATCATCGGCAGTTTCGTCGCCAGCCTGCCGTCGATCGCGGCGATCGTGCTCAACTACTGGAACCAGACGGCGGTGCGCGGCACCTGGCTCGAGAGCCATTTTCGCTGGCAGATCCGCACATTCTGGTTCGCGGTGCTGTGGATTGTGGTCGCGGTCGTCATGCTCCTGACCGTGATCGGCATTCCCTTTGCGCTGCTGGTGATGGGTCTTGCTGGTTTGTGGGTGTTGTACCGCGTGGTGCGTGGCTGGCTGGCGTTGATCGGCCGGCGCAGCATGCCGCTGGACTGAGCCTGCGGCGGTTCAGTCACACTCCGCCGGCCCAGACCCATTCGAGCAGAGCATCCTGGGCCGCGGCGCTTGCTGCAGCCTCCGGGTGGTTCACCATCATGACCACAACGTAGCGCCGGCCATGGCGGTCGAGCACATAACCGGCGATCGCACGCACACCATTCAGCGTGCCGGTCTTGATGTGCGCGTAGCCGCTGGCGGGGCTGTCGCGCAGGCGTCGGCGCGCCGTGCCGTCGACACCGGCGACGGGAAGCGCCGAGATGTATTCCGGCATCCACGGCCGTTGCCAGGCGAGCAGCAGCATCCGGCCCAGCGTAGCGGCACTGATGCGCTCGATGCGCGACAGCCCGGAGCCGTTCTCGATCACCAGACCGCGGGCATCGAGTCCGACGGCGGCGAGTCCTTCCGCGACGACGCGGGCACCACCCGCCACCATGTCCGATGCTTCGGGAGACACACTGGGGGTGGCGGCGCCCAGGCTGGCGAGCAACTGGCGCGCGATGACATTGCTCGACCATTTGTTCATGTCACGAACGATGTCCGCAAGCGGCGGCGACTCATGGGTGAGCAGTGTCTGCGTGCCAAGTGGGGTGATGCCGCTGCGCACCGTGCCATCAACACGACCGCCGACTTCAGACCATAGCGTGGCAACGAGTGCCGCGCCGTAGTCTCTCGGTGTCAGCGGCGCGGCGCTCCAGGTGCGAGGGCCGCAGGCTGCTGGCAGGCTGCCGCTCAGCACGAGCCGGTGGCCGGGCTCAAGCTTTGCCTCGAGGTCGCGATACCAGACGTCGCAGCCTGTGCTCGAGGTGCTCAGGCGGTTGTCGATGACCACGCCGGCGAGCGGCGGTTCAGC
>Ga0073904_10000864_pt1 | contig 22251 bp, 12 predicted proteins | sample KloWWTrecipitate_FD_66668 | JGI IMG/M metagenome (GOLD analysis project Ga0073904, IMG submission 66668) | Active sludge microbial communities from Klosterneuburg, Austria, studying microevolution and ecology of nitrifiers - Klosterneuburg... | ecosystem: Engineered > WWTP > Aerobic digester >... | reverse complement strand
GCGTTCGCATTCCCGAATGTTACCGTCCCCGGCCCGCTCACTTTCGTCCAACTCGTCGTCATCGCAGACGGCGGATTCGGCAGGCCGTCGTCCGTTGCCGTACCATTAAGGTTCGCTGCTGAGGGCAGGACCATCGACTGATCTGATCCGGCGTTCACGACAGGCGGCTGATTCACGGGAGGTCCGCTCGTTGCGAGCGTTGCACCTTGAAGAGTTACGTTGCTCCACTGATTGAAGATGGCATTTACGGACCATTTGACCGTCAATGTCTGCCCGGGGCTTCCCGCCTGATAGTTCAACGTGTAAACCGCATTGCTCGTCCCCGCCGAATTCGAGATCGATGTGTCAACATACGTCGGAGCACTGCCGTCGCTCAGGCTTGCCTCGAATCGGCCGCCTGCAGCCCATAGCCCGACATACATCTTCAGCGTACGGGCTGTCGTGTCCGCAGGTACCGTCACCTGAAATCCGTTGTTCAGACCGATCACGTAGATGCCGGTCGATGTATTCGTCGCGGATGATGTCGGCGTGCCGCCCGTCCAGCTAAAGAGCGTCGGATTGTTGCCGTACTGTTGTGTCTGCCCTGAACCGATCTTCGTGAAATTGCTGATCTGCTGTGTTACTCCGCTCTTGCGGTTAAAGCTGTTCGCACCGCTTAGCCCCCAATGTGCCCAATCGGCAGGAGCGCCGTTTGAGAGGTTGACGTTCGTCGGCGATACTGCATTGCTTCCCGACAGAGACCCCGGCAAGCCCGCAGGATTGACCGTTACACTCAGATCGTCCGATGCGCTCAACACGCTGTCGCTGCCGGTCAGCCTCAGAACATAAGTTCCGTCGATACTGAAGTTTGCCGTCGTGCTCAATGCGTTCGCATTCCCGAATGTTACCGTCCCCGGCCCGCTCACTTTCGTCCAACTCGTCGTCATCGCAGACGGCGGATTCGGCAGGCCGTCGTCCGTCGCCATACCATTAAGGTTCGCTGCTGAGGGCAGGACCATCGACTGATCTGATCCGGCGTTCACGACCGGTGGCTGATTCACCGGTGGAGCAGTGCCGCCGGACAGTGTGACGGCTTGAACATTGATGTTTCCGACGGGATACGTAGTCGATTCAATGACCCAGCGCAGCCTGAGGGTCTGGCCCGCAGACGCCGCCGAATAAGTGAGTGTATAGACGCCATTCACCGAGCCGGCCGGATAGACCGTAGAAAGCGAATTATCGACCATCGGCGAAGCGCTACCGTCGCTCAGCTCAGCTTCGAGCCGTCCTCTCACCCTCCAAACACCGACATACAGGCGCACCGTTCGCTGAAGCGTGTCTGCGGGCAGCGTCAATTCAAACCCGTTATCCTGCCCATAGGTGTAAACACACGAAGTCGTTGAAGTTGCCGAACCGGAAGGAGTTCCATCGTTCCAAGTATAAAAGACCGTCGGATCGCCATTATTGCTGCTTCGAATGGTGCTGATCGATCCGATGCGGTTCAGGTTGCTGATCTGCGGAACGATACCGCTCTTGTGATCGAAGCTCGTTGAGTCGGTCAGTCCCCAGTGAGCCCAATCCGTCGTGCCTTCGCTCGACAAATTAACCGCGGCATTCGGAATTGTTTGACCGCCCGTCAACATTCCGCCCGCGCCGCTGACACCGACGACCACCTTGATATCGTCTGAAGTTGAAAGAGCGCCGTCGTTGGCCGTTAATCGAAGAACGTAGATGCCCGCGAGCGAGAAGGTTGCCGACGTACTCGGGCTATTCGCGTTTGCGAACGTAACAGTTCCGGCGCCGCTCACCTTGGACCAGACGGACGTAACTGTTGCCGGAGGCGCCGGAAGTCCATCGTCTGTTACGATCCCGGCAAGGCTCACGCCCGCCGAAATATTCACTGTTTGATCGGAGCCTGCGTCAACGATAGGTGCCAAGTTCGTTACGCCGCCGCCCGCTTGATTCACGGTGTAGAGGTGTCCGCCGATGACCATCGTCCCAACGCGCGGCCCGCTTGCAGAATTATCCGATACCGAATAGGTTACGACAGAATTTCCATTGCCGGTTCCGCCCGCAGGTGAGGTTACGTTGATCCAGGGATCGTTGCTAACCGCGTTCCAGACACACCCGTTCGATGTGACGTTCACGCTTCCACTACCGCCAGGAATACCGAAATTTCCTGCGGTGGCCGAGATCGAATGTGCGATCTCAGTGCTCGATGTGTTGTAGCCTGTTCCGCAGGACAGCGGATGCGAGGCGACATCAGAGAACGTTACCGGAACAGATTGTCCGGAAGGGTCGGGCGAAACTTGACGCTGCACGTGTAGATGGTCGCCGCAGTTGTTGAACGAACCGCTCACCGATCCGGTATGTCCCTGCCGGCCAACGTATAAACCCTGACATGCACTCGTTCCCACCTCGACCTGTACCGAATCCGTTTGAAGATGTGAGAAGGCGGAATATGTGCCATCCGCGTGCTGTATGATCACTTGGTTTCCCAGATAGAATCCCGGACAACCCGTCGAGCTGTAATCCGGACAGCTCGGTTGGATGAAATTGCACGCCATCGTGCTGTGCGTAAAAACGACCAATCCATCGGCGATCGCGAGAGCGTGCGCTCCCACCGTTGTTCGTTGAAAGTCGTAAGCGTATCCCATCGTGTCGTAGTGGGCGGTCAGGTTGCACGCGCCCGGCGCGGGGTAGCTTCCGCCTCCCTGGATCAACGTCGAATTGGCGAGCGGCAAACGATAGTTGACAGCCGTTACTCCAAGAGTTGTTACCTCTCCGCCCCATCCGACATATTTCGTTACGGTGCCCTCCGGCAGGAATTCCTTCACGATCAGGCCGCTGTCAAAAACGCCGGAAAGGACCGCCTTCCCTATATCTTTGCTCGAACCCGATGCCATATTCTCTAGAGTCAAGTCATTAAAGCCGACGAGGTCCTCACCGGAAAGACGATGTATCCCGTCGGGTGCATACACCTTGAACGATCGTATTCCCGGAGTCGCCGCACTGTTTGTCTCGCGCTCGGCCTGCACGTCGATGGGTGCCCGCCGATCGCCGTCTAATCTCGGAGATCCGGGCGCGGCATCCAATGCCGCTTCCGGCGAGATCCGGCCATCGGGCGTCATTGATCTCGCGCTTAGAACCAATTCGCGTTCGGACGTCGCTTGCTTGACCAAATTGATCTGTCCGTCGTCATCCGTCCATCCCGAACGGCCTGTGAACGTACCGTCGCTTGGTGAATTTAGAACAACCCGAGGTTCAGCGGCGGTAGTGCTGAAATAGTGGATCATGCCGTCGCTTCCCCAACGAATGAACTCCGAGAAGACATCACCTTCTGCAACGACGCGATCGCTTGAAATATTGAGATCCGCAACTCCTAGCCCGAAACCGCCATTTCCGGCGAATGTATATGCGATCAACGACGGGGCCGACGGCGACATCGCTGCCGAAAGCACAAGTCTCTCGGTAACTCGAACGCGGTTATGCGTTGAAATATCCTCTAGGAACAATTGCCCGCTTGGTCGCCCGTCGATCAACGGCGAATAGAGCAGATTCCTGCGGTCATCCGAAATTCCGAAAACTTTGAAGGCCGGAAGTGAGGTACTAAGAGAGCGTATCTCGATACTCGCGCCATCATCGACGATAAGCATTGCTTTGCCGTTCACAGCGCCTATCGCGGGCGCACGGCGTTCGGCGATATCGCCGGCCCGCGGATCGGCCGAGTCTGCGTGCGTACCCTTTGATGTTCGTTTATCTGAGCGATCTGTCTGCGGCGCTCCCGCTCTCACATGCCGTGTGTAAGCGACCCCGATCCCGGCGACGATCGATAGCGCTGCAATGGCGAAGATCCGCCGAGCCGAAAACGATCGTGCAAACAAATCCAATTTAGCGATCCCTTGCATAGTATTCTTTACCTTCCTAAACTCTCGCAGTTTCTTAGTTATTCCTTGACCAATGAACTCTCAACCGGCCCGACATCAGGTCGATCGCGCTTTTTCTCGCAAAGATAAATTACGTGCGGGTACGGCAGCCAATCAGTGATCGGATACATTTCAATATTCGCGAAATGCCGCCCCAGTTCCCTATAAAACCTATCCTCGCTCCAATACCACATCTCAAAACTCTTAGTCATAACAACGTCCAACGCCCATGTGAATGCGATCTTAAGAAATGGTCGCGTTGTAACGTCCTTGATGATCAGTCGCCCGTCCGGCGCAAGGTGCGACGAGCAGATCTCAAGGAGCGTCGCTTTCGCATCATCGTCGATGTGATGAAGAAGATCGACCATCATTATCGCGTCGTACTCCTCATCGATCTCAAGATCGCGCGCGTCGCCAACCCTAAAGCTCGCGTTCTTTAGCCCTAGTCGCTGTGCCGCTTGGTTTGCGCTCTTGATGCGTCCTTTATTGAGGTCATATCCGCAGTATTCGACCTCAGGGAACATCGCCGACAGATAGCAGCCGAACAAGCCGAAGCCGCAGCCGACGTCGAGAATGCGCTTTCTGCCGCGCAGACACAGTCCCAGCATTTGCAGGATATTGATGTTGATGATCGTAAAACGTGCTTTGCAGTAAGCGCGAATCAGCTTCGAATCATATACATCGACGATCTCTCTCAAGAACTGCTGATAGTTGTACGGCCTCGTATTGTGTGCCGGACGCTCACCAGCGAATGCGTTTGCGGCGACTTCCGAGACGATCGTCATATTTTCAGAGGTGAGCATCTTTTTCGATCTCCAATATCAGCTTGAGCTGACTTACTTTCTTGTGTCCGTCAATAACTGGTCGGCGGTGAGGGGCCCTTCCGCGACTCGATATGCGCCGTCAGCGATCGACGGCCCATCCACCACGAATACCTTTCGGTCTCGATAAGCCTGAAGCAACCTCGATCGCACGGCAGCGTCCCGATCGAATGCGAATATTGGCTCGTCACCCTCGAAATTTATCGGATTCAGCACCCAGGCAGCCTGATAATCCTGATATTCACTTCCGCGAACGAGCACGAGACCCTTTCCGAAATCGCGTTCCTTTGCCAATGCCTGAATGCCGGGATCGATCCCGAGATAGTGGTAATATTTGTCGGCCGCCCGCCACGGGAGATAGCAGATCAACGTCATTACGCACAAACTGAGGACCGCAACTGTCACACGGGTTTGGTCAACTCGCCGACCTATGCTCTGAGAAATATCGCTACTGCTAAGCCACTCGATGCCTCGAACGGTGAGCGCTGTTAATGGAATTATCGAAAGAAACCAGTATCGCGCCCCGAAGTCTGGCCCACCGCTATACCAGAACAGCCCGTAAGCCCCGGCGATCGCGGCGAAGGAAAGGATCGCCCAAGCGTCGCTCTTTCTAAATGAGCCGGACGCAATGAAAAGGGCAATGATCAATAAGGACCCAACACCCCAGCCGAACAGTTCGGTTTGCAGCAAGCTTACGTTCAAGGCCGCATTTATAACTGCCTCCAAAAGGGAATGTCCCGGCCAAGCATCGAGCCCCCAACCCATTCCGCGGTCGGGACCGAAACCCAATTTCATTACGTTCGGCCAAAAATACTTCGTGTAATAAGCGTCCATCGGCATCAGCAACGCGTTCCCCGTAACTGCCCGATCGTAAAGAAGCACACTCGATGCCGTCGCGATCGTCCCAAGGATGAGAGCACCGGATGAGAGGAGCCGCTGCTTCCACGAACGCGAACCAAACAAGACCGCAACTCCAAGCAAAACCGCAACAATGGCTCCATCAAGCGGACGGATCAAACTCACTATTCCGATCAACGCCCCAGCGGGCAGACACGTCCAACTGCGTTTCGATGCGAACGATCTCAATACGATGACCGCCGCGCCAAGTGCCGCCGCCAGAGTGAACATATGCGGCATATAGCTCATCCCCATAAAGATGAACCACGGGGAGCAGCACAGAAGAATGATCGCGATCCTCGCCGTTCGTGTTTCGTACACCTGCTGAAAAAAAATGTAGGCCAGCAGTAGGCAAACACCCGACAACAATGGACTGACCAGCCATTCAACTCCCGCACGGACGCCGATCGCCAGCATCGCGGGCCAGCCCGGCGAAAATATTCCGTACCAACGGTCGTCAAGGTACGGCACCATATACAAACTAAATGCCGCGGGGACTTCCGGAGCCTTGACGGTAAGTTGTCCGGCAGCCATATAGCGTGCCTGGAATAGATACTGAGCTTCGTCGGGCACATGCGGATACGCTTGGTAAATGAAGTAGCTTAGGAACGCGGTCAGCAGCACGATCCAGACCGCTGCAACAACGGCGAATCGATCGATAATTCGCTTTTTATCGCTACTTCCGTCAGCTCCATCCAGAAGCGCATTGATCCTTGAACCGATCATTTCTAAAGATGCTTCGGGCACAGACCGAGCCATTAAAATCACGGCACCCAAACTCATGATCTGGACCCACGCTCCCATTACGACACTGACCAGGTAAACGCTCAGATCCGGAGTTACGGCCGCTGCCGCGAGAACCAAAAAGATCGATGCCGCCGCGAACTGCCAAGCGCCAACTTTCGCTCCGATCCAACGCCGGATATCCTTCAAATGCGATCGGATCGAATAACCGACAATAAGCGTCTGAATTAGCGCCAGAGTAAGGTCGAATCCAAAATGCGCCAGCAACTCCGAAGGCGGCCGATAATGCTGAAAATGAATGAGCCTGCCGGCGTCGATCATTTGCAACGCCGCGGCCTCACCAACTAAAGCTACGCAAAACCACGCAGCGAAAGCTCGCAATTTCGTTCCGATAGCCGAGCCTAAAAATATCAGCCCAACGCCGGCCGCGAGCGGTAGGACAAATTTGCCCGTCAACGCGCCCTGAGCGTCACGGAATTCGTTCCAACCAAGGCTAAGCGCAAAAAGCAGCGTGCCTGACAAAAGAATCGCGGCCGAAACCACGCGCAACGATCTCTTGTCTGCCCGAACCAATTTTGATCCTGAGGCCGAACCGCCGTCTATCGAATTCAGCTCAAGGTTCTCGACGCTCATTTTCTACTGCTCATTTGGTCGGACCAGACAGATCAGCGTCTAGTCTTCGACGACGTGCTTTGCGAATTCGGCTCGATACTCGGCCCATTTGTCGGTCGCAAATTTGCCGTCGTCATCCAGGCAATCGACCGCTCCGTACGCCATTGCGAGTGCATGATGTGTGTTGTCATGCGCGAACAACCCCTGCCGACCGAACGTCAGCACGCGTTCAAGACCCCGTGCCCACTCGTCTTGAATCTTGAAGAATTCTTCATATCCTTCGCGGTAGATCGGGTATGCAAATGCGAGACGCTTTGTAACAACCTCTGAGATCCGAGCGTTGATCGGCAGCCCGCATCTGTCGAGCGATTCGCGGCAAAGTTCCGCAAGGTCTTCGTCGGATGCTCTCCAAACCTCGTCGTTCACGGTACACGGCAACTCGCCGCAGAGGATCGTCTTTCCGTCCGGGCCGTTGCCTCCGCTGTAATTCTTCGGTTCCGAAAGACGCGTCAGTTTGACGTCAGCTTCCGGAAAATAATGTGCGTCGAACTCAGTCCACTGCGGCTGTTCGACAACCAAATAGATCAGCACCATAGCGCGATACGAAATGCGGCTCGCCGCTTCGATGACGCGATCCGGAACTGCCGGACTCGCGATCTTCGCAAGCACGGTTATTGGAAGCGTTGACCAAACGTGGTCGGCCTCGATCGTCCGCGTCGCGCCCCCGCTTTCGTAGGTAACGCGATGCACGTCGCCAAGCTCAAGCTTTTTCACGGTCGATCGCGTACGAATATCGGCGCCGAGTTTGATCGCGGCGTTGGCGATCGAACTCGATATCTGGCCGAATCCCTTTCGCGGATAGTAGAACCGTCCGGCGCCGGGCGTCTTAAATCCGGGCACGATCGAGACGATCTTTTTGACCATTTTCCCAAGCGAGCCAGCCGACACACGTCGATGGGCTTGCGTTGCGGACAATTCGTCCGGCGGCAGTCCCCATATTTTTACCGCATACGGAAAATAGAAATCTCGACAGATCGTCGCCCCGAGGCCATTTTCGAGAACGCTCGTGAACGTCTCGTGACCGTTTCGTCCGTTCGTAGAACGAGTGAACTTCTTCGCCGCGTCCAAAACAACGCCTCCGCTGAACGAGAGCGGCAGCCGAAGAGCGAGGTCTTGCGGCTTGAGCGGAAAGTGTATCCAGCGTCCTTGAAGCCGTATGCGTCCGTGCCTCGGTCGGCTCAGAAGATCGTCGCCTAAAAGTTCCTGCAGGTCTTCGAGGATCTTCGGCTCGCACGCCGGATGAAGGCGGTGACTTCCATGATCGACCTGCATACCGGCGATCTCGAAACTCCCCGCATTTCCGCCGACGACATCGCGTTGCTCGAGCACCGTAACGTCCGCTTTTCCTTGCTTTACAAGCTGCCACGCGGCGCCGACTCCGGCCGGTCCGGCGCCTAGTATCACTATCCTGGATCTGGCCATGTCTAATAGACGAACGGGATGAACCGCTTCGAGCGTCGGCAATATCGCTCGTATCCGGGAAGTTCATCGACGAGCATTTGCTCTTCTTTCATAGCCTGGAGCATCACGACCGGCGCAAGCAGTAGAACGCCGGCCACGAGCCACGAGTTGAGAGCGAGTTCGAGCCCCAACAAAAGCAAAATATCTCCCGTATAGATCGGATGGCGCACGAATCCATATATGCCGGATTCGACCACGTACTGGCGACGCAACACCTGGCCGGTTTCGATGTTCGCCCAGTTGTCGCCAAGCTGAAATCGCGCAGCGACTGCAGTTCCAAGTCCGAGAGTGAACAAACCCGCACCGAGAACCCTAAGCCAAAATGGTTCCGGCAAGATCGGCGGAATATCAGGGAACCAAATTTGCACGATCAACCCCAATAGGATGACGACCTTGACGGACTTTACGAGCATGAGTTTCGTTGAAGCCCCCTCGACAGGGCGTTCACCGGAACCATGCTTGAGCATTTCCCAAATGACCTTATGCATCACAAGGCCGAGGAGCAGATATAACTGCAAGAGCAACATATTGTTCGTTCTAGCTGGCCTTCGCCTCTCGTTTCTTCCGACGTACAAGCACAGGCCTCTCGTCCGCTGAAGGAGAACTCTCTACCTCGACGTATTCCTTCGGACGAACGCCGAGAGCAGCGTACTGATTGAAACGCCCTAGTCTTGTCGCGACCGCATCGCCGAGCATACCGGTGAAGACCATTATCAAAGCGCTCACAAATGCCAATATCGCCGACGCGGAAATGTTCGGATCATGCGTCAGGTCGATCGACGCCTTGATAACCCCGTAAATGATGCACATCACAGCTATCGGCATAAAGACGCGGAGCGGTCGAAAGAGCATCGCAACTCGCAGGATCAAGATCGCGAAACTGCCCGCGTCCCAAGGTACGATCTTCGACTTCCCTTGCCGCTTCCGATAATCGATCGGAATGTACGTTACCGCATACTTGTCGCACAGGAGCGCGAGTGTGATCGTCGTCGTAAAACTGAACTGATCCGAAAGGATCGCAAAATATTGGACCGCGACCTCGCGGCGGAATATTCTGAGGCCGCTGTTCAGATCCGGGATCTTCGTGTTCGAAACGTAATTTGCCATCACGCGAAGGAACCACTTCGGCGGCCTTCGCAACAACGGTATATGTACGTCGGCTCCCGTCCGTGAACCAACGATCATATCGGCATGCTCAAGTTCGTCGAGCATCTTCGGAAGGTATTTCGCCGGATAAGTTCCGTCGGCGTCCGTGATGGCGATGATGTCGTTCTCGGCGGCAAGAATGCCGGTCTTCAGAGACGCGCCGTATCCTCGATTGTTCTTGTGCTGTATGACGCGGGCGCCCGCGGCTTTCGCCTCTCTTGCGGTCGCATCCTTTGAGCCGTCGTCAACGATTATGATCTCGGCGCGGATGTCGGTTCCCTCGAACAACTTCTGAAGTTCGATCACGGTTTCCGCGACCGCTAACTCTTCGTTGAACGCGGGAATTATCACGCTCATTCGCCTTATCGGATATCTTTCGTCCGAGAGCGGTGAACCTGCGCCGATCGGTATCACACCGTTTCCATTTGCGACTTTTGCTTCTAATGGCATAACCATAATTTTATTCCGCCCGGTAGTTCCTACCTGTATATGCTTTCTTCTTGCAGACAAAGACCTCGCCGCCGTTGAGAGTGCCGGGGAAGATCTTGACCACGCTGTAATCGCGTTCGATCACTCTCCAAAGATCCGGCTTAAATGCCTTGATCTCGATCGGTAGCGTGTAGATCAGCCATTCGCTGTCGGAACTGTCCTCGAGCGTTTCCAATTCCGACGCGGTCGAGGCGACCGGCCACGACGGCGTGAAATACCTTCCGTAAACCACACCTGCTAGACTGACCGCAACGATCCCGTCTCCCTGAGATCTTTCGCTCTCAACAAAACTGCGAGCGCCGCTGAAATCCTGCTTCGGCAGTTTGTAATTCTTCGGGACCGTTATTACCGACGCAGCGATCATCAGGAGTGCAAGACACGCCCCCAAGGTCGTTGCGAACCCGCGGTAAGCGTCCAGCGGCTTGATGAACGCGGTAATTGCCGAGGGCAATTGAGTCGCTCCGTGGATCACGATTATCAGCCCGAAACCCATCGAAAAGAAGAAGAATCGCGGCCAAATATTATGCCCAAGCAGCACCATCGATCCGCCGGCGAGGATCGCAGGCAGCGTCATCACTAGAGCCGCACGACGATCCGCGCGGAACAGGAGCAACCAGCCGAAGCCGACGAATGCGGCCGCAAGAATGACCGCGAAAATTCCGCCGAAACCGATCTTTAATGCAAGAATGCTCTCGGTAACGACCCATAACGGATTCGTCCATTCCGACGGCTTTGATTCTTCGTGCAGCCCAAGCGTCAAAAATTCCGGCAACGCCAACGCATACAGTTGCAGCGTAACGGTTACGCTCAACGCCCACGCGACAAATGGCGTCAGCCCAACCTTCCTTTCCGGCGAAAGGCGTTCGTCTCGGCCGCCCACCGACATCGGCAAGATAAGAAAGACCAAAAATACAAGCGCGTGCCCGGCGACTACGAATGCCATCGTCGGATGTATCCACATTCCCAACACGACCGAGACAACGTAGCCGAACCACCAGATCTTCGTGTTCTTTTCGATCGCTTCCAGCCAGCACCACGTCGCGAGCAGCGTAAAAAGCAGCAGCCCCATATATCCGCGAGCGTTCTGCGAATACCAAATGTGATGGTATGAAACGGTCATCAAAGCACATCCGAGCAATGCCTCGCGGTTGCCGAATAAATAACGAGCGAGATAGAAGAATGCCCAGATACTGCCGACGCCAAAGATGACCGACGGAAGCCGTATCGCCCAGGCATTTTCGCCAAACATTTCGGTCGAAAGATGCGCGAGCAGCGAGAAGAACATATGCTGATTCTGGCTCGGAAAACTCGTCAGGATCACGCCCGCCGGCTGACGCACGAAATCCAAGAGCGTAAACACCTCGTCAATCCAAAGATCCGAATTCAGGTTCCACACGCGTAAGACGAGCGCGATCACGCTAAAGCCACCCAAAAGCAAGTATGTCCAACCCGATGTCGTACGCGATTCCGGAGCGTCGTCCCTATCGGCCGTAGCAAAAGCCGCCGCTCTGCGCCCCCAGAGAGCGTAAACCGCGAGAAGAACTCCGTGAAGAGCGAGCAGCGATCGAAAGAGCGTCGGCCCCCACGCGAGGTCCTTGGTACCGGAAACCAACGCACGGCTGTAAGCTGCGTTCGGAACGGCGACCGCAAAAACGATAAGCGAGATCCCTAGCGCAAGCAGAGTTCCCCCCAACGCTCCGATCCCTGATAAGCGTTCTTTAGCTGATCTCAACATTTTTCGGTCCGTTCCCAACGTTCCAGATGAGCCAAATGACCACGGCCGACAGCGCCAAAAGCGGGATCGCAGATTGCGAACTCACAAAACCCATTCGCTCTAAGGTCGTGAGCCACGGCAATCGGAATCCTTCGAGCGTGATGTGCCTTATCGATTCAAAAACTCCAAAGCCCTGCTCGACGTCGCGATACATCGCGAGGCACCAACTCCAATATGTGCCGAGCACGCCGATCATCGCCGCGACGATGACGGGAAGCCTCAAAAGCACGTTCGCCGCCAGTAGAAAAATGAACGGGACGACAGGCACGATATGCCGGACGCCTGTATTGAACTGCATTCGTCCGTATTGATTCGCCGCACAGAATAAAAAGAACAGCGCGGTCAGCGACAGAACGAAGATCATCTCGCGGTTCTCTAACAGGCGGTTCGACCTCTTGAACCAAAGCGGTATAAGCAAGACCGAAAGCAGAATCGGCGCCGATGTGAACAACCCGTAACGGATCCCGAACGCCGTTTCGTACAGCAGATCGAACTGCGGCAATGAAAATCCTCGATAGCCAAGCTCCGTAAAATTCGCGGCGGGCATATAACTCTGCGCCGGAAGTATCGGATTGCCGAAGCTCGTCCACTGATAAGCCATCAGCACGGCGGCACAGATAGCGACCCCAAACGCGAACCTGCCGAGGTCAGCGAAATTTCTCTTTTCGGTCGCGCACCATTTCGCCAACGCATATCCGCTAAGTGCAGCGACTGCGACAATGCCGCTGTAATCGAGAACGACCGTCCAGCCCGCGCAAAGTCCTGCTAGAAAGTAGAACGGCCGATTCTCCGTTGAACTCATCGGACGCCAAAGCAACACGAACGCGAACAACGCGAAATCAGCCGCGAGGACATTCTGGTTAAGCTGAGCGGTTCGAAAAAAGATCGGCGTCGCAATAGCATAAAGAAGCGAAAGCAAGACGGACGTTCGTCGGTTGCCGGTCAGCGAAAGAAGGATCCAGAACATGGCGACGGCACCCAAAGCCGAGATCGGAGCCATTGCGAAGGCCTGCATTATTCCGGCGGCAAGACCGAACTTTACATCCAGATCCCGTTCGCGAGCCTTTCGTAAAAATTCTTGCGCAAGCGGATAGATCGTGTCGTATTCCGCGCTCTCCTGCTTCGGTTCGGCCGCTCGTATGGCTTTGACGCGCTCGACGATACGGTCGGTAATCGGCCGCAAGATCGCGTACGGGATCGCCCCGATGATCGACGCGCCCGGATTGTTGTTAATAAAGCTCCCGCGCCCCGGTATTTCAAAGATGTCCTGATGAAGCCCGCTGTATTCCGACACGTCAAAGCTCAAGTGGTCGCCGAGGCTGAGTGCCGGATATATCTCGCGCACCGTATTGGTCGCAAAGTGCAATGTGAAAATAAGCCAGCACGTCAGAAAGATCCGAAACGCGATGCCGCGATCTGACATTCTTCGGAATGGCGAATTTCCGTGGGATCTCAAATGTCTGTCCTCAAATGTCCGATATGCGTTCAGTATCAACGACCGTCTATCTCGAAGTCTCCGCAGTTCGTTCAAACAGCCTGCTGTTCGTCCTATTCACAACGGCATCAGCGTGGAAAAGCGACCGCCTCGCGATCACCCACGTCAACAGCAATACAACGAACTCGGCGGCGAATATCCCTGCCGCCGCTCCGGACGGACCGTTTCTCAAATATCCGAGCGGAATCAAGACAACAACGACGATCGCACCGATCGCAGAAGTGAGCATTTCCTGCTTTTGCCGCCCCGCAGCTATCAAACCGAACCGATAATGCCCGCTGATCGCCGCCGAGACCCACGCACCCGCGAGCCATTGAAGAGCGCCGCCTCCGCTCGCAAAACTTTCTCCGTAAGCCGTCGTCATAACCCACGGAGCGAGCAATACCCAACCGAGACCAACGCCGATCGATGCAACGATCACGATCCGCATCGACCTTTGTATCAGTGCCGCAAACCGTGCTTGCCCTTCGATCCAAGCACGCGACAGCGAAGGCAGAATGTTGAAATAGTAGAGCCACACAAATGTGTGCAACGCGATGAATATCCTCATCGCTCCGGCAAAATACCCCGTGTCGTCCGCGGTTGCAACCAGTCCGAGGATCAGCGTCGCGCCGAACATCCGCACGACCCAGAATGCCTGGCTCATCCCGATCGGCGCTCCCTCAAAAAAAAGCCGCCGTGAAAGGGTCGGCCGGAGCGAGATATTCCCTGCAAAATACCTACGGTACATCCAGACCGTGAAGAAAGCGGCGACCGTAACCCCTGCGACCTCGGCGAATCCGACGAAGACGAGATCGTCGGCCCGTCGGACCATCGTGATAACAACCGCGACGAATACCGTCTGCCGAAGGATCTGCGCTATTGCGACAAGCTTCATTCGGTCGTGGCCCTGAAACACCCATTGGAGAAGAAGCGGCAGGGTCCAAAGACTTAGGCCGTATGCGAGCACCAATTTCAGAACGCTCTCTTCGCGTACGAAAGTGAATGCAAATACAACGATGGCGATGAAGCTTGTCGCTGCCAGGAGAAACCGTGCGGACACGATCTCCGCGACAAGCCGTCCGGTTTCATCCGGATTCTTTGCGATCTCACGCGCGCCGTACGAACTAAAGCCTTGATCTACGATCAAGCTTGCGCACATTAGGATCGCCGCCGCCCATTCGATATATCCAAAACCGCCCGGCCCGCAGATCCTTGCAAGATAGGCGAAGGCGGCGAACGTTATAAGCTTGGTGAATGCTTCAGCGCCGACAAGCGAGGCAAAGTTCTTAAAAAGGGAGACTTTCACTCTTTGTTTCCTCGACCTTTTCTGCCCGTTCGCTATTTCGGCTCTCTCGCGAAATATCCGAAGAATTCACCGCAAGACCAACCGCAGAGCAATACGAAGGCGACCGGCAGCGTCGAGAACATTCGACCCGCGGTAAGCCTTTGCCGACGCATATTTCGGAATCCGCGGAAAAGCATCAACGGCGGCAGCAGCGGCGAGCCAGCCGCGTAAATGACGCGTAAAAATCTGGTGAGCTTTGCCGACCTTGTTTCCGCAAAGACCCTGCCCCATTCGACGCGTTCGCTGAGCGCCTGGCGAAGTGTCATTTGTCGTCGTTTCTGAAAGACCACAGGCCGGTCGTCCAAATACAAAGTTTCCCCTTTGGCGAGCATCGCCCAGTGAACCGTCGTTTCGTGATACGCGTCCTTCCAAATAGACTCGGTCGATTCCAGAGCTTCACGCTTATACGCCAAATTTACGTCCGAAATATACTTCGCCGGTCCGGGATCAAATGGTCGTCCGTAGCGTCCGAAATCACAAAAATAGACGGCCCGATTTATAACGTCATCGACGCAGTTCTCGATCGCCCCGCCGATCGCAACGTACGGTTGTTCGTGAGCCGCAAGCATCTGTCTTGCCCAATCATCCGCCGGTAACGCATGGTCTTCCGTCAATGCGACTATACGACCGCGGCATAGCGACAATCCGGCCGAGCGGCGGCGATCATAGAGCCTGTGTTGGTGGGACGAAATTTCATTTGACTCGGCCGCTCCGAGTTCTTCGATAAAGTGAAAATTCACTTGCGGATATTCAGCGGCAAGGTCCCCAACATCCGCAGCCCATTTATCAAACGGAACGATGACCTCAGAACTGTTTCGATCGAGTTGCGGACATAGAAGCGCAAGGTTTTCCGCGACCGCCTGTTTGCCGCTCACGACCGTGATCACGACGCTCAGGCCGATCTCCGATCCGTCAACACGATGTTCTGTCATCACGGAGTTGAAGTTTTGGCCAAGATGACCAAAACGCGCGAAAAGCACCCGCTGACCGCCAGTGAATTGGCCGTCAAGAAACCCGAAGGAAGCTGCTTGCTCGCAGCAAAGCGTTAATTATTGTCGGGTATAATGCTATCGCTCGGCTGCCTGCCCGAACATCAGCGAAAACGACCATTACGCCTTGTCGGTTTGTCCGCAGGATAAGTTTCCCACAGTCTTCCCCAACTACACCTGCCACCGCGCCGGCACACATTCGTGTAAGTCTTGTGGCTGCAAGCGTTTACGCTCTTTCGCCCAAAACGCCCAGCAACGCTTTGGAACAAAGCTCCTCATGATGGCACAAATGGCCTATTTAAGTTTGCATTGGTGTTTAACAATTTATTAAACTTTATCTAACTATTTCGTGGAATCAGCCCCTAAATAGGCTTTTTTTATAAATGGGTCAACAGCTTTACTTTTGATTTCCATCGACGATCCCCAAGTAACAACATTTCCCACGATTCTGATCTAAAGAGGTAAATTGATCAATGGATTGTAATGGGCATTTCCGCCGCGTTTCGTTCGCGCACCGGCTAGGTGTATCGGTCTCCGGGTTCGTCTATATTTTTATCATCGCTATTTTGCTAAGTTCATTCGCGCTCGCGAACGATCCGTCGCCCGACCGAACTACCACCGAACCGCCGACCAGATTTGATTTTGACGGAGACAGAAAGGCCGACCTTGCTGTCTTCAGGCCGTTCGAAGGCGTTTGGTATATCTCGAACTCCTCGTCGCAAAGTATGAGCGCGTTTCAGTTCGGTGCCGTCGGCGATCTTCCCGTCGCGTCAGATTATGACGGCGATGGTAAGGCGGATGTCGCTGTTTTCCGCACGGGAGTGTGGTTCCGGCTCTTCAGCTCGAACTTCACGGTGGACGCCGTTTCATTTGGCCTTGCTGCCGACTTACCCACGCCGGCCGATTTCGACGGCGACGGAAGGTCCGACATTGCGGTCTTCCGCCCCTCAACGGGGACGTGGTATCAGATCGCGAGCAGCAACTCGGCCGTCTCCGCGATTCGGTTCGGAACCGGCGGAGATATTCCGGTTCCCGGCGATTATGACGGCGACCAAAAGGCCGACATAGATCTTTTCCGGCCTAGCGACGGAACTTGGCATCGTTTGAACAGCAGCAACGGCAGCTACTCTGCCGCACAGTTCGGAGCGCTAGGCGATCGGCCGATCCTCGGAGATTTCGACGGAGACGGTAAGTCAGACCTCGCGGTTTGGCGTCCGAATACGGGCGTATGGTACATCCAAAGGAGTTCCGATTCGAGCTACTTTATCGCGTCGTTCGGCCTGCCCACGGACATACCCGTCGCGGCGGATTATGACGGCGACAGACGGACCGACATCGCGGTTTACCGTCCGACCGACGGCGTCTGGCACCGTATCAACAGCAGCAACGGCAGCTATCAGGCAAGCGCTTGGGGATTAAGTTCAGACATGCCCATTGCGGGCGATAGCTGGCCTGTTCAAGGGCCAACGTCTTTCACATGCGACTATTACGCTTCGCCGAACGGCACAACCTCTGGCAATGGAACCAGCGCAAGTCCTTGGGACCTTCAAACTGCATTCGGTAAGACCGCTCAGATCACTAACGGTAAAACCTTATGCCTGAAGGGCGGAACCTATTCGGGAAAATTCAAATCCCGCCTTGTCAATGCGATCGTACGAAGCGCTCCCGGAGAAGCGGCGAGGATCGACGGTTACAGAACGACCACACTTACCGCTGCTATCAACAGCACACAAACGAGTTTCAGCGTGGCTGACGCTTCGAACCTTTTGGTCGGGGGCGGTGACGACATTGCGGTCGGCGGCGAAATAATCAAGGTATTCTCGAAGTCCGGAAACACTATTACCAACTGTTTGCGCGGGGCCAGCAATTCGCTCAACGGCGCCGAACCTCACGCTGCGGCTTCGATCGCAGTAACGGGAGGCGACGTGCTTTACGTCGAAGGTTCGCGAACCACTTACCGTGACCTTGAGATACTGAATAGCCGTCCGTCCCGCGACGGCAACATCGAAAATCAAGGCATCGGTCGAGGCAGCGGCGTGGTCGTCGTCGGTGACCGGAACACGCTTATCAACCTAGTGGTACACGACAATCTCAACGGCATCTTTACCAGTAGTTCGAGCTCTAACACCGAGATCTACGGATGCCTTGTTTACAACAACGGCGTGCATTCACGCGATGGCGGAGCGGTCGAGAATGGACACGGCCACGGTCTTTACCTAGAGAATAATGCGGGCTATTCGCGCGTTTACGAAGATATTGTTCTGAACACTTTTAATCTCGGTACTCAGGGCTACGGAGTTACAGGCCCGTATATCGGCGGCGACTTTGTTGGCAGCGCATTCGCGAACTCGGGCGCTCCTCTCGGAAAATTCGGCGACGTGAACCGGCGTAACTTCAATTTGATCCTCGGTCCGGACAGTCAGAGAAGCCCGACGGCGATCATTCGCAATTCGTATTTCTATCATCCCGCATCCTCTAACGGATATTTGATCAGTTTTGGTTACGGGGCAGGTGTAACGACGGGGACGATCACCGACAATTATTTTGTCGGCGGCGGCACTCTCTTCACGATCGGCAACACGGCCAACGCAATGATTACCGGGAATAAATTCTACAGCTCTCGTACGGGCGCGCAATACACGGTCATCCCGGCCGGACAGCCGTACAATTGGAATCAGAATACGTACTTTGGAGCGGCAACCCGGAATGTATTCGGCATTTCAGGGTCATCGCTGATGCAGTTTCCGAACTGGAAGACGGCGACCGGTTACGACGCGTCGAGCACCGCGACACCCGCTGCGATGCCTGATACGGTCATCGTCCGGCCGAATTCCTATCAGCCCGGAAGAGCGAACGTGATCGTGTATAGTTTTAGCGGTGCAGCCACCGCAACGGTCGATCTTTCGTCAACCGGGCTTGCGAACGGCCAAAGCTTTACGATTCGAAACGCACAGAATTACTACGGCCTGGCCGTTGCGACCGGAACATTCAACGCGTCAAACCCGACCATCTCCGTCCCGCTTTCGGGCGCGGCAGCGACAGTCGCAACTCCGGCGGGATACAGCTACACGCCGGCGACCACCTGTCCGCAATTCTGCCCTATGATCGTCGTCCCAAATTGATTTCAGACCACAATGGTGCGGCCGGATACTTATCCGGCCACACCTTTCGCATCCTCAAGAAGCGCTGGCTCTGCCCGAGACCGAACGACCTTCCGTTTTAGCGATTTGCTACAATTCAGATAGCGGGCGGCTCTTCTTGCATTGACGCGAGGAGCGCAACAAGACGAGTGCCTCCGGAGCTGAAATGTCGTCGTCAGAAAGAACACTTCAAGCCCTGTCGTATGCGGTCGCGTTCTGCGGCTTTTTGACGCTTTTGGTCTCGGGGACCTTCGGAATTGCTGCGAGCGCTCTCTACCTCGCGGCGATGGCGACAGCGTGGCGGATCGAGGGCACAAACTGGCAGATCTCGGAACGAGCCGGAACAGTGATGATCGTTCTCGCACTGCCCCTCTTTTACCTCGCATGGCGTATCCAGGTATTTCCCGTTCACGGCGTCGATAACGCCGTCGCGGGGATGCTTGCGCGAATGATCCTCGTGCTTTCCGGCATCAAACTTCTTCAGCGTAAAAAAGATCGCGACTGGGTCTTTCTCCACTTGATGACGTTCTTCGCGGTCTTGCTTGCGGCGGGATTGAGCATCAGCCCGCTCTATCTCGCGAGCTTCATCCTGTATATATTGGTCGTCGTTGCCGCGATCGTCGTCTGGGAGAATGTGAGTTCCGCTCGTCGGACGCTTGAGCGAAAAGGCACGCACGAACCGCAACGCGCCGATCGCCAGTCCTGGACTCGCCTCGCGAACGTGTCATTTATTATCGTTGCCCTTACGATCAGCCTCGCGGTTCCGCTCTTTTTTGTGCTTCCAAGGGTCGGCGGTGCGGGCTTCGGGGGCAGCGGCGGCGGAGTTTCTACCTATTCGGGTTTTTCTGACTCGGTGCGGCTAGGCGGCATCGGGAAGATCCAGCAGAGCGATCGCGTCGTGATGCGTGTCGAAACCTCTCCGTCAAAACTTGCCGGATCGGACGGTTACTATCGCGGCGTCGCACTCGACCGCTTCGACAATCTTTCGTGGAGCAAGAGTCGCACGCAGAACCGCGAAACGCTCCTTGCGGGCGCCGACGGCTCGATCCTCATAGAGAACGCAAAACCGTTTGCTCAACTCGTCCGGCAGAATATCTACCTTGAACCGATCGATACGCCCGTCCTTTTCGGACAGACGCGCGTCGTGGAGGTTGCTTCCGGCTTCTCGGCGCTCTATCGAGACAGCTACGACAGCCTCGTGTATCCACGCACCGGCGAACGGATCTCATACACGGTCGTATCAGACATTTCGAGGCTGACGGCCGAACAGCTTCAAGCTGACCGCCAGCCGTACGGACACGATGTCGAGCGATATCTCGAGCTCCCGGCGAGTTACGACAAACGCATCTTCTCGCTCGCTCAAAGCGTTACGACAAACGCTGTCAACCGGTACGACAAAGCGATCGCCGTTCGTGACTATCTGCGTGCGAATTTCGGCTACACGCTCGAAATGAAGGCGGGCGGCGACGAACCGCTCGCGGATTTTCTTTTCAACGTCCGCGAAGGCCATTGCGAGTATTTCGCGACGGCGATGGCGGTGATGCTCCGCACACAAGGCGTCGCGACGCGTGTCGTCAATGGATTTCACGGCGGTGATTACAATAGCGCGTCTGGCGTGACGGTCGTTCGCGAACTGAACGCGCATTCGTGGGTCGAGGTATATTTTCCGAAGGACGATCAATGGGTAACCTTCGATCCTACGCCGACCGCGGGGCGAAATTTGGGAGGCACCGGATTCAACGGCCTCTCCGGACAGATCTCGAAATATCTGGACGCTCTCGAAACCGTCTGGATACAGTATTTCGTCGCCTTCGATTCGAACGGACAAGCAGCCATATCGCGTGGCGTGCGAGCGACGGCATCCGAAGCAAATTCCGCGGCGTCCGCCTTTATGAGCGAGACAGCAGAATTGATCGGCGAATGGTGGCAGGACATTCGCGGGGACTCCGGACAGGAGGCAAGGCTCTGGGCGATCGCATATTTTTTGTTGGCAGCATTTGCCGCCGTCGCAAGCATCCTTTTGATACGTTTCAGCTTGGGCATTTTGAAGAAACGCGGCCGAATCTGGCGGCGAAGATTCTTGCGGCTGAAGAGTTCGCATCCCGACGCCGACGCCATCTTCAACGAGCTTACCGAACTTCTCTCAAAGCACGGCGGCATTCGCAAGCCTTCGCAAACGCCGCTCGAATACGCTCTCGCGTCGCCATTCCCAGAAGCCGAAGCGATCGCCGCCATATACAACAACATCAGATTCGCCAACGCCGACGCCACATCCCATTCCGCCATGCGAACCCACGCTGATCAACTTCTCACCCAACTGCGAGCAAACCTCGCGAAACACACTAGCCAAAGGTCCTAGCCCTCCATTCACGATCTCAGATCTCAACGCGGGTCAGACTTTCAGGTCAAACATTTCAAACCATCAGATCTCAGGTCTAAAATTCCACGTTCGCCGGCGCCGATCTCAAATCTGGACACGCAAAAAGCCCGCGCATTTATTGCACAGGCTTTTTCTCGAAATAGATCCGGCGACTTCCTACTTTCCCACACCTGAAAGATGCAGTATCATCGGCTCCAGTAGGCTTAACTTCCGTGTTCGGGATGGGAACGGCGGGGCATTGTTCAATGGCGATGAAGAGGGTGTACAATTGCTCAACAGCCAGGGACGCAACATCAAGATTATATTATTCGAGGTGTAAAATATGTATTGTCCACGATGTTCTAAAGAATTCCAACCAAAAACCAGTTTCTGTCGGATCTGCGGTCTTTCGCTTGAGGGCGTCGCGGAGATTGTAAAGGGCGAGGCTGAGACCGAGCCTGAGATCAGGTCAGGGCCGAATAGCAAGTTGACGCAGATCGGAATCGGGGTCGCTTTCCTTGGTATGTTCAGCGGGCTCTGCGTCGCTCTATTCGTGACCGTCGGACTAGAATCTGCGGCGGCTGTTGCCAGAGTTGTGTTCATTCTGCTTGTAATGGCGGGATTGCTAACTATCGGTGCTGGATTCGTTTTTCCACAAAAACGGTATGTCAAGAAAAAGCAAAAGCTTAATGCTAATGCCGAGGATGGCGAACGGCTCGCGACCGGGCACCTTGAACAACTGCCCTCGGCCGACGGGCGCATCGACGATTTCATATTTTCTGCCGGTTCTCGCGAACCAGACTCAATAACCGAACATACGACCCGAAACCTTCGCTGAAGATCGATCTTCGATCTATGGATTCGCCGAAGACAAAAAGCCCGCTCAAAATGAACGGGCTTCTTAATATAGATCCGGCGACTTCCTACTTTCCCACACCTGAAAGATGCAGTATCATCGGCTCCAGTAGGCTTAACTTCCGTGTTCGGGATGGGAACGGGTGTGACCCTACCGACAGAATCACCGGAAAACTT
>Ga0073904_10000863_pt1 | contig 22261 bp, 17 predicted proteins | sample KloWWTrecipitate_FD_66668 | JGI IMG/M metagenome (GOLD analysis project Ga0073904, IMG submission 66668) | Active sludge microbial communities from Klosterneuburg, Austria, studying microevolution and ecology of nitrifiers - Klosterneuburg... | ecosystem: Engineered > WWTP > Aerobic digester >... | reverse complement strand
CGTCAAAGGTCAGGGACTTGGGGCAGCCGAGGCCCAGAAACGTGGCCGCGCCAAAGGCCTCAACCCGGTAGAGCAGGACGTCGCGGCCGCCGTGCCGCGCGACATTGGCCGAATGGATGCGATCAAGGCGGAGGACAATGTCTCCGCCAAGCAGCATACTGTCGCCCACTGCCAATGCCAGTCTTGGCAAAATCGCCCGCCGAGTCCGAACAACTACGTACGTCTAAATACACAAGCAGGGTTATCGAGTCTCTATGCCGATCTATGACAACGTCCTCTCCGCCGACGGCCCGCTCATTGTTGGCGCGGGGCTCGCCGGGCTGTTCTGCGCGCTGAAACTGGCGCCGCGGCCGGTGACCGTGCTTTCCCCCATGCCGCTCGGATTCGGCGCGTCGTCGGCCTGGGCGCAGGGCGGCGTGGCGGCGGCGGTGGGACCGGGCGACAGTTCGCATGCCCATGCGCTGGATACCGAAAAGGCCGGCGCCGGAACGGTCGATGAGGCAGTGGCGGAATCGGTGACTGCCGATGCCGCGGCGCGCATCGAGGACCTTGCCCGCTGGGGCACGCCGTTCGATCGCGACGACCACGGCGGATACGTACTTTCCCGCGAGGCGGCGCATTCGACCAACCGCGTGGTGCGGGTGGAAGGCGATCGGGCGGGCGCGGCGATCATGCAGGCGCTGATCGCCGAGGTGCGGCGCACGCCGTCCATTCGCATCGTCGAGGGGATCACCGCGATCGATCTGGCACGGGCCGACGGGCGCGTCGTCGGGGTGGTGGCGCGCAAGCTCGGCGACCGCTATGGCGAGGTGATTTTCGTGCGCGCCCGGGCGACGGTGCTCGCCGCGGGCGGGCTCGGCGGGCTCTATGCCGTCACCACCAATCCGCCGGGGGTGCGCGGCCATGCGATGGGCATGGCGGCGCGCGCCGGGGCGGTGATCGCCGACCCCGAATTCGTGCAGTTCCACCCCACCGCAATTCTCACGGGCGCCGATCCTGCCCCGCTCGCCACCGAGGCGCTGCGCGGCGAGGGCGCGATCCTCGTCAATGACCTCGGCGAGCGCTTCATGCCGGCGATCCATCCGGATGCAGAACTCGCACCGCGCGACGTGGTGGCGCGCGCCAACTACCGGCAGATCAAGGCGGGGCGGAAGGTCTTTCTCGATACCCGCCAGGCGCTGGGCGAACGCATCCTCACGCTCTATCCGACGGTGGCGAAATACTGCACCGATGCGGGCATCGATCCGGTCACACAGATGATCCCCGTGGCGCCTGCCGCGCATTACCACATGGGCGGGGTCAACGTCGACAATCGCGGCCGCTCGTCGCTGCCGGGCCTGTGGGTCTGCGGCGAGGCGTCATCGACCGGGCTGCATGGGGCCAACCGGCTGGCCTCGAACTCGTTGCTGGAGGCCACGGTCTATGCGGCGCGCATCGCCGACGACCTCGGCGGTCTGGAGCCGGCGCAGCACCTCGCCCCCTTCCCCGGCATCGAGTGGAACGAGGCGGCGGGCGTGGCCTATGAGGAGAACCTGAGAGGCCTGCAGCCGGTGCAGGACCTGCGCCACATCATGACCGATCTCGTCGGCGTCGAGCGTGACGCCACGGGCCTGCGCGAGGCGCTGCGGCGGATCGCGACGCTGGAGACCAGCGCGCCGGGCGTCACCCGCTCGTTCCTCAACATGACGAGCTCGGCGACGCTGGTTGCTGCGGCCGCGCTGAAGCGCACCGAGAGCCGGGGCGGGCATTTCCGCACCGATTTCCCCGAGACCTCGACCGCGTGGGCGCACCGCACCGAGATCACGCTGGAAGAAGCCCGCGAAATCCGCGCTTCGGCCTGAGGTCAGGCCGCCAGCACCGCGTCGACTTCGGCGCGGGTTGGCGGGTTGCAGCCCTTGTGGGCGCAGTTGAGGCCGGCGACCACTGCGCCGAAGCGCAGCATGCGCTGCAGCGTTTCGGCATCGAGCGCGCCCAGCCGGCCGGGCTTCAGGTCGCCCGACTCGCCGAGGAAAGTAAGGATGCCGGCCATCAGGCTGTCGCCCGCGCCGACGGTGTCGCCAAACACCGGCGGTGAATAGATCGGGGCCGTGGCGGTGGCCCCGCCGCGCGCGAAGGCGCGGCTGCCGTGTTCGCCATAGGTCACGACGACCAGCTCGCAATTGGGGCGCTTGAGCAGATCGCCGACGTGGCGCGTCACGATCACCTCCTGCTCGGCGGCAGGCAGTTCGGCGTCGATGTCTTTCACCACGCGCTGCGTGTCAAAGTAGACGAGATCCTCGATCGACACTTTTACGAGGTGGACGAGATCGAAGAAGCGGTCGAGCTGGGCGGCATAGGCCGCAAAATCGTGGACCAGCGAGGGCCGCATGTTGGGGTCCATGGTGACGGTCACGCCGCGGCCGACCGCCGTTTTCACCACCTCAAGATAGCTTGCCGCATCCTCGGGCTCGATGGTGGTGAAGCCGCCGAACTGCAGCACGTCGAGGTTTTGCGGCAGCGCGGCGATGAGGCCGGTGGCGGTGTAGGCGCGATCGGCGCCGCGGTAGAACTCATACTGCGCCTGCATGCGCTCGTTGAAGGTGACGACGGCGAGTGTCGTCGGTGCCGCGACGCGATCGGCGAGCAGCGGCCTCACCCCTGCCCGATCAAGCGGGGCAAGCAGGTAATCGCCAAAGCCGTCCTTGCTGATGGGGCAGAGGAACCCCGTCTCCTTGCCGAGCTTGGCGAGCGCGATGGCGCAGTTGTAGGGCGAGCCGCCTTCGAGCGCGCTCATGCGGATCTTGCCATCGGGGCCGACGCCCTCCTGCACCAGATCGATCAGACACTCGCCGCCAACCACGAACATGCGCGTAACCCCTGCAGATTGCGCCGCATCGTTACAATGCCGGCGCCGCGGCTTTCAAGTTTGGCGTTGCAGGCGGGCGGATTTCAAATACCGTTCCGGGGAAGGTATGGGGGGATGTCTCGATGACTTCGACCAGACGGCTCCGCTGGGGCATCATCGGCCCGGGCGAGATCGCCAAGGCGTTCCGGGGCGGCGTCGCCAACTCGCGGCTCGGCGTGCTTGAGGCAATCGCGACGCGCGATCCGAAGCGCCCCGGGCTGGCTGAAACCTTCCCCGGCGCGCGCATTCTCGATGGCTATGACGCGATCCTGAAAGACCCGCAGGTCGAGGCGATCTACATCGCGACGCCGCATCCCGGCCATGCCGAATGGGCGATCAAGGCGGCCGAGCACGGCAAGCATGTGCTGATCGAGAAGCCGATGGCGCTCAGCAGCTTTGAGGCCGACGCGATCTTTCACGCGCACCGCAAGGCCGGCACGTTTGCGGGCGAGGCATTCATGTACCGGCTGCATCCCAACACCATCAAGCTGGGCGAGCTGATCCGCGCGGGCGTGATTGGCGATGTGCGGATGATCCAGTCGAGCTTTGGTTTCCAGATGCCGGGGTTCATGCCCGAGCACCGGCTGTTCGCCAACGATCTGGCGGGCGGCGGCATTCTCGATGTCGGCGGCTATCCCGTGTCGATGTCGCGCTTCGTGGCGGGCGCGGCTTCGGACAAGCCCTTCCTCGATCCGATCAAAGTCTCGGGCATGGCGCATCTGGGCAAGGCCGGGACCGACGAGTGGTCGGCGGCGGTGCTGGAGTTCGAGAACGGCATCATCGCGCAGGTGAGCTGCGCGGTGTACGTGGCGCTCGACAATGTGCTGCGCATCCACGGCGCGACCGGCCGCATCGAAGTGCCGAACTTCTGGTTCGCCAACGGCAACCGCGACCATGGGCTGGGCCGCATCGACATCATCCGTCCGAACGGCAGCAGCGAGACCATCAGCGTCAACGAGACCGGGCATCTCTACAGTTTCGAAGCCGACGCTGCGGCCGAGGCGATCTTCGCCGGGCGGCAGGAATTTGCCGCGCCGGGCATGAGCTGGGCCGACAGCCTCGGCAATGCGCGTGTGCTCGACAAATGGCGGGCCGATGCCGGACTGGAATATGACATAGAGAAACCCTCGCGCCGGACTGTGACGCTAAAGAGTACGCAGCTGGCGCGCCGCAGCGCGAGAATCCCGTCGCGCAGCATACCGGGGCTGCAGAAACCGGCCTCTGCAGTGGCACTCGGCTTCGAGGGCTTTCGCAGTTTCGCCTCGGGCGCCATCATGCTCGACGCGTTCTGGGAACAGGGCGGCAACCTGTTCGACACCGGCTGGGTCTACCTCGCGGGCTATACCGAGCAGCTGCTGGGCGAGTGGCTGACCAGTCGCGGCGTGCGCGACGAAGCGGTGATCATCGCCAAGGGCGCGCATACGCCGCTCTGCTATCCCGATGTCATCGGCAGGCAGCTGGCGCAGACGCTCGAGCGGCTCAAGACCGACCATGTCGATGTGTATTTCATGCACCGCGATAACCCGGACGTGCCGGTGGGTGAGTTCGTCGATGCCATCGATGCCGAGGTGAAGGCGGGGCGGATCCGCGGGCTGCATGGCGGCTCGAACTGGACCATGGCGCGCATGGACGAGGCGATCGCCTACGCGAAGCGCGCGGGCAAGGCGGCGCCCAATGCGCTGAGCAACAACTTTGCGCTGGCCGAAATGCTCGACCCGATCTGGGCCGGATGCGTCACCGCCGGAACACCGGCGTTCCGGCAGTGGCTTATCGAGCGGCAGATGCCGAACTTTTCGTGGTCAAGCCAGGCCCGGGGCTTTTTCACGGAGCGCGCCGGGCGCGAGCGGTTCGACGACGAGGAGATCGTCCGCTGCTGGTACAGTGAGCAGAATTTTGGCCGACGCGACCGCGCGGTGGAAATGGCGGAACGGCTCGGGAAGTCGGCGATCCAGGTGGCGCTCGCCTATGTGCTGGCGCAGCCCTTCCCGTCCATCCCGCTGATCGGGCCGCGGACGCTCGATGAACTCGACAGCAGCCTTGCGGCCTTCGACATCGGGCTGACGGGCGAACAGGTGGCTTGGCTGGAGCGGGGGTGAGGGGTGTGCGTGGTGATCGCCTCGCCCCCATCCACGACGTCATCCCGGGCTTGACCCGGGATCCACTCGGTGGCGCGGTGCGGCTGCGGCATCGAGTGGGCCCGCGGGTCGAGCCCGCGGGTGACGACTGAGAGGGAGGTGGGGGAGAGTGTTGCGCCGGGTGAGCGCCCAGCCATTCCCAACCAAGCGGCCGCGGGCCATTCCCAACCACGACGTCATCCCGGGCTTGACCGGGATCCACTCGATGGCGCGGTGCGTACCGGGAGATCGAGTGGGCCCGCGGGTCGAGCCCGCGGATGACGACTGCGAGGGAGGGGGTCGGGGAGTGTTTGAGGGACGCGGCGTGATCGTTGCTGCTTCGGTGATCGCCTTCCCCCCCACCCCCCGGATCAAGTCCGGGGGCAGGCTCCGCTCTGCTACGGGCCTTTGGCCCGAGCGGCGCTACCCTCCCCGCAGCGGGGGAGGGTGAAGGGCGGGGCACGTAGGTGCCCTGCCCCACGGGTGGGCGTTGCCTGCACTACCCACTTTCCCTGACCCGGCGCGGATTTGGGCATTCAGCGGTTGACGCATGCGTCATGGGCGGTCAATGCTGAGACGACGGTAGACGCCCGGGCACAATGGGCCGCCGGTAGTGGGAGGCGCTATTCTTGCATCTGGTGCTGAAGGGCCTGCGCGCCATTGATGCGATCAGCCGCTTTTTCGGCATCCTGGCCATCTGGCTGGTGCTGTTGTCGGCGCTCGTGTCCGCGTTCAATGCGATCTTCCGCTACTCCGTCGGCGCCATGATCTCGTTCGAGCGCACCTATGGCGGCGGCGTCTTCGGGGCGCTCGTCAACCTCTACACCCAGTATTCCAACGTGCTGTCGGAATCGGTCTGGTACATGTTCGCCGGCATGGTGATGCTCGGCGGCGCCTGGACGCTCAAGGTCAATGAGCATGTGCGCGTCGACCTCATCTACGGCGCCATCAGTGAGCGCGCGCGGACCTGGATCGATCTGCTCGGTGGGCTGTTCTTTCTGATGCCGCTCTGCATCCTGCTCATCTATTTCACCTGGCCGTGGTTCATGCAGGCCTGGAACCAGAACATCATGTCGAACGCCGCAGGCGGGCTGCCGCGCTGGCCGGTGCGGCTGATGCTGCCGGTGGGCTTTGCGGTGCTGCTGCTGCAGGCGATCGCCGAAGTCGTCAAATGCATCCTGGCGCTGACGACGAATTACCATCGCGAATTCGCGTACGAGAAACCGCTGCAATGATGGATTTCATTCGAGAGAACATGGCTCCGGTCATGTTCGGCGGCCTCGTGCTGTTCCTGGTGATCGGCTACCCGGCCGCCTTCTCGCTGGCGGCGATCGGGCTGTTCTCGGGGCTGGTGGCGATCGAACTGGGGCTGATCGCGCCGCAGTTCCTCGGCAACCTCACCTACCAGCTCTATGGCGTGCTCAGCAACGAACTGCTGCTGGCCATCCCGTTCTTCACCTTCATGGGCGTGATCCTCGAAAAGAGCGGGCTGGCGGAAGACCTGCTTGACGGTTTCGGCCAGCTGTTCGGCGGCGTGCGCGGCGGGCTCAGTTATGCCGTGATCATCGTCGGCGCGATCCTTGGCGCCATCACCGGCACCGTTGCGGCCTCGGTGATTGCGATGGGCCTCATCTCGCTGCCGGTGATGATGCGCTACGGCTACAACGTGCGCCACGCGACGGGCGTGATCGCGGCGTCGGGCACCATCACGCAGCTCATTCCGCCCTCGCTGGTGCTGATCGTCCTCGCCGACCAGCTGGGGCGCTCGCCGGGCGAAATGTATATCGGCGCCACCGGCGCTTCGATCGTGCAGGTGCTGCTGTTCGCCGGCTGGGTGTTCATCCTCTCGATCTTCCGCCCCAACGACGTGCCGGCGCTGCCGCCCGAGGCGCGGACGCTCCGCGGCTGGCCGCTGTGGAGCAAGATCATCCGCGGCACGGTCCCCAGCCTCGCGCTGATCTTCATCGTGCTCGGCACCATTATCCTCGGCCTCGTGACGCCGACGGAAGCGGGCGCGATGGGCGTGGTCGGCGCCATGCTGCTCGCCTGGTTCAACAAGCGCCTGACATGGAAGCTGACGTGGGCCGGGATGGACGCGACCATGCGGCTGACCGCCATGGTGGTCTTCATCCTGCTCGGCGCGCGCGTTTTCTCGCTGGTGTTTCAGGGAGTTGGCGGCGGTCACTGGATCGAGCACCTGCTGTCGCACCTGCCGGGCGGCGTGGTCGGCTTCCTGATCTTCGTCAACATCTTCATCTTCGTTCTGGCGTTCTTCCTCGATTTCTTCGAGATCGCCTTCATCGTGCTGCCGCTGCTGGTGCCGACGGCGCAGGCGCTCGGCATCGACCTCGTGTGGTTCGGCGTGATGATCTGCGCCAACATGCAGACGAGCTTCATGCACCCGCCCTTTGGCTTCGCGCTGTTCTATCTGCGCGGCATCGTGCCCCGCGATAAGGTAAAGACGCGCGACATCTATCTGGGCGCAATTCCGTGGCTGATATTGCAGCTGATCCTCGTGGGCCTGCTCATCGCGTTCCCCGAGATGGTGACTTTCTTCCTCGAGAAGGCGCCGGACGTGGATCTCAACACGATCGAGATCGTGCTGCCGCCGACGGGTGGTGGCGGGGTGGTGGCGCCGCCGAGCTTCGATGCCCCGGCCCCGCCGTCCTTCGGCACGCCACCGGCCCCGAGTTTCGAGGCGCCACCGGCACCGAACTTCAACTGAGCGGGTGCGCTCCGCAAACAAAAAAAGGGCCCGGAAAACCGGGCCCTTTCGTATTGAGGTGGGCAGATCTCAGAGCTTGTTGGCGCGCTGCTGGGCTTGCAGGAACGCGTCGAAGTTGAGCTCGGCGATCTGGTTCCACAGGTAGTGGTCCTTGCGGAACGCCTTGATCGAGTCCCAGATGGTCTTGAAATGCGGGCTGGTCTTTTCGAGCTCGGCATAGGCCTCGTTGGAGGCGTTGAAGCTCGCCTCCATGATCTCCGGGCTGAACGGACGCAGCTGCGCGCCGGCCGCCACGAGCTTCTTGATCGCGGTCGGGTTCACGTAGTCGTACTTGGCCAGCATGTCGGCGCTGGTCGCTTTGCAGGCGGTCTGCAGCAGCGACTGGTACTGCGGCGGCAGGCCCTCGAACTTGTCCTTGTTGATGAGGGCGTGCACGGTCGGGCCGCCTTCCCACCAGCCGGGGTAGTAGTAGTACGGAGCGACCTTCTGGAAGCCGAGCTTCTCGTCGTCATAGGGACCGACCCATTCGGCGGCGTCGATCGTGCCTTTTTCCAGCGCGTTGTAGATTTCGCCGCCGGGCATCGGCGTCGGAATGACGCCGAGCTTGGTCAGGATCGAGCCGGCGAAGCCGACGCGCATCTTGAGGCCCTGCAGGTCCGCTACGCTGTTGATTTCCTTGCGGAACCAGCCGCCCATCTGGGCCGCCGTATTGCCGCAGGGGTAGCCAACGATGTTGTAGTTGGAGAAGAAGTCGTTGGTGATGTCGAGGCCGCCGCCATAGTAGTACCAGGCGTTCATGCCGCGGGCATTGAGCGAGAACGGAATGGCCGACAGCGCCGCCCAGGCGACGTCCTTGCCCGAGAAGTAATAGCCCACGGTATGGGCCATTTCGATGGTGCCTTCGGACACCGGATCGACGACTTCGAAGGCGGGAACGAGTTCGCCGGCCGCGAACACGTCGATGGTGAAGTTGCCGTCAGTGGCTTCCGAGACGTACTTGGCCAGCGTTTCGCCGCCGCCATAGATGGTGTCGAGGCCCGGCGGGAACGACGAGGCGAGGCGCCACGCCACCTTCGGATTGCTCTGGGCAATGGCGGGTGCGGCAAGCGTCGTCGCCACGGCGGTACCGGCGGTCAGCGCGGTCGCCGACTTGAAAAACTCACGTCTCTTCATTGGGTCCTGTCCTCCCGGATGGTCGTTCGTAGTGTTTTGTTGTTGGCGCGCAGTCCGGACGGGTGCGCGCGGGGGCTGCCCCTTACGTCAACATGACCGGTTCAGGGGCGGCCTGTCCAGCGTCTACAAAGACCGCGATTGTGGCCAAAAAAGAAAAATCACCACAACTGGGGATTAAGGGCGCCGCGCCGGTGTTGGTGATTATACGGCCCTCATCAATGCGGCCGTCTTGTCCAATCCTGGAGAAACGACATGAAACTGCATCCGATCATGCTCGGCGCCGCGGCGCTTCTCGCATTGTCTGTCCCGGCCTTCGCCGAGGACTACCTGGGCGGCCTCGTCAAATCCGCCGATATCGGCGGCAAGGAAGTGCTGACCGACGCCAAGGGCATGACCCTCTACACCTACGACAAGGACGAGCAGGGCAAGGCATCCAACTGCTACGACAAGTGCGCCGTCAACTGGCCGCCGCTGTTCGCGACCGCCGAGACCAAGGCCGAGGGCGATTTCACCGTCATCGACCGCACCGACGGCACCAAGATCGTGGCCTACAAGGGTTGGCCGCTCTATCTCTGGATCAAGGACACCAAGCCCGGCGACACCACCGGCGACAAGGTTGGCGAAGTCTGGCACACTGCCTACGAATAAGCCGCAATGCGCCCGGAGCATTTCGCCAGTTCGCTGGATCGGCGCAATGCCCCGGGGTCAGCTCCTGGCGCGCTTTCGACCTGGAAAGGCCTCACGTCTTTCCCGAAAGCGCTCCAGCCGCCGCTCTGGGGGAGCGCCTGTTGCAGGACTTCCTGACCGAGATCGAGGGACACATCCCTTCCCTGCGCCGTTACGCGCGGGCGCTGACGCGCGACGCGGATCACGCCGACGATCTCGTCCAGGACTGCATCGAGCGCGCCATCCGGAAGCGCGGCCTGTGGTCGCCGACGGGGCCGCTGCGCGCCTGGCTGTTCCGCATCCTGCTCAACCTCTACCGCAACGAGCTGCGTACCATACGCCGCAAGGGCGGCGAGGTGCCGCTGGCGGACCTGGTGGTGGAGCCCGCCGTGCCCGCGCCGCAGCCCGGCCGCATCGCCCTTGCCGAGATCGCGCGAGCTGTCGAGAAGCTGCCGCTTGAACAGCGCGAGGCGCTGCTGCTGGTGGCGCTGGAGGGAGTGAGCTACCAGGAGGCCGCCGGGATCATCGGCATTCCCACGGGGACGCTGATGTCGCGGCTGGGGCGCGCCCGCGCCGCTCTCAAGACGATGACGGGAGCCACAGACGAGCCGCGACTGAGGACAGTCAAATGAGCGAAAGGAATTTCATCAAGGTGGACGAGGCGCTGCTGCTCTCCTACGCGGACGGCAGGGCAAGCGACGTCGAACGCGCGGCCGTCGAGCACTATCTCGAATCCAACCCGCACAAGGCGGCCGATATCGACCTGTGGCGGCGCCAGAACGAGGCGCTGGGCGCGCTGTTTCCCTCGCTCGCCAACGACACCATCCCCGAGGCGCTCGATGTCCGGCGCATTGCCCGCACGGTTCGCACCGGCACCCTGCAGCGTTTCTCGCGCATCGCGGCGGCGGCCGGTTTCATCGTGCTGGGCGGCGCCATCGGCTGGGCCGGGCGCGACATCGTCACGCCGGTCGAAGCCTCGAGCGACGCCCTCATCGACAGCGCTGTGCTGGCCCATGCGCTCTACGTCAACGAGAACCGCCATGCGGTGGAAGTGCCGGCCGGGGACAAGGAGCATCTCGTCACCTGGCTGTCGAACCGCGTGACCCAGCCGGTCAATCCGCCCGACCTCAGCGCCGAGGGTTTCAGCTTCGTGGGCGGCCGCCTGCTGCCGCCCGCCGAATACGCCAAGACTGGCCCCGCGGCGCAGCTGATGTACGAGAACCCGGCGAGCGAGCGCGTGACCATCTACATCACCTCCGCCCTGCCCGACCGCAAGGACGCCTACGAGTTCACCAGCCGCGGCCCGCACGAGGCGTTCTACTGGGCCAACGAGCGCATCACCTGCACCGTGGTGGGCGAAATGCCCGAGCCACAGATGCAGGCGGTGGCGAAGAAGGTGTTCCAGCAGTTGGCACGGCGGCCGGATGGGGCGGCGGCACCGGCGGCGGGCGGGCAGTGGTGAGGCCGTTCTTCATGGTTCGACAGGCTCACCATGAAGAACTCAGATCATGCAAACCAAGTGAGGTCGCGCGCTACGAGTAGCCCTTCGTGGTGAGCTTGGCGAACCATGAGGGCGTGGCAGGATGTTGCACACCCGGCTGGGTGCCACGCGCATTTGAACCATACCGGGGTGGCCAGCGCTCTCTCACTCCATCGTTGTGATACCGGGGAAGCCGGTTGGGCCGAGCGCGTGGATGGGTTCGGGCAGTGGATACCGGCGTTCGCCGGTATGACGGCAGTGGGTGGGGCGTGTCGGTGCTGACTTCGCCCCCTTCCCCAGCTCTGCTACGCGGCTTTGCCGCTAGCGGCGCCACCCTCCCCGCGAAGGGGGAGGGTGAGGGGTGCACACCGCCGCTCAGTTTCCCGAGCGTCGGAGGTCGTTGAGGTAGATGTTGTGCGGGCCGATGTTGTTGATGTCGCGCTCGCCCATCAGGGCCATCGTCGTGTCCATTTCCTTGCGGATGATTTCCAGCGCGCGGAGGACGCCCGGCTCACCGCCGGCGCCGAGGCCGTAGTTCATGGCGCGGCCGATGAAGACGCCCTTCGCGCCGAGCGCCAGGGCCTTCAGCACGTCCTGGCCGGAGCGGATGCCGGAGTCCATCAGCACTTCGGTCTTGTGGCCGACGGCGTCGACGATCTCGGGCAGGACGCGGATGGTCGAGGGGGCGCCATCGAGCTGGCGGCCGCCGTGGTTGGAAACGATGATGCCGTCGGCCCCGTTGTCGAGCGCCAGCTGCGCGTCACGCGGATCGAGCACGCCCTTGACGATGACCGGGCCGCCGAAGCGATCGCGAATCCAGCCGATGTCTTTCCAGTTCAGCGTCAGGTCGAACTGCGTCGCCGTCCACTTGCTGAGCGAGGCGAGATCGATCGCGTCGGTGACGTGGCCGGCAATGTTGCGGAAGGTGCGGCGCTTGGTGCCGAGCATGCCGAAGGCCCAGGCGGGCTTGGTGGCGATCTCGTAGAGGAATTTTGGCGTGATCGGCGGCGGCGCGCGCAGGCCGTTGCGGATGTCCTTGTGGCGCTGGCCGAGAATCTGCAGATCCATTGTCAGCACCAGCGCAGCGCATTTGGCGGCCTTGGCGCGGTCGATCAGCCGCTCGATGAACGGACGGTCGTTCATCACGTAGAGTTGGAAGTTGAACGGCGTCGTGGTGTTCTCGGCGATGTCCTCAATGGAGCAGATCGCCATCGTCGACAGCGTGAACGGGATGCCGAACTTTTCGGCGGCGCGGGCCGCCTTGATCTCGCCGTCGGCGCTCTGCATGCCGGTGGAGCCGACCGGCGCGATCGCCACCGGCATCGCCACCTTGCGGCCCATCATGGTGGTCGAGAGATTGCGGTTCTCGAGGTTCACCGCGATGCGCTGGGTGAGCAGGATCTTCTGGAAGTCGGTGGTGTTCTCCCGGTAGGTCTGCTCGGTATAGGAGCCGGAATCCGCGTAGTCGAAGAACATCTTCGGCACCCGCCGCTTCGCCACCTTCATCAGGTCGTCGATGGTCAGGCACTTCTCTAGATTGGGCATCTCTGGCTCGCCGGTGAGAGGATTGCGGCGAGTCTTAGTCATCTGACATGTCAGCGGTCAATGGACCGTCTGGCCAATTCCGTTCGCTGTTATCACAGTATTGCCTGCCCGCGTCCCATCCGGCCAAACGGCTAGCGCCCGGTGAGCTTCACCGAGCGCAGGCGCAATGCGTTGGCGATGACGCTGACTGACGACAGGCTCATGGCCGCCGCGGCGAGCATGGGCGACAGCAAGAGGCCAAACAGCGGGAACAGCACACCCGCCGCGACCGGTATGCCGATGGCGTTGTAGCCGAAGGCAAAGGTCAGGTTCTGCTTGATGTTGCCGACCGTGGCCTTGGCGAGACGATGGGCGCGGACGGCGCCATCGAGATCGCCGCCGATCAGGGTGATGCCAGCGCTTTCGAGCGCCACGTCGGCGCCGGTGCCCATGGCGATGCCGACATCGGCAGCGGCGAGCGCCGGGGCATCGTTGATACCATCGCCGGCGAAGGCGACGACGGTGCCGCCCTGGTGCAGCTTGTCGACAAGCTGGTGTTTGTCCTCGGGCGTCATGCTGGCGTGCACCGTGCCGATGCCGACCTCGCCGGCGACGGCTCGCGCGGTGCCTGCCGCATCGCCGGTGGCCAGCACCACATCGATGCCGTCGGCCTTGAGCGCGGCGATGGCGGATTTCGCGTTGGGCTTGATGCGGTCGGCCACGGTGACGACGCCGATCACGCGGCCCTCATGCGCGACGAGCACGGCGGTGCGGCCGGTGGCGGCCTGCGTGTCGAGGAGGCCGCGGAGCTTGTCATCGACCTCGATGCCAGATTGCTCCATCAGCCTGGCATTGCCGAGCAGCGCCGGCTTGCCGCCGACATCGGCGGCCATGCCCTGCCCGGTGATGGCGCGGAAGTTGGCGGCGTCGTATTCGCGCGCCCCGCGGGCCTCGGCACCGGCGAGAATGGCCGCGCCGATCGGGTGCTCGGAGCCCTTCTCCAATGCCGCGGCGACGGCGAGGACAAAGCCTTCGTCCACACCCTTGACCGGGATGACGTGATCGAGCGTGGGCTTGCCTTCGGTGAGGGTGCCGGTCTTGTCGATGACGAGGACGCTGGCCCTGGCGAAAGCCTCGAGCGACTTTGCATCGCGCACCAGCACGCCCTCGCGCGCGCCGCGGCCGGTGGCCACCATCACCGACATGGGTGTGGCGAGACCGAGCGCACAGGGGCACGCGATGATGAGGACGCTGATCGCCGCGACCAGCGCGTAGGCGACGCGCGGCTCGGGGCCGAAGAGCATCCACATGGCGAAACTGCCCGCCGCGATCAGCACCACCAGCGGCACGAACCAGGCGGCGACCTTGTCGGCGAGATCCTGCATCGGGGCGCGGCTGCGCTGGGCCTTGGCGACGAGCGCAACGATCTGACTGAGCCGAGTTTCGGCGCCGACGCGTTCGGCCTTCATCACAAAACTGCCTTCGGCATTGAGCGTGCCGCCGGTCAGCGCATCGCCCACCGCCTTGGTGACGGGCACGGGCTCGCCGGTGAGCATCGATTCATCGACATGGCTCTGGCCATCGGTGATCGTGCCATCGACCGGGATCGCCTCGCCGGGGCGCACGCGGATGAGATCGCCGGGTTTCACACGCTCGATCGGCACGTCGCGCTCGGAGCGGCCGATGACGAGGCGCGCGGTTTTGGGCGCAAGATCGAGCAGCGCACGCAGCGCCTTGCCGGTGGCCTCGCGGGCGCGCAGTTCGAGCACCTGCCCGACGAAGACGAGCGTGATGATGACGGCCGCAGCCTCAAAGTAGACCGGCAACCCGCCATCGTGGCGGAACGCATGCGGGAAGAGATCGGGCAGGAGCACCGCCGCGACCGAGAACAGATAGGCCGCCGCGACGCCGAGCCCGATCAGCGTCCACATGTTCGGCGAGCGGTTCTTGAGCGACGCCCAGAAGCGGCGGAAGAACGGCTGCGCGGCCCAGAGCACGACCGGGGTTGCGAGCAGGAGTTCGAGCCAGCTCACGAGCGGCTCGCCGATCCATTCGCGGACCGGCAGGCCGAGCATCGGACCCATGCCGAGGATGAGCAGCGGCACCGAGAGCGCGGCGCTGATCCACATGCGGCGGGTGAAATCGATGAGCTCGGGATTGGGCGCGTCGTCCGTCGGCATCACCGGCTCGAGCGCCATGCCGCAGAGCGGGCAATCGCCCGGGCCATCGCGCAGCACTTCGGGGTGCATCGGGCAGGTCCACTTGGACCCGGCGGGCGCGGCCACGGGCTGCGGCTTCTTGCGCGGATCAAGCGCGACGGGATCGAAGGCGAGCTGCAGGTAGGCCGAGGGATTGGCGTCGAACTTCACCTTGCAGCCGGCGGAGCAGAACCCGTACTCGACGCCCTCGTGGGTCGATTTGTGCGCGGTTGTGTCCATGTCGACCGTCATGCCGCAGACGGGATCGATGGCCGTGCGGGCGGCGGTGGCGGAGTGCTGGTGGTGGTGATGTTCGCTCATGGGCGGACAGATAGGGCTTCCCATCGTGGGAAGGTCAAGGGGGATCGGGTTCGGCGCGTGGGGCCTCCCCCTCTGATCTCTCAGTCGTAATGGCCGGGCTTGACCCGGCCACCCACTCGATCCCTCAGGGTGCGCTGCGCTATCGAGTGGATCCCCGGGTCAAGCCCGGGGATGACGCGGTGGGTGGGGTGACGTGGTGAATGGGGATGGGGCGCGGCTGGAACGGTGCCGCGCCTTCGTGGTTCGACAAGCTCACCATGAAGGCTCTCACACGCTGAGGCACAAATACTTGATGTCGAGGTAGTCCTCGATGCCGTACTTGCTGCCTTCGCGACCGTGGCCGGATTGCTTGATGCCGCCGAAGGGGGCGACTTCGGTGGAGATGAGGCCGGTGTTGATGCCGACCATGCCGTAGTCGAGCGCTTCGGCGACCCTGAACACGCGGCTCAGATCCTTCGCGTAGAAGTAGGAGGCGAGGCCGAATTCGGTGGCGTTGGCGAGGGCGATGACTTCGTCGACGGTCTCGAACTTGAACAGCGGCGCGACCGGCCCAAACGTTTCCTCGCGGGCGACGACCATGTCGGAGGTGACGCCGGTGAGGATGGTGGGCTCGAAGAACGTGCCCTGCTTCGCCTTGCCGCCGAGTTCGAGCTTTGCGCCTTTGCGCAGCGCGTCCTCGATGTGGCGCTGCACCTTGTCGACAGCCTTGGCATCGATCAGCGGGCCGAGGTTGACGCCTTCGGCAAAGCCGTCGCCGACTTTCAGCTTCTTGGTCGCGGCGATCAGCTTTTCGGCGAAGGCGTCGTAGACGCCGGCCTGCACGTATAGCCGGTTGGCGCAGACGCAGGTCTGGCCGTTGTTGCGATATTTTGAGATCAGCGCGCCTTCGACGGCGGCGTCGAGATCAGCGTCATCGAAGACGATGAAGGGGGCATTGCCGCCGAGTTCGAGGCTGAGGCGTTTGATCTGGTCGGCGCCCTGACGCATCAGGATGCGGCCGACTTCGGTCGAGCCGGTGAAGCTGAGTTTTCGCACGGTTTCGTTGGCGCAGAACTCCTTGCCGATGTCGGACGAATGCGTCGAGGGCAGCACGGAGAACAACCCGGCCGGGAGCCCTGCCCGCTCCGCGAGCCGGGCGAGCGCGATGGCTGAGAGCGGGGTTTCGGCGGCGGGCTTGCTGACCACCGCATTGCCGGCAGCGAGCGCGGGCGCAAGCTTGCGCGCCAGCATGGCGTTCGGGAAATTCCACGGCGTGATGGTGGCGACGACGCCCAGCGGCTGCTTGATGACGATGATGCGCTTGTCGGGCTGGTGGCCGGGGATGGTGTCGCCGTAGACGCGCTTCGCCTCTTCGCCGAACCATTCGACATAGCTCGCGCCATAGGCGATCTCGCCCTTGGCTTCCGCCAGCGGCTTGCCCTGTTCGGCGGTCATGATGGCGCCGAGATCGTCCTGGTTCGCCATCAGCAGCGCGTGCAGCTGCTTGAGGACAGCGGCGCGTTCCTTGCCAGTCTTGGCGGCCCATGCCGACTGCGCTTCGGCGGCGGCGGCGATGGCGGCTTTGGCTTCCGGCACGCCGCAATTGGGCAGCGTTGCCAGCACCTCGCCGGTCGAGGGGTTGGTGACCTCGAACGTCTCGCCGCTTTCGGCCGCATTGATCCAGCGGCCCGCGACAAGCGCGGCCTCCACGATGAGGTCCTGGTCCTTGAGGCGGGCGAAAAGCGAGGCGGCGAAGGTCATGTCGGGTCTCCAGAGGTGGCCGCACAATCGCGCTTCGATGGGGCCGAAGGCAAGTGGATAGCACCTTGCGCCGCGCCCGGCTTTTGGCTTTGCTGCGACCCAACCCCGGGGAGATCCAATGTCCGACGACACGCCGCTCTACGAACACCTCGACAGCACTTTTCCGAAACTGGTCAGCGGCGCAGCAAAGCTCGAAACGCTGTGCGACGACTGCCGCTGGGCCGAAGGCCCGGTGTGGTTCGGCGACGGCGGGTACCTCTTGTGGAGCGATATCCCCAACGACCGCATCCTGCGCTGGATACCGGGGCTGGGGGTCGATGTGTTCCGCACGCCCGCGGGCAACACCAACGGCCATACGCGCGACCGCGAGGGGCGGCTGATCTCATGCTCGCACGGCCACCGCCGCGTGGAGCGCACAGAGCATGACGGCTCGATCACCGTGCTGGCGGACAGTTTTGAGGGCAAGCGCCTCAACTCACCCAACGACGTGGTGGTAAAATCGGACGGCACGATCTGGTTCACCGATCCGGCCTACGGCATCGACAGCGACTATGAAGGCCACAAGAGCCCGATGGAGCAGGCCGGCTGCTTCGTTTACTGCCTCGATCCGAAAAGCGGGAAACTCAAGGCTGTCGTCACCGATATGGACCGGCCGAACGGGCTGGCGTTTTCGCCCGACGAGTCGATCCTCTACATCGCCGACAGCGCCGCGAGCTTTACGCCCGACCGGCCGCATCATCTGCGGGCGTTCAAGGTGGGCGCGAACAACCGGCTCACCGGCGGCAAGGTGTTCGTGGATGTGAACCCCGGCATCCCCGATGGGCTGCGCATCGACACCGACGGCAACATCTGGTGCACGGCGAAGCAATCGGTGCTGATCTATTCGCCGGCGGGCGGGCTGATCGCGCGCATCAACGTGCCGAAGACGCCGGCCAACATCACGTTTGGCGGGCCCAAGAACAACTGGCTGTTCATCGCCGCCACGGACTCGGTGCACCTGCTGCACACGATGGCGAATGGGGCACGCCGGCCGGGGTGAGGGTGGTTCCCACACAGCGCAACTCTCTCAGTCGTCATGGCCGGGCTTGACCCGGCCATCCACTCGATAGCGCGGCGGGCAGTCGAATATCGAGTGGATCCTCGGGTCGAGCCCGAGGATGACGGGCGGATGGGGCGGTGGCGACGCGGCGGGTGACGGAGCCACGCCTCCATGGTTCGACAAGCAAGGCTCTGGTGGCCCCGACGTCACGCTGCCGACGGGCCCGGGTCGTCGCTTTCCTCGGCGATCGGCGGGCTGACGCGGACGATGGTCAGAACCTGCTTGCGGCCATTGCGGGTGCGCCAGGTGATCGACTGGCCGGCGCGCAGGCCGATCAGCGCCGTGCCGACCGGCGTCAGCACCGAGATGCGGCCCTCGGCAATATCCGCGTCGGCGGGATAGACGAGTTCGACCTCGCGCATTTCGTCGCCGGTGCGGAAGGCAACGCGCGAGCCCATGCGCACCACATCATGCGGCACGCGAACGTCTGGGACGATGTCGGCGCGCTCGAGCTCATAGAGAAGATCGTCGGAAATGTCCGGCGTGTGGTCGGTTCCGGCGAGCGCGAGGACCGTCAGCTGACGGTGCTCGTCCCGGCCGATGACGATATCGGGGGACAGGGAAAAATCCTGCAAGGTTACAGTGGTCATGGTCGTGGTCCTTCATCCGCGCGCGAAAGGGCGCTGCGGCTCAAAATGGCAATGAATGGGGGGTGGCGCGGGAGTGCGGTCGAAAAACCCTAAACGCCGCGCGCCGCACGGAGCTTAGGGCCGCGGTCCCTCTGCACAAGAGACCCGGAGCGGGGTAAGCACAACGCTGGTCAACTTGCGGCTCATGGCATCGAAGATAGGCGTTATGCCCGGCAAGTCAACCGCGGGGCATCCGGCGTCATGCCGCGCGGCTAATGCGGCGGCGAAACTGCGGCGCGACAACGCTGGCCGGCTGCGGCGCCCGCACCGACAGCGACTTGACCGGCACACCGGTGGATCGCAGCGTCACGGCGAACCATTCGGACTCGTGGAACGTCAGCTGGTTGCGGGCGGGATCGTAGGTGATGCTGACCGACTGGCCAGTGGTGGTGCGAAGTTCCTGCATGCTGGACCTCCTCAGAGCTGCCGGAGAGCACCGGCGTTAACCGATGGTTTACCAGTCGCACGGCGCGGTTTCATGACAGTCTGCCGTCAGTCTTGTGACAGGTCAGACCGTTGATCGGACAGGCGATTCAGGCCTGTACGGGGGCTCAGGCGGTCTTTGCGAGCTGGGCGAGGCGTTCGGCGAGGTTGTTGAGTTCCCAGGCCTTTGCCAGCGCCGATGCCCTGCCCCAGGTGGGCAGCATGTCGGGCAGCGGCGGCAGGGGCGCGGTGGTCACCATCGTCGCGATGCGGCGATAGAGGCGCAGGTCATCCGCCTGCGCGGGAAACTTGCCATCGGCCAGCATGGCCTCGAGATCGGGATAGCGTTGAAGCAGACTCGCGGCGGTCTTTTCGCCCACGCCCTTCGCGCCCGGCAGCTTGTCGGATGGATCGCCGCGCAGGGCGATGAAATCGGGCACCTGCCCCGGATCGACGCCATAGCGGGCGCGCACTTCGGCCGGGCCGATGCGCGCGATCTCGCCGGCCTTCACCGGGTGGAGGATGGTGGTGCGCTCCGACGCCAGCTGGAACGCATCGCGGTCGCCGCTCGCGACAAAAGACGTGCCGCCTGTCCGCTCTTCGGCGGCGACTGCCGAGGCGAGGAAATCGTCGGCCTCAAAACCCGCCGCCTTGCCGTTGGCAAAGCCGCAGGCGGTGATGAACTCGGGCAGCACGGCGAGCTGGTCGACGATCTCGTCATCGAACTCGCGACCGCCCTGGTACGGGGCAAATTCGAGCGCGCGCCAGTTGGGCACTTCGAGCGTGTCCCAGCCGACGATCACCGCGCGCGGCTTTTCGGCTTCGTAGAGCCGGATGAGATAGTTGGCGAAACCCACGATCGCCCCGCCGCCCTTGTTGCCGGCGCGGCGGATGGATTTGGGCAGGCCGTGGAAGGCGCGATGCGCGAACGAGTCGCCGTCGATGACGAGCAGGGGACGGTGTGTATCAGGCATGTTCCGATGCCCTCCCCTCGGCTGGGTAGACCAGCCGGAACCCGATGTGGCTGGTGGAGGTGTCGGGGGTGTTGCCGTGCCGCGCGGCGATCCGGTAGCGGAAGCAGTAGCTCTTGTGACAGAGGAACGAGCCGCCCTTCATCAGGCGCTGGTCGGCGGCGGCGGCCTGTTCGTTGAGCGCGCGGCTCGCCTTCTTCAGGGAGCGGACGCGGAAGCGGTCGGCGGTCCATTCCCAGGTGTTGCCGGACATGTTGTAGAGGCCGTAGCCGTTGGGCTCGAAGGAGCGCGCCGGGGCGGTCCAGCGGAAACCGTCGGTGGCGGTGTTCTGGTTGGGGAAGTTGCCCTGCCAGATGTTGCAGGGGGTAAAGCCCTCGTCGTCGGGCTCGCGGTCACCCCACGGGAAGGTCGCATCGCGCAGGCCCCCGCGGGCCGCGTGTTCCCATTCGGCCTCGGTGGGCAACCGGCCGCCGGCCCATGCGGCGAAAGCTTCCGCATCGTTCCAGGTGACGTGGGTAACGGGGTGGTCCTCGCGGCCCTCGGTGGTGAAATCGGGGCCTTCGGGATGGCTCCACATGGCGCCCTCGACGCGGCGCCACCACTCGATGCCCAGTGCTCCCCGGGTCGCGAGGTCATCGGGCAGAAGGTCGAAGAACACGAAGGACCAGCCGAAGCGTTCGGCCTCGGTCACGTAACCCGTCGCGGCGATAAACTGCGCAAAGCGCGCATTGGTCACCGCCGTGCGGTCCATGCGAAAGGGCTTGAGCCGCGCCGTGCGCACGGGGGACTCGCCGTCGCCTTCGTGGAACGGCCTACGCGTGCCGATGCTGGCCATGCCGCCGGGAATGTCGGCGGCATCCACCACGTCAGCCGCTGTCACCGCCGCCTTCGGCAGGACGAGGGGCAGGAGATTTTCGCCCCGGACGGGCGCACCACAGCAATCGCTCATGGCAATCGACTACCGCTCCGCGGCAGTGGCGCGCAAGAGGCGCATGCCCTTACGTCTCCTCGACGAACACCTGTTCGCGCTTGCGCCGGATGGAGGGCAGGAGGACGGCGACGAGGACCAGCGCCGCGATGACGAGCAGGGTTGCCGAGATCGGGCGGGTGACGAACACCGTCGCGTCGCCGCGGGCGATGATCATGGCGCGCCGCAGGTTTTCCTCCAGCAGCGGCCCGAGCACGAAGCCGAGCAGCAGCGGCGCGGGCTCGCAGCGCAGCTTCACCAGCAGGTACCCAAGCGCGCCGAAGAACACGACGGTGTAGAGGTCGTAGGGGTTGGTGCGCACCGAATAGACGCCGATGGCGCAGAACGCGATGATGATCGGAAACAGCACGTAGTAGGGCACGGTCAAGAGCTTCACCCACACGCCGACCAGTGGCAGGTTGAGGATGACCAGCAGCAGGTTGCCCACCCACATGCTGGCGATGATGCCCCAGAACAGTTCGGGCTGCTGCGTCGCGACATTCGGGCCCGGCACGATGCCCTGAATGATCATCGCGCCGATCATCAGCGCCATCACCGGGTTGGCGGGAATGCCGAGGGTGAGGAGCGGAATGAACGAGGTCTGTGCGCCGGCATTGTTGGCGCTTTCGGGCGCCGCAACGCCCTCGATGGCGCCCTTGCCGAACTCCTCGGGGTGCTTGGAGATGCGTTTTTCGACCGTGTAGCTGGCGAAGGAGGCGAGGATCGCCCCACCGCCGGGCAACACGCCCAGCAACGAGCCGAGGATCGTGCCGCGGACGATCGGGGCGGCCATGCGCTTGAAATCCTCGCGCGTCGGCATGAGGCCGGTGACCTTCTTCATCAGCACGTCGCGGGTGCGCTCGTCCTCGAGATTGCGGAGGATTTCGGCGATGCCGAAGATGCCGACCGCCACGGCGACGAAGTTGAGCTTGTCGTAGAACTCGCGGATACCCAGCGTGAAGCGCGGCACGCCGGAAACCACATCCTGCCCGACGAGGCTGAACAAGAGGCCAAGCACGACCATGCCGATCGCCTTGACCACCGAGCCATGCGCCAGCGCGATCGACGAGACGAGGCCGACCACCATCAGCGAGAAATATTCGGCGGGTCCGAACTTCAGCGCCAGCCCGGTGAGCGGCGGCGCGAAGATGGCGACGAGGAAGGTGGCGACGGTGCCGGCGAAGAACGAGCCAATCGCGGCGGTGGCCAGCGCCACCCCTGCCCTGCCCTTGCGGGCCATCTGGTAGCCGTCGATGGCGGTGACGGCGGAGGAGCTTTCGCCCGGCATGTTGATGAGGATGGCGGTGGTCGAGCCGCCATACTGGGCGCCGTAATAGATGCCGGCCA
>Ga0073904_10000862_pt1 | contig 22273 bp, 20 predicted proteins | sample KloWWTrecipitate_FD_66668 | JGI IMG/M metagenome (GOLD analysis project Ga0073904, IMG submission 66668) | Active sludge microbial communities from Klosterneuburg, Austria, studying microevolution and ecology of nitrifiers - Klosterneuburg... | ecosystem: Engineered > WWTP > Aerobic digester >... | reverse complement strand
GAACCCTCGCGCCTTTCGGCGGCGGATTTTGAATCCGCTGCGTCTACCGATTCCGCCACCTCGGCTTGTGGAGGCCGAATTATCCACGAATCACTTCTTTGGTTCAAGCGAATCCGCACAGGGGAAGGTATTAGCTAGTGCGCTGGCCACCAGCCTGGCAGTGCTGATGCTGGAATTGGGCGGCTGGCGATCGAGATGGCCGAGTACGGCGCGCACCAGCCGGGCAGAGAGATTGCCGTCGGTGGGCAGGCAGAAGGCATTCAGTTTGACCCCCACTTTTTCGGCCAGATAGTCGCTGATCGCATAGCCATCGGCAAAGCCGGCGACATAACCGATGCAGCGGGCGCTCATTACTGACTGGTAGGGGTCAGTGCTTTTTTTCTCACCATAAAAGCTTTCGGTCGCCTGGCAGTCTTCACGCAGTTCCTGAACAGAGTAAGCGTGGGCTTGGGTGGCAAGCAAGGTGGCGAACAGTAAAAAGTATCTCACGGCTTTTCAAACCAGCTGAGCTTCTCATGCAGGTTAACGACGCTGCCGACGATAATCAGAGCGGGTGGTTTGATCTTGGATTCACTGATGCGTTGGGGAAGTGTGCCCAAGGTTGCGAGCAGTGTTTGCTGGTCGGGCAGGGTGCCGTTGCGGACGACGGCAGCTGGCGTTGTCGAAGGCAGGCCGTGGGCAATCATTTGTCGACAGATTTCGGCGGCCGCACCAATGCCCATGTAGAAAACAACGGTGTGGCAGGGGCGGGCGAGGGCTGGCCAGTCGAGATTGACCGAGCCGTCCTTGAGGTGTCCGGTGACGAAAGTGAGCGCCTGGGCGTGGTCGCGGTGCGTCAGTGGAAAACCTGAGTAAGCTGCACAACCTGCCGCGGCAGTGACGCCGGGGATTACTTCGAAGGGGATGCCGGAGGCGACCAGTGTTTCGAGTTCTTCGCCACCGCGCCCGAAAATGAACGGGTCGCCACCTTTCAGGCGAACAACCGACAAGCCTTCGCGGGCAAGATCAACCAACAATTGGTTGATTGAGCCCTGTGGCAGGGTGTGGTTGGAAGCTTCCTTGCCGGCATAAATAAGCCGTGCATCTGAACGGGCGAGATCCATGATGCCTTCGCCAACCAGATGGTCATATACCAGCGCATCGGCCTGAGCAATCAGGCGGGCTGCCTTGACGGTAAGTAGATCAGGATCTCCGGGCCCCGCGCCAATCAGCCAGACTTTGCCAGCTTCGAGTTTGTCGTCGTTTTTCATGGTTTATCGTCGTCTTTGGGCGGCCATCCTAATGCGGGAAGTAGCGCCTGCCAATAGGAGGAAGGCACAGAATGCCGGCCGCTACATCTAAAGTACTATAAATCGAATGCGATTAACTAGAAACAATTGGCTAACAAAGTTTCTTTATGCTTTTAAAGCTTGATCAGGATCAAGGATGTGATTTTGGGGGAGGTTCAACCTAGCGAACATCCCGTTGGGGGGTAATTTGAGTTCTGTTTTGATCCAGGAGATAAGAGATGAAAAAAACCGTAGTGGGGATGCTAACAATGACCGCCATGGCCTTTGCCATGGGTTCCGCTTTCGCTCAGGAAGCCGCCAAGGCGCCGGAGATGACTGCGGCGGAGAAAGAACAAGCCAAAAAGATTTATTTCGAGCGTTGTGCCGGCTGTCACGGTGTGCTCCGCAAGGGCGCTACCGGCAAGAACCTTGAGCCGCACTGGTCGAAGAAGGACAAGGATGGCAATGCAACTGAAGGCGGTACCCTCAAGCTGGGTCAGAACCGTCTTGAAAAGATTATCGGTTACGGTACCGATGGCGGCATGGTCAACTTTGATGACATCCTGACCAAGGAAGAAATCAATCTGATGGCCCGTTACATCCAGAACACCCCGGATGTGCCGCCAGAGTACAGCTTCAAGGAAACGATGGATTCCTGGAAGGTCATGGTTCCGGTCGATAAGCGTCCGACCAAACAAATGAACAAACTGAACCTGAAGAACATCTTCTCGGTCACCCTGCGTGACACCGGTGAAGTCGCCCTGATCGACGGCGATACCAAAGGTATCATCAGCATCGTCAAGACCGGCTATGCCGTGCATATTTCCCGGACCTCGGCTTCCGGTCGATACATTTACGTTATCGGTCGTGATGGTCGTCTGAGCCTGATCGATCTGTGGATGGAAAAACCGGCTGTTGTGGCTGAAGTCAAGATCGGCTTCGATGCCCGCTCGGTCGAAACTTCCAAGTTCAAGGGTTTTGAAGACAAGTATGCGGTTGCCGGCTCCTACTGGCCGCCCCAGTACGTCATCATGGACGGCGATACGCTGAAGCCGCGTAAAGTCGTTTCCACCCGTGGCATGACAGTTGATGGCGAATACCACCCGGAGCCGCGTGTGGCTTCAATCGTGGCATCCTTCATCAAGCCGGAATGGGTCATCAACATCAAGGAAACCGGTCAGATTCTGCTGGTCGATTACTCCGATATTGAAAACCTGAAAACTACCACGATTGGTTCCGCCAAGTTCCTGCATGACGGTGGTTGGGATATTTCCAAGCGTTACTTCCTGGTCGCGGCAAACGCCTCCAACAAGATCGCTGCGGTTGACACCAAGACTGGCAAGCTGGCTGCGTTGGTCGATACGGCCAAGATTCCGCACCCGGGTCGTGGTGCCAACTTCACCCATCCGAAATTCGGTCCGGTCTGGACCACCGGTCACCTTGGTGCCGATGTTTTGACGCTGATCAGCACGCCATCGGAAGATAAGAAGAACGCCAAGTTCAAGGAATTCAACTGGAAGGTCGTTCAGGAAGTCAAACACGTGCCGGGTAACCTGTTCGTCAAGACCCATCCGATCTCCAAGCATCTGTGGGCTGACTCACCGCAGAACTCGGACAAGGAACTGGCTGAATCAGTCGCTATCTGGAATATTTCCGATCTGTCCAAGCCGGTGAAAATTATCAATGTCGCCAAGGATTCCGGCCTGCCGGTTACCAAAGCGACACGTCGTGCCGTACATCCTGAGTTCAGCGCTGACGGCAAGGAAGTCTGGATCTCCTTGTGGGGCGGCAAGACTGACCAGTCCGCAATCGTGGTCTATGATGATGCAACGCTGACCCTGAAGAAGGTGATTACCGATCCGAAGATCATCACCCCGACTGGCAAGTTCAACATCTACAACACGCAGCACGATATTTACTAATCTGGCTTAGCCCGCTTAAGTAAACTGACACGGGGGCGGAAGCCCCCGTTTCGCACATGTAAAACACGGAGATAACAATGAATCAGAAATTGACCTCGCTATTGGTTGTCGGCGCCATGATGGCCTTCGGTTCCCAGGCTGCATTCGCCGCCCCGGACTGGAGCAAAGTGCCGAAGAAGGATCTGCATGTGATTCACCCAGGCGTTGCCCCGCTTGAGTGGGTCAGGAGCGGTGATCACAGCGGTGCCGGCGGCCTGAAAAAAGGTGAAGCCTGTGCCGGTTGTCACGTCGACGACAAGGGCAAGCTCGATATCGATCTGAAGCGTCTGGCCAGCAAGGAAATGGAGCCGGTTGGCGCCCCGAAGACGATGACTTACCCGGTCGGCGTTCAGGCGGCTTTCGATGCGACCAATCTTTATGTCCGTCTGACCTTCAAGGCACCGGCCGGTGGGGCTGATCATTCCGACAAGGACAACGAAGTCAAGGCTTCGATCATGTTCCCGGACGACAAAGTGACGATCGGCAGCCAGATCGGTTGCTGGGCGGCTTGCCATAAGGATGCCCGCACCATGCCGGGCGCTGATGCCAAGAAGACAAAGTACGTCACGTCGGGCTCGATGGATCTGATGCAGTGGAAGAGTGGCGGCGGTGGCAAGGCGGTTGACGGTTCGGTGACCGACAAGCGCAACATGGAAGGTGGCAAGGCGGGTGTGACGGCTGAAGGTGCCAAGGCTGGCGATACCTATACCGTGACCTTTACCCGCAAGCTGGCTGGTGGCGTCAATCTGGCTGCCGGCAAGGCCGTACCGTTCGGCGTGGCAATTCACGCCGACAACGCCGGTGGCCGTTTCCACCACGTTTCCTTCGGCCACACCATCGGCCTTGGGGTTGATGGCGATGTGAAGGCTGTCAAGCAGTAATCATGTTGCTGTCCGGGACTCGTTGAGATGATCGCCGGCTTACGACAACTGAAACGAGCGTCAGGCCTGCTGGCGCTCGTTTCTTTTGCAGTCTTTGCCGAACAGTCGGTGGAAGTCAGTATCGTGAATTACACATTTATGCCGCAGGAGGTCAGCATTCGCGTTGGCGATACGGTGAAGTGGGTCAATCGTGAGAAGCGGACCAGTCACTCGGTGTTGTTTCCGCAAGAAGGTGGTCGTGAGTCGGAGCGACTGTTTCCCGAAGAAAGTTGGCAGCGCCAATTTACCCAGCCCGGGCAATACCCTTACCATTGCGGTCCGCACCCAGAAATGAAAGGCCTTGTCGTTGTTAATGAGTAGGCTGATATTTACCCTGTTTTTGACGTTGACCGCGAGCGTAGGAAGTACAGGGCCAGCAATGGCTGGCGAGCCGGATGCCGGACGGCAGAAAGAGCTGGTTCGACTGGTTCGCCAGGACTGTGGCTCCTGTCATGGCATGACTTTGCAGGGCGGTTTGGGGCCGGCACTATTACCGGCTGATTTGCGCGATAAACCGGCCGAAGGTCTGACAGCAACGATTTATTATGGTCGCCCCGGTACGCCGATGCCGCCGTGGCAACAGTTCATGTCGGAAGCCGAAGCCGGCTGGATTGTTGAAAAATTGATGAGTGGCTTCCCGAATTGAGGATGTGATGCGTTTACTTCTGAGTGTTCTGCTCGCTTTGTTGCTGAGTGCCTGTGCCGGGCCACAATTGCGCGGTACGGGTGATCTGGGCTTGATTATCGAGCGGGCGACCGGACGCATCACCCTGGTCAATACCAGTTCGCAACAGCCATATGCCCGTATTGAAGGGCTGGGCGATCTCTCGCACGCCTCCGCCGTTTATACGCGGGATGGTCGTTACGCCTTTATTTTCGGCCGCGATGGTGGATTGACCAAGATTGATCTGCTCGAAGCACGCATCGTCAAGCGCGTCATGCAATCCGGCAATGCTATCGGCGGCTCGATTTCACAGGATGGCCGGATTGTCGTGGCCCAAAACTATAAGCCGGGTGGCATCAAGGCTTTCGATGCTGAAACGCTGGAACTGCTTTCCGAAGTGCCTGCCGAATATGCGCCAGGCAAATTCTCCAAGGTGGTTGGTCTGGCCGACGTACCGGGCAAAAAATTTGTCTACGCGCTGTTCGATGGCGGCGAAATTTGGGTGACCGATTTCAGCAATCCGCGGCAGCCGACAACTCAGCGCTATCCCGCCGGTTTGCAGCCTTATGATGGTTTGGTAACGCCGGATGGTCGCTACTTCCTGGCCGGCCTGTTCGGCGAGGATGGTGTGGCGATGCTTGATTTGTGGCAGCCGGAAAAAGGCGCCCGCAAGATTCTCGAAAATTACGGCCGCGGTCAGGAAAAGCTGCCGGTCTTCAAGATGCCGCATCTGCGTGGCTGGTCGGTGGCGCAAGGCAAAGCTTATTTGCCGGCGATCGGCCGTCATGAAGTATTGATTGTCGATGTTGCAACCTGGAAGGAAGTCGGCCGGATTCCGGTGCGTGGTCAGCCTGTCTTCGTGATGGCACGGCCTGATGGGCGCCAGGTCTGGGTCAATTTCGCCTTTCCGGATAATGGCAAGGTCGATGTCATTGACACCCTGGCTGGTAAGGTTGTTCATGCCTTCGAGCCGGGCAAGGGCATTCTGCACATGGAATTTGCCCCGCGTGGCGAAAATGTCTGGCTCTCGGCGCGCGACGACAACAAGGTGGTGATTCACGATACGGCCAGTTTCGCCAAGCTTGGCGAGATTGCCGTGGATAACCCTTCCGGGATATTTTTTACCACTCGCGCCGCACGTATTGGATTCTGATGAGCGAAACCGTCGAATTTCGCCTGCTTAACGAATTTCAGCGCGACTTCCCGCTCTGTCCGGCGCCATTCGCCGAACTTGCTGCACGCCTTGGTGTTGCAGAAAAGGTAGTGCTGGGCGGTCTGGAAAAATTGCGCCGCGAGGGCAAGATTTCCCGGGTTGGTGCGGTCTTTGCGCCTAAGCGTATTGGTGCCTCGACCCTGGCTGCGATGGCTGTGCCGCCGGAACAACTGGATGCGGTGGCGGCTGCGGTCAACCGCTTTCCGGAAGTCAATCACAACTATGAACGCGAGCATCGTTACAACCTGTGGTTTGTCGTTACCGCCGGTAGCGAAGGGCGCCTGCAGGCGACGCTGGGTGCGATAGAAAAGGCAGCCGGTTATCCCCTGTTGCCATTGCCACTGGTGGAAGAGTTTCACATCGATCTTGGTTTTTCCCTGCTGGGCGGCAAACCGAAAAACATCGCGGTAGCGCGGCCGGTGCAGCCTGTCGCACCGATGGGTGAAGCGGAGCGCCGTCTTGTTTCGGTTCTGCAGGAGGGGCTGCCACTGTTTATCCGGCCGTTTTCGTTGATCGCCGAGCGCATCGGTGCTTCGGAATCGGAAGTGCTTGGCCGTATCGGTCGCTGGCTGGAAGAGGGCGCCATCAAGCGTTTCGGTGTCGTCGTGCGGCATCACGAACTGGGCTTTCGGGCCAACGCCATGGTGGTCCATGACATTGCCGATGAACGCGTCAGCGAACTTGGTCGGGCGCTGGCGGAAGAGCCGGCGGTGACGCTGTGCTACCGCCGCCCGCGCGCCTTGCCAGATTGGCCGTATAACTTGTTCTGCATGATCCATGGCCGTGAACGGGCTGAAGTTGAAGCGACGATTGCCGAGTTGCGTCAACGCCATGGCCTGAATGATTGCGCCCATGATGTGCTGTTCTCTCTGACCCGCTACAAACAAAATGGGGCGCGTTATGCCTGAGCTTTCCGCGGTCGACCGGAAAATTATCGATAAATTGCAGGGTGAGTTTCCGATCTGCGAACGGCCCTATGCCGAAGTCGCCGAGCGTCTGGGGATTACCGAAGACGAACTGCTGCAGCGTCTGGAGCGCCTGCTGGCGGATAAGGTGCTGACCCGCTTCGGCCCGATGTACCAGATCGAACGGATGGGGGGCGCGTTCGTGCTGGCGGCGCTGGCTGTACCGGAAGGTCGGTACGATGAAGTGACCGCGCTGGTCAATGCGTTGCCGCAGGTTGCCCACAACTATCGTCGGGAACACGCGCTGAATATGTGGTTTGTGCTGGCGACGGAAACTCAGGGCGGTATTGCCGAGGCTGTGGCCCGCATTGAGCGTGATACTGGCTTGCCGGTCTATGCCTTCCCGAAGGAGCGCGAATTTTTTGTTGAAATGAAGCTGGAGGCAAGGCTGTGATTGACGAAATCGACCGCGCCCTGATCGTCGCTACCCAAGGCGGCCTGCCGCTGGTCGCCCGGCCGTATCAAGCCATTGGCGAGCAGATTGGCGTGGCTGCGGATGAAGTCATGCGCCGGCTGCAAGCCTTGCTCGATAGTGGGATCATTCGCCGTATTGGCGCTGTACCCAACCATTACGCCATTGGCTGGACCGCTAACGGCATGACGGTGTGGGATGTGGCGGATGCCAAGGTGGATGAATTGGGGCCTCTCGTTGGCGCGCTGCCCTTTGTGACGCATAGCTATCGCCGCCCGCGCGCCTTGCCGGCTTGGCCGTACAACCTCTTTGCCATGGTGCACGGTAGTTCACGTGAAGAGTGCTCGGCCAAGGCATTGGAAATTCGTGCCCTGCTCGGCGATGCGTGTCGGGCGAACGACATCCTGTATTCGACCAAAATCCTCAAAAAAACCGGGCTGCGGATCGGCGCTTGAAGCACCGGCCTGTAGCCCGGTCTGGTCGATTGAGTTGGTTAATCGTCAGGCGGCTTCAGTGATCCGCTGGGCGATGTGGGCCAGTGCTTCTTCTACCTGATCGATCAGAATCAGGCACAGATCGCCCGCTTGCAAACGACTCAATGCGGCATCAATCGCGATGAATTCACCGTCGATGGCATCGATCCGTTTGGCCCGGCCGGCATTGACCAAACCTTCGCGGAGCAGGGCGATCACCTCGCCATCCGCGCGGCCACGCTGGCAGGCATCCTGATACAGAATCACCTCATCAAAGGCATCGCCCAGGATTTCGGTTTGCTGACGGATATCGTCATCGCGCCGGTCGCCGGCGCCGCTGATCACCACTGTGCGGCGCACTGCCGGCATGTTCTCGATGCCTTTGACCAGCGCCTCAATGGCGTCCGGGTTGTGGCCGTAGTCGGCAATCAGCGTTGCACCCTTGTAATCGAAAACGTTGAAACGGCCGGGGGCGGTTTGCGCATCGTTGATAAAGCCGGTCAGAGCACTTTCGATGATTTCCCAGTCCATGCCCAGCGCCCAGGCTGTGGCAATCGCTGCCATCGCATTTTCGATCTGGAAGCCGATGGTGCCGTTACGCGTCAGCGGAATATTGACCAGCGGAATTTGGTGTTTCTTGCGGCCTTCGCCACAGATGATGGTATTGCGTTCAACGTAGACGACGCGTTTGCCTTGGGCGCGATGTGTGGCCAGGACCGGGTTGGTTCGGTCCTGGGCGAAGAAAATGACCGAGCCGTGGCAGTGGTGGGCCATGGCGGCAACCACCGGGTCGGCCGCGTTCAGTACCGCCGTGCCGTTGGGCGCAACGTTCTCGACGATGACGCGTTTTACGACCGCCAGTTCGTCGACCGTAGTAATGAAGTTGAGACCGAGGTGATCGCCGATACCGATATTGGTGATCACCGCAACGTCGCAGCGGTCAAAGCCGAGACCTTCACGCAACACACCACCGCGCGCCGTCTCGAACACTGCCGCATCGACATCGGGATGCAGCAACACGTTGCGCGCACTGCGCGGTCCGCTGCAGTCGCCGTCGTCGGTTCGCCGACCCTGAATGTAGACGCCATCGGTGCTGGTCATGCCAACGCGCTGGCCGTTGCATTCAAAAATGCGGCTGATCAGGCGGCTGGTCGTCGTTTTGCCATTGGTGCCGGCGATGGCGACGACTGGAATGCGTGCGTTGTCGCCATTCGGGAACATCATGTTGACGATGGCTTCACCGACTGCCCGGCCTTTGCCGAAGGAGGGAGCGAGGTGCATGCGCAGACCAGGCGCGGCATTGACTTCGACGATACCACCGCCCTGATCTTCGAGCGGCTTGAGCATGGTGTCGCAGACGACATCGATGCCGCAGATATCGAGACCGACCGTTTGTGCAGCAGCCACGGCGCAGGCGGCGAGTTCGGGATGGACGTCGTCCGTGACATCGGAAGCGGTGCCGCCAGTTGAGAGATTGGCATTGTTGCGCAGAATGACGCGGGTGCCGCGTAGTGGCACGGTATCGGCGTTGTAACCCTGTTCAGCCAGGCGGGCCAGGGCAATTTCGTCAAAACGGATCTTGGTCAGCGAGGTGGCATGACCATCCGAACGGCGCGGGTCGCTATTGACGATGTTGACCAGTTCGCGAACGGTATGTTTGCCATCGCCGATCACCAGCGGCGGGTCGCGGCGGGCGGCGGCGATCAGCTTGTCACCAATGACCAGCAGACGGAAGTCATGGCCGGGCAAGTATCTTTCAACCAGGATGTCGTCGCGATAGTCGACGGCGACACGATAGGCGTGGCGGACTTGTTCCTCGCTACTCAGGTTGACCGAAATGCCCTTGCCCTGATTGCCGTCGCGCGGTTTGACGACAACCGGCAAACCCACTTCCTGTGCCGCAGCCCAGGCATCGTCCTCATCGTCCACTGGACGACCGAGCGGTACGGCAACCCCGGCGGCGTGCAGCAGGGTTTTGGTCAGTTCCTTGTCCTGGGCAATGGATTCACCGATGGCGCTGGTGAAACTGGTTTCAGCTGCTTGAATACGCTTTTGCTTGCTGCCCCAGCCGAATTGGACGAGGCTGCCTTGCGTTAGGCGGCGATAGGGAATGCCGCGCGCCACAGCCGCCGCGACAATGGCGCCGGTTGAGGGGCCGAGGCGGATGTCTTCATCCAGCTCGCGCAAGACCTTGAGCACCCGGTCGAGATCGAAGGGTGTGTTGTTGAGGGCGGCCAGGCAGAGCTGTTCTGCGAGGTCGAAAGCCAGCCGGCCGACGTCCTCTTCGGTGTATTCGACCACCACCTGATAGACGCCCGGTTCGACCGTCTGGGCGCTGCGGCTGAAGGTAACCGGGCAGCCGGCTTGTGCCTGCAGGCCGAGGGCGGCAAATTCCAGGGCGTGCGCCATCGAAACGGTATCGAGATGGTCGGCGGGAATCAGGTCACCCAGTGCCGGAAAGCGTTCGCGCAGGCGGGCTTCGAAATTGGGCAGGTCGGCAATGGCAACTTCGTTACCCTCGCAGGTGACGATGGCTTGAATCGCGGTGTGCCGGCTCCACAGGTTGGGGCCGCGCAAGGCACGAATGCGGGAAACTTCCATGAAGGATCTTCCTTGTTTTGCTTGTTAAATTCGAACTGCAGCCGGCTTTTTGGCCGGTAGTGACTTTCTGGAGCGCTGCGGGAGCAGGGCGGCAGGGTCGGGCAGTTCGAGGCCGAAGGTCTTGACCCCGGTGGAGATGACTTCCTGGCTCAAATCCATCGCCCAACCGGCTGCAACGGCAGCCAGGACGTTGGCGATGGTGGCCGGATCTTTTTGCTTGCCAATGGCCGGCACGTCGCCCAGTCGGCACAGACGAATCTCTTCCGGGCCGCTGCCCAGCGTGATGCGTCCTTCGCTGACATAAACCCCGCGCTTGCCGGCGGCGAGATGTTCGGCCAGTGGCGGGCAGGCTGGATCGGCGGCGTAGAAGATCACTTCGCCGTCGCACAGTTCGGCAAATTCGGCGACCAGCGCATCGCCGGCGTTCAAGACGGCGTGGCCGCTGGAGAGCACGACATCGACCTGGGTTCGGTAAATCGAACGATGCGTCGTGTAGTACTCGCCGCCGGTGAGCTGAACATCCCAGCGTGACAGCTCTTCGTCTTCGGCAACGATGTTGGTGACCACACCCACCGAGCAGCGGTCGTAAGGGAGGCCTTCGCCAAGAATGACGCGGGCGCCATTTTCAATGACAGCCGCTTCGACCGCACGGTTGAGCAGCAGGCGGCGACCGCCAGCCCAGTTGGCCGCATCGGTTTTCTGGACTTGCCTGCGGCCGAGGAAAATGCCGTCACTGCAGGCTAGGCCGGCATGTTGGCCGGACATGTAAATCAGGTGACTCACCAGTTTGGCGACGGCCGTCTTGCCATGCGTGCCGGTGACGCCAACCAGCGGCACGCGGCCACGTAAGCCTTCGGCAAAGAGGTTGTTGACGATGGCCTGACCGACCGGGCGCGGCTTGCCGATGCCCGGCTTGATGTGCATCAGCAGGCTGGGGCCGGCGTTGACTTCAACGATGGCGCCACCTTGCCCGGATAGCGGCTTGGAAATGTCCAGACAAACCAGATCAATACCAGCGATGTCTAGACCGACGATGCGGGCTGCCAGTGAAGCGAGTGCGGCGGTATCCGGGTGGACATCGTCGGTGCAGTCAAAGGCGTGATTTGCATTGCGCTGGATCAGTACTTCGCGGCCAGCGGCAGGGATGTCGTCGGGGCTTAGTTTTTGCCGTTCGAGTTCCATGCGGGCGGCTGCATCGATACGAATGATCGACAGCGGATGCTGTTCGGTTGAGCCGCGGCGCGGGTCGATATTGATCTGCCTGTCGATCAGTTCGAGGACAGTCGATTTACCCTCGCCGGTTACGGTAATCATGTCGCTGCGGTTGGCGGCGATCAGTTTGCCGCCAATCACCAGCAGGCGATGTTCCGCGCCGCGGATTGAGCGTTCGACCAGGACACCGGAACCCTCGTTGACCGCGATGGAATAGGCCTTGGCAACTTCTTCCTTGGTGTTCAGGTCGATGAAAACGCCTCGTCCGTGGTTGCCATCGGTTGGCTTGACGCAAACCGGCAGGCCGATGTCTTCGGCGGCATCCCAGGCGTCATCCGGGTTTTCGACTTCGCGCCCCTCGGGAATTGGTACGCCACAGGAAGAGAGCAGCGTTTTGGTCAGATCCTTGTCGCGCGAGATGGTCTCGGCAATGGCGCTGGTCTGGTCGGTTTCGGCGGTCCAGATGCGGCGCATCGCGGCGCCGTAGCCGAGTTGCACCAAGTTGCCGTCGTCGAGCAGACGAATGGCTGGAATGCCCCGTGCTTCGGCGGCATTGACGATGGCGGCGGTCGAGGGGCCGAGGTACTTGCGGTCGACCCGGCGGCGCATGGTTTTTTTCGCGTCGGTGAGGTCGAAGGGCTGATCATTGACGGCGGCCATGATCAGTTCGATGCCGAGATCAAGCGCGGTGCGCGTGATGTCGTCCTGCCAGTTGCTGATCACCAGCTTGTAGACGCCGCGTGTTGTTGTTTCGCGGGTCCGGCCAAAGCCGTCGGGCAGCCCGCCCAGCGTCATCAGCTCCAGCGCAACGTGCTCCAGCACATGGCCGATCCAGGTGCCTTCCTGCAGCCGGCGCAGGAAGCCGCCGTGTTCGTTGTAGCTGCAGCGGTGCTCGACCAGCGAGGGCAACCAGGCGGTCAGGCGCTCGGTAAAGCCGGGGAGCTTGTCGGTGGGATAGTCCTCGAATTCGCCGATGTCGATCCAGGCTTCAATGGAGGGCGGGTAGGTCCAGATGCTTGGACCACGCAGGGAAATAATATCCCGAATGATAATGTCTTTTTTATTCATGCTGGTATCGCCCGGCTCCGCTCCACGATCTGAAATTGTTATAAGGGCAGCTGGTTATTATTAACGCTTTCGGTATGCGTTGGATTACCCACGTCAAAAAAATGTCACGTTTTGGTACAACGCGTTACAGGCCGACTGTTTCAGAAAACAGATCAGAGGAAGCGGTCAAGCAGCTTGCGGCTGTGCTGGTCAAGTCGGCTCAGGTCGCGGACGAGGAATTCGATACCGTGGCTGTCGGCGATCAGCAGGCGCGTATGCGAGAGGCGGCGAATGTCTTCCTCTCCTTTCAGGGTCAATTCGGTCGCCCCACGGTTGGTGATGACCAGCCAGGTGCTCGGGCAAGCGAAGCTGGAGACTTCGCTGATTTTCTCGATCTCCGGCACGAACTCGCGGCTGGCCAGTTCTTCCTCGATCAATTGGCCGATAGCCGGTGGCAGGTCGGCGATGCGCTCGACCCAGCCGACTTCGTGTCCTTCGTAATTGACCAGCGACAGACCTTCTTCAGGCGCCGCAATGGGGAAGGCGCGAACCGGGGTGACGCCTTCGTGCCGTACCCCGTTTTTGGTCGTTAAAACCAGTCGACCGTAGCTGTCGCGTTGCAATTCGAAATGGGTGTTTGGCATGGGCCGCTCAGTCCGTGTGGGTTTTCGGGAGATTCGGCCCTTGTGGCTCAAGCGGCTCGGTATCGACATTACGCGCTTGGGCCTGATAGAGCTTGTAGTAGTGCCCTTCGACGGCCATCAGTTCGTCGTGATTGCCGATCTCGACGATACGGCCGCGATCCATGACGACCAGCCGGTCCGCTTTGCGCAACGTAGATAGGCGGTGGGCAATGGCAATGGTGGTGCGGCCGCGGACCAGGTTGTCGAGTGCCTTCTGGATTTCCTTCTCGGTTTCGGTGTCGACCGCAGAAGTTGCCTCGTCGAGGATCAGGATGCGCGGGTCGATCAACAGGGCGCGGGCGATCGAGATGCGCTGGCGCTCGCCGCCGGAAAGTCCTTGACCGCGCTCGCCGACCAGCGAGTCGTAACCGTGCGGCAGGCGCAGGATGAACTCGTGGGCGTGGGCGGCGCGGGCCGCAGCGATGATTTCGTGGCGCGTTGCCTTCGGTTTGCCGTAGGCGATGTTTTCGGCAATGGTGCCGAAGAACAGGAACGGTTCCTGCAGCACGAGGCCGATATGCTGGCGGAATTCGGCGACCCGCACCGAGCGGACATCGACACCGTCGATGAAGACGGCGCCTTCGGTCACGTCGTAGAAGCGGCAGATCAGGTTGACCAGCGTGGACTTGCCGGAGCCGGAATGGCCGACCAGACCGATCATTTCGCCGGGCTGGATGACCAGATCGACGTCGCGGGTGACGGAGCGGGTGCCGTAGCGAAAGCTGGCTTTCCTCAGCTCAAGATGGCCGGTGACTTTTTCCAGATGCACTGGGTTGGTCGGCTCGGGGACGCTGGAAACGTGGTCGAGGATGTCGAAAATGCGCTTGGTGCTGGAGGCGGCACGTTGGGTGGCCGAGACGATGCGGCTCATCGAGTCGAGGCGCGCGTAGAAGCGGCTGATGTAGGCGAGGAAGGCGGTCAGAACGCCGACCGTCGAGTTACCCTTGGAAATCTGCCAGATGCCGAAAATCCAGACGACGAGCAGGCCGATTTCGGTGAGCAGCGTGACCGTGGGGGTGAACAATGACCAGGTCTTGTTCAGCTTGTCGTTCATCACCAGATTGTGTTCGTTGGCGGTGCGGAAGCGGTCGCCTTCGCGCTTTTCCTGGGCAAAGGCCTTGACGACGCGGATGCCGGGGATGGTGTCGGCCAGCACGTTGGTGACTTCGGCCCAGACGCGGTCGATTTTCTCGAAGCCGGTGCGCAGCTTTTCGCGGACGACGTGAATCAGCCAGCCAATGATCGGCAGCGGCAACAGCGTGACCAGCGCCAGCCACGGATTGATCGAGAACAGGATGACGGCGGTCATCACGATCATTAGCACGTCGGTGGCGAAATTGAGCAGGTCGAGCGAGAGGAAGATGTTGATGCGGTCGGTTTCGTTGCCGATCCGCGCCATCAGGTCGCCAGTGCGCTTGCCGCCAAAGTATTCAAGCGACAGGCCGAGCAGGTGTTCGTAGGTAGTGGTGCGCAGGTCGCGACCGATACGCTCCGAGACCAGCGAGAGAATATAGGTACGAATCCAGCCCAGCCCCCAGGCGACGATGGCGGCGCCGAGCAGGCCGCTGAGGTAGAACGAGACCAGTTCCCAGTCGATCGGCTGACCGTTCTGGAACGGGATCAGCACGTTGTCCATCAGCGGCATGGTCAGGTAGGGCGGCACCAGCGTGGCGCCGGTCGAGGCCAGGGTCAGCAGAAAACCGGCCAATAGTTGCCATTTGTACGGGCGGGCAAAACGGGACAGGCGAAACAGCGTCCAGGTCGACGGCGGGGCCGCAGTTTCGTGGCTGCAGATCGGGCATTCATCCTCACCCGGCGGCAGTGGCGCCTTGCATTTTGGGCAGAAATCCTCGGTTGACCGTAGTAATGGCTGGCCGCTGACCAGGCTGTCCAGGTGGAGCTGGAATTCGCCGATGACGCGCAAGGCCGCGAGGTTTCGATTCAGCGTGTAGCGCCAGACCGCTAGGCGGCGCTGGTCGTCAGTCAGTTCCAGCATGCCGACGCCAGCGTGGTCGAAATGGTTCAAGGCCAGGCCGGCACGTAGCGGCCATTGCTGCCAGCCGGTTTCGCCCGGGGCTTTGGCGAGCAGGCGCTGGTTGGTGACGATCACCAGGCCGACGACAAATTGCAGGCGGGTATCGAGGTCGATTTCGACCCCGGCCTGGAGCGTTTCACCGGTAGCCAGCAGCGGCTCGATTTCGGCAGTCCAGTGGCTGGGGAGCGCCAGTGCGTTGCCGGCGGTATTGGGTGGGTTGGGGGTCATTCAAAGAGTATATCGCAAGGGGTAATATGCTGGCCTAACGCTTCATTGTCTTGGCGGTTGACTCACGTCAAGGTATCAATAAGCTGACTGCCGTTGAATACGTCGAAGCCAAAATCAAGGACATCCATGTTTCGCATCTCCCAATACATGCAGGAAATCGCCGCCCCGACTGCGCTCGGTCCGAAGCGCAATCCACCGGCCCCGGTGGTGATCTGGAACCTGATCAGGCGCTGTAACCTGACCTGCAAACATTGCTATTCGATCTCGGCCGATACCAACTTCCCCGGCGAGCTGAGCACAGAGCAGGTTTACACGGTGATGGATGACCTCAAGGGCTTCCGCGTGCCGGTACTGATTCTTTCCGGCGGCGAACCGCTGCTGCGGCCGGATATTTTCGATATCGCCAAACGCGCCAAGGCCAAGGGTTTTTATGTTGGCTTGTCGTCCAACGGCACCTTGATCGACGAAAAGAATATCGACCAGATTGCCGAGTGCGACTTCAACTATGTCGGCGTGTCACTCGATGGTATCCGCGAAACGCACGATAAATTCCGCCGTATGGAAGGTGCTTTCGAAGCCTCCCTGAAAGGCATTCGCCTGTGCCGCGATCTTGGTTTGAAGATTGGCGTTCGCTTCACGATGACGCAGGACAACGCGCACGATCTGCCGGAACTGCTCAAGCTGGTTGAGGATGAAGGCATCGACCGCTTCTATTTCTCCCACCTGAACTATGCCGGGCGCGGCAACAAGAATCGCAAGGACGATGCCCAGCATCAATTGACGCGCTGGGCGATGGATCTGCTGTTCGACACCTGCTGGGAATATCAGCAACGCGGGCTGGAAAAGGAATTTACCACCGGCAACAACGATGCCGACGGCGTTTATTTCCTCTATTGGGTGCGCCGGCGCTTCCCGGAGCAGGCGGCGCATATCGAGGCCAAGCTGCGCCAGTGGGGCGGCAACTCGTCGGGCGTCAATGTTGCCAATATCGACAATTTGGGCAACGTACATCCGGACACCATGTGGTGGCACCACAACCTCGGCAACGTCAAGGATCGTCCGTTCTCCGAAATCTGGCCGGATACGACCGATCCGCTGATGGCCGGTCTGAAGCAGCATCCGCGCACGGTCAAAGGGCGTTGCGGCGAGTGCGCCTACTTCCAGATCTGTAACGGCAATACCCGTGTTCGGGCGCAGCAAATGACTGGCGACGCCTGGGCGGAAGATCCGGGCTGTTATCTCTCCGACGAGGAAATTGGACTGTGAGCTGGCGCATCCTGATCCCGGCCGGCTTTGCCGCCTATTTTCTGTTCGGCATGGCGCAGCTGGCCGAGGCGGCTGATGTTGCGACTAACTTCAAGCAGCATTGCTCGTCCTGTCATGGCGTAGACCGCCTCGGCGGCCTTGGCCCGGCCTTGTTGCCGGAAAACCTCGCCCGCCTGCGCAAGCCGGAGGCGGAAAAAGTCATTCGCGACGGAAGGCCGGCGACGCAGATGCAGGGTTTCGGCGACAAGCTGGCGGCCGATGAGATCAAGGCGCTGGTCGAATACGCCTATACGCCGATCAAGCCGATGCCGGTTTGGGGCGAAAACGAGATCAAGGCCTCGCGCCTCGTTAACTTTGCTCCGGGCAGCCTGCCGGACAAGCCGCAGTTCAGCGCCGACCCGATGAACCTGTTCGTCGTTGTCGAAAGCGGCGATCACAGCGTTTCGATTCTCGACGGCGACAAGCTGGAGCCGATCCATCGCTTCCAGTCCCGCTTCGCGCTGCATGGCGGCCCGAAATTCACGCCGGATGGCCGTTATGTTTTCTTCGCCTCGCGTGACGGCTGGGTCACCAAGTTCGACATGTGGAACCTGAAAGTGATCGCCGAAGTGCGCGCCGGCATCAATACCCGCAACGCGGCGGTGTCCGGCGACGGCAAATGGGTGGCGGTGGCCAACTATTTGCCGCACAGTCTGGTCATCCTCGATGCCGATCTGAATGTTGCCAAAATCCTGCCGGTCACTGACCAGGACGGCAAGACCAGTTCACGGGTTTCCGCCGTCTACGACGCCTCGCCGCGGCAGAGCTTCGTTGCCGCGCTGAAGGACGTGAAAGAGGTCTGGGAGGTTTCGTACAACCCGAAGGCCGATGATATTCCAGCCGGCATGATCCACGACTTCAAGTATCGCGAAGGCAAGTTCATTCCAGGTTTTTTGAACCCGCAGCGCACGCAACTGGAAGATTATCTCGACGACTTCTACTTCACGCAGGGTTACGACGAAGTGATGGGCGCCTCGCGCAACGATGCCAAAAAGACGGTGACCGGCCAGGTGGTCAATCTCGACGCCCGCAAGAAAATTGCCGACCTCGAGCTGCCCGGCATGCCGCACTTGGGCTCCGGCATCAGCTGGAAATGGAAGGATGAGACAGGGCAGGGCCGGACGGTGATGGCGACGCCGAACCTGAATGAGGGCGTGATCAGCATCATCGACATGCAGACCTGGCAGACCATCAAGCAGATCAAGACGCGCGGCCCTGGCTTCTTTATGCGCAGCCATGAAAACAGCCGCTACGCCTGGACCGACTCGATGATGAGCAAGGAATTCAAGGACACCATGCAGATCATCGACAAGGAAACGCTGGAAATCGTTGCCGAACTGAAGCCGGAACCGGGCAAGACCTTCGCCCACGTCGAATTCACCAAGGACGGCAAATACGTGCTGGCCAGCTTGTGGGACATGGACGGCGCGCTGATCATTTACGACGCCGCGACGCTCAAGGAAGTGAAACGCCTGCCGATGAAGAAGCCAGTCGGCAAGTACAACGTCTGGAACAAGATTACCAAGTCGGAAGGGACCAGCCATTGAGTCCTGCCCGGCGTCTTCGGTTTTGGCGGGAAATCCCGGTTGACCGTAGCGTTTCGCCCTGTTGAGCCTTAACGATTACCAAAAAAGGAAAAATGATGGAACGACGTGATGTATTGAAAACCGTAGCAGCTGCCGTGGCCGGCGCCATCTCCAGCGCCGCGCTGGCCGGGCAGCACGATCACCACGATCATGCCGGCATGACCAAGCGCAACGCTGCCCTGATCGCCGCCAACGCTGACTGCCTGAAAACCGGCGAAGCCTGCCTGGCACATTGCATCTACCTGCTCGGCAACGGCGACAAGACCGTGGCGGCCTGCGCCCAGTCGGTCAATGAACTGCTGGCTTCGTGTACCGCGCTGATGAAACTTGCCGGGCAGGATTCACGCTACGTTTCCGCCTTCGCCAAGGTTACCGCCGAAGTTTGCGCCAACTGCGAAAAAGAGTGCCGCAAGCACGCCGATCACCACGAGGAATGCAAGGCCTGCGCGGAGTCCTGTGCGGCCTGCCTGAAGGAGTGCAAGAAAGTTACGGCCTGATTGATCCTGCTTCTGCCTGCGAGCGCCCCGGAAGGTAATTTCGGGGCGTTGTTTTTTTGCGGCCGGGGATCGAGGGGGTAGCCAGTAAGCGGGCGCTCGATTTTGGCCAAGATTTTCAGTTGACCGTGGGAAGTGCGAAGAACTGTTGGAAAGCACGCTATCGGCTTGCTTACGCTGCGTCTTACGCTTCAGCGGATGACCAGATGGTCCCCTTCGGGTCGTACTCGCATGGCAAATCCGAAAAGATCCGGGTGAGCGGCGAGTTCGAGGTCGGCCCGGGGCAGGTTCGGCCAGGTGCCGGCCGCAAAGCGCCGCCCGAAATCGGAGTCGCGCACCCGTTGCGCGAATTTTTCCGGCGCAGCCTGATCTCCGCGCAGCAAGGCTTCAATGTAGTCGGCACAGGCGATGTCTTCGTCGCCATCGCGATCAACCCATTCGCCGGTGATCACGAAACAGACTTCCTCGGCCCTCGCCGCGCGGATCGCCTCGGCTGTTGCCCGGGCGCAAACGAGGCTGGCGGCGTAGAGGTTCCGCGCCCGGCGAAAACCCTGCAGGCCGCGCACACCCGCCGCCGTACTCATCACGACCGTCTTCCCGGCAAGCTCAGCCTGCATCAATTGGGAAGGTGAATTGCCAAAATCGAAACCGGGTGCCGGATCGCCGCCAACCACGGCTCCCACCGACACTGAATGTTGAATCCTGCCCGCCAGCGCCATCGCTGCGGCGACGCCTTCCACCGGGTAGATGGCGCTGGCCCCTTTGGCCAGCGCCACCGCTGCCGTCGTGAACGAGCGCAGCACGTCGATGACGACCACGGTGTCCTCAACGGCAGGCTGATTTTGCAGACGGTTCAGAAAGATGCGGGAAAAGCGCATGGCGAATGGGCAAGGTAGGGGCACGACCACCCCGGCATAAGCTCAGGCTTGGGGATGCTGCAGAAACAGCCTCCCGCAAGTTTCCAGGCAAGTGTGGACCGCAAAGTGCGCTTGCCGCGACCTTACCGGCCCAGGTGTTGCAAAGCGGTATGCAGGCGCTCCGCCGCATAGGCCGCTTCCGGATCGTTCTCCGTCAATTTCAGAACGTCAGCCCAGTTGATGTAACGATCAAGGCGAACCAGGGCTTTGGCGCTGATTGAGTCTAAATCGATACCCAAAACAACCGCATCACCGTTACCTTCGACCTTGTACTCAAACGATCCTTGCATGTTTTACTCTCCAGGTTGTCATGCGATAAACCGCGTCAGTGTATAGATCAGGCACGGTAAATGAAATGCTGGCCTGCTCGCTGTGAGAGGTTTTTTCCAGGCGAAGCGGATGTGTGGTGTTCGCTTTGGTAACGGTGCAGCCTCAATCGCTCAGAAAGAATCAGTCAAAGCAGAGGATTTCTTGGTCAGATCTGTCAAAACACGGCAAGATAATCAGCACGATGGAACGCTTGACTGGGCTTGCTACGGTCAACCGTAAAAATCGGTCAGAACTGAAATTTTGTCCTTACCTGTCCCTCTCAACAATATTTCCTGAGTTGCCTGCATGGCGCCACCGCCTTCCATTCACTCTATGCAAAACACCACATCAGCACTGGCTTCGTCGGGTCAATTGCTCCTTGTGATCGCCCCGAACTGGGAACACCCCACTGCGCAATTGCAGCGCTTCGAACGGGCGTATTTTGATGGCGATTGGCGCCCCGTTGGAGAGGCGATTACGGTGAGCGTGGGCAGGTCCGGGCTGGCCTGGGGGAGTGGGCTGCATCCGCCAGTCGGCGGGGCGGGAGCGGCGAAGCGGGAGGGCGATGGGTGTGCGCCGGCCGGCATTTTCGCGATCACGGCGCTGTTCGGCTATGCCGCGCCGGACAGCGATTTCGCCCGTGCCGCAAAACTGCCTTACCTGTGCGCCAGCCGCGATCTGAAGGCGATCGACGACCCGGCTTCGGCGCATTACAACCGGATCGTCGATCAATCGACGCTGGCGCAGATCGACTGGGTTACGTGCGAGGACATGCTGCGCAGCGACCAGCGTTATGCCGTGGGGGCGGTCGTCGCCCACAACAGCGAGCCGCCAGTGCCGGGGGCGGGGTCGTGCATTTTCCTGCATGTCTGGGCGGGCGAAGGGGTGCCGACGGCTGGGTGTACGGCGATGGCGCTGGCCTATATGACCGAAATTGCCGGCTGGCTGGATGGCGCGGCAGCGCCGTTGCTGGTGCAGTTGCCGCGGGTGGAATACGAGGGTCGGCGCGAGGCCTGGGGGCTACCGACGTTGGTTGACTGAAGTGGCTGCCTGGGGGTTTTGATCCGGCATGCCAGTTTGTTGTCCCCGCGCCGGCGGAGGCCCGGAGCGGAACTGGATTCCCGCCGGCGCGGGAATGACGGTTGCTGCCCGCGGCGGGCCTCGTCGCCGGTTTCGACAATTGCTCGGCGCTCCTCTAGACTGGCGAGCCTTCAACCCGCCCGCCTCTCCCTCTGTGCTCAATCGAATCTGGGTCGCCTTCATCCTCGTCGGCTTTGTCGCGGCGGTGGTTCAATTGCTGCAAGGCGATCTGGAGATTTTCACACGGGTGCTGAACGGGCTGTTCGATACGGCGAAGACCGGCTTCGACATCTCGCTCGGGCTGGTCGGCATCATGAGCCTGTGGCTGGGAATCATGAAAATCGGCGAGCGGGGTGGGCTGATCCAATTGTTCGGCCGCTTGGTGGCGCCGTTCTTCCGCCGCGTTTTTCCCGACATTCCGGCCGGCCATCCGGCCAGCGGCAGCATCGTGATGAACGTCAGCGCCAACATGCTCGGGCTGGACAACGCCGCGACGCCGCTCGGCCTGAAGGCGATGCGCGAGCTGCAGGAAATCAATCCGCAGAAGGACACGGCGAGCAATCCGATGATCATGTTCCTGGTCCTCAACACGGCCGGCATCACGCTGATCCCGACTTCGGTGATCGCCATCCGCCAAAGCATCGCGCTGAAGCAGGGGCTGCTCGGCTTCAACGCCGCCGACATCTTTTTGCCGACGCTGCTCGGCACTTTTATTTCCTTCTGCGCCGGGCTGGTTGCAGTGGCGATCTGGCAGCGCATCAACCTCTTCTGCAAGCCGGTGCTCGGTTTCTTCGCCGGTTTCGCCGCGCTGCTCGCCGGGCTGTATTTCTGGCTGGCCGGCATGCCGGCGGAGCAGATGGCGCAGATGATCGGCCTGCTCGGCAGCGGCCTGATCGTTGC
>Ga0073904_10000859_pt1 | contig 22290 bp, 19 predicted proteins | sample KloWWTrecipitate_FD_66668 | JGI IMG/M metagenome (GOLD analysis project Ga0073904, IMG submission 66668) | Active sludge microbial communities from Klosterneuburg, Austria, studying microevolution and ecology of nitrifiers - Klosterneuburg... | ecosystem: Engineered > WWTP > Aerobic digester >... | reverse complement strand
AGCTCGGCCGCCCTGGCCGGATCCAGGCAGGCGGACTTGTGATTGATCAAATATCCATGTCTAATGATGTTTTAGACACAGATAAAGAGAAGTTACTTGAGATGCCGTCGCCCGTGAACTCCCCCTCCCACACGCCCAGGCTGAAGGCCATGGCCGTGGCGGCGTTCGTCGTCTGCTGCATCGTGTACGGTGTCCTGCGCGATGAGGAAGGCGTCATGCACGTCTTCCGCGAGCGATCCCGCCTGCAGGAACTCAGTCACTCCGTGAACTCGCTGCGCGAGGAGAACAACCAGCTCCGCTCCGAGATCAAGGCCCTCCGTGAGAACCCGCGGGCGATCGAGAAGCTCGCGCGCGAGGACCTCGGCCTCTCCCGAGAAGGCGAGATCGTCTTCATCCTCGAAAGCGAGCCGGGCGAGCCGGGGCGCTAGAAGCCCGGGCGAGATTTCCTCGCCGGACGCGCCCAATTTGACAGAAACCCCGCCAAAACACGTACAATCGGCGCGTCGGGCGGATTTCGCGTCACTAGAGCGTCACGCGATTCGGCGATTTCAATACGATTCAGACGGCCGTTCTCAACAAAAACCCTTTCTAGGAGGAAAGAAAACAAATGGCAAAGCCGATGACTAAGGCAAAGCTCGTGACCGCACTCGCAGAAGCGACGTCGATTCCCAAGAAGACCTCGGCGGCGTACCTCGAGGAACTCGCTCGTCTGGCCCACAAGGAAGCCAAGAACGGCTTCGTGATCCCGGGCATTGGCAAGCTGGTGGTTCGGGCTTACAAGGCTCGCAAGGGTCGCAACCCCCAGACCGGCGCGGAAATCCGCATCCCGGCCCGGAAGCGCCTGAAGTTCGTGATTGCGAAGGCTGCTAAGGACGCGGTGTTCGGCGCGTAGTTTGCCCTTCTGAGGGTGTCCGCCTTCCCAAAAGCCGCATTGTCGCGCGCTCATGGGAGGTTCGGGCAGCCTCGAACGCAACCGTTTGAGAAGCGGCGCTGATGGCGCCGCTTTTCTTTTTCCCCTAGGCCCCGGCAGCCCGCAGAGCGTCGGGAAGACCCAAAAGCCAGGTATCGAAGTCCATGGAAGCATCCACCACGATCTCGAACTTCCCGTTGGGCTTCCTCTTCACCGAGCCTGGGTTCTTCGGGCCGAGCGGGATCATCAGGCTCTCCCGATGAATGCCCATGGGGTCGGTGATCTCGAAGATCTTCTGGATTTCCGCCATTCCCACTTGCTGCATGTGCTCTCCATGATCGGGCGCTTCCGGGGCGAAGCCGCGTCCGGGCATTGTAGCGATGCCCTGCGTTCAGCCACGCCCTCGGGTGGGTTTTGACCGAAGTCCCTTCGGGCTCGTCCATCGAGCTGGTGCTCGCGGAAGCGCGGGCCCTGGCGCTCGAAACCGGCGGCGAGCGGGCGGGCCGGTCGGTCACCGAGACGGCGTCGCTCGAAAGAGAGGTCGGACTCGGCAGCCTCGAGAAGGTGGAGCTCATCACCCGGATCGAGCGCCGCGCCGGACGCGTCCTTGCGGACGGAGTGCTGCAGGCGGAGACCTGCGCGGAAATCGCCGCGGCCCTCGAAGGCGCCTCCACCGCCGCCGCGCCCCAAACCAGGCTCGAGCGCTCCGGGGCGGTCGAGGCGTTGATCTCGACCGGACCGCGCACCCTCGCATCCACCGTCGACCGCGCGCTCGCTTCGAGAGCCGAGGAGGCGCCGGACCGGACCACCATCTTCCTGACCGGAGACGATGGGTCGGAGCGCGACATCAGCTACGGGGATCTCTTTCAGGGCGCCTCGCGGATCGCGGCCGGCCTCGCGAGCCGCGGGGTCTCGCGCGGAGACACCGTGGCCCTGATGCTGCCGACCGGCTTCGATTTCCTCCGCGCGTTCCAGGGCACGCTTCTGCTCGGCGCGATCGCGGTGCCCATCTACCCGCCGGTGCGGCTCGACCGTCTGTCCGAGTACGCGGAGCGCCAGGGCGCCATCCTTCGCTCGGCCGGCGTGCGGATCATGATCACGATCTCCCGGGCCAAGGTCGTGGCCGAGGTGCTCAAGTCGATCGTGCCCACGCTCACGGAGGTGGTCACGGCCGATGACCTCGCGGATGACCCGCAGGCGAGGCTCCGGATGTCGCCGCAATCGAGCCCGGACGATCCGGCCTTCATCCAATACACCTCGGGCAGCACCGGTTCGCCGAAAGGCGTGCTGCTCACTCACGGCAACCTGATGGCCAACGTTCGGGCCATCGGCCTCGGGCTCGACGCGCGCCCGATCGAGGTCGGCGTGAGCTGGCTTCCTCTGTATCACGACATGGGACTCATCGGGGCCTGGCTCTTCACCATGGCCTCGGCCTATCCGCTGGCCCTGCGGTCGCCCTTGTCGTTCCTGGCCCGGCCCGAGCGCTGGCTGCGAGACATCCATCGGCGTCGCGGCACCATGTCCGCGGCGCCCAACTTCGCGTACGAGCTCTGCGTGAGGCGCATTCGCGACGAGGACATCGAGGGAATCGACCTCTCCTCCTGGCGATGCGCGCTCAACGGGGCGGAACCGGTGCGGCCGGAAACCATCGAGCGCTTCGTCCAGCGGTTTTCCAAATACGGTTTCCGGCGAGAGTCCATGATGCCGGTCTTCGGGCTGGCCGAGTGCTCGGTGGGACTGTGCATACCGCCGGTGCAGCGCGGGCCGAGGTTCGACCGGGTGGACCGGGACGCGTTCGAGAAGGGCCACGCCACGCCCGCGGCCGAGGGCGACGAGCACGCGAGCGTCTTCGTCTGCGTGGGCCCGGCCCTCCCCGAACACGAGATCCGGATCGTCAACGAAGCGGGAGAGACGCTCCCCGAGCGCGAAGTCGGCCGGCTGCTCTTCCGCGGCCCTTCGATGACCTCCGGTTACTACCGGAACGAGGAGGCGACCGCGGCCATGAGGCGACCGGACGGCTTCCTCGACACCGCCGACCTGGCCTACATCGCGGGCGGCGAGCTCTACATCGCGGGCCGGATCAAGGACCTCATCATCCGCGGGGGTCGCAACCTCGTGGCCGCGGAGATCGAAGAGGCGGCCTCGGAGGTCCCGGGGGTCCGCAAGGGCTGCGTCGCCGCCTTCGGCGTCACCGAGGGGCGGAGCGGCACCGAGCAGGTGGTCATCGTCGCGGAGACGAAGGCCCGGTCCGGGGCGGAGCGCGATGAGATCGAGCGCCAGGTCATCGACCGGGTCGCGACCGCGATCGGAGGGCCTCCCGACATGGTCAGGCTGGTAGGGCCCGGATCGGTGCCCAAGACCTCGTCGGGAAAGATCCGGCGCAACGACACGAAGACCCTGTTCCTGTCGGGGGCGCTCGGCCGGGACCGGAGCGACTCCCTCCCGGCGCGGCTCAGGCTCGCCGCCCTCCTGCTTCGCGGAGCCGCCGAGACCGCGTTCGCGCGGATGGCTCTGGGCGCGCGGGGCTTGTGGTTGTACGGGGTGCTGGCGCTGTACGCGCCGATTTCCTGGGTCGCCCTCCTCTTCCTCAGCCGGCGGGCGGCCCGGAGATTCGAGCATGTCTCCGCGCGGATCGCCCTGCGCCTCCTGACTCCTCACGCCGCGGTTTCACCGGCAAACCCCGGTTTCGAGCCGGGAAAGGCGGCCCTTCTGGTGTGCAACCACGCGTCCTACCTGGACGTGATCGTCCTGCGGGCGCTCCTCCACGAGGACTTCATCTTCGTGGCGAAGCGCGAGGTCCGCCACTATCCCTTCATCGGACGTTTCATCCGTCGCTGCGGTCACATCGGCGTCGAGCGCAAGGATTCGCAGCGGAGCGCGATCGACGCGTCCCAGGTGACGGAAGCCCTGAATCGCGGCGAACGCGTTCTCGTCTTCCCCGAGGGCACGTTCACCCACGCGGACGGCGTTCGCCCCTTCCGGCTCGGCGCTTTCCGGTCGGCAGCCGACGCGGGATGCGCGGTCATCCCTCTCGCCCTCAAGGGCACCCGGCGGATGCTGCGCGATGGCCAGATCGTTCCGCGCCGTGGACGCGTGTCGCTCTGGGTCGGGGAACCCCTGATTCCCGCGGGCGATTCCTTCCGCGATCTGGTGGCCCTCCGCGACCAGGCGCGCGAGGTCATCGGCGCCGAGTCCGGCGAGGTCATTCTCGAACTCGTATCCGCGGGGGTGGAGCAGTCTTGGTGACCCCCGGGCTGAGGCTGAGCGCGGCGCTCGTCGAGCAGTCTGCCGAGGTCATCCGTCCCTTCCTCCCTCCCACCCGGCTCGCGCGCATGAGGCGCGCGGGCGACCGCGGTGCCTTCCTGAAACTCGAGACCGACCAGCCCACCGGATCGTTCAAGGTGCGCGGCGCGCTCTCGAATCTCCTTCGCCAGGCGGCGAACCCGGCGGGCTTCGTGGCCGCGTCCGCGGGAAATCACGGCCTGGGCGTCGCCTGGGCGGCGAAGCAGAGCGGACGGCGCGAGCCGGTGACCATCTTCATTCCGGGCAGCGCGCCCCAGGCGAAGGTCAGGAAGCTGCGAGCGTACACGATCGATCTGCGCATCGTGGGAGAGACCTTCGACGACGCGGAGCGGATGGCCCGTGAATTCGAGGGAGAGACGGGGGCGCGATTCATCCACGCCTACGACGACCCGCTCACCGCCGCAGGCCAGGGCACGATGGCGGTCGAGATCCAGGATGCGATGGGCGACGCTCAGCCGGTCGGCACGCTGGTCGTGCCCGTGGGCGGCGGGGGCCTGATCAGCGGCAACGCGGCGTGGTTCAAGGAGCGGCATCCTTCGACCCGGATCGTGGCCGTGCAACCCGACGCCTCCCCGGCGCTGTCGGAATCGATCCGCCTGGGCCGGGCCCTGCTCGAGTACCCGGCCGGACCGACGCTCGCCGACGGACTCTCGGGAGGCATCGGCCGGATCGTGTTCGAGCATCGCGACCTGATCGACGAGGTCGTGAACGTGCCCGAGGATCGGATCCGCGCGGCCATCCGCAGCCTCCATCTCGAAGATCAGGTGCGGGCCGAGGCCTCGGCCGCGATCACCGTGGCCGCGCTCGACCTCGCGCAGAGCCGTTCCTGGCCGGAGCCCATCGTCTGCGTGATCACCGGCTCGAACATCGACGACGCGGTCTTCGAACCCATCGTGGCGTAGCGCGGTCCCTATAATCGGCCGATCCTGAGCGCGCCCTTGAACCTGGACCCAACTCCCGTTCGTCCCACGCTCTGGCCTCGAGTCGCCATCGCCATCCTCAGCGGCGCCTTCCTGCTCCTGGGCATCCGGGCCATCGGAAGCGCATCGCCGACCACAGACGAGCCGGGCCACTATCGCTACGGCCACCGCATCCTGCGCGGCGTGGCCGCGCGGTGGGACGACAGCAAGATGCCGGTCTCCGCGCTCAACGCCCTTCCCTGCTTCCTCTCCGAAAAGGCGGGCTCGCCGGTCCACGACACCGACGAATTCTCCGGGCCCTGCGACTGGACGCTCGCCCGGTTGCCCACGCTTCTGGGCGGCCTCGGCCTCGGCCTCGCCATCGCCGCCTGGTCGCGAGCGCTCTTCGGATGGCCGGGGGCCCTGGTGTCGTTCGGCCTGTTTGCCTTCGATCCGAATCTTCTCGCTCACTCGGGTCTGGTCACGACCGACGTGTTCGGCGCTCTCTTCCTCCTTCTTGCCCTTCGCGCCTTCGCCCGCTGGCTCGAGACGCCGGGCCCGCGAACCAGCCTGGCCCTGGGCCTGGCCATCGGCGCCGCCTCCATCTCCAAGTACACCGCGGCGTATCTCCCCATCATCTTCGCGGTGGCGGCCCTGCTGTGCCTGCGGGGGGGGACCCGCCCGCCTTCGGGCGGAATCGCCTGGCTGCCGCGAATCGCGCTGGTGCTGGTGGTCCCCCTGCTCGTCATCAACGTCGGCTTCCTGGGCGACGACACCGGGACCTCCATCCGCGATCAGAGGTTCGAGAGCCCCCAGTTCCGCGAAATGCGAAAACTGCCGGTGCTCGCACGGATCCCGCTTCCCGTGCCGAGGCCGTTCGTGGAGGGCCTGGACCGGGTGTTCCACCGGGAACGCAATGGAGGCGGATCGGGCAACATCTACTTCCTGGGCGAACTCCGCAGTCCGGGGAGCGAAGGGTTCCTCACCTATTTCCTCGTGGTGGGCGCCCTGAAGACGCCCCTCCCGACGCTCCTGGCCCTGATGCTGGCCGCCGCCCTGCTCTTGAAGCCGGGAGGCGCCAGGTGGGGCGCCCACGAGATCACGCTGGTGTCCGCGGTGGTCATCTTCTCCCTCTACTTCAGCCTCTTCTTCCGGGCTCAGATCGGCTTCCGCCATTTCCTCGTGGTCGTGCCGCCCCTGTTCGTGCTCGCGGGCCGGATCGGCCCGTTCCTCGCCGAGTCGAGGGCGCGCGCGGCCGTGGGAGTGCTCGCTCTGGGTCTCACCGCGGCCTCGGTGATCCGCCATGGCGACGACCCGCTCTCGTACTTCAACGAGCTCGTGGAACCGACCCGCGCCTGGCGCATCGCCGCCGATTCGAATCTCGACTGGGGACAATCGCGCGCGCGCGTGGATGCATACCTCGCCGCTCACCCGGACGTCCTCCCGGCCCCGGGCAAGCCGTTCCCGGGCCGGATCATCGTGGGAGCCAATCAGCTCACCGGCGTGGTGACCAGGAAGCGGATGGAATGGCTGCGGGAATCGGGACTCGTCCCCGTGGATCACGTGGCCTTCACCCACTTCCTCTTCGACGTGACCGAGGCCGAGGCGAGGCGTTTGCGCCGTGAACGCGGTGATCCCCCTTTGTCTCCGGAGTGAGGGCAAGGCGGCCTCCACCCTCCTATACTCACCCCCATTCCGTCGGGCCATACCAAAATCAAAGAAGTGGGGAATCTGAACGCGGCATGAGAACTGTCTTCATCACCGGCGCGAATCGCGGCCTGGGCCTGGAATTCGTGAAGCAGTACGTGTCCCAGGGCGATGTCGTCCATGCGTGCTGCCGCAGACCCGGGGGGGCGGCCGAGCTCAAGGCCCTCGAAAAGGCGAACCGCGCGACCCTCCACGTCCACGCCCTGGACGTGACCCGCACCGAAGCCGTGCAAAGACTGGCGGGCGCCCTGTCCGAGACCGCGATCGACATCCTCATCAACAACGCGGGGGTCTTCGGGCCCAAGGCGGAGAGCGAGAAGGACCTGCGCCAGTCGTTCGGTCACATCGACGAGGAGATCGTGGGCAAGGTGATGAGGATCAACGCGGTGGCGCCCCTGGTGGTGGCCCAGGCCTTCGCCGACCACGTGGCGCGGAGCGCGGAGAAGCGGATGGTCGCGATCTCCTCTTCGCTGGGGTCGATCTCACAGACCTCGGGCGGCAGCTACGCCTACCGGATGAGCAAGGCAGCCCTCAACATGGCCATGGCCACGGTGGCGAAGGACCTGGCTCCCCGCGGGATCGGGGTCCAGGTGTTCTGCCCGGGGTGGGTCCAGACCGAGATGGGCGGGGCCAACGCGCCGCAGACCGTCGACGCAAGCGTCCGCGGCCTGAGACAGCTGATTCACGCGGCCATGATCCCGGGCCTCGCGAAGTTCCAGTTGTTCGACGGAACACCGGTGCCCTGGTAGGGCCCTCCCGCCCTACCTCGAAGCGCGACGCTGGCGCGCGAGCGCCTTGGTCAGCTCGCGGGTGAACGCGACCTCCGCGATTCCGGCCTCGCCCAGCACGCCCGCCACCTCACGCGCGTAGTCGGTGAGGAACGCGGCGGTCGCCTTCGGGGTCTGGTGCATGATCGTGCGCTTGTGAACCCGGCCGTCCTGCATCATCGCGCGCACGAGGTCCACGCGACTCGGACTCCACAGCCGGTAACCCTGGGCGTTGCGGGGCGGCTCCTGAATGCGCGCGGCATACAGCCAGTTCAGAACCGTCTGTTTACTGACGCCCAGTTCGCGGGCGACTTCGAGAGTCGTCAAGTACTTCATTCGGTTCTTAGCGGGAGGTGACTGCGATTCTGACGAGGTTCACCGGACCCGTCAACCAGCCGTCTCACTCCCAGGGAGCGTCTTCGGGCACGAGCAGGCGGGCCACCGGGGTTCCGGCCTTGAGATGGCTCTCACAGATCTCCGGGAGGTCCGCCTCGCCGACCCCCTGATACCAGACGTTCTCGGGATAGACCGCGGCGGTGACCCCGCGACTGCAATGCTTCAGGCAGCCGGTCCGGCTCACCAGCACGGTGTCCTTGAGGCCGCTCTCCCGGATCAGGTCCTTCATGAGACCGGCCAGCTTCTCGCCGCCCTTCTCCCCACAGGAGCCGCGAGGGTGAGAGGGCCCGCGATTGTTGGAGCAGATCAGGAGATGGCGCAGGGGACGTGGCATTCGGGTCTTCCTCGATCGGTTGGAGCGCGTTGAGACCGCGACGATCTCACCCTTTATGCTAAGCGCCGTTCGCGAGCGCTCCGTCCGCGGTCTTCACGAAAGAAAGAAAACTCATTGCCCAGGACATCGGCCGCCCCGATTCTCGCCGCCTTCGCGAGCCTCGCCGTCTCGTCCCCGGCCCGCGCCGATGACCTCACCATCGTGTTCCGGATGACCGAGAAGGGCGCCGAACGCGTCGCCACCCACTACTTCACGGCCGCCTTGAGCCGCTTCGATCAGGGCGATCGCGCGACCATCGTGGACTTCGCGACCGGGAGGGTGGTCAACATCCACATGAAGAAGAAGCAGTACTCGGAAACCACGTTCGGCGAAATCGAGCAGGCCATGAGCTCGATGAGCTCGCAGATGGAGAAGGCCCTGGCCGGGATTCCCGAGGGCCTGCGCAACCAGATGATGGGCGACGCCTCCCGGGAGGTCACGATCACCAGCGGCGAAACCCGGACCATCGCCGGGGTCGCATGCCAGAACTACATCGTGACCCTGGGCGAGACCATGCGCATGGAAACCTGCGCCACCACCGCGATCAAGCCTCCGTTCGATCCGGCGAACTTCAGGAATCTGACCCTCGCCACCTCGCCCATCGGTCCGGCCAGCTCGGGCATCAACCGGATGGTCGAGAAGATGCGCGCGATCGAGGGGATTTCCATCGCCTCCTCCAACTCGCTGAGCATGCTTGGCAAGACCGTCGAGAACTCGATGGAGGCGACGGAGATCCGGAGAGGCCCGATCGACGCATCGACCTTCGACGTACCGCCGGGCCTCAAGAAAGTCGACTCGCCATGGCACTGATCTCAACCTCCCAACTCGCCGGCCGGCTCGGAGACCCGAAGGTCCGGATCCTCGATGCCCGGTGGTACCTCGACCCCGCCCGTAAGGGCATCGAGGCCTACGGCGAAGGGCACATCCCCGGCGCCTTCTTCGCCGACCTCGAGAGCGACTTCGCCGGTCCCGGCGGAAAGCGCGGCGGCCCCCTCGGCCGGCACCCCTTCCCGTCCCCGACCCAGGTCCAGAATGTGATCCGGCTCTACGGAATCACCCCGGGCGTGAAGGTGGTGGCCTACGACGACGCGGCGGGCGCGATCGCCTCCCGCGTCTGGTTCGTCCTCAAGGCCAACGGATTCGACGACTGCGACGTGCTCGACGGCGGCATCACGAAATGGATGGCCGAGGGGCGGGAGATCACGAATCAGCCCCCCTCGATCTCGACCATGACCGACTTCGTGGTCACCCCTCGCCCGGAACTCGTTCTCTCGAAGGCGAGCCTGATCGGGCTGAAGGACCACGCCCTCGTTCTCGACGCGCGCATTCCCGAGCGCTACCGGGGTGAAACCGAGCCCATCGACCCGCGCGCCGGCCACATCCCGGGCGCGCGCAACGCTCCCTACACGTTGAACCTCACCGCGGGACCGAGCCCGGTGTTCAGGCCCGCCGCCGAACTGCGCGCCCACTTCGAGTCCGTGGGGGTGAGCGCGGAAATCGAGCCCATCGTCTACTGCGGGTCGGGAATCAACGCGACCCACAATCTCCTGGCCCTCGAGGTCGCGGGGTTCAAGGGCCGTCTCTACGCCGGGTCGTGGAGCGAGTGGAGTTCCGATCCGGATCTGCCGGTCGAGACCGGGTCGGTCAAGTGAAAGAGAGCCCTCCCACCACATCGCCGAAGCTCGAAGCCAAGCACCTCTACCGGCGTCTCGACGCCCTCTTCCGTTCCATCGAGAAGGCGCGCACGTCGCGCCGACTGGTCGAGGCCTTCCTCGACGGCGTGTTCCGTGAACTGGCCGAGCCCCTGAAGTTCCGTTCGGCCTCTCTCTACATGGAGCGGCCGTCGGGATTCCGGCTGTCGAAGCAGTTGGGCGAACCGAACAAGGACGCCTTCGACACGCTTTCGCCCGATGCCGATCCGCTCACCATGGTCCTGCAGCATCGCGTCTACCTCCACACCGACGCGGCCGCCATGATCGCGGCCCGGCCCTATGGCGGAGCGCGCGCCTTCGCCGCCTGCGTGGTCGGGCGACGCCCGCGACGCTACGTGTACGTCTTCGCGCTCGACGAGGGCTTTCAGGCCGAGGAGATCGACTTCACCCTCAACACCCTGCGCGCGTCTCTCTCGTCGCGCCTCATGGAGGAGCGCCTTCAGGGCGGTCTGCGCGAGGCTGCGGAGATCCAGGCCAGCCTCCTGCCGGACATGGCGCCCTCCTTTCCGCCCTTCGAGATGGCCCAGATGTCCCACCCGGCGGAGGAGGTGGGCGGGGACTTCTTCGACTACCGGCGGGTGGCGACCGAGGACGTGCTGGGCATCGCCATCGGCGACGCTTCCGGGCACGGCCTTCCCGCCGCTCTGCTGGTCCGCGACGTGGTGATCGGACTGCGCATGGGGCTCGAGAAGGATCTGCGCATCGCCTCGGTCTTCCAGCGACTCAATCGCGTGATTCACGAGAGCACCCTGTCCAGCAAGTTCATCTCGGTCTTCTATGCCGAACTCGAGAAGGACGGGACCCTCACCTATGTCAACGCCGGGCACCCGGGTCCGATGATCGTTTCGCGCGACTCGGTGGAACGCCTCACCGTCGGCGGCACGGTCATCGGCCCCTTGCCCGAGGTCCGCTTCAAGCGGGGCCTCGCCATCCTGCCCAGGGACGCCTGCCTGGTCATGTGCACCGACGGCATCCTGGAAAGGCGTAACGCCGCCGATGAGTTCTACGGCGAGAACCGCCTGATCGAGACGGTGCGCCGCAATCTCGGCAAGCCGGCCGGGGACATTCTCACCGCCGTATTCAAGGAGTGCGAGGCCTTCGGGGGAACGCGCCCGTTCGACGACGACGCCACCCTGGTCATCATCCGGCACGCGGCCTCCCCGGTCTGACATATTCTCCGGGGCTTGAAGCTCCCCCTCTCGGCCGTCCTCGTCCTTGTCGCCTACATCGTCGCCATCACCGCCTTCGGCACCTGGCTGGGGCGGCGCCACAGCGGCGGCGTCCGCGGCTACTTCCTCGGCGGGAAGAGCGTGCCGTGGTGGGCCATCGCCTCCTGCATCGTGGCCACCGAAACCAGCACCCTCACCTTCATCGGCGCCCCCGGGACCTCGTACACCGGCAACTTCACCTTCCTGCAGCTCGTCCTCGGTTACGTCATCGGCCGGCTCTTCGTCTCCTTCCTGTTCCTGCCCGCCTACTTCCGCGGCGAGATCTTCACCTCCTACGAGATCCTGCAGAAGCGATTCGGGGGCGCGGTGCGCGCCACCTCCTCGGGCATCTTCCTGCTCTCCCGGACGCTCGGGGACGGCATCAGGCTGCACGCCGCCGCTCTCGTCCTGTCCGTGGCCGCGGGCATCAACGAGTGGTGGTGCATCCTCGCTCTTGGTTTCGCCATGATCCTCTACACCGAGGAGGGCGGCGTCATCGCCACCATCTGGACGGACGCCATCCAGATGCTCGTGTATCTCTTCGGCGCGATCATCTGCTTCGTGGCGGTGGCGAACGCGCTGCCCGGGGGCGTCATGGGCGCCCTGGAGAAGGCGGCCGCGGCCGGGAAACTCACATTCCTCAACACCGCGTTCGACATCCACCAGCCCTACACCCTGTGGGCGGGCGTGATCGGAGGCATGTTCCTGACCATCGCCACCCATGGAACCGATCACTACCTGGTGCAGCGTTTCCTGGTGGCAAAGTCCCAGAAGGATGCGCAGACCGGCCTGATCCTCTCGGGATTCCTGGTCTTCGCCCAGTTCGTTCTCTTTCTCACTCTGGGCATCCTGCTCTGGGCCTTCTACGATGGGCGCAAGTTCGCCCGGGCCGATGAGATCCTGCCCACCTTCGTCGCGAACCAGCTGCCCGGAGTCTTCACCGGCCTGATCCTGGCCGCGATCGTGGCCGCGGCTCTCTCGCCCTCGCTCAACTCGATGGCCTCCGCGACCCTGCGCGACTTCTACGTCCCTTACATCGACCCCGGCGCGAGCGAGGAGAAGCAACTCCGGCTGGCCAAGCGCTTCACCGTGTTCTGGGGCATCCTGCAGATCGGGGTCGCCGGACTCGCGCGCAACGTCGAGTCGGCCCTGCAGGCGGGGCTGGCGGCCCTCGGCTACGCCTCCGGACCCACGGTCGGCGCCTTCGCCCTCGGACTCTTCACGAAGGGGGCCAACACCACCGGCACCATGGTCGGGATGCTGTCGGGCCTGATCGTAAGCCTTTCCGTCGGTCTGCTCTCGCCTCGGATCTTCGGCACCCCCGGGGTCGCCTGGACCTGGAACGTCTTCGTGGGCGCCATCGTCACCTTCGCGGTCGGGGTCACGGTGAGCGCCCTGACCCGCGAGCGGGCCATCGCTCCCCCGGCCGCGGCGGTTCAGTAGAGAAGCGAGGGAGCGCGCGACTCCCGGAACTCATCAATGGCCCGGGCGTCCGCGGCCACGATCGAATCCGCCGAATCCCCGCGATCGATGGCCATGCGCAGCGCGCGCGTTCCCACCAGACGATCGAATCCGCTCCCGTCGCGGAGCCACGCGAACTCCGGGTGCCGCTTCTTCATCTCGATCAGGAGAGTGACCCCGAGCCGATACGACTCGGCCTTGTGGGCATCGGTCACGCGGACCTGCAGTCCCTGGCACAGCACGTCAAGGTGCTTCGGAGTCGGTGTGGCGGCGGATGAGCGGGGCGTGAACGTCGTGGGCTCGAGGGCGAAGCCGGGCACAGCGACCGCCTTCGCCAGTTCCGCCGGCCTGAGCCAGGGCGCGCCGATCTTCAGGAAGGGCGCATCCGTGCCCCGACCCTCGGTCGCGGTGGTGCCCTCGATGAGACACGTCCCCGGATAGGCGAGGCACGCCTCGGCCGATCGCAGATTCGGGGAGGGATTCACCCAGGGCAGGCCGGTGTCGGCCCAGGTCATGTCGCGCGACCAGCCGGAGAGACCGACCGCGGAAAGGGACGCCTTCTTCTCCCGGCCCGCGTTCACCACCCGACCGATCTCCGCCATGGTCAGGCCGTGCACCAGAGGCCCGGGTGTCAGATTCACGAGCGAGCGCGGCACCTCGGACTCGGGCGCCGAGAGCGGGCCCTCGATTCTTCGCCCTCCGATCGGGTTGGGCCGGTCGAGGATGACCATGGGCACTCCCGCGGTCGCACAGGCGTCCAGGCAGTGGATCATGGTCGCCGCGAAGGTGTAGAAGCGAACCCCCGCGTCCTGCAGGTCGACCACGAACACGTCGAGCCCGTCGAGATCCTCGGGCGTGGGCTTCGACTTCCGGCCGTACAGGCTGATGACGGGAAGGCCGGTCTTCGCGTCCACCGCGTCATCGACCTTTTCGCCCGCCGCGGCGAGGCCGCGAAAGCCATGCTCGGCGCCGAAGAGCTTCACCAACCGGACGCCGCTTTCAGCCAACGCGTCGATCGCGTGCTTCCCGCCCGCGATGAGCGAGGCCGCATGCACAAGCAGGCCCACGCGCTTTCCCACGAGTGGCTCGCCCTTCTGCGCGACGACCCGGTCGAGGCCGGGGAGCACACGCGGCCCGGCGGCCGCGCGGGCCAGCGAGGGAAGAAGCGCGGAGGCGGCCAAGAAGGCGCGTCGGTTCAAGCCCCGGTCGCGAATCATGCGATAAGCCTAACCCACAGGTAACCTCGTGCTTGCCATGATTTCGCCCGATGTCGCCGCCGCGGTGACGCGCCTCTCGCGCGAGGGCGTGCTCGCTCCGGAACAGGCCCGCCTCTTCGGCCGGGTCGCGCGCGGCGAACTGGTGAGCCTCTCCGCGGCGATCCATGGACTTCTGTATCTCGGAGTGGTGGCCCTCACCACCGGGGCGGGGCTGCTCTTCCGCAACGAGATCGAGAACCTCGGGCCGCTCACCATCGCCCTCGCGGTGGGCGGCGCCGCCGCGCTCTGTCTGGCCTGGGTGGCCCGGCGCTCGCCCGCGTTCTCGCCCTCCGAGGTCGCGTCCCCGCACTTCGCGTTCGACTACGTCCTGGGGCTCGGCGCCCTTCTCGCCGCCGGCGATCTCGCGTTCGTCGAGTCCCGGTTCTCATCGCTCGGCGCGCAGTGGCCGTTTCACTTCCTGCTGGTCAGCCTCTTCTACCTCGCCCTCTCCCTGCGGTTCGATTCGCGAACCATGTTCGCCCTTTCCCTTACCTCGTTCGCGGCGTGGCGCGGCGTGGCTTCGACCAGCGTGGAGCGCGCCCTCTTCGGCTTCCTTGGCGACACCGACGCGGCCCGGCTCAACGCTCTCGCCTGCGGCATCGCTTTCGCCCTCCTCGGCCGGGAACTGAGACACCGGCGCTTCAAAGCCCACTTCGAGCCCGTGGCGGCGCACCTCGGCTGGCTTCTCATACTCCAGGCCATCGCGTGGGGCATCGACAACGGCCCGGTCGCGGCGCAGCACCGGCTCGCGCTGGTGGCCGTGGGCACGGGCCTCGCGTGGTTCTCATGGCGAGGCGGGCGGTTCGCGCTCTTCGTCTTCGGCGTTCTCGCCGCGTACCTCGGCTTCATGGTCGGCCTCGCGGACGCGGTCGATGACGCCACCGCTATCCTGTTCCTGGTCGGAGTCTCCGCCATCGTGCTGGTCTTCGGTCTCGCCGCCCTTCATCGACGCTTCCCGAGGGAGACCTGAGGAATGAACGCGGAGATCGTCGCCGCCGAACGCATGAAGGAGACGCGCGACGCGGCGCGCGCCTGGCGACGCGCCGGGTTCATCGGCGAAGAGGCGCTGGCCCGGATCCTCGCCCTCTACCCCGACGACCGGCACCGCTTCGGTCCGGGATTCCGGGCGCTGGCCTTCATCTTCACGGGAATCGCGTCGTGGGCGATCATCGGCCTGTGGTTCGCCCTCTTCGACGCCCGCCTGGACCGCGCCGGCTCGTTCGTGGTCTGGGCGCTCGTCCTCGCCGCCCTCACCGAGTTCCAGCGTGGTCCCTGGAAGCGAGCCGACGCGGGCGCGGAGAGCGCGACCGCGCTCATGGCCGCGCTCCTCGCGGTCATCGCCGGAGTGATCGGCTTCGGAGGAACCCGGCTCGACGATCTCCCCGTTCGTTTCCTGGTCTCGGCGTTCTGCGTCTCCTCCCTCGCGGCATGGCGATGGGGCGACAAGCTCCTCTTCCTGGGCGCCGGCCTCTCGGGATTCGGCCTGCTGGCCCAGGCCGGCGAGGGGCGCCTGCTCTGGATCGTCGCCTCGGGCGTCCTGATCCCCGTCTGCATCGCCGCGTCGCGTAACCGCGCGCTCGCTCCTTCCTACCGATGGGGTGCGGTGATCCTGGGGGCGGTGGCCATCCTTGCGCTGTATGGCGCCGTTCACATCTGGTCTCTCGACGAGCGCCTGATCGAGTCGATGCGCGCCGCGCACGCGGCGCCTCGCCAGCCCGCCGCCCCCGCACTTCGCTCGCTATCGATTCTCGCCACCGCGCTCCTGCCCCCGGGCCTTCTGCTGGCCGGGTGGCGGCGACGGGAGCCGCTTCTGGTCTTTGCGGGACTGCTGCTCATCGGCGCGTCCATCGCGACCATCCGGCTGTACCGCCAGGTCATGCCCCTCTCCTTCGCCCTCATCCTGATCGGAGCGGCCTGTGTCGGCCTCGGGCTGCTGGTGCGCAATTGGCTGCGCTCGGGAAACACGGGCGAGCGTCACGGCTTCACCGCGGATCCGCTGTTCGACCACGCGAATCGCACCGAGGCCATCCGATCGGTCGTGGCCATGGCCTCGTTCACGCCCGCGGCCCAGGGCCCCGCCCCTCGCCCCGCATTCGAAGGCGGCGGGGGCGGCTTTGGCGGGGGCGGCGCCACGGGAACCTACCAATGAAACCGACCCGGGGCGCCGGCGCCTGCGGGTTCGTTGATTTAGTCTTGGGGCCTCCGGACCGGAGCCGGATCATCAAGGAGAAGACTGCGCCATGAAACCCCTCTCGTCTCAGGTCGCCGTGGTGGCGGGCGCCACCCGCGGGGCCGGGCGCGGCATCGCCCAAATGCTCGGAGAGGCGGGGGCCACGGTCTATTGCACCGGCCGCAGTACCCGTGAGAGCGGGGCCACCCCGGGCCGGCCGGAAACCATCGAAGAAACGGCGGACCTCGTCACCCGGGCCGGCGGCAGGGGAATCGCGGTTCGAGTCGATCACACCGCCGAGGCCGAGGTGATCCGGCTTTTCGATACGATCCGCGCCGACGCGGGGCGCCTCGATATCCTGGTCAACGACGTCTGGGGCGGCGACGATCTCACCGAGTGGGGGACGCCTTTCTGGGAGACCGACCTCGGCAAGGGCCGGCGCATCATCGAAGCCGCGGTCTGGAGCCACATCCTCACCGCGCGGCATGCCCTGCCTCTGATGGTGGAACGAAGCTCCGGCCTCGTGGTGGAGATCACCGACGGCGACTTCCTGGGCTATCGCGGCTCGTTCTTCTACGACTTCGCCAAGGCGGGCGGCATCCGCCTCGCCTACGCCCTCGCCGCCGAACTGCGCGACACCGGCATCACCGCTCTCGCCCTCACCCCCGGCTTTCTGCGCTCCGAAGCGATGCTCGCCCGGTTCGGAGTGACCGAGGAGAATTGGCGCGAGGGCGCCAAGGTCGATCCCCACTTCATCGAATCGGAGACGCCGTTCTTCGTCGGGCGGGCGGTGGTGGCCCTGGCCACCGACCCCGAGGTCCGGAGGAAGGAGGGTCAGGTGTTCGCGAGCTGGACCCTGGCCCGCGAGTACGGCTTCACCGACATCGACGGCGGGACCCCGGACTGGGGCCGGTACTTCGAGGCCCTGACCTCAGAGATCGCGGCGCGCGGTCCCCAGAATGACGACGAACGGTTCCTGCTCCGGATGCGCGCCTTCCAGCTCGACTTCGACCCCTCCATCACACCCGAAGCGCAGAGGTTGCGGGGCCTCCTGAGAGCCAAATAGCTCATAGCGCCGGGCCGGCGCGGGCCTAAAATTGCGCCATGCCCATTCGTCGGCGGGCGCTGGCCTCTGTGGTCATGGCCATGGCCGTGGCGGCCTGCGATGTGGCCGGCCCGCGGGAGGGTCCGGAGGCCACGGGGGGTCTCATGGATCTGTCGCGCTGGGACTTCGAGGCACAAGGGCCCGTCGCCCTCCGAGGCGAGTGGGTGTTCCGGTGGGGCGAACTGCTGGGGCCCGACGCTCTCCGCGCCGGTGACACCCCGGTTCCGCCCATGATCGCGGTGCCTCGCCCCTGGAACGAGGTTCTCATGGAGGGTGCGCCGCTCGGGGGCGAAGGCTTCGCCACCCACGCCCTGAGGCTGATCCTGCCGACCACCAACCATGACCTTGGCTTCGCCTTCGGTGAGGCCTATTCGGCGGAGCGCCTGTGGATGAACGGCCGCCTCATTGTCGAACGGGGCCGGGTCGGCCGGACGCGGGCCACCGAGATCGCGGATGTTCCGGCCCGCATCGTGCCGATCGGCGACGCGGGAGGGGTCGTCGATCTGGTCCTCGAAACCTCGAATCACTTCCACTTCCAGGGCGGGCCGGTGCATGCGGTCAGGATCGGAGCCCGGGCGGCGCTGGAGCGGCAGGCCCAGACGGACGCCCGTATCGATTTCTTCCTCATCGGGTGCCTGTCCGTGATCGGTCTCTTCTACATCGCGCTGAGCCTCAGTCGGCCCGACCGCGACATCGTTCTCTTCTCTCTGCTCACCCTCTTCCTGGCCCTTCGCACCGCTACCACGAAGTGGCATATCGCGGACCTCGTGCCCATCGGCTCCGAGGGCCAGCTCCGCCTCGACTACATCACTTTCGTGATCCTGCCCCTGATCTTCTGCCTTTTTATCGGAGAGCTGTTTCCGGCGGACGTCCCGCGCGCGATTCCACGCGCGGCCATCTGGTACGGGGCTCTCGCCCTGTTCGGCCCTATAGCGCTCGACACCATGACCTTCACCTCGCTGCGGAATGTGAACATCGCGATGGGCGCCCTGTTCGCGACCGCGGCGGTGGTGTTCGTGGCGCGCGCGGCCCTGATGGGGCGGCACGGCGCAAGCCCGCTGCTGCTGTGCAGCGTGTTCGTGCTCGGCACGGGCTTCCACGACGTGGCTATGACCCTCCACCTGATCCCGGAATCCCGCGAGCTCCTTCCCGCCGCGAACACCATCCTCGTCGTCTTCCACGCGGTGGTCCTGGGCCGACGCATGACCGACGCGCTGAGCGCGAGCGAGGGGCTCACCGCGTCGCTGAGGGAATCGAACTCCCTCCTGGAACAGCGCATCGCCGAGCGCACCCGGGATCTCGAGAAGATGGCCATGACCGATCCCCTGACCGGCCTCCTCAACCGCCGTCCGCTCCTCAAGCTCGCGGAGGCCGAGCGGGCCCGGGCCGCGAGGTCGAAGGACATGATCGGCGTGATGATGATCGATTGCGACGACTTCAAGCGGATCAACGACGCTCACGGGCACGAGGCGGGCGATCAGGTCCTGCGCGCCCTGGGCCAGCGATTCTCGGCCTTCGTGCGGAGCCACGACCTGCTCGGCCGCTGGGGAGGGGAGGAGTTCGTGATGATCTTCTCCACCGCGGACGCCGCGGGGGCGAGTGCGGCGGCCGAGCGCCTGAGGCAGCACATCGAAGCCGTCCCCTTCGAAGCGGCGCCGGGCGTTTCGCTGCGGCTCACCGTGACCGTGGGCGTCGCGGTCCTCGAGGACGGGCTCGAATCCTTCGAGGACCTGCTGCGCCGCGCGGACCGGGCCCTCTACGCGGGCAAGACCGCGGGGCGGAACCAGGTGAAGGTGGCGCAAAGAGACGACGTGGAATTAACCGCAGTAAAGACGAGAGGCTAGAAGACCATGACCATGAAGCACTATCGAATCGTTGACGGGCCCAAGGGGCGCCGCATCGAGGTTCCCTACCGGGGCGCGCGCCTCCTCCAGGAGCCGATGTTCAACAAGGGAACCGCATTCAGCGCGGAGGAGAGGAAGGCGTTCGGCCTTGACGGATTGCTTCCCGACGGGGTCAGCACCATGGAACAGCAGGAGCACCGCGCCTACGAAAACATCGCGCGGAAGGAGGATCCGCTCGAGAAGTACATCGGGGTCATGGCCCTCCAGGATCGCAATGAGCAGCTCTTCTACCGGTTGCTCCTCAACCATCTCGAGGAAATGCTGCCCATCGTCTACACCCCCACGGTGGGCCTCGCCTGCCAGGAGTACAGCCACATCTTCCGGCGCGCCCGCGGCCTGTGGATCACCCCCGCGCATCGGGGGTCGATCCACGCGATGCTGGGGCACGCGCCCTTCGATGACGTGCGCCTGATCGTGGTGACCGACAACGAGCGCATCCTCGGCCTCGGCGACCAGGGAGCGGGAGGCATGGGCATCCCCGTCGGCAAACTGGCGCTCTACACCGCGGCCGCGGGCATCCACCCCTCGCGCACGCTCCCCATCAGCCTGGACGTGGGCACGGACAACCAGGCGCTGCTCGACGACCCGATGTACATCGGCTACCGGCAGAAGAGATTGCGCGGGCCGGAGTACGACTCGCTGGTGGAGGAATTCGTTCAGGCGGTCAAGAGCCGGTTCCCCCGGGCCCTGTTGCAGTGGGAGGATTTCAAGAAAGTCACGGCCTTCAAGCTCCTGGAGCGCTACCAGAAGGTCCTTCCCTCGTTCAACGACGACATCCAGGGGACGGCCGCGGTGGCGGTGGCGGGAATGATGGCGGGTGTGAGGGTCTCGGGAATACCGCTCAAGGACCAGCGGGCCGTGATCCTGGGAGCGGGCGCGGCGGGAGTCGGCATCGCGCGTCTCATCCGCACCGCTCTGATCACCGCGGGCATGCCGAAGGACCAGGCCCGGGAGCGGATCGCCGTCCTCGACAGCCACGGCCTGGTGGTCGACGACGCGCCTCTCGATCAGCACAAGCAGGAGTTTGCGTGGACCGCGGCCATGGCCGCCGCCCACGGCATGGCCAAGGGATCGAAGCGCGACCTCGAAACCGTGGTGAAGGTCATGAAGCCGACCGTGCTCATCGGCACTTCCGGTGAGCCGGGCACGTTCACCGAGGGCGTGATCCGTGCCATGGGAGCCACGGTCGAACGACCGGTCATCTTCCCCATGTCGAACCCCACGAGCAAGACCGAGGCCCATCCGAAGGACATCCTGGAGTGGACGGACGGGCGCGCCCTCGTCGCCACCGGGAGCCCGTTCGCGCCGGTGGTCCACGGCGGCCGCACCCACGTGATCGGCCAGGGCAACAACGCGTATGTCTTCCCGGGCGTGGGCCTGGGGGCCCTGGTCTCGCAGGCGCGGGAGGTGACGGACGAGATGTTCGCGGCGGCCGCCCTCGCCCTCGCGCATTCCGTGACCGATGAGGACATCGCGTCCGGGAGCCTCTTCCCCCGGGTCAGGGAACTGCGGCACGTCGCGGCCCGGGTGGCGGCGGGGGTGATCAGGACCGCGCGCGACCAGGGTCTGGGACGCGCGATCAAGGACGAGGACATCGACCGCGTGGTGAAGGCGGCCATGTGGGACCCCCAGTACGTCCCCTACGACCTCGCGCCCTTCGTCTGAGTCAAGGAGAACGCGGGGCGGCCCCGGAGGCCGTCCCGCGCCCTGACCCCTACTGCAGTCCGCGCATGACCGCGTCCGCGATCTGAGGCCGGGCCTCGCGGATCTGGTTGTTCTCGCGGGTCGGGTGAACCCGGTTGGTCAGGATGATCACGAACACGCCGGTCTCCGGGTCCATCCACATCGACGTCCCCGTGAAGCCGGTGTGGCCGAAGGCGCGCTTCGACATGATCGTGCCCGCGGAGGAGTTCTCGCTCGGGGTGTCCCAGCCGAGGGCACGGGATGAATCGGGCACGCCCGCTCGGGTGGTGAACAGGGCGAGGGTCGCAGGGGCGATGTAGCGGCGGTTCTCGAAGACGCCGCCGTTCAGGAGCATGGTCGCGAACCGCGCCAGATCGGGAGCGGTTCCAAAGAGGCCGGCATGGGGCGCGATCCCGCCCACTCCCGCGGCGTTCTCGTCGTGCACCTCGCCCCAGACCAGGCGCTTCCGCCAGTCCCGGTCGAACTCGGTGGGGGCGATCCGCGCCTTCATGGCCTCGGTCGGCTTGTAGCCGGTGTCGCGCATCTTCATGGGCTCGAACAGCCGCCGCTTGACGAAGGAGTTGAGGTCGTCTCCGGAGACGCGCTCGAGGATGTCTCCGAGCATCATCACGCCCAGGTCGGTGTACACCGACTTCGTCCCCGGCTCGTACTTGAGCTCCATGGGGAGGATCCGGTTCAGGTACTCGGGCATGGCGTGCGCGTCCTTGTACAGGGGCGCCCACCAGTCGATGCCCGACGAATGGGTGAGCAGGTGGCGAACCGTGATCTTCCCCTTCGAGCCGCCGGCGAACTTCTGGAAGAAGTCGCGAACCGGTCGATCGAGGTCGAGCCGACCCTCGTCAACCATCATCATGGCCATGGTGGTGGTGGCGATGACCTTGGTGAGGCTCGCGAGGTCGAACATGGTGTCCACGCTCATGGGTGAGGCAGAGGCGTCGTAGGTCATCCGGCCGTAGGCCTTGAGATGGACCAGCGAGCCCTCGCGCCCCACCGCGACCACCGCGCCGGGAAACGCCTTCCGCTCGATGAAGCGCTCCACCGTGGCGTCGACGTCGGCGAAGGTCCCCGGCTTGAAGCCCTTCGTCTCGGGGGCGGCGGTGGTGAGAGTCATGGCGCGATGAGGGATCTTAAGACCGTGGCCGAAGGGGAACAGACCCGGGAGTGTGACAGGAAGCTCGCCGCCGATATCGAACTCCCCGAAGATCGCGCCGATGGCCGCGCGCTGCGCCGCGTCCACCCCGCCGTACGCGGCGAGGTACACCGGGATTTCGGGCGCCTGCCTGAGCAGATAGGGCGATCCGAAGGCGAGGACGATCAGGGGCGGCCCCGCGGTCGAGAGCCGGCTCAGGAGATTCGCGTGCGAGCCCTCCATGTTCGCGGTGCCCTTGGACGAGGTCACCCGGACGAAGGCGGAG
>Ga0073904_10000857_pt1 | contig 22305 bp, 25 predicted proteins | sample KloWWTrecipitate_FD_66668 | JGI IMG/M metagenome (GOLD analysis project Ga0073904, IMG submission 66668) | Active sludge microbial communities from Klosterneuburg, Austria, studying microevolution and ecology of nitrifiers - Klosterneuburg... | ecosystem: Engineered > WWTP > Aerobic digester >... | reverse complement strand
GGAACATCAACCCGAATGGCTGACAATGTTTACTAAAGAAAAAAGCTTATGGGATAAGCTAATTATCGGCAGTAAAACGGAAGATATGGCTCATACTTTAAAAGTTCCTTTGTTGAGCTTTAAGAAACCCGGATAGCACAATTGAATAAAAATGTCATTGACGGCAGAGTCTTTTAATTAGTGATTGGTGCTGCGGATATAATTTAACAAGTTCATTTGTGTAAGCCAGTTCAAAATCTTCAAAATCAAAACCGGGTGCTACTGTACATCCTACAAATGAAAATGATGATGATGGAGCTGGTTCACTGGCAAACCAGCAACCCGCAGGCACAACAAATTGAAAAGTTTCGCCTTCATTAATAGTTGTCCCCAACTTAATAGTTGTCAATACTCCCCGGGGATCGATAACATATATTAGCAAACACTGACCGGTATAAAAATGCCAGCATTCATCACTTTTTATCCGGTGAAATGCTGAAAAATTCCCTTTCTCCAGCAGGAAATAAATAGCCGTTGAAAATGGCCGGCTTCCTGAAAAACCTCCGGGCAGAACATTTACCGGCACAAAACCGGAAGAGGAATACGTTCGTGCATAATAACCTCCCTCCGGATGAGGCAACATATTAAACCTATTGACTAATTCAACGGCCGTGATCATAGAGAAATATTGTGGAGTTGAAAAACAAAGGACTAAACTAATTAAATTCGGGTGTAATAATTGCCGTATATAACAAGTCCCCGTATTGAACAGGGACTTTATTAAAAACCATGATAAATTAATTATTTATAGCTGGTCCATGTCCTGGTCTCAATATTAAATAACCAGTACATCCCATTACTAAAGGCAAAATTGAAAGACTGGTAACTGGCAGTCCCTTCCGGCAATTGTAATTTCCTGGTAAGGAATCCATCCTCAATATTGTAGAGCTCAATCTGGTTTTCATCAATATTTAAAAAGCCCAGTTCAGCCCCTTTGCTACCCGTAAAAACAAGCGATGTATTATAACTAACCGGTGTCACTGTTTCATCCTCTTCCTCAGAAGCTCCTTCTGCTTTTGTACGGCCCCAATGGATATTTACAAAATCTTCAGACAACCCATCATTCATATTATAAAAAAACACTTTGCTCCCATCCAGGAAAAGCACCTGTGCTGCTACAGGATTATAGGCCCCGACAGACTGCTCATTCGGTTGTGTCATTTCTTCCATCAGGCTTTCGACCTCCTTCACCATACCTTTTGCATCGAGTTTATAGCTGAACCACCCGCCATCACCATACGCATTGCCCTGGATTGTTTTAGCCACAGGGTTATACCATAATCCCCTTACATCGGCCTCGCAATTCAGGCTATCGGGAGAAACCCTTTTCCCTGTTGCATCAAAAACAGATAATGGATACCCCACATTACCTGCCATGGCAGCATAATATCTTTTCAACCCCGGATGCCAGGCTACTGATGCTCCCCTGGTGCCGGGCATTTCATCACTTTCCGACCTTGCCACTTTCAGGCTTATTCCCTTTTTGAGTTTTTTAAGGGCACTGGCTGGCTGCGCAGCAGAAAGTAAAGATGTCATCACCAGAATGGCAGCAAAAAAGAGTTGTCTCATATCTAAGATTTTGGTGTAAAGTAAGTCAAAATGAAGCGTTAAAGATATCCCCTGCACCGGGTATTTTATTCAATAGTAACTTTGATCAAATACAACTACATTCGTCTTTGAAGTTTAAATAATATTAATCTAATGACCCGAACCTTTTATTTGCTACTTATCCTTGTGTTGCCGTGTGTATCTAATGCGCAATCCTGGAAAATATTCGCAGATACAGGTATTGCCTTTACAGCCAAATATCCTTCCAGTTGGGTAAATAAGATCAAGGAAGAAAAAAGAGTTTTTTTTACGTCCCCCCCTGATGGAGAAAAGGATGATTTTCGTGAAAATATCAATATCAGCGTAAAAACCAATGCTGCCTATGGCACTGAGTTAAAAATTAAAGAAGTAGTATCCACCGTCATTGAGTCATTAAAGAAAAGCATCGATAACTTCAATCTCCAGGCAGAAAATTATTTTAAATGGAATAATGCTGATGCTGTTGAACTCATTTATGGCGGCACTTATGACATAAATGGCACTTCCACCGAAGTACGCATCACTCAATGGTTTTGCTTTTGGAATACAAAACTTTATACAGCAACCTACACGGCTCTGAAAGGTGTTAATACACATGATGAAACTGCTAAAAAGATATTGAAAAGCATTCTTTTCAAATGATCCGATTTAAACTTTACTTAGCATTTTATAATTTGTATTTACTTTTTAATTTTGCCATCAAAACACAATCAGATGAGGCCCGTAATTGTCTTTTTATTCTTTACGATTTTATTCCTATCCGCCTGCAATAACAACAAAACCGAAAAAGCGGCATCACTAAATGAGCCATCAGCGAGCCCCGGGACTGATTCATCACCCGTTGTAACAACCTCTCCCCTGAATGGATCATGGGATCTAATCAATATAACTGATTTAAAAATTGCCCTGTCAAAGCTATATCCCCGCCAGAAACCAAATCTTAATTTTGATCTTGCCAGCGGGGTGTTGACAGGCAGCACGGCTTGTAACAGGTTTTCAGGTCCTGTAAAAATTATTGACAGCAGCATCAGTATCGGAGAACTGGGAATGACAAAAATTGCCTGTCCCGGTGATGGTGAGCAAAAATTCCTGGAAGCATTAAAGAAAACAACTACGTATGCACTGGTAGACAGTGTGACCCTCTCCCTCCGTAAAGGTGATGCAGAAGTGATGCGATTTTTAAGAAAGCAGAAAGTGATTTTATAAACAATTATCTTTATAAAAAAAATACTCCTATGTCATTACTGAATCAAAAGAACAAGAAAGGAAAAAAGAAAGAAGACAAAAGTAAATCGGCCGCCAACCAGGGCTCTAAATTTATCCAGAAACCCAAATCTGGCTTTGTGAGTAAGCAACAAAATACAGGTTCACAGCGGGGCAGTTGATCCAATTTTATTGCACAATGACAAAGGAAGAGTTACTCAAAGAACTTTCGGAGGAAATTTATGCTGTGCTGAAACCCTCTCCCGTTCACGGGATTGGTGTATTTGCGCTAAGGGATATTCCAAAGGGCTGCCGGAATATTTTTTCAAAAAATATCGGTGAATGGATAAAGCTACCGATTGCAGCCATTGAACAGCTACCAGAACATTCCCGTAACCTGGTAGAAACGTATTGCCTCTATGATGATGAAAATTATTACGTCCCAGACTACGGTTTTAAAGTAATGGATCTCGTAAATTATCTCAATCATTCAGCAACACCCAACATAATTTCAATAAACAACGGAGAATGCTTTGAGGCGTTGACAAATATTTCTGCTGGTACAGAATTGCTGATCAACTACGGTGAAATAGTGGAGACCGGGGAATATGACTGATCATTTCAATTGCTAACAGCAACCTCTCTTTTCATTGTTTTACATACAGCTTATAACGTAATACCATATCGTCATTGTAAAGCAAGTATAACCACTTTACATCAGCAGAAGCAATAGAGTATACGTATTTGTAAATCCGGGGTAATAACGGCGCTTTATCTGCCACCACTGGTTTTAAAAACACCCATGAATCTGAGTGTTGAAAGATCGTTGAATCAACAGACATATCCGGTGAGATCTGCTTGTCCCGGTCAGCATCGGCTGTTGCCAGTTCAAGATAAATGGTATCACCCACTGTGGCTTCGATTACACCAACAGCCGGACTGAATGAGGTGATGCTGTACTTTACAAATGATTTTTGCTTAAATGGCGAATTCCTGAATTCCTCCGGCACTTCCGCATCAGGAAGTAAGGTCCACCTCGGATCATCCGGATAATGGTCGCGGATAAAGTCTTCCGGGGGAGTAAGAAAATACCGGGAATCATAATTCCTGACAAACTCATTTCCATTTCTTGATATATAGCCACTGGCCCAGGTCACATCCAGGAGATGCCATTCATCTTCCAGGAAAACAGCATTCCAGGTATGGTTTACACGAAACTTTGGAAGCGGCTTATTTATATTATTTCTTGCATACCCGACGATAATCTCTGACCGTATTCCGCTGTATTGACACAAGGTTGAAAAAAGCCGGGCATAGCCATCACAAACGGCTTCCTTTCGTTTCAGTACCATTTCAGCTACCCTTTCATTCAATGGTTTCAGTGGTTTATCGTCATCCACTTCGCCATTCGAATACTTTAGTGATGCTGTTCCGGTAACAGCTTTATTTTGCCCTGTTTTCACCCTGTAAGAAATATTACCGGTGATCCATCGGAATATCCTGTTTACCCTTTCCCGGTCGGAAGTACAACCTGCAGTGATCTTTTTTGCTAATGCCTCCGGGTTTTCTTCTTCTTTGCTGATCTGGCTGGATTGAGAGAAACCAGGGCTGGCAAACAATAATAATATGTACAACAGGTATTTCACTACTTACTAAAATTAAAATGATTACGCCGGTTTTCAAACCCTCAGCGTTTCAAAAATCGGTTTTTAAGCAGTTTATCCATTACTTCCTCTTTCTGATTTCGGCTGATAGGAATATGGTGTTGCCCGATCCTGATTTCATTTCCTTCAATACTGTCCACTTTTGACAGCGCAACAATATATGATTTGTGAACTTTTAAAAATTTATCAGCCGGCAGGTAATCTTCCAACGCTTTAAAAGTAAGGTAGGTGATGTACTTTTTCCCGGAGGTATTGATCATAACATAGTTCTGCATAGCTTCCACGAACAATACCTCATCAATTAATAGCTTAACCAACTTGTTATCGGCCTTGATAAAAAAGAATTCAGAAGAGGCTGCCTCTGTTAAATTTTTCTCCCTTACCTCGTAATATTCCCTCGCCTTTAATGATGCTTTCAAAAAACGCTCAAACGAAACCGGCTTGACAAGATAGTCAAGAGCATTCACTTCAAAACCATCCAGGGCAAATTGCGGATATGCCGTGGTAAACACCACCGGCGGCGGGTTCTGAAGCGATTTAAAAAAATCAAGTCCGGTTATTTTGGGCATTTGTATATCCAGGAAAAGTAATTGCACCTGCCCGCTGCTGATCATTTCAGTTGCCTTTAAAGGGCTATCAAATGCCCCTGCAAGAGCAAGAAAATCAATATCAGCAATATATTCTTTCAGGCCTTTTCTTGCCAATGGTTCATCATCAATAATAATACAATTGATTATCATATTAAATGAATAGTTAGCTGTGCAATGAAACGTTCATCAGACTCATCAATTTTTAATACATATCTGCCGGGATATAATAACTCAAGCCTTCGTTTTACATTAGTAAGCCCAATCCCCCCCTGCTTATCATCCGGCTTCTGTTTTTCCTTTGAATTTTCAACTAAAAAAGTTAAGACATTATTTGCATATTGCATATCCACTTTCACAAAATTACTTTTGTCAGTATAATGTGAAATATGTTTAAAAGCGTTTTCCACAAATGGTATCAATAGTAATGGCTCAATAGAAACCCCTTTTACACCGGGAGAACAACTAAACTGCACTGCATATTTTTCATCCTTGCGTAACTGTTGCAGGTCCATATAATCTTTGAGATACCGGATCTCTTTTTCAATAGTAATTTTATCGCCGCTTGCTTCATATAACTGGTAACGGAGCATTTCAGAAAACATATGCAGTGCTCCCCTGGCATCAGCATTATCCTTATCAATCAGGAAATAGACAGAGTTGAGGGAATTAAATAAAAAATGGGGATTGATCTGCGATTTAAGGAAATTAAGTTCCGCTTCTGCTTTCTCTTTTGCCGTTGCAGCCATCCGTTGTTGCAACTTCCCGTAGTCGAACATCAATTTTATAGCTGCACCTGCGATGACGAGAAAAAAATGAGGTATAATATTATCATAAACCCTTGCTTTAAAATTCTTTTCCCAGTTATATAAAAGTGGATTATCCAATACCCTGCCAAGAATATTCATCTTAATAATACTGCTGGAAATAATAAGTACCAGGAAAGCAAGCCCAAATAAAACATACTTCTTTTTATAAAGCAGTTTTGGTATCAGCAGGTAATTGGTAACCGAAATCATGAGCATCAGGTCTACTACTTTTATGAAGGTCACAAGGAGAGCTTTTTCTTCACTGGGATAACTGTCTGCTCTCAGGGAATACCATATCCCGAATATCAGCATCCAGAAAACGACATAGTGCAGCTTGTACTTCAAAAAGAAAGGGGCATTGTGCATAGTTCAAAATAAAAGTACAATTTCCTGTGCTTACACGGTATTACATTAACGGAAGTATTTACTTGACTAACTACATTGTGCATTTCATCAGGCAAACCTGTCCATTTATGTAATTAATTGAACCTGCAATAAAATCACTGCGAAATTCACTAGCCAGATAATAGAAAAACTTATGAAACCGTCTTTAATAACTTTGATCATAGTAATATTTTCATTGAGTGCCTGTGCACAAAAACAGGAAAAAGCAACTCCTGAAATTGATGTGGGAGAGAATTGTGAAGGATGTGAAGCGGTATTTGAAAGCCCGGTACCTTTTAACGAGTTAAACTGGATCGACACCCTGCCTGGTTTTGATGAGCCAGGACAAAAACTGGCAATTAGTGGTTCGGTTTTTAAACTTGATGGCAAAACTCCTGCTGCTGGCATTGTATTGTATGTGTACCATACCAATCAGAAAGGTATATATCCGAACAAAGGCGATGAAAATGGCTGGGGCAAAAGACATGGATATCTCCGTGGGTGGATAAAAACCAATAATAGCGGGCAATACAAATTTTATACGCTGATCCCGGCCTCTTATCCCAATAGCAATAACCCCAAACATATTCATATCACCATAAAAGAACCAGGAAAAAATGCATACTGGATAGATGATTTCCTGTTCGGAGAAGATCCTTTACTATCCAGGGAGCTCCGCAATAAAAACAATTTCAGGGGTGGAAATGGAATACTTAGTACCAGCCATCAAAAGGGGATAATGATTGCCCGGCGGGATATTATTTTAGGGGAAAACATTCCGGGTTACCCAAAAGAGTAAGTATGGTTACAATCATTTAATAAATAAAACTGCCCTTACCCTGTAATGCGTGGCCGATCTTTCCACCTGGTTTATGATCAATCCATTGACAGTAAGTTGCCAAACTTTTTTCTCTTTATCATATAAGGTCTCGACCGTTCCACTGGATACAGCAGCGTAAGAGGATTGATCACCTGATTTGAAAGTATAGGCGGCTTCTACCTCATTCTTCCCCCCGGTGCCTTTGCGGATCTTATATTTCCCGTTATGCAGTCTTTTTTCGTGAAAATAAAGATTAAAGAACTGGTCCCGTTGCTCCACCTTAATGGTTAATTTACCTTTAACACGGTATACTTTAAGTGTGGCAGGTCTTGCCTCAATAAAAAAATTATTTGAACTAACTGTATCGGTAATAAAAACAGGGCACTGACTCAGCGTGGTATCTCTTTCCTGTTGCGCATTTACTGAAATGCAAAAGAATATAAATATAGCCGGGAGGTAAAAACGCATTATGCTGATATTGATTGTAAAAAATACGAATAAATATGAATATTTCATTAAAGTGACTGCCCTTAGCCGGTTTTTCTTCTTTCTCCAAATAACAGACTGCCAATTCTCACCATCGTACTACCCTCCTCTATCGCTATTGAATAATCGCTGCTCATGCCCATGGAAAGGGTCGTAAGTCCTGCATCGCTGATCCTGAGTTTTTCAAAAAGAGTTTTCAAATAATGGAATTCAGACCTCACTGTTTCCATATTTTCTGTAAAGGAAGCCATGCCCATTAACCCGCATATCCGAATATTGGCAAATGGCTGATGATTTAATTGAGTCACCAACTCTTCCAGTTCCTGTTCATCCAGACCAAACTTGGTTTCCTCTTTAGCAATATAGACCTGCAACAGGCAATCTATGATCCTGTTATTTTTTTTTGCCTGCTTATTTATTTCCTGCAACAGTTTCAGGCTATCCACACCATGGACCAGGTGAACAAAGGGGGCAATATATTTTACTTTGTTACTCTGTAAGTGCCCGATAAAATGCCAGCGGATATCTTTCGGCAACACCGCTTCTTTATCAACCAGCTCCTGCACATAATTTTCGCCAAAATCACGATGACCGAGATGGTAAAGTTCAAGAATATCTTCTACTGGTTTTGTTTTGGAAACAGCAATTAATGCAGTTTTAGTTATCGCAAGCTCCCTGCAAATAGTATAATATGCTTCCCTGTTAGCTGCCATTGTCAGAATACCCACAAGCGGGTATGTTTGAATTTGAATTGAAATATAGTTTTACAAAAAGCAAATATAGTTATGAATGCAAGATATATGGCGGTCTCGCTGCTCCCTCTCCTTTTCTCGATCACCCTGGTTAATGCCCAGCAAAAGTATAAAGGTAAACTGGTGAGTAAACTCGGACAAGAACAATCCGGAGAGATCACTATCAACCTGGATGGCAGCAACAATGAATTGATTGAAATAACATATTCTGAGCAGACAAAAACAAAAGGTAAAAGAAAGTCGCAGCAAACTACTTCTATGAGCATGAAACTAAATGTGGCGCTTATAAAACATATAACCATTAATGATACTACCTATTACTTTCGGGATATCAAATATGATTACAACGACAAATATTATATGAATGTTTGTGTGCGGTTATTAGATGGTACGGTCAATTGTGGTTTGTTTCAGCAAGGCCGTTCCACGGGAACATCCAACCTGTCTGTAAAACTTCCCAACAGTGAATTGTCTAAACTGGCAGCTATTGATTTTGATTACTACAAAGCCACACTGGGCTGGCATATTTTTGCTTTTAGCAAATGCAAAACTTTACGTAGTAAGATGGAAGAAAAACAACCCGGCTATTATTGGGACGATAATGCTACGCCTGAGCAACGTCTTGCCATGTGGAAAAGCTGGATACAGGAATATAATTCCTGTAGTCTGCAGGGGGGCTGATTTTACCCTTTCAGGATTGAACGGCTGATGACGATCCGCTGCACTTCACTGGTACCTTCATATATCTGTGTGATCTTGGCATCCCGCATCAGTCTTTCTACATGATATTCTTTCACAAATCCATATCCTCCATGTATCTGCACTGCTTCAGTGGTAGTCCACATCGCTGTTTCGGATGCATACACTTTGGCCATGGAAGAACTAAGTGTATAATCAATGCCATTATCTTTTTCCCACGCCGCTTTCAGGCAAAGTAATCTTGCTGCTTCGATCTTTGTAGCCATATCAGCCAGTTTAAAGGCAATGATCTGGTGATTCATGATCTCTGTGCCAAAGGCTTTCCTTGTTTTGGAATATTCTTTTGCCAATTCATAAGCACCGCTGGCAATACCCAGTGCCTGTGAAGCGATACCAATTCTTCCACCAGCTAATGTTTTCATGGCGAATTTGAATCCAAAACCATCTTCACCAATCCTGTTCTCCTTGGGTACTTTCACATCGTTGAACATAACGGTATGTGTATCGCTTCCGCGGATACCCAATTTATTTTCCTTCGCAGCTACAACCACACCCGGCCAATTCTTTTCTACAATAAGACAATTGATCCCTTTTGAACCTTTTGCGGGATCAGTCTGTGCTATTACCAGGTAGACAGATGCGGTTCCACCATTAGTGATCCAGTTTTTGGTTCCGTTTAATAAATAATGGTCCCCTTTATCTTCAGCAGTTGTTCTTTGTGAAGTAGCATCGCTTCCGGCCTCTGGTTCACTGAGCATGAAAGCGCCAATATATAACTCACCGTCTTTTTTCCCCTGTGCCAGCGGCACCAGGTATTTTTGTTTTTGTTCTTCCGTACCATACTCCTGCAGACCATAACACACAAGACTATTGTTCACACTCATACAAACACTAACACTTGCATCAACTTTACTGATTTCTTCCATAGCCAGCACATAGCTGATAGTATCCATTCCGGCTCCGCCATATTCTGGTTTTACCATCATTCCCATAAAACCAAGATCAGCCAGTTTCGAAATTTGCTCACGGGGAAATAATTGCTTTTCATCCCTTTCAATTACTCCGGCAAGGCATTCAGTTTGTGCAAAATCACGGGCTGCCTTTTGGATCATAAGTTGCTCTTCATTGAGTTGAAATACCATATAGCGATTATTTATTATTCGAACGAGTGTTAGGAATGCAAATATAAGGGCAAAAACTCCTGATAAATAAAGGAAGATATAATGAAATTAACACCGGGTAAATGCCGTTAAACCCTTTAATCTCAGTTGGTTTTTTTGACCTAACTTTGCACACTGCAAACAATAACCATGAAAAAAATACACATAGTCCTTTTAGTACTGATTGCCGGTTCAATAGGCGTTTTGCTTACTTTCCTGCAGACTGCCAGTACTTATGATACCATTGACACAGCAATGGCCAAACCAGGTAAATTTGTTCACCTGATGGCCAAACTGGATAAATCACAACCTATCGAATACGATGCGGTTAACAATCCCAACTATTTAAGCTTTACAGCCGTTGACACCCTGGGAAAATCTGTAAAAGTAGTTTACCATAACGCCAAACCTGATAATCTTGAGCTGAGTGAAAAGCTGGTATTAAAAGGGAAATATAACGATGGGAAATTCGAGTGTAAAGACATTCAAACAAAATGTCCTTCCAAATACAAAGAAGAACAGGCAAAAGGCGGCCAGCACCCGGGAACCAAAGAGACCAAATAATATCTCTCCCGTCTATTGAACAATAAATAACCTCTTCCCGTTTTTAAAGTAACATAATCTAAACTTCTGAGATGGACTATATTGGCGAGCATCTTTTACCCGGACAATTAGGACATTTTTTTATTGTACTTTCTTTAGTAGCCTCCCTTGTAGCAACCATTACTTATTTTTTGGCTGCACAGTCAAAAACGGAAGCCGATGCAATATCCTGGAAAAAACTGGCCCGTTATGCCTTTATCCTTGAAGTAATTTCTGTCTTTGCCATCTTCGGTATTTTATTTTATATCATTCATAATCATCTTTTCGAATATCATTATGCTTGGAAACATAGCAGCCGTTCTTTGGAATTCAAATATTTGCTCGCCTGCTTCTGGGAAGGCCAGGAAGGAAGTTTCCTGCTCTGGAGTGCCTGTCATAGTGTTTTAGGAGTTATCCTGATCAAACGCAGCAGGAACTGGGAAGCCCCGGTAATGACAATAGTCAGCTTTGCTCAATTTGCATTGGCTACTATGGTGGCAGGTCTTTACTTTTTTGGTTGGAAAATGGGCTCTAACCCATTCATCCTTTTAAGGGATTCAGGGGTGTTGGATAATGCCACCGGGTTGCATATCAACTTTGATGTGAACCAGCCCCTCCGGCCGGATTATATGCTGTCTGTTAAAGACGGTAATGATCTGAACCCTTTATTACAGAATTACTGGATGGTCATTCATCCGCCGGTATTGTTCATGGGATTTGCTTCTACTATTGTCCCGTTTGCTTTTGCTATGGCGGGATTATGGAAAAAACAATACGGGGAGTGGACCAAACCTGCTCTTCCCTGGGCCTTATTCTCAGCTGCAGTTTTGGGTGTAGGTATCATGATGGGTGGTATGTGGGCTTATGAATCACTCACATTTGGAGGTTACTGGGCATGGGACCCTGTTGAGAATGCCTCACTGGTACCCTGGATGATCTTGGTATCCGGAATTCACACCTTACTTATTTACAGGCATAGCGGTCATTCGCTGAGAGCCACATATTTATTCTTTATACTTGCTTTTGGTTTTATCCTGTATTCTACCTTCCTTACCCGCAGTGGTATTTTAGGAGAGTCTTCCGTACATGCTTTTACTGACCTGGGCATGAATTTTCAACTGCTTACTTTCCTGTTAATTTTTGTTTTGCCATCACTGGCTTTCTTTTTCGCCAGGTACAATAAAATCCCGTCTGTTCAGAAAGAAGAGAATACTTCGTCGAGGGAATTCTGGATGTTCATTGGTGCATTGGTCTTTTTCCTTTCTGCCATTGTTATTATCGGCAAAACATCATTACCGGTATTCAATAAAATTTTTGGCACTAATATCGCTCCCCCGGAAGATGCCGAATTCGCCTACAACAGCATTCAGATCTATGTGGCAATAATTATGGCAGCCCTTACAGCAGTGAGTCAATACCTGAAATACAAGGACACTTCCGGTAAATATTTCTGGAAAAAAATTTTAATCCCAACTATTATCACCCTTATTCTATCCGCCCTTTTTATAGTTTTCGGTGATATCGATTACAATAAAAAAGGACCTGTTTTCCAGGGTTCTATATGGCTGGCAGTAGTTTGCAGCATTTATACTATTGTGGCCAATGCCGGTTATATATGGCTGGGTTTGAAAGGCAACCTTAAGCTATCGGGAGGTTCTATATCACATGTTGGATTTGGTATGGTGCTATTGGGCATCCTTATTTCATCCTCCAACAAAGAAATACTTTCCAATAATATTGGCGGTATCCCCGCTCCTTTGGCAGAAGGTGAAGATCCAAGGGAAAACCTGACCCTTGTAAAAGATATGACAGCCAATATGGGCAGGTATTCCTTAACCTATGAAGGGGATTCTGCACATCCCAAAAAACAACAATGGTACTACAAAGTAAGATTTAAGAGCAATGACGGGAAAGAAGAATTTGTATTATTGCCAAATGCATTTGTCAACTACAAAGGCAATGAAGGCCTGATGGCCAATCCTTCAGCCAAACATTACTGGGATCATGATGTATTTACCTATATCACTTCAATCCCCAATCCTGAAAATGAAAAAGATACGTCTTCCTTTAAACCTTTTACCCGTAAAACCGGCGACTCGCTTTTCTACAGCAGGGGCTTTATCATCATACAGGATGTAAAACAAAAAGACAGTATACCAGAAGAGCTCTTTGGCGCTGACGGAACATTATACGAAGTGCCTTTGAAAATTTATTCGAAAACAGGATCCACTTATTCTGTTACTTCCCGGCTGGCGAACGCAAAAGGCGAATGGTTTGCAATACCAGATACGATTACTTCCGAGAGCCTGGTTCTTCAGTTACAAAAAGTAAACCCGGATAAGACTATTGAGATGGGCGTAAAAGAATCCAGTGCAGTTTTGAAATATGTAACACTAAAAGCCTATCGATTCCCCTTTATTAAGCTTTTGTGGTATGGCGTCTGGATTACAGCAATTGGCATCCTCATTAGCATGGTAAGACGTATTCAACTAAACCGGAAGAATTCCATTTCTTCCTGATTTTAGCTTTTTTGAAACAGCTTACTTAGTAGTTTTACTGTCTCTATCTGAAATACCGATACCATTTTCTATTTTTACAGCAGATGCCAGAAATGACTAAATACCTGAAGTCAATTGTGTTATGCGCTACCCTTACCATTATGCCGGGGATGATAGTCATTGCACAGGTACAGCCGCCTTCAGTTCCTGTTACAGATACCAATCCCCCGCTCCCTCCCATGTCTGAAAGAATGAAAAATTGGGGACCTAATGATACAATCATTGTTCCGGCTATATGGTACCAGCGGGAGATTGTAAACTATAAGGAAATGGATATGGCATGGGTATCCAATTTATCTCCGGAAAAACTGGCAAAATTTATTGAAGAATGGACAAGGCTGCGGAATGCTGTCTATGTTACCTATCCCTATGCCAGGATTGCCGGAGCTACAATTAATGACATTAATGCCAACCTTGCAAAGGTTTCATCAAAAAAAGAAAGAAAAGGCTATATCAAATCAAGAGAGAAAGAACTTAAAAAACAATTTAGCGATCCGCTGTCCAACCTTTCTGTTTACCAGGGAAAGATCCTGATGAAATTGATCAACCGGCAAACAGGAAACAATTGCTACGAAATCATCAAAGAATACAAAGGAGGATTAAATGCCCGATTTTATCAGACTGTTGCCTTTTTTGTAGGAGGAAATCTCAAACAGGACTGGAGCATCGCCAAAAATAAAACCGACAGAGATATAGAAAATATCGTGAAAGAAATAGATGGCTCCTGGTATAATAATCCTTACCGCAGGTAATAGTTAACCTCAACCACCGGCTCTTTCAAAACAGAACTGCAACCACTTCCCAAACACTCTCATTGTAATCAAATACATTTGCATTTATTAAATTCTCTTCATTTATGAAAGTAGATATTCTTGCTATTGGTGTTCATCCGGATGATGTGGAACTTGGTTGCTCCGGCACCCTGATTAATGAAATAAAAAGAGGTAAAAAAGTAGCCATTATCGACCTTACACAGGGCGAATTGGGAACAAGGGGCACCAGTGAGACCCGTTACCAGGAAGCTGCTAACGCTTCCATGATAATGGGAGTTCATGCCAGGGAGAACCTGAAGATGAGAGATGGTTTTTTTAAAAACGACGAAGACCACCAGTTAAAGCTTATCTCAGCTATCCGTAAATATCAGCCTGCTATAGTGATTGGTAATGTGCTGCACGACAGGCACCCGGATCATGGCCGGGCGGGAAAATTGATTGCGGACAGTTGTTTCTTAGCGGGTTTACTGAAAATTGAAACGAGAGATGAAAATAATATTGTTCAACCCAGATGGAGGCCTTCCTATGTGCTGCATTATATCCAGGACTGGTATCACGAACCTGATTTACTGATTGATATCAGTGATGTATTCGATCAGCGGATGAAAGCAATTGAGGCATACGGAACGCAATTTTTTACAGCAGAAACCAGCCACGAAGGACCTCAAACTTATATCTCCACTCCTGACTTTCTTGACAGTGTTATTGCAAGAGCCAGAATGTTTGGTAAAAGAATTGGAGTAAAATATGCAGAAGGATTTATCAGTGAAAAGAAAATTGGTATCCGGAATCTGGACGCATTGATTCAAAACGAAACATAACTTTTGTTTGCCTGTAAATGCGAATCAAATGTTAAACAAACAGTTGTTGACCGATAACAAACGGTTGACTAATTTTTAGAGAAATCTGGTCGTTTTGGGTTACCTTTACAACCTGAAATTTGTATTATAATGACATTACCTAAGTTCTCTGGCACATCTCAGTCTTTTCATAGTGAATTAAAGAAAAGAATCAGTGATTATTTTAATCAGGCAGGTAAAGCCCCTACCGGAAATTTTCAACTTTATTTCAAAGCTATTTTCCTGACAGTTGCATTTATCGCAGTTTATATTCATCTTGTTTTTTACACACCGGCTACATGGCTTGCTTTGACAGAATGTGTGGTACTTGGCGGGTTAACAGCTGCCATCGGTTTTAATGTGATGCATGATGGCCTGCATGGCAGTTTTAGTAAGCATAAATGGATCAATAATTTAGCCGGCCTGTCTCTCAATTTTTTAGGTGCTAATAATTTCATGTGGAAGACCAAGCACAATATCATACATCATACTTATACAAATATTGAAGGAATTGATGATGATATAGAAGCAAAGCCATTATTACGTCTTTGTGAAACACAGAAATACTACAAGATCCACCGTTTCCAGCACTGGTATTTCTGGGCAGCTTATTCGCTGTTGTACATCTGGTGGGTATTTTTTACAGACTATAAAAAATATTTTCTAAAAAGAGTTGGGTCTGTGCCCTTGAAACCTATGTCTGTAGGTGACCATATTTCTTTCTGGGGCTTTAAATTATTGCACGCATTTCTTTTTGTTGCCCTGCCTATCAATATAGTCGGCTTTACCCCCTGGCTGATCGGCTTTCTTGTATATGGCATGTTTACCGGAGTAGTCCTGAGTATTGTCTTTCAATTGGCACATACGGTTGAGGATACTACATTTCCCCATGCAAATATTGCAACTCATAAAATGGAGGACGAATGGGCCATACACCAGCTGAAAACAACGGCTAATTTTGCTACCGGCAACAAATTAATTTCCTGGTTAGTTGGAGGTTTGAATTTCCAGGTTGAACATCATTTGTTCCCCAGGGTATCGCATGTTCATTATCCTGCCATCAGTAAGATCATCAAAAAAGCATGTGAAGATTTTGGGGTAACTTATATTGAGTATCCCAAAATGAGAATAGCATTAGCCTCCCATGTTTCTCACCTGAAACACCTTAGTCATAAATAACTTATTGAATCAGATTAAAAAAGGAGTTGTAGTACAACTCCTTTTTTAATCTGTCCACTTTGGGGTGATTGATTTTGCTGCTATCCCAAACCCCTGTAACTTGCAACGTTTTTCAATAACAGTAATATGGTTGATCTTTCTTCCTACGACCCCAACAGTGTAAGCAATCCCAATAATAATATTTTCGGATTCCCTACCTCTGAAGACAATGCAAAATTGGTGATCATACCCGTACCCTGGGAAGTGACAGTTAGCTATGGCGCAGGTACTGCCAGGGCTCCAGATTCAATCCTAAAAGCAAGTTACCAGATTGACCTGTTTGACCCCGAAATGCCTGAAGCGTGGAAACAGGGCTTCTATATGCGGTATGTAGACAAGAAGATATTGATGAAAAGCGACTACCTGAGAAAAGAAGCTGAACTCTACATTGACTATATTTCAAAAGGGGAAGAGTTAAGTGCCAATCAATTCATGTGTAAAACACTGAAAGAAGTCAACGAAGGCGGCGTTTTTTTGAAAGACTGGGTCTTTGAGCAAACAAAAGCCCTTTTAGAGAAAGATAAGTTAGTAGCCATATTAGGAGGAGACCATAGCACACCGCTTGGTTACATGAAAGCAATTGGCGAAAAACATGGCGAATTTGGCATATTACAGATAGATGCCCATTGCGATCTCCGCGATACATATGAGGGTTTTCACCATTCGCATGCCGGTATAATGTTCAATGCGCTGAAAGAGATACCACAGTTGATAAGGCTGGTACAGGTTGGGATAAGGGATTATAGCGAAGTTGAATGGGATTATATCAGGAACAGTAACTACAAAGTAATAACCTACTTCGATAAGGATATAAATCAAAGGCAATTTGAAGGCGAAACATGGAAGAGCCTGACAGAAGAAATTGTGAGTAAACTACCGCAACAGGTTTATATTAGTTTTGATATTGATGGATTGGACCGGAAACTTTGCCCGCATACCGGCACACCGGTTCCCGGCGGATTTGAGCTGGAAGAAGTATTCTTCATTTTCAAAAAAGTACTGGAAAGCGGCCGGAAAATTATTGGTTTTGATCTTAGTGAAGTAGGTGTGAGTGAAACTGACTGGAATGCAAATGTAGGAGCAAGAGTTCTTTATAAATTGTGTAATTTATTGGTGACAAGTAACAGCTGAAATGCCCAGATTCCAATTTCTCCTGAAGAATGAAAAACTAAAGCAATATAATCAGATTGCTTTATATATTATTCTTATCAACCTGCTGGCTTTTGCTTTTATAGCTATAGCAACTACTGAAAAAGATATACGGATCAGTGCAATTATTACAGTAGTAATACTTTCAAGTGCACTTGCCATTGATTACTTCCTGGGAAAAATAAAAAATAATGAAGATACTCCTTATAAGCTATTAGCGGAGTATATCATAGCGCTGGCCTGGCTTAAAGCAGGTTTCTGGTGGCTGGCATTATTATTTTTCATTCTGGGTATGTTGTACCTGGGCGCCAAAAGAAAACTGCTGGTCAGCATTTTTACTGATAAGATCCTTTACCCCTCTCTTCCTCAAAAGAACATATCGTGGCCTGAATTGAATGCAATAATTTTAAAAGATGGTCTCTTAACCATTGACTTCAAAAATAACAAACTCATTCAGCAAACCATTGATGAAAACAGTACTGTAAATGAGCAGGATTTTAACGAGTTTTGCAGGCAGCAATTAAAGAAATGAGTTTATCGCAATCCCCATACATTCTTTACTCCGACGGTAAGGGAAATATTTTTGAAGACACTTCATTATATGTAACCGGCCGCTCAGGTTGGGACGCAATGCCGGTACCTGAAGATGAATGGATAGAATTACCTGAAGGTGGCTCCTTATATGAATTACCCGGCAGACGGGGTATTGGTATAGATGTGGAAACCGGCGAAATGCGGCTTTGTGATAAAGGCTGGGCTGTTGCCGCCTTTATTCCACCGGCGCATACCGGGTTTTATCTGGCAGCCTATGAAACAGCCCCAGAAGCACCTATCCTTCCGCTGTTTTGCTATACAGCAGCCGGCTGGTTAGATGAAAAATTTTATGTACCGGCTATACGGATCGAACCTGATATAAGGCAGGAATGTGCCGGTTATGATGCAAAAAGAGTAGAAACCGGTGCCCAAGAATTACTGAAAAATTATCCGCACAACAGGTTAGTGGCACACCTGATGAATAATTGTGCATTGACTTATAGTTGCCCTGCAGCAAGGAATTTCGCATTGGGAAGATGGGAATGCCCGGTACCAGCTTCTCCGGCCTGCAATGCGAATTGTGTCGGTTGTATTTCATTGCAGCCAGATGAAGAACAGATCGTATCCACGCAAGACAGGCTGAACTTTAAGCCAACACCCGAAGAGATTGTTGAATTTACAGTACCACACCTGGAATCAGCTCCTTTTCCTATTATCAGTTTCGGGCAAGGTTGTGAAGGTGAGCCGCTGCTGATGTGGGAAACCATCCGTGATGCCATCATTGAAATAAGAAAGCATACTAAGAAAGGCAGCATTAATATCAATACCAATGGCTCAAACCCTGAAGCAGTTAAAATTCTCTGTGAAGCAGGCCTGGATTCGATTCGGGTAAGTACCAATTCCGCCAGGAGAGAGATTTACATGCCTTACTATCGCCCTAATAATTACGAGTTCGATGATATAATCGAGAGCTTAAAAGTTGTCAACTCGTATGGCGGCTGGACCTCCATTAACTATTTCGTTTTCCCGGGAATGACAGACTCCATAGCTGAATATGAAGCCTTGAGAAAACTGATCAAAGAAACCGGTCTGAAAATGATCCAGTGGCGCAATTTTAATATTGATCCAGACTGGTATCTTGGCAAAATAGGAGTAACTGATACCGGCGAATGTATGGGTGTAAAACAAATGCAGGAACTGATCCGGGAAGAATTTCCAGATTTAAAATTCGGTTATTTCAATCCGCCGATGGAAAGGATCAAAGGAAAGTTTGATATGGATTTTGCACACTACTAAATTTTAATGAACCATTCGGCTGCAAAAAATATTTATACCGGAATTGGCCTTGCTGTTTTGGCCACTTTTATCTGGTCCTGGAATTTTATTGTTGCAAGAGGTATCTATAAAGAAATCCCGCCGGTAAGCCTGGCATTCTTTCGCTGGTTAACTGCCACTATACTTATTTTTCCTTTTGCCTTTAAGTATTTAAAAAAAGAATGGCCTGTTATTAAACAATCATGGATCTACTTTCTATTTGCTGCAGCAACCGGCATCGCCATGTTCAATACATTTGTGTATGTAGGGGCCCAATACACAACGGCAATTAATCTTGCTTTAATCGGAACAACCTCCTCTCCCATCATGTCGGTCATCTTTGCCCGTATTTTTTTGAATGAGAAAATAAGTGGTACCCGGGTTTTTGGTATTACTATTTGTATTGCCGGTATATTATTCTTACTCTCAAAAGGTAATTTTCAAAACCTGTTACAGTTGAAATTTACAAAAGGTGATAGCTGGGTTTTACTGGCTGGTTTCGCCTTTGCAGTTTACAATACCCTGGTAAAAAAGAAACCAGCAGCTGTTTCTCCTGTCAATTTTCTTTTCATCGTGTTCAGTATGGGGACATTGCTGTTAGTCCCATTTTATATACAGGAAACAGCACATGCTGCGCCCATTTCCTGGAATGTATCTGCCTTGCTGATCATACTTTACCTGGGCCTTGGCGCATCAGTCATTTGTTTCTGGATATGGAATATTGCCATCCGGAATCTAGGTGCCGGAAGAGCTGCCTTATTCGGAAACCTGATCCCGGTTTTCAGTACTATGGAAGCTATGTTGATTTTAGGTGAAAAAATCAATTGGGTACACCTGGTAAGCTTTGTACTGGTAATTTTGGGCCTCTTAATTGCCAATCTCAGGAAGTAGGAACAATCCTTCTGATAATCTTAACATTTTATAAATCCCCTTTTATGCAAGTTGCACAGCGTTTGCATCGTTAATAACAGGTGTGAATAAACAACTACACTGTCCATTGATAATCAAAGCTTAAATTTGTATGAACAACGCTTACACAATGTCTGCATCCCTTGAAGCCCAATACCGTTCAAGAGCCGCTATGATTACAGCTGGTTTTGCCGGTTTAGCCATATTGCTCATGTTCCTCCTGAAGTGGAAGCTTCCTGTATTTGAAAAGATTGTGGAGTTACCGGGAATTGAAGTGGAGCTTAACCTGCCTCCTGACCCTCCTGTTCCATTTGATGAAGGTGGTGGCGGTGGCGGCAATCCTGTGCAAGCGGCAGGTAATCCCGGAATAGCACAGGCAGCGCCAATGCCTCCGGGTACTACTGAAGATTCCAAAGACATTGAAGAGGATAATAATAGCACCAGTCCTGCCATCAATAAGCCTGTAGCAACAAAACCAAAAGCAACAGCTATCACAAATACTTCTATTACAAAAACGGAGCCTAAAGAAATAAAAACTCCGGCCCCACCAAGACCTAAGGCAGTAATGGATGGAAAGAATATTACCGGTACTCAAAAAGGTGGAAATAATGCTGATAATTACGACCAGGCCGGGGGAAAAGGAACTGGTTATGGTGTTGGTAACGGCAGCGGTGTTGGTGGGGGAAATGGCAATGGTATAGGAGGTGGCAATGGTTCCGGAACTGGTGTTGGTAATGGTCCACGGGTTACCAGGGGCGACAGGAAAATTGTTCGTAGTTATTCATTTGAAGGCGATCTAGATAAAGCAACAATTTATGCAAATGTGAGTGTATCACCTGATGGTATCGGCAAATTCGTAAGTATTGCTAAAGGTTCTTCCAACAGCAGTAATGCTTACAAAGAAGCTATTATACGTTACCTGCAAAATATCAAGTTTGACAAAGCAGATCATGAATCCATGATCACTGTTCAATTTAACTTCAGGGTTAACTAACTAAATTATAATTGTTTAAAAACCATTTCGGCTATGCGGAATGGTTTTTTATTTATGGCATATCCTACATTTGCGGGGAATGACGTTTCAGCAAACCATAGACTATTTATTTACCCGTCTCCCCATGTTCAGCCGTATTGGCGCGGCTGCGTTTAAAAAAGACCTGACCAATACAATTGAGCTTTGTAATCACCTGGGAAATCCTCATCACCAATTCAAAACGGTCCATATTGCCGGTACCAATGGTAAAGGGTCAGTAAGCCATATGCTGGCGGCCGTCTTACAAACAGCAGGATATAAAACCGGGCTTTACACGTCTCCGCACCTGAAAGATTTCAGGGAGAGGATAAAAATAAATGGCGAAATGATTCCGGAGCAGGCAGTCATTGATTTTACAGAAACCATAAACCCATTAATCGAAAAAATAGAGCCCAGCTTTTTTGAAATCACCGTGGCTATGGCCTTTGATTATTTTGCACAACAAAAAGTTGATATTGCCATTATTGAAACCGGCCTGGGTGGAAGACTGGACAGTACCAATATCATTACTCCTGAGTTAGCTGTGATTACCAATATCGGCTGGGACCACATGAACATGCTGGGCGACAGCCTTGAAAAAATTGCGTTTGAAAAAGCTGGAATAATAAAGCCCGGAGTACCGGTAATCATTGGCGAAGTTCTGCCAGAAACATTGCCCGTTTTTGAGCAGGTGGCAAAAGAAAAAAAATCAGCGATTCATATTGTTTCAGATACAAGACAAACCGCAGACTGGAATTGGGAAAAAAATGAACTCATTGTAGAAGTGGCCGAAAAACACAAAACAGACCATAAAATATATCACCTTGACCTGCCAGGTATTTATCAAACAAAAAACCTGTTAACAGTTTTAGAGACCTGTTACCAATTACAAAACAAAGGATGGATTATTCCTGCTCAGACAATTACTGATGCTTTAAAACAAACAAAAAAAATAACCGGCTTGCATGGCCGATGGGAGGTCATACATCATCATCCTCTCATAATTTTAGATGTGGCACATAATGTGGATGGAATAAAACAATTAGTCAGGCAGATTGAATTAACTGAACACCATCACCTCCATATAATTTTAGGCATGGTCAAAGATAAAGAGGCAGAAAAAGTTCTGGAACTTTTACCAAAAGATGCTACTTATTATTTTACAAAGGCGCAAATACCAAGAGCTTTGCCGGAAGAAGAGTTAGCCCGGAAAGCCGCTTCATTCGG
>Ga0073904_10000856_pt1 | contig 22306 bp, 22 predicted proteins | sample KloWWTrecipitate_FD_66668 | JGI IMG/M metagenome (GOLD analysis project Ga0073904, IMG submission 66668) | Active sludge microbial communities from Klosterneuburg, Austria, studying microevolution and ecology of nitrifiers - Klosterneuburg... | ecosystem: Engineered > WWTP > Aerobic digester >... | reverse complement strand
ACACAAACGCGCCGATGATAGTGAGGTCCGCCCTCGTGAAAGTAGGTCATCGTCAGACTAACCCACAAAAAACCCCCTTGTGCCGAAAAGCGTACAAGGGGGTTTTTACGTCAACAACAACGGCTTTTTGACGTAAGCCGGTACGGGAAGTGACGCTCCGGGCAGTATCCGGCACAATCGTAGGCTTGAAGAATCACCTGGATCGGGCATGAACTTCGACCTTATCGTCGTTGGTGGCGGGCTCGCGGGCGCTGCACTCGCGGTTGCGTTGCGTGGGAGTCACCTCAAGGTGGCTGTCATCGAGGCAGCCGTACCGCAGGTGTCCGCCGAGTTGGATCAGCGCGTTTACGCATACAACCCAGCCAGTATTTGCTTTCTTGAAGAGCTCGGGGTATGGCAGAACCTGGAGCGTGAGCGCCTGCAAGCGGTTTCCGAGATGCAGATTTTTGGCGATGCAGGCGGCGCCTTGCGCTTTTCGGCTTACGACAGTGGTTTGCCGGAGCTCGCCTGGATCGGCGAATCGAATCGCATTCATTCCGAGCTGTGGGAGGGCCTAAGACGACAGCACAATGTCACCGTGTTCTGTCCCGCCACGCCGATGACGCTGGATTTGACCCCGGATTCAGCCATTCTGCGGCTGCAGGATGGCCGCACGCTACATGCGCGCCTCGTAGTGGGTGCCGACGGGCGTGAGTCCTGGGTCCGAAAGCAGGCCGGCATCGAGGCGAGCATTTCTTCTTACAACGAGCGCGGCGTGGTCGCGAATCTGGCTTGTGTGCAGCCTCATCGTGCAAGGGCCTATCAGTGGTTTCGAGATGACGGGGTGCTCGCCTGGCTTCCCCTTCCAGGCAATCGCATCTCGATGGTGTGGTCTGCACCCGACGATGTTGCCGATGAACTGATGGCGCTTGGCGACGCCGCGTTCTGCGACAAGGTTGCCGTGGCGGGCGGGAGAGCGCTCGGCGCTTTCGAGTTGCTCACTCCGCGTGCCGCATTCCCTTTGCGCTTTATGCGCGTCAGTGAGGTCGTGAGGCAGCGTGTTGCACTGATTGGAGACGCGGCACACGCAATTCATCCCTTGTCCGGGCACGGCATCAACCTTGGCCTCCAGGATGCCAGATCCCTGGCTGCGGTTCTTTCCAGCGCGGCCAGCTGGAGAGACATCGGCGAGTTGCCGCTTCTGCGGGCCTATGCAAGAGCACGGGCCGAAGAGCCCTTTCTGATGCAGTACCTGACGCACGGCCTGAATCGTTTGTTTGGCCAGTCGAACCCCATTCTTTCAGTCTTGCGAAACGCCGGCATGAACCTCACCGATCGCTTGCCTGTCTTAACACATGCTCTGACGCGTTACGCGGCCAATGGGCGATTCTGAACAATTCCGGAGATGTCGATGACCTTGTCTGCTCAACCCGTTGCCGCTCGACGTAACGTGGCCCATTCGATTGCACTTTTGCTGGGACTTGTCGTGCTGGGGTCCGTTCATGCCTCGGATGAGGCGGTGAAAAAGGGTATGGAGGCTTTCATTGGGGCGCCTGCGGTGGAGTCCGTGACTCGCACTCCCTATGGTGGTCTGTACGAGGTCGTACTGAAAAATGGACAGCTCGTCTATACGGACGAGAAGGCGTCCTTCATTCTCGATGGCAGCATCATCGACACGAAGACGCGCCGTGATGTCACCCAGGGGCGCATGAACGAGCTGTCTGCGATCGACTTTTCCACCTTGCCGCTGGCTCAGGCCGTCAAGCAGGTAAAGGGCAAGGGCAGCCGGGTGATTGCGACCTTTGAAGACCCGAATTGTGGTTATTGCAAGCGTCTCGGCAAGGATCTTGCAGAGATGGACGACGTGACAATCTACACCTTTCTGTACCCGATCCTGAGCCCGGATTCGACGAGCAAATCGAACAACATCTGGTGTGCAAAGGATCAAGCCCAGGCTTGGCGTGGCTGGATCGTGGACGGCAAGGCGCCGGCGGATGCCGACTGCGATGTCAGCGCGATCGTAAAGAACGTCGAACTCGGACAGAAGCTGCGCATCAGCGGTACGCCGACCATCTTTCTCGCCGATGGCACCCGGATCGGCGGCTATGTGCCGGCGACCGAGCTCGAGAAAGCGCTCGATGGCGTGAAGGCCCGCTAAGTCCTTTCGTCATGGCCGTCGACATCCCGGAAGCAGGCAAGCTCGGGAATGTCGGCGTCAGCGTGGCGGCAGCATTCCTTTAGGCAGCAGCACCCACATCTGCCCAGTCTGGCGCATCCGTCCCGCTTCTCGTCCGGCCTGTTCGCCGAAGCCCCAGAAAAAATCCGCCCGAACGGCGCCCTTGATCGCGCTGCCGGTGTCCTGTGCCAGCACCAGCCGGCTCAAGGGCCGGGTACTGAGCGGATGCGTGGTGGCCAGAAAGACCGGCGCTCCGAGTGGCACGTAGCGCGGATCGACTGCAATACTGCGACCTTCGCTGAGTGGGACACCGAGAGCGCCCACGGGGCCAGCGTTCGACGCCGGTACTTCGCGGAAGAACACGTAGCTCGGATTTGCGTTCAGCATCTCGCGCAGACGATCCGGGTTGCTGCGTGCCCAGCGCTTGATACCTTCCATGGAAGCCTGATCCAGACTGAGTTCGCCCTTGGCCACGAGCCAGCGTCCAATGGACTGGTAGGGGTGGCCGTTCTGGTCAGCGTAGCCGATGCGCACCGTGCCGCCGTCGGGCAATTGCACGCGACCCGAGCCCTGTACCTGCAGGAAGAAAAGATCGATCGGATCGTCGGCCCACAGCAAGGTCGGGTAAGGCACTTGTCCGCCCCGCTCCGCGAGTTGCTCTCGCGACCAGTAGGGCAGCACCTTGTTGCCAACGACGCGGCCGCGCAGGCGCAGGTGCTTCAGTTCCGGATAGACGTCTCCCAGGTTGATGCTCAGCATGTCGCTGGGTACGCCATGGATAGGCCAGGAGAATTTGTCCGACCGGCTACGGCTGCCGCGGATCAGCGGCTCGTAATAGCCGGTCACCAGGCCCTCGGTCGAGCCGCCTTCGTTCAGCAGTTGCCACGGCACGAAGTGCTGTTCGAAGTAGCGCCTGGCCTGCTGGCTGGGCGGGGTCTTGCCCAGTGCAGAGGCCGCTTCACAGGCCGCTTTCCATTGTGGCTGGCGCGTCAGCCTGGTACAGGATGAAAGCAGCGCGGTCCAGGCCGCGGCAGGGTCGTCCTCGCTCCAGCCGCTGACCGATGACCAGCTGGCCTGGATGGCAGGAGGAGGTTCCGCTGAGGGTTCGGCAGCGCGTGCTGCGGGCGCCGGGGTGGGCGTCGCAGCAGATGGCGGTTGTGCCGAACACGCCGGGCAGGTCGGGCATGGCTGGCGCGGTGGACATTTGGCGCTCGTGTCAATGCCAGGGGCGGACGACGGTGTCGCACACGCGGTGAGCAGGGAAACGAGCAGCGGCAGCGCGGGGCGTGCGAGGCGGGCAGGGGCCGGAATCATGAGGAGGATCGGTTAGACTTCGAGACTTTCGGCCGTCAGTATACCGGTGGCGGCATCCGGGCCCAGAGGTTTGCGATGTGGGTGATTTTTCTCGAAGCGGGTCTGGCGCTCGTTTTGCTGCTGCTCATCGTCTGGGCGACCTGGCCGCGACAACGGAACGAGTCAGCAGATACCGATGGCAACGACGACAAACGCGATGACTGAACTGTCAGATTTCATGAAGCGCGCCGAGCAGGTGCTTGAGCGCATCGAATCCTTGCTCCCCGGCCCGGCAAGTGCGCCTGACTGGGAGGCGGCAGTCGCCTTTCGCTGGCTGCGGCGACATGGGCGTGCCGCACTGAAGCCCGTGCGCGTCCCGCACCGTATCTGCCTGGCTGATCTGCAGGATATCGACGATCAGAAGGTGCGGATCGACCGCAATACCCGCCAGTTTCTTGCCGGCCGACGCGCCAACAACGTGTTGCTGACCGGTGCCCGGGGCACTGGCAAGTCATCCTTGATCAAGGCGCTACTCAGTGAGTACAGCGAGCAGGGATTGCGCGTGATTGAAGTCGACAAGACCGACCTCGTCGACCTGCCCGAGATTGTCGAGCTGGTCGATCAGCGCCCAGAGCGCTTCATCCTGTTTTGCGACGACCTTTCCTTCGAGGAAGGCGAGGATGCCTACAAGGCGCTCAAGAGCGTGCTCGACGGTTCGGTCTCGGCGATGTCAGACAATGTGCTGATCTATGCAACCTCCAATCGCCGTCACCTGATGCCCGAGTACCACGACGAGAATCTCCGGGCGCGGCATGTCGACGGAGAAATTCATCCGGGCGAGGCGACCGAAGAAAAGATCTCCCTCTCGGAGCGCTTCGGGTTGTGGATTTCCTTTTATCCCTTCAGCCAGGACGAATACCTGGACATCGTCGCCCACTGGCTCGAGCGCTTCGGCGTGCAGCAGGGCAGCATTGCCGAGGCCAGACAGGATGCGCTGCAGTGGGCGCTGATGCGTGGCTCGCGCTCGGGTCGCGTCGCGTGGCAGTTCGCGCGTGACTACGCCGGTCAGCGGCAGGATTGAGCCCGGCTGATGACGAGAAAGCTCGTGGATGTCGCCGCTGGCGTGCTCTTGCGCCAAGACGGTCGGTTCCTGCTCGGACAGCGCGGTCCGGACACCGTGTATGCGGGCTACTGGGAGTTTCCGGGGGGCAAGGTCGAGGCGGGCGAGAGCCCGGCGCAGGCGCTGTGTCGCGAGCTCGATGAAGAGCTCGGGATCCGTGTCACCCATTTGCGGCCGTGGTTGAGGCGCGAGCACCTGTACGAACATGCGCACGTCCGTCTTCATTTCTTCGAGGTCTCGGCCTGGGAGGGCGAGCTCGTCGACAAGGTGCACAGCGCGCTCGACTGGGTGTTGCCCGATGGCGCCATGCGTGAGCCGATGCTGCCCGCCAACGGACCGATCCTGAAGGCATTGCGGCTGCCGCGCATGATGGCGATCACCCATGCCGCCGAGATTGGCGTCAAGGCCCAGCTTGCGGCTCTTGATCGCGCGCTGGCGGCGGGGCTACGTCTGGTGCAACTGCGCGAGCACACCCTCGATCCACGCAGTCGTACACCTTTCGCGCGCGAAGTGTGCCTGAGGGTTCACGCCTGCGGCGGTCTCGTGCTCATCAACGACGATCTCGCCCTCGCGCAGGACGTCGGCGCCGACGGCGTGCATCTGCCGGTGCATCGTCTGTCGAGTCTTGGACAGCGCCCCGATTGCGCCTGGGTGGGGGCCTCCTGCCATGATCGCAGGGAGCTCGAGCAGGCCGCCGCGCTCGGCCTCGACTACGCTCTGTTGAGCCCGGTGGCACCGACCGCAAGCCATCCCGGCGAGCCCGCGCTGGGCTGGCTGCGCTTCAGTGAGCTGGTTGCTGGCTTGCCCATGCCCGTGTTCGCGCTCGGGGGCCTGAGTGCGGCCGACATCGGCAGGGCACGTGATGCCGGCGCCCATGGCATTGCGGCGATTCGTGGTGCCTGGCAGCAAGTCGACGCAGGTGCGAGTGACGACCTGAAGGCCTAATCGCGCGCGAGACCGGGAGGCTGGAAGTCTTCGTCTTCACTGGTGTCGGGCGGCGCCGACGGTACGCGATAGGCTTCCGACGCCCAGGCGCCCAGATCGATCTGACGACAACGCACCGAGCAGAAGGGCCGGTAGCGGCTCTCTGCCACCCAGGAGACGGATTTGCCACAGGTCGGGCAGAGAACATTGCGTGGAGAAGCGTCGCTCATGGCGCCGTCAGAGGCTGCAGAAGGTGAGTTCAAACTGCACGTCGCGTTCGGCCATACGCGGGCGGGCGACGGTCTCGGGCAGCATGAAACGGATGTTCAGGGCGTATTTGTTGGCGCTGATCTCGGGCACCACCGCATCGACCCGTGGCACGCGAACGCGCAGCATCTGGGCGGTACGGCCCGCCATGGTCAGCTGATAGGCGCCGCAGCGGGCCATTTGCGCCTCGGGTCGGCCACTTGAGCGCAGCAGACGCAGCACGATTTCGAGGCCTTCACGAATGGGCGTCATCGGCGCCATCCATGCCTCGAGGTCGTGCCGGCGTGCGTCCGGTTCGCGATTGAGCCAGTAGTGATAGGAAGGCAGATCGAACTGGCAGACGCCGCCCGGTATCGCCGCCCGGCTGCGAATGCTCATCAGCCACTCGTTCTCCCGCAGGTACTGGCCGATCTTGCCGGCCATCGCCAGCAGGCCGGTCGAAGCCTGTTCGATCTCGTACAGCGCACCAGCGAGCGCGTCTTCGGAAATGTCGGGGTTGTTGCGGAAGGACACCAGGATCTGGCGTTGCCGCTCCAGCTCCTGCACCAGGTCGACCTTGAGGTCGGCGCGACCCGCGACTTCGAGCGCCTCGAAGATGGTCTGCAGTGCGACATGATGATCCTGTGGAGCATCATGAGCGGAAAAGTGCGCAATCTTGACGAACAGATCCTCAAGACGCAGCAGCGTGCGGATGCGCTCGTTGAGAGGATATTCGTAGCTAATCACTGCACATTTTCCGCAAGCATTGCGTCCTTTTAATCCAGTCGGATGATAGCACAGCGGTCTGCTCGGCCTTCTGGTGCTGCGGGCACTTCAGGCCCGTTGGGTGGCAAGCGCCGAGTAGCGCACATGCAGGGCATCGACCTGTACGAGCAGGCGTTCAACTGTGCCGCTGTTGTCGATGACGTCGTCTGCGGCAGCCAGTCGCTGTGCGCGGCTTGCCTGAGTCGCGATGATGGCGCGAATCTGCGTTTCCTCGAGCCCGCTGCGTGTGTGCACGCGTTCGACCTGCAACTCGGGTGGGCAGTCAACGACGCAGATCCGGTCGTAGCGCGAGCGATAGTTGCCGGATTCGACCAGCAAGGGAACCGCCAGAATCACGTAGCTGCCGGTTGCCGCCAGACACTGTCGAGCGCTCTCGTGGCGGATCATGGGGTGGAGGATGGCCTCCAGTTGCTGGCGTGCTTCGGTGTGGGCAAAGGCACGTGCCCTCATTGCGGCGCGATCGAGGCTGCCGTCGGCGGCGACGACGTCCTCGCCAAACTGTGCGCGGATTGCCGGCATCGCCGCACCGTGCGCGGTGGTCAGGGCGTGAGCGATGGCGTCGGCGTCGACCAGGCTTGCGCCGAGCTCGACGAAGCGGTCGGCGGCGGCACTCTTGCCACTGCCGATCCCTCCGGTCAGGCCGACTATGAAGGGGCGCGAGGACTGGGTCGCGGTGGTGTGGGAGGCATTCATGGCTTCAGCGTCGAGTGCAGTTCGTACGGTGGCTGGCGACGTTGCGCACGCCGCTCTCGATGCCGCGCAAAGCGTCGGTCGCGACCGTGGCCTGGATCCGGTAGGTGGTGCTCATGCGCGGTTCCGCGCCGGCGTTGCGCACACCCTGGCTGCGCAGCTGGTTCAGCAACTGGCGTGCACGGTTCTCGGTCTTGAACACGCCGAGTGAGATGGCGTACTGCGTCGGCCCGTCTTCCTGGACGATGAACATGTCGTTTACGCCGAGCGCGCGCAACTCGATAGCCCTCCGTTCGGCCTGCTCCCGGCTGCTCTGCGGGGGGACCCGGACCCACCACGAGTTGGGCGTTTCGTTTCGGCTGCGATCGAAGTCCGTGCCGCTGCGGCGCAGACGACGTGCGAGGGCGTCCGCATCGGCCTGACTCAGGCCGCTCCAGACCACGCAGCTCAGGACGGGCGGCGGCGGCGTGGCGGCAGCGGTTTCTGCCGCCTGCGCTGCAGTATCCGGCTGCGCAGGCGCGAGTAAAGATGTCGGAGTTGGCTCTGGAGTTGACGCTGGAGCTGGCTCAGAGGTGGACTCCAGAGTCTGCTCTGAAGTCGGTGCCATGCTGTCATCTTGCGCTGCAGCGATGGTGAGTGGCACCGTGGCTGGTTCGGCAGGGCCTGTTTCCGGCGACTGTGTCGTGGCTTCGGCTGTCGGCAGCGGGCCCGTTTCCGGTATGGGGTCGGCGGTTGCCGCTTCGCTCGCAAGCGGCGCCTGCAGTCCCTGCGCGGGCGAGTCCGAGGTAAGGCGGATACGCTCCGGGGCGAGCTGGTTGGTGATGCGCTCGGGTTCGTTGCGTGGCGTCGCGCCGCCCAGCCAGCCCTGGGTGGCGGCAAAGGCGAGCGCGTTCAATGCAAGGAGGATGAGGATGAAGATGCGCAGCATGCTCATGCCGATCAACGGGTTGTTCGATTCATCGATTCGCAGGTCCGCATCATCCTTACTCCCTCAGCCCAGCTTCGGCAGGTGGGCGAGCGAAGCGGCCACTGCGTCAGCCGGATAGTCGTAGTTCTCAAGCTTGCCCGCAAAGTAGCGCTCATACGAACTCATGTCGAAATGACCGTGACCGGTCAGGTTGAACAGGATCGTCTTTGCCTCGCCGCTTTCCTTGCAGCGCAGGGCCTCGTCGATTGCCGCACGGATGGCATGGCAGGACTCGGGCGCCGGGATGATCCCTTCCGCCCGAGCGAACTGCACGCCAGCGTCGAAGGTCGCCAGTTGCGGCACGGCAATGGCCTCGATCAGACCGTCGTGGAACAGCTGCGACACCAGCGGTGAGTCGCCGTGATAACGCAGGCCGCCGGCGTGGATGCCAGGCGGCATGAAATCGTGGCCCAGCGTGTACATCTTCATCAGGGGCGTGAAGCCCGAAGCGTCGCCGAAGTCGTAGGCGAACTGCCCCTTGGTCAGGCTCGGGCACGAGCTGGGCTCCACCGCGATGCAGCGCAGCTTCTCGGCGCGCTTGTCGCCGCTGGCCTTGTCGGCGAGGAAGGGGAAGGCGATGCCGGCAAAGCTTGAGCCGCCGCCGCAGGGGCCGATCACCACGTCGGGGTAAAGTCCGGCCTTGTCGAACTGCTTCTTCGCCTCCAGACCGATGATGCTCTGGTGCAGCACCACGTGGTTGAGCACCGAGCCGAGAGTGTAATTGGTGTCGGCGCGGCTTGCCGCCTCTTCCACCGCCTCGGAGATGGCGATGCCCAGCGAGCCTTCGTTGTCCGGGTTTTCGGCGAGCAGGCGACGGCCGGTTTCGGTCAGCGGCGAAGGGCTGGCGAAGACTTCCGCGCCCCAGGTCTGCATCATCAGCCGGCGGTAGGGCTTTTGCTCGTAGCTGATCTTGACCATGTAGACGCGGACATCGAGGCCGAACATCTGACCGGCGAACGCGATCGAAGAGCCCCACTGGCCAGCGCCGGTTTCGGTGGTCAGGCGCTTGATCCCGGCCTGCTTGTTGTAATAGGCCTGCGGCACGGCGGAGTTGGGTTTGTGCGAACCGGCGGGGGAGACGCCTTCGTACTTGAAAAAAATCTTTGCCGGTGTACCCAGCGCCTGCTCCAGGCGTACCGCCCGCACCAGCGGGCTGGGGCGCCACAGGCGGTAGATCTCACGCACTTCCTGCGGGATCTCGATCCAGCGCTGCGCGCTCATCTCCTGTTCGAGGATGGCGCCGGGGAAGATGGTGCCCATCTGCTCGGGCGTGGCCGGCTTGCCATCCGGCCCCAACGGAGGTGCAGGCGGCGTCGGCATGTCAGCGACGACGTTGTACCAGTGGGTGGGGATGTCGTTGGCTTCGAGCTCGATACGGGTGGCTTCCATCGTGGGTCTCCCTGTGTTCTTGTGAGTCGGTTCAATGCGAGGCCGCCACGGTGGCGAGACCGTGCAGCACCAGGTTGTCGATCCGCCGCAGCGGGATGTGGAGCAGTTCGGCAAAGCTGTCGGCTGCCCCGCCGCTCAGCAGGCATAGCGCGTCGGGCTGGGCGGCAATCTGCTGGAACATGCGCTCGACCGCGCCGGCCTGCGCCTGCAGGCAGCCGGAGCGAATTGCATCGATGGTGCAACGTGGCTGCAGTGCGAAGCGGCCGCTCGCCAAAGGCAGTTGCGCTGTGCCGCTGGCGAGCGATTGCTGCATCAGCTCTACGCCCGGCAGAATCAGGCCGCCAAGGAAGTCACCGTTGGCCGACAGCAGATCCACGGTGGTCGCAGTGCCGGCCATCACCACCAGGCTGGCTCGAGGGTGCAGCGCGCGGGCGCCGATCAGCGCCGCCCAGCGATCGGCGCCGAGCTGGAACGGATTGTCGTACAGGTTGCGAACGCCGCAGGCGGCCTGCCCCGGGCGCAGCCATTCGATGTGTGCGCTGCCAAGTGCGGCGGCGATCCGCCCGGCGACGGCCGTGCCCGCCACATTGCTGCCCACGACCCTTAGCGTCTTGCCAGCGGTCGGGCGCAGGTGAGTAAGGGTGGCGACGTCTTCGTGGGCGAGCGCGCCCTCATCCAGCGCCGCGCCGAGAGCCTCGGCCTGCCGCCGCCACTTGATGCGGGTGTTGCCGGCGTCGATCAGAACTATCACGCCGCGGCTCCGCCGAGCGGGCGCAGCGAGACGTCGCCGGCCAGAACCCGGACCACGCCGTTGCTCGTGCGCAGCAACAGGGCACCGTCGTCGTCGACGCCGAGGCAGGTTCCGTCCGTGTGCTCATGGTCGCTGCTGATGCGTACCGGGAGTTGGGCAAACGCGTTGCGCTGCTCCCACGCGCCCTTCAGTGCAGGAAAACCCGCTACGGCATAGGTATCGATCAGGCGCTGGAACTCTGTCAGGATCTGTGCCAGCAGCGCCGGTCGAGAAATTGGCGCACCTTCGAGCGCGTGCGCCAGATCGGTGACGCCGGCGTGATGTTCGATGTGCGCATCGGGTGGCAGGCTCAGATTGATGCCGATGCCGATCACGGCAGCCAGCGAACGGTCGCCCGCCGCAAGCAGCTCGACCAGGATGCCCGCCAGCTTTTCGCCGTTGACCAGTACATCATTGGGCCATTTCAGTTGCACCCCGAGCACGCCCATTTGCTCGACCGCGCGTGCCACGGCGAGGCCGGCAACGAGTGACAGCCCGGCCGGTGCCGGTGTGCCGCGGGCGAAGCGCCACAGCAGGGAAAAAGTCAGGCTGCCTTCGGGCCAGGACTGCCACTGTCGACCGCGCCGACCGCGGCCTGCGGTCTGTTCGTCGGCGACCAGTACATGCACGCGTCCATCGTTGGCCGGCGTGCGCTCCATCAGGCAGCTGTTGGTCGACGCGCAGCGGTCGATCCACTCGATTGCGAAGCGCGGGGCGAGCGCACCCAGGTGCGTGGCTGCAATGGGTAGATTGGGCGAGCCTGAAGCGGAAGATGCTGACACGGGCTGAGCGAAAGGATGGGGAGGTGGCTGCATTATCCGTCAACCGGCGCCTGCGCACGAGTGCGGTGGGTTTCCATCTCCTGCGAGGACAGGGCGCCGTGCCGGTGCGGGCTGCATCCTTCAGTCAGCGGTGCCGCCCCCGGTATCCTCTCCGAGCTGATTGCCGCTGCGCTCCTCTTCCATGCCGAGTTCGTGGATCTTGCGGCTGATGGTGTTTCGGCCGATTCCCAACAGCTGCGCGGCCTCAATGCGGCGCCCAGCCGTGGCCGAAAGTGCATGTCGGATCAGGGTGCGTTCGAAGGTCTGCGTCAGTTGCGCGAACACCGTCCCCGGCGCCGCGGCGATCAGGCGCTCGGTTTCGGCGCCGAGGTCTTCGATCCAGTTCGTCGAGCTCTCCCGGGCCGGCTGTCCACGCATGTCCGGGGGTAGGTCGGCGACTTCGATCACCTGTGCGGGAGCCATTACCGTCAGCCAGTGACAGAGGTTTTCGAGCTGTCGGACGTTGCCCGGGAAGGGCTGGCTCTGCAGATATTCAACGCTTGCGTCCGAGATGCGCTTGCGCTCCACGCCGAGCTCTTGCGCGCATTTTTTCAGAAAGTGGTGCACCAGCAGCGGAATGTCCTCGCGCCGCTCGCGCAGCGGTGGCAGGCGCAGGCGGATGACGTTGAGGCGGTGAAAGAGATCTTCGCGGAATAGTCCCTGCCGCACGCGCTCTTCCAGATCCTGGTGGGTGGCAGCGATCACGCGCACGTTGGCGCGAATCGGTTGCTGGCCGCCGACGCGGTAAAAATGACCGTCGGACAGCACGCGCAGCAGGCGCGTCTGCAATTCGGCCGGCATGTCGCCGATCTCGTCGAGGAACAGCGTGCCGCCGTCGGCCTGCTCGAAGCGGCCGCGGCGTTGCGTGGCGGCACCGGTGAAGGCGCCGCGCTCGTGGCCGAAAAGCTCGGACTCGAGCAGGTCGCGCGGGATGGCGGCCGTGTTGATGGCGATGAATGCTCCGTCGCGTCGCGGGCTGTGGCGGTGCAGAGCATGGGCCACGAGCTCCTTGCCACTGCCGGATTCGCCGTTGATGAGCACGGTGGCGTGTGAATGGGCAAGGCGGCCAATGGCCCGGAACACCTCCTGCATTGCCGGGGCCCGGCCAAGAATCTCGGGTGCGAGTGCGGCCTCTTCGGGGGCACCGTTCGGCGGCTGGCCCTGATCGAGGGCGCGCCTGACCAGTGCAACCGCCTGATCGACATCGAAGGGTTTGGGCAGGTATTCGAAAGCGCCTCCCTGAAAGGCCGACACGGCGCTGTCCAGATCGGAGTAGGCAGTCATGATGATGACCGGCACCTGCGCATGGCGCAGCTTGACCTTCTGCAGCAGCTCCAGTCCCGACGTGCCCGGCATGCGGATGTCGGACAGCATCACGGCGGGCGGCTGCCCTCCGTGTTCGAGTTGATCAAGCGCCTCGCTGGCCGAGCCGAAGCTGCAGTAGGGGATGCTCTCGCGGCTGAGGGCCTTCTCGAGCACCCAGCGGATGGAGCGATCGTCGTCGATGATCCAGACCTTGTTCATTTTCCATGCACTCTCATGGTGCGTGATCTTTGCTCACGCACGGTCTGTAAACGGCAGCAGGATCGTGAAGCAGGTGTGCCCGGGGCGGCTGTCCACTTCGATCATGCCCTGATGTTGTTCAATGAAACTCTGGGCCAAGGACAATCCCAGGCCGCTGCCGCCTTCGCGCCCGGAGATCAGCGGATAGAAGATCTTGTCGCGGATTTCCGCTGCAACGCCGGGGCCGTTGTCGATCACCTGCAATTCCAGCGCCAGCTTGTAGCGGCGTTTGGCCAGCGTGACCTGGCGCGCCACGCGGGTGCGCAGGTGAATGTCGCCTTCTCCGCCCAGGGCCTGGGCAGCGTTGCGCACGATGTTGAGGATGGCCTGGATCAGTTGTTCGCGACCGGCGGTGAGTTCGGGCAGGCTGAGGTCGTAGTCGCGCTGAACGTCGAGGTTGGGAAACTCGGCCAGAATCAGCCGGCGCACGTGTTCGAGCACGTCGTGAATGTTCAGTGGCGCGGGCCGCATCATGCGGTGCGAGCTCAGCAAGCGGTTCATCAGATCCTGCAGGCGGTCGGCCTCAGCGATGATGACTTCGGTGAATTCGCGCAGCTGCGGGTCGTCCAGCTCGTGCTGCAGTAGCTGCGCCGAACCACGGATGCCACCGAGGGGGTTCTTGATTTCGTGCGCCAGGTTGCGGATCAGTTCGCGATTGGTTTGCTGCTGCTGCAGCAACTGCTCTTCGCGTGCGACGCGCAACTGGGCATCGATCGGGCGGAACTCCAGCAAAAGACGAACTCCGGCGCTGTCGACCGGGCTCACCGTACAGTCGAGCCGGATCGGGTCGGCCTTGGTGCGCGCGATGGTCAGATCCTGACCGGTGTAGCTCCAGTTGGAGTGCAGTGCATTGTTCAGGGCTGCGCTCAGCTCGGGCGGCGTGCCCAGCAGGCAACTCAGCGGCTGGCCCAGCAGCTTGCGGCGACTGATCGCGAACAGGTTTTCAGCGCCGGGGTTGATGTAGCGGATAAGCAGTTGGGCATCAATCAGCACGACGGCGGACGACAGCAATTCCAGCCCGGCGAAGGGCGCGGTGACGATGGAGGGGGCAGGCTTTGGCATGGGCGCGTCCTGGTGGGGTCCAAGATGACATGCAAGATGCGCGCCAGCGAACTACCTCAGCCCAGAAATCTCCCGGCGCAGTGCTTCGATGTTGCGCTTGTGCAGTTCGACCTTGTCCTTGAAAGGTTGCAGGCGGTCGAGCACCTTCTGGTAGTTGCGTTCGTCACCAAGGCGGACGGCCTCCTGCTCGGTGAGTGCTTTTTCGGCCTCTGCGAGCGAAGTCTCCTCGGTCGCGAGTTCAGATTCCAGCACCTGTCGGCGGCCATCGTCTCGCGCACGCTGGTCGCCCGCGCTGACCTTCGGGAAGTTCGATGGTGACGACGCGGAGCCCGAGCTTGCCGCCGGATGCCGGGCCGGGGCGGACACCGTCGACACCGACTGGTCGGAATCGATCGCCTTGCAACCGCGCGCCAGTGAGGGGTCGTTCGTGTAGGTCACCCGGCCGTCGGCGTCGATGCATTTATACACCACGGCCTGTGCGGGAAGGGCCGCGCACAGCAGCAGGATCAGGGAGATGAGTCGAAACGGTCGCATGCTCGAGTTCGTGTTCGTGGGCTCGCTGCGCTGGGCTGAAGACGGCCCCCTGGCGGAATGAATCTGGATTAGACCCGATAAAAAAAGGACGGGCAATGCCCGTCCTTTTCCGAGTGCGACTTGGTCCGCAGATTACAGGCTGTAGTACATGTCGAATTCCACCGGGTGGGTGGTGATGCGCATGCGGTCGACTTCTTCCATCTTCAGCGTGATGTAGGCGTCGATGAAGTCATTGGAGAACACGCCACCGCGGGTCAGGAACTCGCGATCCTTGTCCAGGTACTCCAGTGCCTGGTCGAGGCTGGTGCACACGGTCGGGATCAGCGCGTCTTCTTCCGGCGGCAGGTCGTACAGGTTCTTGTCGGCCGGGTCGCCGGGGTGGATCTTGTTCTGGATGCCGTCGAGGCCCGCCATCATCAGTGCGGCGAAGCACAGGTAGGGGTTGGCCAGGGGGTCCGGGAAGCGCGCTTCGATACGACGGCCCTTCGGGTTGGCGACGTAGGGGATGCGGATCGAGGCCGAGCGGTTACGCGCCGAGTAAGCGAGCTTGGTCGGTGCTTCGTAATGCGGCACAAGCCGCTTGTACGAGTTGGTGCCCGGGTTGGTGATCGCGTTCAGCGCGCGGGCATGCTTGATGATGCCGCCGATGTAGTACAGCGCGATCTCGGACAGGCCGGCGTAGCCGTTGCCGGCGAACAGGTTCTGGCCATCCTTCCAGATTGACTGATGGACGTGCATGCCGGAGCCGTTGTCGCCGACAATGGGTTTGGGCATGAACGTGGCCGTCTTGCCGTACTGATGCGCGACGTTGTGCACGATGTACTTCAGCACCTGGGTCCAGTCGGCGCGCTGGGTCAGCGTGCTGAAACGGGTGCCGATTTCGCACTGGCCGGCGTTGGCCACTTCGTGGTGATGCACTTCAACCGGCACGCCGCAGGCTTCGAGCGCGAGCACCATGGCGGCGCGCACGTCGTTCAGGCTGTCGACCGGCGGCACCGGGAAGTAGCCGCCCTTGACCCGCGGGCGGTGGCCGGTGTTGCCGCCTTCGAACTTGTCGGCGGTGGACCAGGCAGCTTCTTCCGAGATGATCTTGCTATACACGCCGGACATGTCGATCGACCACTCGACCGCGTCGAAAACGAAGAACTCGGGCTCGGGGCCGAAGTAGGCGGTGTCGCCGATGCCGGTGCTCTTCAGGTAGGCCTCGGCACGCTTCGCGATCGAGCGCGGGTCACGGTCGTAGCCCTTGCCGTCGGAAGGCTCGACGACATCGCAGGTGATGACCAGCGTGGTCTCGTCGAAGAAGGGGTCCAGATAGGCGGAAGACGGTTCCGGCATCAGCAGCATGTCCGATGCCTGGATGCCCTTCCAGCCGGCCAGCGAGGAGCCGTCGAAGGGGTGGCCGTGCTCGAAGTGGTCTTCTTCGAACGCTGAAACCGGCAGGCCGACGTGATGCTCCTTGCCGCGGGTATCGGTAAAACGCAGGTCCACAAAGCGCACTTCGTTTTCCTGGATCATCTTCATGACGTCTTGGGCGTTCATTTTCACTCCTGGTGAGGTGAGACGTTGTTTGCGTTGAACAGTTTGCGCAGTGGTCCCTGACCAGTGCGTGAGATTTCGTGAGCTACTTCAAGCACTAAGCGTGCCAGGCTGTGCTCTGCTTGCAGGGCATTGTGCCACATGGGTTGATGAGCGATGTTGGCGCCAGGTGGCTCTGGCGGCGCACTGCAGCGGTGCGCTTCATATTTCCAATGCACCATCATGGTGCAAGGGGTGCATAAAGACTGATCGAACGGTAGTGGGCATGCCCGGACAGCCAGTTGCGGGTGCGCTGGCGAAGTGCCTCCTGTTCGGCCATGGGTGGTGTGGCGTTGAGCAAAACCTCGACATCGACGCGGTTGCCGAGGTAGTGGATCTGCACCCGCCTGGGTTCGGGCATGTCGGGACCGAGCAAAACGCCGATGGTGGCGAGCACTTCCTTGCGTTCGGGAAGCGGGCCTGGCGGCACAGTCTGCAGCTCACCATCGTCTTCGGGGTCGATATGCACCAGCACGTCCTGCACTTCAGGGTGTGCGGCCCGCACGCGGAGGTAGACGCCGTCCGACACGCGATGACCTTCGGAAACCGTCAGCCTGGGCGACACCTGCACGTGGGCATCGCACAGCACCCGGCCCGCCATGCGGCGCGTGCGCATGTCATGCAGCCCGATGACACCCGGAGTCTGTTCGATGGTCTCGCGTAGGTCTGCGAGTTCCTCTTCGGACAGACCGGTGTCGATCAGTTCGCGGATCGCTCGCCAGGCCAGGCGCACCCCCATGTGCAGGATCAGGAAGCCCACAACTGCCGCGGCCAGTGGCTCGAGGAAGGGGTAGCCCGCCAGGCTGCCACCAATGCCGACGGCCACCACCAGCGACGAGGCCGCATCCGAGCGCGCATGCCAGGCGTTGGCTTCCAGTATCGGCGCGTTCAGCCGTCTTGCCGCGGCCAGCGTGAAGCGGAACAGACCCTCTTTGGCGGCTAGTGTCAGCAGCGCCATCACCAGCGCGGCCGGGTGCACGTCGGGCAGGGCGTTCATGTTCTGCAGGCGCAGGCCAGAGCTCCACAGAAAACCGATGCCTACGCCCGCCAGCACGGTGCCGAGCAGCAGCGTCGTGGCCGTCTCGATACGGCCATGGCCATAGGGATGATCGGTGTCGGCGGGGTCGGCGCCGTGGCGGCTGGCGAGCAGCACCAGCAAATCGGTGACCAGGTCCGACAAGGTGTGCGCGGCATCGGCGACCAGACTGAATGCATTGGCGAACAGGCCGATGACGAGCTGTGCGACGGTCAAGAAGGTGTTGGTGGTGATGGCCACCAGGGTCGTGCGCTGGATGTCCCGGCTGCGCGTGGCTTCGTCGTCATGCCGTACGCGGCGCGGGGGGGGGTGAGGAGCGTTCATGCAGGGGGCCGGAAAGGACGCGCTATACTTCGCGCAAAACATGATTCTAGACGGATGATCGCATGGGAACCTTGTCCGATCTGCTGATGCTTGCCCGACAGCGGGCCGCCACGCTCGAACTGCCCTATCAAGGTGCGCTGACACCGGCCGAAACCTGGCAGGTGCTGCAACTGGCACCGGGCGCCAGACTGGTCGATGTGCGCTCGCGCGCCGAACTCGACTGGGTGGGACGCGTGCCTGATGCGGTCGAGATCGAATGGTCGTCCTGGCCGGGCATGCAGCGCAACCCCAACTTTGTTAGCCAGCTCAGGCACCAGGTCGATGCCGAGGCGCTGGTGCTGTTCATCTGCCGCTCAGGCGTGCGCTCGGATGGCGCTGCCCGCGTTGCGCTCGAAGCCGGCTACAGCAACTGCTACAACGTCCTCGAAGGTTTCGAGGGCGACAAGGACGCCAACGGCCAGCGCAACCGCATCGGCGGCTGGCGCCATGCCGGCCTGCCCTGGAACCAGGGCTGACGCTTTTTTACAAACCGGGCCGCGGCACTGCCGGAACCCCATCCGGCGCCGGCCGGTCCGAGAATTGAATAGGTAAACTCCCGACAGGAGCCGGATTCACATCATGCAAGTCGCCACCATCAGTTTCGACCGCTTCAACGTGCTCGCCGACGACGAGGCGCAGGTGCGCATCCGTGCCGCCCGCGCCCGCCTTGGCGACCGCGCGGTGCTGCTGTGCCACCACTACCAGCGTGCCGATGTGTACCAGCACGCCGACCTGACCGGCGATTCGCTCAAGCTCGCCCGTCTGGCCTCGCAGACCGAAGCCGAGTTCATCGTGTTCTGTGGCGTTCACTTCATGGCCGAGGTCGCCGACATCCTGTCCAAGCCCAACCAGACCGCCATCCTGCCCGATCTGGCCGCCGGCTGTTCGATGGCCGACATGGCCAGCCTGGCCAAGGTTGAGCGCTGCTGGCGCGAACTGGCTGAAGTGCTGGACAAGCCCGACGAGCTGATCACGCCCGTCACCTACATCAATTCCGCGGCCGACCTGAAGGCATTTTGTGGCGAGCATGGCGGCATCGTGTGCACCTCCACCAATGCTCCGACCATCCTTGACTGGGCCTTCGCCAGGCGTGAGAAGGTGTTGTTCTTCCCCGATCAGCATCTCGGGCGCTGGAGTGGCTACAAGAAGGGTATTCCGCTTGAGCAGATGGTGGTGTGGGATCCTGACCTCGAATACGGTGGCCTCACTCCCGAGCAGATCCGCAATGCCAGGATCCTGCTGTGGAAGGGGCATTGTTCGGTGCACCAGATGTTCCAGCCGGTGCACATCGATCGCTGGCGCGAGAAGAACCCGCAGGGCTTCGTGATCTCGCACCCGGAAAGCAGCCTCGAGGTGTGTCAGAAGTCGGATTACGTGGGCTCGACCGAGTTCATCATCAACACCATCACGGCGGCGCCGGCCGACACTCACTGGCTGGTCGGCACCGAGCTGAATCTGGTCAGCCGCCTGGCCGAGGAGATGAAGCCGCAGGGCAAGGTCGTGCAGTTCATGGCGCCAACGGTGTGCATGTGCTCGACCATGCAGCGCATCGATCCGCAACACCTCGCATGGACGCTCGAAAACCTTGCCGATGGCAAGGTCGTTAATCCGATCAAGGTGCCGCCGCACGAAGCCGAACTCGCGCGCATTGCCCTCGATCGCATGCTGGCAGTGTCCTGAGTACTCCATTCAGGACGAGGTGGCCATGACGCTGCGGATTTGCTCATACAACATCCACAAGGGGTTTTCGCAGTTCAATCGCCGCATGGTGGTACATGAATTGCGGGATCGCTTGCGCACGCTGGATTCAGACCTCGTGTTTCTGCAGGAGGTGCAGGGGCTGCACCTTGGACATTCGCAGCGCCATTCGGGCTGGCCGACGCAGCCGCAGCACGAGTTTCTGGCCGAGGAGGGCTGGCAGCAGACCGCCTACGGCGGCAATGCGATCTATGATCACGGCCACCACGGCAATGCCATCCTGAGCCGTCATGCCATCCTCAGCCAGACCAATCAGGACGTCTCCGACCACCGTTTCGAGCGCCGCGGCCTGCTGCATTGCGAGATTCAGTTGCCCGGAATCGACCTTGCCGCGCATTGTGTTTGCGTTCACCTCGGCCTGGGCGGTGGTGGTCGTCGGCGGCAGATGGAGGCGCTGGCCGAGCGCATGGAGGGCCTGGTACCTGAGGGTGCGCCGCTGATCATCGCCGGTGACTTCAACGACTGGCGCAACCACGCCGACAAGCTCCTCGCCGATCGCCTCGGGCTGGTCGAAGCCTTCGGCAGCGGTCGCGGCAGCCCGGCCCGTAGTTATCCAAGTGCATTGCCGTTCTTTCGCCTCGATCGCATCTACGTGCGCGGTTTTCGCGTGCGCCGCGCCGAGGTGCATTTTGGCGCACCGTGGGCGCAGATTTCCGACCACGCGGCCCTCACGGCTGAACTGGAGCCGCTGGCTTGATACTCTGCCAGCCCGGCAATGCCGTGAGCCTGCTGGAGAACGGCGAGCAGTTTTTTCCGGCCTTGCATGCGGCGATCGACCGCGCAGAGCGCGAGATCTTCCTGCAGACCTACATTTTCGATGACGATCAAACCGGGCGCAGCATTGCTGCCGCACTGGCGCGTGCGGCCGTGCGCGGCGTGGCGGTGCGGGTGATGGTCGATGGTTTCGGCGGGCGCAGCTTCGTCACCAGCCTGATGCCGTATTTGCGTGAGCAGGGCGTGCAGGTGCTGATCTACCGTCGCGAACTGCGCAAACTGTCGCTGCGCCGTCATCGCCTGCGTCGTCTGCATCGTAAGGTCGCGGTCATCGACGGTCGCGAAGCCTTCGTCGGCGGCATCAACATCGTCGATGACTACGATGCCAGTGGCCCGTCACATCCCCGTTACGACTACGCCGTGCATGTGCAGGGGCCGCTGCTGGAACCGATCGTCGACTCGGTGCATCGCCTTTGGCGGCTGGTGGCGTGGGCCAGTTTTCGTCGTCGCCAGCACCATCCGCTGGTCGCGCGGGCGCAGGCCGAACCGGTAGGGGATGTTCGGGCCGCCTTCGTCGTGCGCGACAACCTGCGCTTTCGGCGTGCGATCGAGGACGCCTATCTCACCGCAATTGCCCGCGCCGAGCGCGAGATCGTCATTGCCAACGCGTACTTCTTTCCCGGGCGGCGCTTCCGCCAGGCCCTGACCGACGCCGCCGAGCGGGGTGTGCGCATCACGCTGTTGTTGCAGGGCATCGCCGACCATCCCTTGCAGCGCTTTGCGACGCGGGCGCTGTACCCCTACTTCCTGTCGCGCGGCATCCGGCTGTTCGAATACCACCGCAGCCACCTGCACGCCAAGGTGGCGGTGGTCGATGGCCGCTGGGCGACGGTGGGCTCGAGCAACATCGATGCCTTCAGCCTGCTAATGGCGCGCGAAGCGAATGTTGTCATCGAGGACAGCCGCTTCGCCACCCATCTGCGTGCCCGGCTGGAGCACGCGATCTGCAGCGGCGCAAACGAGCTGCGCCCTTCGGACTGGCGCCGACTATCGGTATTGCAGCGTGCCCTGAACTGGGTTTCCTACCAGCTCGTCCGCCTTGCGATTGGCATTGCAGGCTATCGCGGCAAGCACTGAAGCGGTCACGGGGCAGGCTGCTCAGCGGCCGATCAGCACTGCATGCTCGACCTTGGTGCAGCGGTCCATCACCACTTTCAGCCCAGCCGCGGCCGCCCGCTCCGCCGCTTCGGGTGCGATCACGCCCAGCTGCAGCCACAGGCTGCGCGCGCCAACGGCAATCGCGTCTGCGGCCACGATCATCACCTCCTCGGGCCGGCGAAACACGTCCACCATGTCGATCGGTCCCGGTACTTCACGCAGGCTGGCATAACACTTTTCGCCCAGTACCTCGTCGCAGGCCGGATTGATCGGGATGATCGTGTACCCCGCCGCACGCAGGTAGCGCGCGACTTCGTTGCTCGCCCGCGCGGGGTTTGGCGAAAGGCCGACGATGGCAATGCTGCGGGTGTCTTCGAGCAGCGCACGGGTGGCGCTGCGGTCAGCGGAAATATCGTTGGCGTGCATGGGTGGGGGGTCCTCAGTCGATATCGAGTGCCGGCGCCTGACGGCAGCGGGGAACGGCGGCGAGCCGCCAGTGCGCAAAGGCCCACTGCCAGACTTCGGCCAGGGGCGCGCGGGTCAGTTGAGCAGGCGGAGCCTGACCGAGAAACTGCAGTGCGGCAAGCAGTGCGGCGGCGGGCGGATGCGCGTCGATAGCGCACGCCAGCGTCTGCTTCGACAGCTTTTCGCCCGCGGCATTGGTTGCCACCGGCAAATGCGCGTAGGCCGGTTGCGGCACGCCAAGCAGGCCTTGCAGGTGGATCTGGCGCGCGCTGGAGTCAAGCAGGTCGGCGCCGCGCACGACGTGGCTGATGCCGGCGTCGGCGTCGTCGACGACGACGGCAAGCTGGTAGGCGAACAGACCGTCGGCGCGCAGCACCACATAATCGCCGGAGTCTGCGGCGAGGTCTTCCTGCTGCCAGCCCTGAACCGCATCCTCAAAACCGATCACGCCTTCCGCCCGTACTCGCCAGGCGCGTGCCTCGCGTCCAGGCGGCAGGCCCTTTCGGCAGGTGCCGGGGTAGCGGCGCGAACCGTCACGCGTCAGCGCCGAATCAGCCATTTCACGCCGGGTGCACGCGCAGGGAAAGGCATGGCCTGCCGTCTTCAGGCGCTCCAGAGCGGCATCGTAGGCTGCGGTGCGCTGGCTCTGCCACACGATGTCGCCATCCCATTCGAAACCAAAGCGTGCGAGCGTGGTGATGATGCCGTCTGCCGCGCCGCGCACCGTACGTGGCGTGTCGACGTCCTCGATGCGCAGCAACCAGCGACCGCCATGAGCGCGTGCTTCAAGGTAGCTGCCCGCGGCGGCAACCAGCGAGCCGAAATGCAGCGGGCCGCTGGGCGATGGAGCGAAGCGGCCGACGTAAGGTCGCGCGTCGGTGATGTCGAAGTCAG
>Ga0073904_10000855_pt1 | contig 22322 bp, 17 predicted proteins | sample KloWWTrecipitate_FD_66668 | JGI IMG/M metagenome (GOLD analysis project Ga0073904, IMG submission 66668) | Active sludge microbial communities from Klosterneuburg, Austria, studying microevolution and ecology of nitrifiers - Klosterneuburg... | ecosystem: Engineered > WWTP > Aerobic digester >... | reverse complement strand
CATGTTGCGGAGGTTCGGGACGCTGAAGCCCTTGCCGACTCGCCCTGCCAGGCGCTTTGCGAGCCCCTCGATCACGCGCGCGCCGTAGCCCGCGCGCTTCTCGCCGTGCTGCTCGACCTCGACGATCTCGCGCCCGATGAGCCAGTAGGCCTGCACGGTCGCCGTGTTGACCGAGCGCGCGACGTGACTGCGCGCCGCCTCGATAATGTCGATGACGCGAGCGAAGAGCGCGTCATCGTGGCTCGCGGTCGCTGGCTTCGTCGCCGCGACGGCCTTCTTACGAGGCGGCTTCTTCACGACGCCACCCGGCTCGCGCCGACGCGCGCCTGGTGTTCTTCCGCTGCTGGACAGTGCTCGCTCATGCGCTGGTGACCCGATGGAGAAGGCCCCGCGCAAGTCCCCGAAGGACCGAGCGTTGGGCGTCGCTGCGCTCTTTGTTGCTCTCTACTCGGCGACTTTATACGCCACCATGGTGGCGGACACCAGACGGAAAGAGCGCGAGCAAGGTGGCGGCGGGGACCTCGCGCGCGACGACGGAGAGCGCGTCGGCGCTCTCGCGAGGGTGGCCAGTTAAACGTTCGCCGACCCGTCCCGCCCGAAGGGGCCGAGCTGTTAAACGCACTCGGTCTCTCTCTCCCCGGTGGACAGAGTTCGACGCTGAAACGCTGTCCCGCGCGGGAGAAGCGAGCGCTCGCGAGCGCGCTCTTCGCTCTCTGTTCGAACGCCGTCCACGCGCGCGGCGGGCTCGTCGAACGCGCAAACGGGCGGAACTGTCGGGGAGAAAAAGAAGCGGCCTCGAGGATCTCTCCGCGAGGCCGCTGTTTACTGTCCGGTCGTCGAAGTTCGCACGACCGATGAAATGGCTCAAAAACTGTCTGCCTTGAGGCCGTCCATCGAAGCGCGCAAATGCCTGAAGTCATTTATGAAAAGCTGTTAATCAGCGGGGCCGCCAGGCAGCGACGTAGCCTCGGCGGGCGGACGCCCTCGGCATCGCTAGTAACGCAGTCTTGACTAGCGTCGTTGACTGGTAAAGGATTCGTTCCTAGTGCGCCGCCCTAGTCACGCCGGCTTTCCCAGCCTGCGCGCCTGGTCAAGCGGACGTTCCCAACGGAGCCGAGATGCCGAAACGAGCCACCGGACGATACGAGCGGACCACCGTGGGTGGGGAGGAGGTCGCGGCCTTCGTACCTCACGCGCTGCCGCCCGCGGATCCGCCCATCGTCGTCGAAGCCGCCCTGACCGAGCGCCTCCGCGCGGCTGAGCAAGCCCTCGTACGCCTCGAACTGGCCGGGGAGATGGTTCCGTCGCTGGACTGGTTCATCTACGCGTTCGTGCGCAAAGAGGCCGTGCTCTCGTCGCAGATCGAGGGGACCCAGGCGACCCTCGTCGACCTGCTCACGTTCGAGGCCCAGGACGGCGCCGAGCAGAGCGCCGCACCCAACGCCGACGTCGAGGAGGTGTGCAACTACCTCGACGCGCTCGCCCACGCGCGTGCGCATATCGCCGACGCGAAGGGCCTGCCCCTCTCGATGCGCCTCCTGAACGAGACCCACGCCCGACTCATGCGTGGTGTGCGTGGCGCGGAAAAGCTGCCCGGTGAAGTGCGCCGCAGCCAGAATTGGATCGGCGGGAGTCGCCCCGGCAACGCCGCGTACGTGCCGCCACGTCCGCACGCGCTCGGCGAAGTGCTCGGCGCGTTCGAGAAGTACCTGCACGCAGACGACTCACTGCCGCCGCTTGTGCGCGCCGGGCTCCTACACGTGCAGTTCGAGACCATCCACCCGTACCTCGACGGCAACGGCCGCATCGGACGCTTGCTCGTGACGCTGCTGCTCGAGCACTGGAAGCTGCTGACCAAGCCGCTCCTCTACCTGAGCCTCTTCTTCAAGCGGCATCGCGAGGAGTACTACCGTCGGCTCAACGCCGTCCGCATCGATGGCGACTGGGAGGGCTGGCTCGACTTCTTCCTCGATGGCGTCGGGACGATCGCCGACGAAGCGGTCGCCTCAGCGCGGGAGCTGTTCGCGCTCGTTGCCGCGGATCGCGCGCGCGTGCTCGCGCAGGAGGGGATGTCGGTCGTTGCGCTGCGGCTCTTCGAGCTCTTGCCGCGCCATCCGGTCGTGACTGTGGCCTCGGTGATGAAGCTCGTAGAGACCACGAAGCCCACGGCGGGACGTGCGATCGAGCTGCTCGTGGCCGCGGGCGTTCTCGTCGAGACGACCGGCAAAAAGCGTGACCGCTCCTTTGTCTACCGGAGCTACCTCGATCGACTCCGCGTCGGGACCGAGCTCGGTGGCGCACAGGTCTCCGGTCGCTGAAGAATTCGTCGCGGGGCATGTCCCCAGTCGCTCTCGCGGGGCGCTTTTTCCTCCCATGAGCCAGCTCGGCCTCGTGTCCCTTCCGCGTCCCGCGATATCTTCGCGGCCTTGGACGCCGACGTTGACCTCCCCGACCTTCGCGACGACGACCCGCGCTGGGTGCGTTGCGCTGTGTACACGCGCCAGTCGGTCAAGCGCCTGGGCGACGACCCCGCGGTCACATCGTGCGCGATCCAGCGGACCCTGTGCACCGAGTTCATTCGGAGCAAGACGTGGGAGTTCTGGTACCCGATCGCCGAACGCTTCGACGACGAGGGCGAGAGCGGCGCGACGCTTGAACGCCCCGGGCTCACCAAGCTCCTTCGGCGCATCGAGGGCGGCGACATCCATCGGGTCATCGTCTACCGCGTCGATCGGCTCACTCGGAAGCTCGCGGATCTCGCGCGCCTCGCCTCTCACTTCGAGCGTCACCGCGTCGGCCTCACGATCGTGCATGGCAACATCGACGCCGACGCCGGTTCGCTCGCGGGGTTGCAGGTGAACATGCTGGCCACCTTCGCCGAGTGGGAGCGCGAGATCATCCGCGAGCGCATTGCCGACACGCGCGGCGCCATCAAGGCGCGCGGCGAGCGCTCCGCCGGGCGCGTGCCCCTTGGCTACCGCACAGACCCAGCCACCAAGCAGCTCGTCATCGACGAAGGGGCTGCCGCCGCGGTGCGGTGGTTGTTCACCGGGGCCTCGAAGGGCACCACGACGAACGATCTCGCGAAGAAGGCCAACAAGAAGAAGCTGGCCGGCAAGACATGGTCAGCGCGCGCGGTGCTTCGCCTGCTGACGAACCAGAGCTACGCGGGCCATCGCCCCGATGGAGCGCCAGGCCGTCACGCTCCGCTCGTCTCAGCGGAGCTGTTCTCGAAGGTGCAGGCGCTCATCGACGGCCGCCGCACACGCGCGCCCACGAAGCCAAGCGAGCGCGACGCCGACGAGCAGAAGGCGATCGAGCTCTTCAACCCGTTCGTGCTGCGCGGGCTCATCACGTGCGGCATCTGCGAGAAGACGATGTCGCCGTCGATGAGCGAGGCCATCACGCTGAACCTCGTGAAGCGGCTACGAAGGAAGCCGAACGCTGTGCCGCGCTTCTACCGGTGCCGCACCGCGGGCTGCGCAGGGCAGGTGCCGGCGTTTGAATCCGAGCAGATGGTCCGCGATGCCCTCGAGCACGCGCCCGAGAGCTGGTCAGCCGAGGACAAGGCGAAGCTGGCCACCTACGCGGCGGCATTCGACCTCATGTGGCCCATCAACCAGAAGCGCGTGTTCGGCGCGTGTTGCGCGGCGGTCGTGTGGAACCGAAAGCGCGACGGGCTCGACATCGAGCTGATTCCGCACAGCGCGCTCGAGGAGGACGACGGCGGTCCGATCACGCCGTGACCCGCGATTCCCCCGCCTGCGTCACCAGCGGCGTCGCCACTTGTCGCGATAGCTCGGAGGTTCCTCGATCGGCTCGTCGGGCTCCTCGGTGCGCACGGCGACGAACGTGCTGGAGTCGCCGTCCTTGATCCGGATCGAGCCCTTGAGGTGGCCGTCCTCGCCGAGCGAGACGCGGCCCGTGCCCGACATCGGGTCGTACTCCCACGCGCCTTCCCAAGCGAAGGAGATTCCGGTTTTCGTCGGCTTGGTGTTCACGTGGGCCAGCAGGCAGTGCATGCGCAACCGATCGCCGTGCCCGGTGAGCGAGAGCAGCGCGGGGCCGAGCGAGTCGAGGAACTTGGCCGACCACTGCGACGTCTCGGTGATCCGCCACCAGCCACGGTACTCGGGAGGGATCGGGTCGCGCGTGTTCATTGGTCCATCATCACCTTTGCCACGAGCAGCTTGCCTAACGCGACTCCCGAGCAGAGTCGAAGAAGGGCCGCGATTGTACCTCGCGCGCCCGGTTCGCGACGTGCATCGGCAGGCACCGTTCGTCGCTCCTCGCGAGCCGTCGCCCCGATGGTCAACAGGCTCGTCCCCGTCGCAGACGCCGAAGCTGTTGATCATCGGGGCCGACTGTTGATCGCCGGATACGCAGTTAAACGCCTCTCGCCTTCTCTCTCCCCACGGGACAGGAGAGAGAGCGGGAGAGCTGTCCCACGCGGCGCTCATCGAGCTCGCTCGGCGCTCTCTGCGAGCACGAGCGAGAGCGCCGCCGCGACATGCGCAGCGCGCGAAACGCTCGGAGTTCTGGGGAGAAACGGCGAAGCCCCCTCGGATCGCTCCTTGGGGGCTTCTGTTTACCGACCCTCGCCGTCGGTTGGCGACGAGAGAAAAATGGCTCCGACTGCAGGACTCGAACCTGCGACCCGGCGGTTAACAGCCGCCTGCTCTACCAACTGAGCTAAGTCGGAAAATCTGCCGGTCTCTTACCCCCAAGAGCGCCACAGGGTCAAGCGCGAACGTCCGGCACCTCGGCGCGCGCACTTCCGCTCAGGGCCCGCCCTCGCCCGCCGCTCACTCCCGGCCGAAGAGCCTCATCAGCCACGCCCAGAAGCCCGTCGCCTTGGGCTTGGCGACGCCGCGCTGGGAGGGCGGCGGCCTCGCGTCAGGGCGCTTCGGCGGCAGCTTCGCGCCCACGCGGTCGCGGCCCAGGCGCTCGAGCACCTCGTCCGAGGTCTGCTGCGTCGTGAGCTCGTGCGTGGTCTCGAGGCCGGTCGCCAGGTTCTTCGTGGTGACCGTGAGGATGCACTCGTTGCTGAGGGCGAAGCTCACCTCGATCTTCTGTGGGGCGCCCGCGTCGGCGTCGCCTGCGGCGCCCCCCGGCGTGCGCGTCGAGGGCGACGCGAGCGGCTCGACGGGGCACGTGAACGCGCCCAAGAACTCGTTCGACTTCGCGTACTGCGCGTCGCCCTGGAACACGGCCACCTCGAGCGGCTCGCCGGGCGCCGCCTCGAGCTCGAGCTTCGCTTCGGCGGGCAACGTCGCGTTGCGTGCGAGCACGATCTTCATGAGCCCGTCGGGCTCGGCGACGCCGATGGGCAGCGGGAGCACGTCGGACAGCACAGGCGCGCCGGCCTTGTCGTACATGGTGGCGAGGATGGCCGCGCCGAGGGCCACCACCTCGTCGGGGTGCACGCGCTTCGACGCCTTGCGCCCGAAGTGCTCCTCCACGAGCGCGATGACGAAGGGCATGCGGGTCTGGCCGCCCACGAGCAGCACATCGTCGATGTCGCGAGGCTTGAGCCCCGCGATCGCGAGCGCGTCGTCGCAGATGCGGATGGTGCGCTCCACCACCGGCCGCGCGCGGGCCTCGAAGTCCTCGCGCTTGACGGTGTAGTTTACATCAATCGTGGTCTTCTCGACGCCGGTCACGCGGAGGTTCGGCACCGCCGCGGTCGCGGTGCGCTGCTCGGAGAGCGTGTGTTTCAGCTCCCGCGCCGCCGCCAAGATGCGCTCCTCGCCGCGGCGGTCGAGGCCCAGGCGATCGCCGTGCTCGGCCGTCAGTCGCTCGCGCAGCAGCGCCGCGAGGGCGTTGTCGATGTCGACACCACCCAGGAACATGTCGCCGGCGGTCGCGAGCACCCGGTACACGCTGCCCTCGAGCGAGAGGATCGACACGTCGAACGTGCCGCCCCCGAGGTCGAACACCAGGATCTTCTTCCGCTCGCCGCTGCCGTGCCCGAACACGAGGCCCGCCGCGGTGGGCTCGTTCACGATGCGCATGAGGTCGAGCCCGGCGCGCGCGGCCGCCGTGCGCACGGCGCTGCGCTGGTTCTCCGTGAACGCCGCCGGCACGGTGACCACCACGCGCGTGACGGGCCGCCGCAGCTCGGCCTCGGCGACCTTCTTGATCTCCGCGAGGATGCAGGCGGCGATCTCGGTGGGGGAGAGCACGCGCTCGCCGAGCTTGATCGCGACCATGCCGTCGGGATCGGACGTGAGCCCGAACTTCACGTGGGCGTTGAGCTGCGCGGCGAGGCTGCTCGTGTAGGTGCGGCCGATGATGCGCTTTGAGCCGTACACCACGTTCTCGGGCTCGAGGACCATGCGACGCTCGGCGACGTGCCCTGCGACCGGGAGGCCCTGGTCGTCGAAGGTGACCATGGACGGGATCGTGTTGTACCCGAGGCGTGAACGGATCACCTTGGGCTCACCGTCCTCGACGATGGCCGCGCACGTGAACGTGGTGCCGAGATCGATCCCCACCGCGGGCGCGCTCCCGTCGACCGGCGCGCGAGGCGGCGGCGGCGCGGGGGCGCGCTCTAGGGCGTAGCGTACGTCCTCGCCGCAGCCCACCTCGACGCGGGCCACCTGGAGAGTCATGCCGGAGCGCCCCTCGTCGGTCACCGTGCCCACGACCACCACGTCGGCCGCGCAGATGCGGAGGCGCCCCTCACGGGTGAGCGCCTCGAGCTTCATGGTCGTGCCGACGGGCGGCGGCTGCGGGTTCGGGAGGAAGATTCCCTCGGGGCTCGTGTTGCTCGTGAGGACGCGTGCGAGCTCCGCGTCGTCTGCCGCGAAGACCCGGAACACCCCCGCCGCTCGGCCGGCGTCCGCGCTGATGCGCCTCAAACTCTCGCTCACTGGAACATGGTACGGGCGTCTCGGGCTGGAGCGTTAGGGGGAAATGTGCGCCGCCGGAGCCGCAGCGCCGACGGCCCGACCGGTGCTAGACTGGCGACTTCACCGATCGCTCGCCGCCGCTCGCCGCCCGCCGGCCCGTCGCCCAGGACCCCCATGCCGTCGCTCCGTTCGCCTCGTTCGCCTCGTTCGTCTGGCTCGTCTGGCTCGTCTGGCTCGTCTGGCTCGTCCGGCTCGTCCGGCTCGTCCGGTTTCGCGCGCCTCGCTCGCCTCGCCCGGTTCGTGGCGCTCGCTCCGATGCCGCTCGCCACCGTGTACGCCTGCACCTCGAACGGTGCCGTCATCGCCGACGAAGACGCGTCGACCACCACGGTCCCACGCACCGACGCAGCGACCCCCCCGGTCGACTCCGGCCCGAGCGTCGACGCCCGCACCGACGGGCCGGCGAGCTTCGATCCGTCGAAGGTCTGCGCGCAAGAGCTCGAGTACTTCGCGGTGTGCAAGACGCCGCCGAACGACATCAACTGCACCGCCACCAAGTTCGAGGCGTGGTGCACGCTGAACCAGGCCGCGACCGACAGCGCGCAGCGCGTGCGCGCCCGCGCCGCCTGCCTCGACGCGAAACACTGCACTTCGAGCGTCCTGAAGGACTGCCTCTACAAGTCGTACGGCACCCAGCAGCAGACGCCGGCGCAGGCGAAGCTCGTGGCCGACTATTGCGCGACATGCGAGCCCGCGGACGCCACCTGCGCGACGCGCAAGATCGCCTACGACGCGGCCAAAGGCCCGAGCTCCATCGACGACGTGTACCTCGCCGCGTGGGAGCTCTCGGAGGCCCTCACCGTCGCGATCGACCAGAAGTGCACGGGGCCCGCCATCGCCGACGCGGGCGCCGACGCGGGGAGCTGCCAAAAGCGCTTCGGCAACTGCGCCGGGAGCCTCTTCGTCGACGCCCTCCCCGACTGCCCAAAGTGAGCGGTCCGGTCGACAGCGACGCGCTCTACGAGCGCCTCGCGGAGATCGCCTCCCAGCTCGTCGAGGACCCGCAGCACACCGCCGTGATCGCGCGCGTGCTCGACGGGCCGCAGGGCACGTTCGCCGAGGTGGCCGACCTCGCCGCGCCCTCGTCGATGGTGCGCATCGAGCTCGGCCGGCTACGGCGTCTGCATGGGATCCGCCTCATGGCGACCCACCTGGCCTGCCCCGACGGACAGCCGAACGGCCCCACGGAAGAGCCCCCGATAGGAGTCTCTATGGTTGTATTCTACATTCCCGAGCTCGCCGCCATCGCGGAGACCGCGCTGCTCGACCGCGCCCGCATCTTCGAGCTGACGCGCTCATGAGCGCCCTCGCGCTCGCCCCCGTGCTCGTCGATCCCTCGATCGTCGATCTCGAGGCCGCCGGGCACATGTCGGCGGGACCGAGCTTCCTGCTCGGGGTGCTGCTGTTGCTCTTCGCGGTGGGGGCCGCCCTCGCGGCGCTCTTCGCGCATGCCCGCGCCCTCGTGATCCGCGGCCGGCGAGAGGCCGACGCGATCACCCGCCCGGGCCCGCTGTTCGCGGGGCCTTCCAAGGTGGTCCGCGGCAGGGTCGCGTTCGCCGAGGGGTCGACCGAGGCCGTGCGCGTCCTCGTGAAGCAGCGGGTGAAGAACCACACCTCGAAGAACTCGAAGTGGCACACGTGGGAGGAGACCGAGCGCGTGGTGCACGCGCAGCCGTTCTACCTCACGCGGCAGGCCGACACCGAGCCCGGCGCCGACGGCGAGGCGGTGCTCGTCGAGCCGAGCCACGACGTGTTCGTGGTCGACGCCCTGGAGACGCGGGCGGCGCGCGAGTCCGTCACGCGGCGAGAGCGCGTGTGCGAAGTGAGCGAGGGCGAGGTCTTCTCGGCCTACGGCACCCTCGTCCGCGGGCCGCACCCCCGGGCGCGCACCGCGTACCGCGACGGCGCGCAGGGCTGGATCCTGAAGCCCCCTCGGACCGGCAAGATGGTGCTCGCGTCGGGCACGATCGACGAGCGGTACACGGGACGGGTCTCGTTCGTGCGCGGGTGGACCGCCGTGCTCACGGTCGTTTGGGCGGTCTTCAACGTGTTCGTCACGGTGCCGTTCCTCGCGGCCTCGACCTTCGGGGAGCACGAGATCGCCGAGGTGACGGGTGACCGCACGTGGACCACACGGAACAAGAGCTCGACGACGCACCACTACGCGGTGCAGGTGCTCACGGAGAGCGGCTACCGCTTCGAGCGCGAGATCGCGTCGCGCGGCTACTACGCCATCCAGCAGCAGCGCGTCACCTCCGGCGTCCGCGTGCCCGTAGTGCACGCGCTCGGGTGGGAGCGCGCCGCGTACCTGGGCGACAGGCCGACGATGAACGCCGCCGCCATCATCTTCGGGCTCATCGCGGCGGGGGTGAGCGCGGGCCTCTTCCGCGCGGGCTACCGGAAGGCGTACGCCTGGTACGACAAGGACCACCTCTCCGAGGAGGGCGGGAAGGGCCACCTGCCGTGACGCGTGCCTGGGCGCGAGCCCGCGCACGCACGCGCCCCTACTCGGTGATCTTGTAGTCCTTGATCTTGTAGAGCAGCGCCCGGTGGCTGATCTCCAAGATCTCGGCCGCGCGCGTGCGGTTGCCTTTGGTCTTCTGCAGTGCGCGCCGAATCAGGATCTCCTCCACCGCGGCGGAGGTCTTCTTGATGCTGAGCTCCCCGGAGGCGAGCTGGGCTTTCACCGGGTCGAGCGTCTCGCGGAGCCGCTCGGGGAGATCTCCCACCTCGATGAGATCGCCCTCCGCGAGCACCATCGCGCGTTCGATGGTGTTCTCGAGCTCGCGCACGTTGCCCGGCCACGCGTACTCGAGCATGAGCTTCCGCGCGTCGGTCGAGAGCCCCCGCAGCGAGGTGCCGAGGCGCGCGTTGTTGCGCGTGAGGAAATGCTCCACGAGCAGCGGCACGTCCTCCTTGCGCTCTCGGAGCGGCGGGATCACCACCGGCAGCACGTTGATGCGGTAGTAGAGGTCCTCGCGGAAGCGCCCGGCCTTCACCTCGGCGGCGAGGTCCCGGTGCGTGGCCGCGATGATGCGCACGTCCACCTTGGTGTCGCGCGTGTCGCCCACGCGACGCAGGGTCTCCTCCTGCAGCACGCGGAGGAGCTTCACCTGCAACGGCAGGGGCAGCTCGCCGATTTCGTCGAGCAGGAGCGTGCCGCCCGACGCCTCCTCGAACAACCCACGACGGTCGGACACGGCGTCGGTGAAGGCGCCCTTCTTGTGACCGAACAGCTCGCTCTCGAGGAGCGCCTCGGGGATGGCCCCGCAGTTGATCGCGACGAACGCCCCCGCCTGGCGCGAAGACCGCGCGTGGATGGCGCGCGCCACGAGCTCCTTGCCGACGCCGCTCTCGCCGGTCACGAGCACTGTGGTCTTGTACTCGGCGATCTTGGTGATCATCCGGAAGATGGCCAGCATCGGCGCGCTCTTCGCGAGGATGGTCTCGAAGCGCTGCTCGCTGCGGATCTGCTCGCGGAGGGCGCGGTTCTCGCGCCGCAGCGACTCGCGCTCCTCGGCCTTGCGCAGCACGAGCACGATCTCGTCTGGCTTGAAGGGCTTGCTCACGTAGTCGTACGCGCCCGCCTTCATCGCCTCGAGCGCGAGGTCGACGTTGCCGTAGGCGCTCATGACGATCACGGTCGCCGGGTTCTCGCGGGCGCGGAGGGCCGCGAGCAGGTCGAGCCCCCCCATCTTGGGCATGCGCACGTCGGTGAGGATCACGTCTGGGGCGAACGAGTCGACCAAGGCGAGCGCGCTCTCGCCGTTGTCGGCGACGGCCACCTCGTACCCGCTCTTCCGTAGGAGCGTGCGGAGCACGAGGCGGATGTTCTCTTCGTCGTCTACGACCAGCACGCGGCGCATGCGGGCAGCCTACCCGCCCGCGCAACTATTTCATAGCGAGGACACATAGGCATCAACACGTTGACTTCATTCACCATTTCGAACGCTACTCCTTGCGGTGTCGACGCTCGCGGCGCTCGCCGCGAGACGCGGTAGCCTGCGCGAGTGAAGACCGGCACTGACCGCCTCGCGGACGAACCGCGCCTCGCCTCCCGACTCCGCGACCGCGCCTTCGCGCTGCTCGCCCACCCCGCCTCGGTCACCCGAGACCTCGAGCACGTGAGCACCCTGCTCGCGCGCCTCGGGCGACGCCCCCGCGTCATCCTCGGGCCCGAGCACGGCTACGGCGGCGAGGCGCAGGACATGATCGGCGTCACCGACGCACGCGATCTGCACGGCACGCCGATCCGCAGCCTGTACGGCGCCGAGGTCGCCGACCTCTCGCCACGCGAGGAAGACCTCGAGGGCTGCGAGCTGGTCGTCATCGACCTCCAAGACATCGGCGCGCGCTACTACACCTTCATATGGACCGCGGTGCTCGTGCTCCGCGTCGCCGCGAAGCTCGGGGTGCCCACGCTGGTGCTCGATCGCCCAAACCCGCTCGGGAAGGCCCTGCGCGAGGGCCGCTCGCTCGACCCGCGCTTCCGCTCGTTCGTGGGGCTCGAACCCGTACCCGTTCGGCACGGGCTGACGCTCGGCGAGGTGTGCGCGTGGCGCGCCGAGGTCGAGGGGCTCCCGGAGGGCGCGCTCTCCATCGTCCCATGCGAGGGCGTGGACGACGCGGCGTCCGCACGTGACTGGGATCGCCCGTTCGTGATGACGTCGCCGAACATGCCCACCTACGAGACCGCGCTCGTGTACCCCGGCGGCTGCCTCCTCGAGGGAACGAACCTCTCCGACGGGCGCGGCACGACGCGGCCGTTCGAGCTCACGGGCGCGCCCTGGGTCGACGGCGAGCGCCTCGCGCGAGGCCTGCACGCCACGGGGCTTCCGGGCTTCCGCGCGCGTCCGGTGACCTTCCAGCCCACCTTCCACAAGCACGCCGGGCAGCTCTGCGGGGGCGTGCAGATCCACGTGACCGACGCGCGGGCGCTCCGCCCCTACGCGACGTACCTCGCCCTCGTGGCCCTCGCGCAGCAGGCCCACCCCGAGCACTTCCGCTTCCGCACCGAGCGCTACGAGTTCGTCGACGACATCCCCGCGTTCGATCTGCTCACGGGGCGCGACGAGGCGCGCACCCGCATCCTCGCCGGCGACGACCCGCGCGCGATCGCCGACGCCGAGAGCGTGCTGGGGCCGGACGACGTGGCGGCGCTGTCGCTTGCGGAGTGCGCCGCCCGGGCCAGGCACGTGCGCCCCTAGCTAGTGAGGGCGACCAAGCCCGACCTCACACGAGCCCGAGCTCGCGGAGAATGAGGCCCACCGCCACGCTGGCGGCGTTCGCGAGCAGCGACAACAGGCACGCGCGCCGCCACGGGATGCGCACGGCGCGCGCGAGGAACAGCGCCTCCACCGCCCACGCGAAGGCCTCGGAGATCAGCGCCATGTGGAGGTAGCTCACTCCGTGTTCTTGGAGCCGCGGGAACGCGAACCACACGAAGGGGTGCGTGATGGCGGAGGGCGCGACGGCGGCCCACACGGGGACCCGCCCGACGCGCCGGTAGATGGGCGCCTCGACCGCCTGGGTGAGCACGAAGGCGCGCGCCCAGTCCGCGATGTACGCCGGCTGAAAGAGATCCACACGCCGAGCCTACCAGACCGCGAGCGTCCGCTCGGGAGCCCGCGGGCGACGGCGACGACACCACCGCGCGCCGGGGTGGTACGCTCGCGCCGTGAGCCGCATCACCGTAGTAGGCGCCGGGGCCTGGGGAACCGCGATCGCCGCGCACCTCGCGCGACGCCGCCATGACGTCACGCTGTGGGCGCACGAGGCGGAGGTCGCGCGCGACGTGGGCGAGTCCCGGGAGAACAAGCTGTATCTTCCAGGTATCGAGCTGCCCGCCTCGCTCCGTGCGAGCGACGACTACGCGCAGGCGCTCACCGGCGCCGAGATCGTCGTCCTCGTGCCGCCCTCGGCGTTCTTCCGCGACATCGCGGGGCACGTCGCGCGGCTGCTGAGCGATGCGGCGCGCGTGCTCGTCGCGACCAAGGGCCTCGAGGAGGGCTCGCTGAAGCTGATGAGCGAGGTGCTCGCCGAATGTGCGCCTTCCGTCGACCCCTCGCGCGTCGCGTTCATGTCGGGGCCCAATTTCGCGAAGGAGGTCGCGAGCGGGCTGCCCACCGACTCGGTGGTGGCCGCGCGCGACCTCGCGTGCGCCGAGGCCCTCCAAGAGGCGCTCCACTCACCCGCGTTCCGCGTGTACACCAGCACCGATCCGGTCGGCGTGCAGGTAGGCGGCGCCATCAAGAACGTCATCGCCGTCGCGACGGGCACCTGCGACGGCCTCGGCCTTGGGCTCAACGCGAGGGCCGCCCTCATGACGCGAGGCCTCTCCGAGATGGCGCGCCTCGGAGTGGCGCTCGGCGCCGATCCCCTGACGTTCATGGGGATGGCGGGCATGGGGGATCTGGTGCTCACCTGCACCGGCGCCCTCTCGCGCAACCGCACCCTCGGGCTGAAGGTGGCCGAGGGCGTCGATCCGGCCGCCTACGTCGCCTCCCAGCGCAGCGTGGCCGAGGGCTACAACACGTCGGCGGCGGCGCACGCGCTCGGCGCCAAGCTCGGCGTCGAGATGCCCATCACCGACGAGGTCTTCGCGGTGCTCCACGAGGGGCGCCCGCTCGGCGAAGCGCTGAAGAACCTGCTCGTGCGCGGCTCCAAGTCCGAGCTTTACGGCATCGCCCTCCCAGGCGTGCTCCCTTCGTTGGTTCGTTAGACGGCCCCCCACCCCGGACGCGTCTCGCAGAAAAGGTGACCGTGGGCGCAAATCGGTCGAGAACGGGGCACATGCGCCCCGATCGCGCCGCGCCCGCCCTCCCGCATTCCCTGTCCAGCGCGACGACCGCCGTGTGGGTGCTCGCCGCCTCATGCGGCCTCTCGATGTCCGCCTGCCGCGCGGGCCGAGCCGACGACGCCGCTCCGGAGGCGCGCGCCACGAGCGTCGCGTCGGCCGACGAGGCCGCGGCGCGCCCCCAGCGGCTCACGCCCCACACGCGCGAGGACGCCGAGGCGGTAGGCGAGCGCTTCGTCGCCGACTGGTTCACGTTCTCGCTGGCCGAGGTCACGCTCGAGCTGTTCGACCTCCACGGCACGCGCGATCTCCAGGCGGCCCTCGGGGGGCGCGGCGCGCTGTTCGCCACGAACGCCGGCTTCTTCGACACGCGGGACGCGCCGCTCGGGCTCTCCGTGAGCCGCGGCGTCCGGCGCTCGCGTTTCTCGCGGCCGCTGTCCGGCGGCGTGCTCGAGGTCACCGGCGCAGAGGCCGCGGTGCTCGAGACCGAGAGCTACGACGCCGCGCGCGCGCCGGAGCTCGCCGTGCAGTGCAGGCCGCGGCTCGTCGTCGGAGGGAAGGCCAACGTGCGCCGCGACGACGGCAAGCGCGCGGAGCGCACCGCCGTGTGCCTCCGCGACCGCGGTCGCACCCTCGCGTTCGTGATCGCGAAGGACGCCGAGCGAGGCCCCTCGCTCTACGCGCTCGGCCGCTACCTCGAGGCGAAGGGCTGCAGCGACGCGCTCTCGCTCGACGGAGGCCCGTCGACCGGGGCCGCGTTCTTCGGCCCCCGCGGACGCGAGGAGCTCGCCCTACGCGGCCCCATCCAGCAAGCCATCGTCGTCTCGGCGCGCGAGCCCGCGCGGTGAGACGCCCACGTCGTGAGGAGCCCTCCATGAGCACGCGCCCGTTCCCCCGCACACTCTCCCGCAAGCGAACGCCGCTCGGTGTGACCTCGTCCATCGCCCTCGCGCTCGCCGTGCTCCACTGCCGGGACGCCCCGGCTCCGCCCCGCACGCCGCTCCCTGCCGCCGACACCGCCGCGACCCACGTCGTCGCCGGCACGCCGCCGCCCTACGCGCGGACGAGCGCTCGGCACGCGGCCCACGCCTACGGGCGGGTCGGCGACCTCGTCGTGGCGACTTCGCGTGCACTCTACACATTTTCGACCGCGCCGGACGGAGCCGGGAAGAAGCCGCTCCGCGGGGCGCTCCTCGACGCCGATCTCGACGCCCAAGACGACGAAGATCCGCTGCTGTGGCTCCGCCCTGCGTGGGTCGCGTCCGACGGCGTGGTCCACGCGCTGGTCGCCGCTGCGCGCGAGATCGCCTGCCCCGGCGGCGCGCGCGGCGTCGAGGTCGCCGGCGTCGTCGACGGCGTATCGCTCACCGCCTCCGCGTGCCCCTCGCCCGAGGGCGCGCTCACGACCACGCTCCGCGCCGACGGCCTCCCCGCGGGGGCCAAGCTCGGGCAGGAGCTCGGCCCGGGGCCCTCGCCCGTGGTGCTCGATCGTGGCGGCGCGGCGTGGGAGGGCACGCACCCGTTCGCCGCGCTCGCCGTGGAGGGGCCGCGCAGCACCCTGCTCATCGAGGGCTCGGGCCAGGCGACCCGGCGACTCGTGCACATCGCCAAGGAGGTCTTCCCGAGCCCCGTCGCGCTCACGTACGAGGGCGCCACCGCGTCGGTGCGCTTGCGCCTCGTACCGGAGAGGCCCGCCGCCGCGCTCGGCGCGCTCGCGCTCAAGACGGTCCCCCTCGCGCTCGCAATGTCGGGCACGCCAGGCTCGGCGACCTTCCTCGACGCCGACGGCACCCCCATCACCCGGCTCGACGTGCCGGCCGAGGGCGCCGAGCTGCGCGTGCCCGAGGGGTTCGCTGCCGAGATCGAGCTCCGCGACGCTTCGGGCCAGCGCTGCGCGCGCGCACGACAGGGCGATCCCGCGCTCGCCACGGCGACCTGCCCGAAGGCGGCGCGGCTGTCGCTCGCGGTGCGCCTCGCGGGCCCGGACGGGGCCGTCCCGGCGCCGTTTCACGCCCTGGTGTACGGCGAGCACGGCACGCCGGATCCCGAGCTGGTCGACCTCGGGGCTCGCGGAGAGAAGCTCGCGCGCGTGGCCGAGAGGAACAACCTCTACTCGATCGACGGTGGCGGCGAGCTCGCGCTCCAACCGGGCAGCTACCACGTGCTCGTCGCGCGCGGCCTCGAGAGCACCATGGAGGAGCGCCACCTGACGCTCGCCCCAGGCGCCACCGAGCGGCTCGCCTTCGACCTCCGCCGCGTACTGCCCGCCGACGTGCTCTCGGCCGACTTTCACCTGCACGCGGCGCCGAGCCCCGACTCGAGCGTGTCGCTCGCCCAGCGCGTGACGACGCTCGCGTGCGAGGGGCTCGCCTTCGCCGTCGCGACGGACCACAACCGCATCACCGACTACTCGCGAGCCGTGCAGAAGCTCGCACCCACACCGCCCGCGCTGCTCCCCGCGCTCGCGATCGGCGACGAGATCACCTCGTCCGGCGCGCGCCTATGGGGACACTTCAACGCCTTCCCGCTCCCCGCGGCGACCCTCGCCCCGGAGGACGCCACCATTCCCTACTTCGACGTCGCCCCACGCGAGCTCTTCGCCGGCGCGCGGCGGGCGGGCGCCGCCATCGTGCAGGTGAACCACCCGCGCATGCCGCCGCGCATCGGGTACTTCAACCAAGCCGACTTCGACTCCGAGAGCGGGCGCGCCGGCGCCGACTTCGCCGAGGACTTCGACGCGGTCGAGGCCCACAACGGCATCTGGCTCGAGTCGCCGGCGCGCGTACGGGAGGGGCTGCGCGATCTCGTCGGCCTCGCGCGGCGCGGGAAGAAGGTGGCCGCCACGGGCAACAGCGACTCGCACAAGCTCGTGCTCGAGGAGCCGGGCTACCCGCGCACCTTCGTGCTGCTCGACCCCAAGACGGCGACGACCGAGCCCCTGGAGCAGCGCGTGATCTCGGCCGTCAAACAGCGCCACACCGTCGTGAGCTCGGGCGCCTTCATCGACGCGCGCCTCGACGGCCAGCTGCCCGGCGACGTGGTCACGCCCCGCGGCAAGACCATGAAGCTCCACGTGCGCGTGCTCGCGCCCGCGTGGGTGCCCGTCGAGACCGTCGAGATCTGGCTCGATGGCGGCGTCACGCGGTCGCTCCCCGTCACCGCGACGGGCGCCGGCGTGCGCTTCGAGGCCGACGTGACCCTCCCCGTGGATCGCGACCGAACGGTGACCGTGTGGGTCGAGGCGAAGCGCCCGCTGCCTCGCGTGCTCCACGAGACCGACGCGCGAGCCATCGCCTTCACGACGCCGTTTTACGTGGACGCCGACCACGACGGGCAGGTGCGCCTCGCGCCGGCGAGGGACGCGAAGGACGCGAAGGACGCGAATACGGCGAAAGTAAATTAGCCACGCCTGCGCGACGCGCCATCGTCACGAGTCCGTCGCTGCGAATTGTCCTATTTGCAGCCAAACTTCGACGCGCGCGGAATGCGAGCGTCACGTTGGCGCCTCATGCTGTGAGTCATGCGATGGCGTCCTCTCTTGGTCGGGGCTCTGGGCCTCTTCGTGGTCGGGCACGGCGCGAGCCACGCGCTCGCCGAGCCGCGGGTCTCGGAGGTCCAGTCGGCGTTCTCACGGACCGCGACCCGCGGGCGGATACGGCCACGCACGACGGCCGAGCCCGTCGTCATCGTCGCGATCGACGGCGTGCGGCCTCGCGAGGTCTTCGAGGGCGAGGATCCCGCGCGTGTTCAAGGCCACGCACCTCGCTCGGGCCGTGAGCTGCTGCCGAACCTGTACGCCCTCGCAGACGCAGGGCGCCTCATCGGGAGCGACGAGGCGGTCGTGGCGTCGGGGCCGGCGTACGTGTCGCTGCCGGGGTACACGGAGATGTTCACGGGCTCGCCGAGCCGCTGCGCCTCCAACGAGTGCGGCCGCACGCGCGCGCCGACGCTGGTGGACGCGGCGGTGCTCGCCGGTCTTCGCGCGTCCGTGGTGACCTCGTGGGAGCGAATCTGCCTCGCGGCGGCTCAGGACCCGGAGCTGCTGGACGCGTCGTGTGGACGGCACGAGGGGCACCTCGACTCGGAGGGCGACACGCTCATCGAGTCGCTGCTCGAGCGCGACGCGGCGCTGTCGCCGTCGCCCGGGGCCGCCGACTACCGACCCGACTGGGCCACCGCGGAGCTCGCCATCCGCGTGCTCGAGGCGAAGCGCCCCGACGTGCTGTTCGTGGGCCTCGGCGACACCGACGAGCTCGCACACGCAGGGAACTACGCGGCCTACGTCACCGCGCTCGGGCGCGCCGACGCGTTCCTCGGTGCGTTGCGCGCCACGCTCGCCGCCGAGGGAGAGCGCGGACGAAACACGACCGTGATGGTGGTCACGGACCACGGGCGCTCGTACGGCTTCCGTGACCACGGCGCGGCGTTCCCCGAGTCGCGGTTCGGCTTCCTGCTCGTGTCGGGACCGCGCGTACCGCGCGGCGAGGGGCCCGGTGCAGAGGTGACGCTCGGGGACGTGGGGCGCGGCGCCGGGCGCCTGCTCGGCGTCGGTGGAGAGGACTCGCCGTTCACGACCTGGCTCTCGGGGCGCTGACGCATCTCCGAAGAAGGTACGGGTTCGTCACGAGGGCGACACATTGCTCGGGTCTATTTCGCCCGCACGGCGGTCGGCGACGGAACGTCCCAGCCCACCGCTGGCCCAGGAGTCGAGATGCCGAACGTTCTCGTGGCGGGCGCGCAGTGGGGCGACGAGGGGAAGGGCAAGATCGTCGATCATCTCGCCGCGCGCGCCGAGTTCTCGGTGCGCTTCGGCGGCGGCGCGAACGCAGGTCACACGCTGGTCGTCGACGGACAGAAGCTCGTGCTGCACCTCGTGCCGGCGGGCATCCTCCACCCGCAGTGCCGCGGCCTCATCGGCAACGGCTGCGTAATCGATCCCAAGAGCCTGCGTGGCGAGCTCGACGGCCTCACGAGCGCCGGCGTCGACGCGGGCCCCCGGCGGCTCGGCGTCTCTGCGCTCGCGCATGTCGTCACGCCGTACCACAGGCTCGCGGACCTGGCGGGCGGCAAGGCCATCGGCACCACGGGGCGCGGCATCGGGCCGGCCTACACCGACAAGGTTCGGCGCGCCGGGGTGCGCCTCGGCGACGTGCTCGCTGGGGTCCACCTGCCCATGCTCGAGGCGCAGCGCGCGCACTACGCGCGACTCCTCGGGGACGAGGCGCCGCTCCCCGACGCCGCTGACGTCGCGAAGGCGCTCAGCGACGATGTGAGCGCGCTCGCCGCGCACGTGGGCGACGTGGCCGACGAGCTCCACCGGGCCATGAGGCGCGGCGCGCGAGTCCTCTTCGAGGGCGCCCAGGGCGCGCTGCTCGACGTCGATCACGGAACCTACCCGTTCGTCACCTCGTCGACCACCACCGCCGGCGGCGTGTCGTCCGGGGTCGGCGTGTACGTCGAGCTCGCGCGGCGGGTCGCCGTGCTCAAGGCGTACACCACGCGCGTGGGCAACGGCCCGTTCCCCACCGAGCTCTCCGACGAGACGGGGCAGCGCATCCGCGACATCGGCCGCGAGGTGGGCGCGACCACCGGGCGACCTCGCCGCACGGGCTGGCTCGACCTGCCCGCGCTCGCGCACGCGTTCCGCCTGAACGGCACGACCGACATGGCCATCACCAAGCTCGACGTACTCGCGGGCTTCGAGACGCTGAAGGTGGCGACCGAGCACCGCGCGGGGGTGCCGGTGTACCGCGAGCTGGAGGGCTTCGGCTCCCTCGAGGGGATCACGCGCTACGACGACCTCCCCGAGGCCGCGCGGCGTTACCTCGAGCTCCTGTCGCGCGAGCTCGACGCCAGGCTCTCCATCCTGTCGCTCGGCGCCGAGCGCGACCGCACGCTGGTGCTCCACGAGGTGGTCGGCGCATGACGCCCCTCCCCCCGACGCGAGAGCTGGGGCAGTCGAATGCTCCGCGCCTGGGAGATCTCGACCGAAAAGCAGCGGCGTCCGCCATCGCCGCGAGGTGGGCCGAGGGCACGCAGACGCGCCGAGCCGGCAGCGACGGCGCGTGCGATCCGCAGCTCCGCTCGCACTACGCGCAGAGCACACGCATCGGAGGGGCGCGCATCGCCTCGACCACGGACGGCGTCGGCACGAAGGTCGAGATCGCCGAGCGCACCCGCACCTACGACACGATCGCGTTCGATCTCGTCGCGATGGTCGTGGACGATCTCGCGGCCGCGGGGGCGGCGCCCGTCGCGTTGACGAACGTGCTCGACGTAGACCGCATCGACGTCCCCACGGTCGACGCGCTCATGCGAGGGCTCGCCCGCGCGGCGGTCGCCGCCGACGTCGCCGTCACGGGCGGCGAGATCGCCGAGCTCGGGGCCCGCGTCGGAGGCTTCGGGGAGGGCATGCACTTCAACTGGTGCGCCACCGCGATCGGCCACTACCCCGAGGGGCGCGAGCCCCTCACGGGCCAGGACGTTCGCCCCGGCGACGCGCTGATCGCCCTGGAGAGCGCCGGGTTCCGCTCCAACGGCTTCTCCCTCTTGCGTGCCACTCTCCAGCGCGCGTTCGGCGACGACTGGCACGACGCGTCAGGGCCTGGCGCCACGTGGGGCGAGCTCGCGCTCCTGCCCTCCACGATCTATGCGCCGCTCGTGGAGCGCCTCCTCGCGTCGGGGGTCGCGCTCACCGGGGCGGCCCACGTCACGGGCGGCGGCGTTCCCAACAAGCTCGGGCGCGCGCTCCGCGCGACGGGGCTCGGCGCCCACCTCACCTCCCTGTACGAGCCCCCCCCGTACGTGATCGAGGCGCAGCGACTCGGCGACATCGACGACGCCAGCGCGTACCGCGCATGGAACATGGGCCAGGGCTTCATCCTGGTGCTCCGGCCCGGAGCGGTCGGCGACGCGCTCGCCACCTGCGCGGCCCACGGGATCGTCGGCAGGGAAGCCGGCGTCGTCGTCGACAGCGGCGCCATCCGAATCGAGTCCCGCGGCCTGCACGGCGGGAGCCTGAGCTTCCCCACGTCGGAGCGCGGGACCACGGGGGGTACGCCGTGACCCGCGTGATCGCCATCGAGAGCCGGCGTGGGGCCGAGGATCCGCGAGCCCACGCCCTCGGAGAGCACGTGTCACGCGCGCTCGGCACGCCCACGAGCGCGCGCTCCGTGAGGCTCTTCGCGACGACGCACCAAGAGGTCTCCGACCTCGAGCTCGCGGCGTTCGCCCGAGGCGCCCTCGCCGATCCGCTCGTGGACGACGTGGAGGTGAGCGCGCTGCTCTCCCCGCTGGGGGCGAAGAGTTACGTGCATCTTGCACGCTTACCCGGTCTCACCGACGACGAGGCGAGGAGCGCCGAGCTCTCGTGGGCGCTCGTCAGGGGGGAGCCCGCGACCGACGGAGCGACCTTCTTCGCGCAGGAGCTCGTCGTGTTCGACGAGGCGCTCTCCCCCGCCACGCTCGAGCGCCTCGCGCGCGACGTGCTCGGGAACCCGAACGTGCACGAGCTCTCGTGGGGACACCTGCCCTTCGTGCCGGTCGCGCCCAAGCGCGTCTCGCTCGCGGCCCACGCCCGCGTCCTGGCGGTGCCGCTCCCCGACTCCGACGAGGCGCTCGTCGCGCTCTCCAAGGCGCGCTCGCTGGGGCTCTCGCTCGTCGAGCTCCGCGCGATCGCCGCGCACCTCGCGGAGCCCGAGGTCGCCCGCGCGCGCGCCGCGAACGGGCTCCCCGAAGCGCCGACCGACTGCGAGCTCGAGATCTTCGCGCAGACCTGGTCGGAGCACTGCAAGCACAAGGAGTTCGGCGCCACCATCGCCATCGACGATCGCGAGCGTGGCGAAGCGCGCTCGCTCCGCTCGCTCTTCAAGACGTGCGTCGCCGGGCCCACGCGCGAGGTGTGCGCGACGCTCGAGGCGCGCGGCCAGGGCTTCGTGGTGGTCGTGTTCGACGACAACGCGGGCATCGTCCGGGTCGACGAGACGAAGAACCTCACCCTGAAGGTCGAAACGCACAACTCGCCCTCGGCGCTCGACCCGTACGGCGGCGCCATCACCGGAGTCCTCGGGTGCAATCGCGACGCGGTGGGCACGGGACGCGGCGGCGGACGCCTCTACTTCAACACCGACGTGCTGTGCTTCGGCACGCCAAGCTACGCGGAACCGCTCCTCCCCGGTCAGCTGCATCCTGCACGCGTGTTCGAGGGCGTCGTGGCCGGCGTGCGCGACGGGGGCAACAAGTCCGGCGTGCCCACCGTGAACGGCGCGCTTGTGTTCGACGACCGGTACGCCGGCAAGCCGCTCGTCTTCTGCGGCTCGGCGGCGCTCGTACCGGCGTCCGTGTCGGTCGACGGCGTCTCCCTGCCCGCGTGGAAGAAGGACGTGCGGGTCGGAGACCACATCGTCACGATGGGCGGCCGCGTGGGCCAAGACGGCATCCACGGCGCGACGTTCTCGTCGAGCGAGCTCGGCGAGGGGCAGAGCCGCGGCGTGGTCCAGGTCGGCAGCCCGTTCACGCAGAAGCTCGTCGTGGACCTCCTCGAGGAGGCCTCGGCGCTCGGGCTCATCGCGGGGGTGAACGACAGCGGCGCGGGCGGCCTGTCGTCGTCGGCG
>Ga0073904_10000854_pt1 | contig 22328 bp, 21 predicted proteins | sample KloWWTrecipitate_FD_66668 | JGI IMG/M metagenome (GOLD analysis project Ga0073904, IMG submission 66668) | Active sludge microbial communities from Klosterneuburg, Austria, studying microevolution and ecology of nitrifiers - Klosterneuburg... | ecosystem: Engineered > WWTP > Aerobic digester >... | reverse complement strand
GTTTCTGTTGCGCCGTCCCGAAGGACTGGTGGAGATGGGGCTGGGACGGTTCGGCGCTTCGACGGTGCAGCGCGCAAGTGGAATCGATCTCGCAGGCGATCATGTATCCGGCGCTGTTGCGGGATCAGGCACAGGCGTATCGGCAAACGACAGGTCGTCATACCACGCATCAATGCGATAAGCGCATCATGCAAGTCAACACCAGGGAATCAGCCAAGAAGTTTCTGATCCCGTCCACCACGACATTCACCACCCGTACCCATCGAAGGATGACACCATGACCAGGACGCCAATGCAGACTCCGGATTTCTTCGAGCAGGCGCCGGCCATCGTCATGTACGACGCGTTGTCGCAGCTGCTGGGCGCCACGCGCGACGGGCTGATCGAATACCGCTACCTCGACGCAGTCAAGCTGGCCGGGCATTCGTGCCCGACGGTGGCCGGCGCCTGGCTCATGACGCGCACCGCGCTGGCCCGACTCTATCCGGGGCAACCACCGCACCGCGGCGAAGTGCGCGTGGAAATGCGTGAGCCGCAGGACGCGGGTGTGGTCGGCGTGATCGCCAGCGTGGCCGGGCTGGTGACCGGCGCGGCCGGCAGCGGCGGGTTCAAGGGCCTGGCCGGTCGTCACGGGCGGCGCGACCTGCTGGTGTTCGGCGTAGCCATGCGTGGCGAGATACGCTTTACGCGACTGGATAACGGCGAGAGCGTCGAGGTGTCGCACCATCCCGAGGCAGCGCCACGCCCGGCGGAGCTGCGGGCGCAGATGCAGGCCGCATTGGCGCCCCAGGCCAGCAGCGCCCAGCGCGACGCGTTTGCACAAACCTGGCAGGGCTGGGTGCGCGCAATGCTGCTCGGGCATGCGGACGACCCGGAACTGATCACCGTGGAAGTCTGAATCCGGGCAGCCGGCCAGCGTCAACCTGTGTCTCGCCGGCGGCGGCAATTCACCACCTGAGTTGCAGCAACCATTAAAGATGCATATACTGTGCATCAAATGATGCTTGCACCCATGGACACCGCCACCACCATCCCCGCCACCGTCGATCGCAGTGCCATCGAACGCCTGGTTTACAGCTTCTATGACGATGTTCGCGCCGACCCGTTGCTCGGCCCGACCTTCGAAGCCGTGCTGGCCGACCGCTGGGCGGCCCACCTGCCGCGCATGGTCGAATTCTGGAGCACGATGGTCCTGGGAACCCGCAGCTTCAGCGGCAATGTCTTCGGCAAACACATGGTGCTCGATGGCATAGCCCCGAAACATCTTTCACACTGGTTGCGACTGTGGTTCGCCAAGTCCGACGAACTGTTCGCGCCGCCGGTGGCACACCAACTGCAGTTCATGGCGCTGGGCATTGCACGCAACCTGTACCGCGGCTACTTCGGCGAGGATGGTGGTTTTGCGAGAATCGAATCGGAGCTCAAGCATGGCCACGATTGAACAAGCAGCGCCGCTGGAGCAGGCGCTCGCGCAGACCTACCGCCATGGGTTCGTCACCGATGTCGAGTCCGACGCATTGCCGCCGGGCCTGGACGAAGACACCATCCGCGCGATATCGCTGCGCAAGCGCGAACCCGCGTTTCTGCTGCAGTGGCGACTGGCGGCGTTCGCGCGCTGGCAGGCCATGCCGATGCCACACTGGGGCCGCCTCGATGTCGATCCGATCGACTTCCAGGCACTGTCGTACTACTCGGCGCCCAAGTCCCAGAAGGATGGCCCCAAGAGCCTGGCCGACGTCGACCCCAAGCTGCTGGAAACCTACGAAAAACTCGGCGTCCCGTTGCACGAACGCGCCGCGCTGGCCGGCGTGGCGGTCGATGCGGTGTTCGACTCGGTGTCGGTCGGCACGACCTTCCGCCAGCAACTGGCCGATGTGGGTGTGATCTTCTGTTCGTTCTCGCACGCGGTGCAAAACCATCCGGAACTGATCGAGCGTTATCTGGGAAGCGTGGTGCCGCAGGGGGACAACTTCTTTGCCGCATTGAATTCGGCCGTATTCTCCGATGGCTCGTTTGTCTATGTGCCCGCAGGTGTGCGCTGCCCGATGGAGCTGTCGTCGTACTTCCGGATCAACGCGCGCAACACCGGGCAGTTCGAGCGCACACTGATCATCGCCGAGCCCGGCAGCCACGTGAGTTACCTCGAAGGCTGCACGGCGCCCCAGCGCGACGAACACCAGTTGCACGCGGCAGTGGTGGAACTCATTGCGCACGAGGACGCCCACATCAAGTACTCGACCGTGCAGAACTGGTATCCCGGCGACGCGCAAGGACGTGGCGGAATCTACAACTTCGTCACCAAGCGTGGCCTGTGCGCCGGCAATCGCGCGCACATCGCCTGGACGCAGGTGGAGACCGGATCGGCGATCACCTGGAAGTATCCGAGCGTGGTGCTGCGCGGTGACCATTCGCGTGGCGAGTTCCATTCGATCGCGGTGTCCAACCATTATCAACAGGCCGACACCGGCACCAAGATGATCCACCTCGGCCGCGACACCAGCAGCCGCATCGTCTCCAAGGGCATCAGCGCCGGGCACGCACACAACAGCTACCGCGGCCTGGTGCGGATAGCCCCCACCGCGGCCGGCGCGCGCAATCACACGCAATGCGATTCGCTGCTGATCGGTTCGCATTGCGGCGCCCACACCTTTCCGTATGTGGAAGCGGCACGCAGCGACGCAGTGGTCGAACACGAAGCCACCACGACACGCATTTCGGAAGACCGGTTGTTCTATTGCCAGGCGCGCGGCATCGATCCGCAGGATGCCACTGCCCTGATCGTTGGCGGATTCTGTCAGGCCGTACTTGAAGAGTTGCCAATGGAATTCGCACTCGAGGCCAAGGCCTTGCTGGCGGTTTCGCTCGAAGGCGCCGTCGGATAACCCCATTGCAGGACCCCATGATGACCCACATCCAGACCCAGACCCCTCCCTTGTTGCAGGTCGATGACCTGCGTGTCGACGTGGCCGGACACAGCGTATTGAAATCGGTCTCGCTGCAGGCCCGGGCCGGCCAGCTGATCGTCGTGATGGGCGCCAACGGCAGCGGCAAGAGTACGCTGGGTCTGGCGCTGGCCGGCCATCCAAGCTACCAGGTGGTGTCCGGCTCGGCGCATTTCGATGGAGCCGACCTGCTGGCCATGAACGTGCAGCAACGCGCCCGCGCCGGACTGTTCCTGTCGTTCCAGGCACCGCCCGAGATCCCCGGTGTCAAAAACAACCTGTTCATCCGCACGGCACTGAACGCCGTGCGTGAAGCGCGCGGCGAGGCCGCGCTGGACGCATTCGATTTTCTGGGCGATGCCCGTGCGGCAGCCGACGCCGTGGGGCTGCCCGATGCGATGCTCAGCCGCGCCGTCAACGACGGCTTCTCCGGCGGCGAGCGCAAACGCAATGAGCTGCTGCAACTGGCCTTGCTCAAGCCCCGGCTGGCGTTGCTCGACGAGATCGATTCGGGGCTGGACATCGACGGCGTGCGCGCCGTCGTAGCGCTGGTGCAGCGCCTTCGGGCCCGGGGAACCACCTTCATCGTGGTATCGCACTATCTGCAGATGATCGAATTGCTGGAGCCCGACACAGTGCTGCGGCTGGACCAGGGCTGCATAGCCGAATCAGGCGGGCTGGAGCTGGCACGCGAGATTGCCCGCACCGGCTTTGTGCGTATCGACGCGGCGTCGGCAAAGCCGGTGGCAGCATGAACGGCGCCCGCGCCGACGCGTTGTCTGCGCGCAGCCATCTGGCCGGGACCGGCTGGATCGGGCGCAAGGCCGAGTCTTTCCGCCACATTGCGCCACCGGCTGCAGAGGTCTGGCTCGGCGGTGAAATCGACACGGCGGCGCCCGATGGTGACGCCGATCTGCGCGACGGCGCGGGATGGACGCTGCAGCCGCTGGGCCCGTTGCCGCATGGGCGCATCGACGCACGCTGGCTCGACGCCGCCAATCCGACCCAGCGCACGGAGTTGTTTGCCGGCTTGCCAACGCCGGGCGACGACGAAGCCGCGCCGTTTGCCTGGGCCCACCGTGCCTTGTGTGTGCAGGGCCTGCGCCTGCGTATTGCCGGATTCGACGGCTACCCGGCCGCAGGCGACGACACTCCTGCTGTGTGCCTGCAGCTGAACCTCAAGCCGCGCGGCACGGTCGACGCCCCGCTGCTGGTCATCGAGCTGGAGCCAGGGGTGCGCTGCATATTGCTGGAAACGCACCAACGCGACGCCAGCGCCGATACGCCGGCGATGGTGCAGAACCTGCAGGTCCATGTGCGGCTGGGCCAGGGTGCCACGTTGCAACATGTGCGCATGGTGCTGCCGCACCCCGAAGACCGGCTGGCCCACCATGTGCATGTGCGGCTCGATACCGATGCGCGTTACCAGCAGGCCTTGCTCGCGGGCGCCAGCAGTTACCACCTGCAGCGTGACGTGCTCGATCTCGATGGCAAGCGTGCCAACGCGAGCTGTGCTGCCGTGTTGTTCAACCGCAGCGCGAGTCTGGACCAGCAGGTGCGCGCAACACACGGCGCGCCGCATACCCGAAGCGACGTCGAAACGCTGGCACTGGCCGGCGGCCGGGCGCAGCTGGTGGCCAATGCCTATACGCACATTGCGCCAGGCGCGGATGAAGCCATGGTGCGCCAGCGCCTGAGTGGTGTTCCGACCGACGGCGAGCCAAGGATCGTGCTACGTCCCCATCTGGAGATCGAGCATGACCAGGTGCAGGCGGCGCACGGTGCCACCTGGGGAGCACTGGACGAGAACGCACTGTTTTATGCGGGCCAGCGCGGCATCGCACCATCGGTCGCCCGCGCACTGCTGATTGAAGGCCGGGCCCTTGCGCTGCTGGCACACGGTCTTGGTGAAGCACCGGGCGCACTGCTGCACACGCTGGGAATCGATGCAGCGCTGGCACGCTGCGTGGCGCAGCACCTGGCCACATCCACGGACCCCACCGGGCAGGCCGATCATGGGTAAGCCCTTGCCGATCGACAGCGCTGCCTCCGACTTCCCGGTGCTGGCGCAGCAGGTGCAGGGCCAGCCACTGGCCTACCTGGACAATGCCGCGACCACGCAGATGCCGCAGCAGGTCCAGCAGCAGATGCGTGACTTCGACAACCGTGACCGCGCCAACATCCACCGCGGGGTGCACGCGCTGAGCCAGCGCGCCACAGACGCATTCGAGGCCGCGCGCGCAACGCTCAAGACCTTTGTCGGCGCCGGCGGCGAACACGAACTGGTCTTCACCTCCGGCACCACTGAAGCACTCAATCTGCTGGCCAACGGTCTGACCGCCACTGGGCCGCGCGATCCGGTGCTGGGCCCGGGGGACCAGATCATCGTCAGCGGCATCGAACACCATGCCAACCTGGTGCCCTGGCAGATCGCCGCGCGGCGCTGCGGCGCAACGCTGGAGATTCTCAAACCCGATGCACAGGGCCGCCTGCATGTCGACGACCTGGCGCAGCTGCTGGGTCCGCGCAGCCGCGTGTTCGCGGTGACGGCCTGCGCCAACGCCACCGGCGAGCGCCCGCCGTACGAGGAACTGCTGGCGCTGGCCGCCGAGGCGGGCGCGCTGACTGTGCTCGATGCAGCGCAGGCGATGGCGCATGCGACGCCGCACCTGGCCAGGCTCGATTGCGATTTCATGGCTTTCTCCGGCCACAAGATGTACGGGCCGATGGGCATTGGCGCACTGGTCGGCCGGCGTGCCCGGATGGACACGCTGGTGCCCTTGCGCTTCGGTGGCGACATGGTCGAGTGGGTCGACTACACCCACACCGAATTTGCCGCCCTGCCGGCCCGACTCGAAGGCGGCACGCCAAACGTCGGCGGTGCGGTGGGCATGGCGGCGGCCGCGCGTTTTATCGACGCGACCGGCCGCGCTGCTATCGACGCGCATGTCGAAACCTTGCGCGCGCATGCGGTGGCCGGCCTGGCGGCGCTGCCCGGCGTGACCGTGTTGTCACCACAAAGCACGGCATCGGCGATCGTCGCCTTTGTCGCAGAAGGTGTGCACCCGCACGACATCGGCACCTTGCTCGACGAACAGGGCATCGCGGTGCGCACCGGGCACCACTGCGCGATGCCCTTGATGGCCCATCTGGGCCTGGGGCCAACGACACGCGCATCCTTCGCGCTGTACAACCGGCACGACGACGTCGACCGCCTGGTCGCTGGTGTTGCGCGTGCATTGGAGGTGATGCGATGAGTGCGCGAGCGGCGATGTCAAGACATACGGGTCACGCGATTCAGAGCACGGAGGTTGCAGCATGAACAACGATCCCGGCATCGATCGCGGCACCACCGGCGCAGAAGACGCGCTGTACCAGGAGCTGGTGCTCGAACACAAGCGCAAGCCACGCCACTTCGGCCATCTGGACACTGCGACTGGCCAGGCGCGCGGCCACAACCCGCAATGCGGCGACGATCTGCAGGTCCAAGTGCAGGTCCGTGACGGCCGGCTGCACGACCTGGCGTTCAGCGGCCAGGGTTGTGCGATCTGCATTGCGTCGGCGTCGATGATGTCCGAGGCGCTGGTCGGACGCGACATCGAGGCCGCACGGGATCTGCAGCAGCGCTTTCGTTCGGTGCTGACCGGCGAGATTGAACCCGAGACAGCCAACCTGGGCAAGCTGATCAGCCTGGCCGGCGTGCGCCGTTACCCCAGCCGCATCAAATGCGCGCTGCTGGGCTGGCACGCGCTGATGCATGCGCTGGCCGACCATGCCGACCCACCGGGCGCTGCATGATGCGCGCACGTGAAACCATCGTCACCAACCGGCCGGTATCGGTCGAACGTGTTCCAGACGGTACGCCGATCGAGCTGCCGCAGGGCACCACCGGGCAGATCACCCAGGCACTGGGCTCGAGTTTCACGCTGGTCGTGGGCGGGCAGATGGTGCGCCTCAAGGGAGTGGATGCGGACGCCATCGGCAAGGAGCCACCGGCGTTGCCGCAGGTGCCCGACAACGTGCGACCCGAGGACATGCGTGGCATCGTCTGGCAGACGCTGAAAACCTGTTACGACCCGGAAATTCCGGTGGATATCGTCGAACTGGGCCTGGTCTATGTGTGTGATGTGCTGCCCGTCGAAGACGGCGACTACCGCGTGTCGATCAAGATGACACTGACCGCGCCGGGCTGTGGCATGGGAGAAATCCTCACCGACGAAGTTGCCGACAAGTTGATGGCGTTGCCACACATTGCCGATGTGCAGGTCGATCTGGTGTTCGACCCGCCGTGGGACCGCTGCCGCATGTCCGAAGCCGCCCAGCTCACACTGGGCCTATGAATCTCCTGGCGCATTGCGCCGCCCCACCCACAAGGAACCGATGCGTCTGAATATCCTGTTGCTCGAAGATGTGCATGCCAGCGCCACGCCGATTCTGCAAACAATACCCAGGGCCGAAGTGCTGCGACTCAAGCACGCGCCCGACGCCGCAGAACTGCGCCGGCTGCTGGCCGATGTGCAGATACTGGGCATGCGCTCGCGTACCGTCCTCGATGCCGACATGCTGGCCGCAGCGCCACGGTTGCGCGCCGTGGGTGCGTATTGCACCGGTACCAACAACATCGATCTGCAGGCCGCGGCAGCACGCGGCGTGGCGGTGTTCAACGGGCCGTTCTCCAACACCCGTTCGGTGGCCGAACTGGTGATCGGCCACGCCATCCACCTGCTGCGCCGCATCCCGGAGCGCCAGGCGGCCGCGCGGCGTGGCCAATGGCTCAAGGATGCGCGCCGCTCAAACGAGATTCGCGGCAAGACGCTGGGCATCGTCGGCTACGGCAAGATCGGCACCCAGACCGGCCTGCTCGCAGAATCGATCGGCATGCGCGTGGTCTACCACGACATCGAGGCACGGTTGCCGCTGGGCAACGCCAGTGCCGCCCCATCCCTGCAGGCACTGCTTGCCGAGGCCGATGTGGTCACGCTGCATGTGCCGCAAACCGAACGCACGCGCAACCTGATCGACGCCGAGCGGCTGGCGCAGATGAAGCAGGATGCGGTGCTGCTGAACCTGGCGCGCGGCCACGCAGTGGATATCGATGCGCTGCATGCAGCACTGGTGAGCGGCCATCTGCGCGGCGCGGCGATCGACGTGTTCCCGACCGAGCCGGCATCCGGCGACCATCCATTCGAGTCGCCGCTGCGCACGCTGGACAACGTGATCCTGACGCCGCATGTGGGCGGATCAACCGTCGAGGCGCAGCGCAACCTGGGCATCGAGGTATCGGAAAAGTTGCGCGACTACCTGATGCTGGGCGCGATCAATGGCAGCGTGAATCTGCCGGCCTTGTCGGTCGGTGCGTGTCGATCTGCGGCGCGGCTGGTGCACCTGCACCGCGACCAGCCCGGTGTGATGTCGCAGCTCAACGGCCTGCTGGCGGGCGCCGGCATCAACGTCTCGCAACTGCATCTGGAAACCGATGCCGGTATCGGTGTGGCGGTAATCGACCTGAGCGTGTCCCCAGACGACCGCACGCTCGATGCACTGCGCGGGGTCGATGGCACGGTCGCCGCATTCATGGCGCTGGCTGCAACGCACTGAACCATCGGTGTGGCGGCAACGCCAACCCGTTACCCCGGCAAGCCCTTGCCCGGATCGATCAGCACCTTGGCGCCGGTCGAACGCTGGCCGTAGACCGCAATGGCCTCGGGCGTCAAGGCCTCGGCCAGCGACACGGTGCGCGTGTAGTGACTGGCGAAGGTGGTCTTGAGCTCGGCGGCCACACGTTCGCGCAGTTTCTGCGCATCGGCCGAGCCGATCTTCTGCAGGAACGGGAACAACAACCAGCCGCCCATGCCCCAGGCCATGCCGAAGCTGCGGTTGAACTCTGTCGGCGCCGGATCCAGCATGCCGTAGAGGTACACCTGCTTGTGCACGGCAGATCCGTAGCGGCTGTAATCCTTGGCACTGCGGTTGATCGCCGCTTCCATGCAGGTCAGTATCTGGCCGGCCAGCTTGCCGCCGCCGATGGCATCAAAAGCGATGGTGGCGCCGGTCTCGGCCAGCGCGTCGGTCAGCTCGGCCATGAAGTCGGCAGATGTGATGACGCAGACATGCGTGGCGCCCTGTTCGCGCAGCAACGCTGCCTGCTCGGGCTTGCGCACGATGTTCACCAGCGCGATGCCGTCCTTCAGGCAGATGCGGTTGAGCATCTGCCCCAGGTTGGATGCGGCCGCAGTGTGCACCAGCGCCTTGTGACCTTCGCGTTTCATGGTCTCGACCATGCCCAGCGCGGTAAGCGGGTTGACGAAGCATGACGCACCTTCGGCCGGTGTGGTGCCCGCAGGCAACACCAGGCACTGCGCGGCCTTGACGCAACGATGCTGCGCATACATCGCGCCGCCGATCACCGCCACCGTCTTGCCCAGCAGCGCCTGGGCAGCAGCAGAACTGCCCGCCTTGATCACCACACCGGCGCCTTCGTTGCCCACCGGCATCGACTGGTCGACGCGGCCGGCCATGGCTTTCATCAGCTTCTCAGGTACGCGGGCGTTCAGCACCGGGCGCGCTGGCGTGCCCGTGACCGTGGCGGTGCGCATGTCGGCCGCGCCAAATAACAGCCCCAGGTCCGAAGGATTGATCGGCGTGGCCTCGATGCGCACCAGAACCTCGTCGGCCGCCGGCTCGGGAACCTGCACCTCCTGCAGCGAGACTTCGAGTTCGCCATTGGCGCGAATCAATGAACGCAGTTGCAGGCTTGTGGTGCGGGCGGTATCGGTACTCATGAGGACTCCTCGTTGACTGTGGGCAATCGACGAGTCTAGTTGGCCGGGGGTGCGCAGCACGTGCGGCCTGGGCATCACCGCATGGTTGGTAGGGGCGCGCGGGTGCTGGCATGGCTGGCCGATTGATGGGTGGACTGCTGCGCGGCAGGTTACGGCAAACGGCAGCGGACCGAGCAGGTGGACATCATTCAACGGCCCAAGGTCACGGCACCCTTGTCATCAATCAGAACATGCCCTTCATCGACCAGGCGTGACACAACCCCTTCCACAACATCCTTATCCGCTTTGCCACCGTCCAGAAGTGACTTGAACATGCCAACCAGGCGCGCCTTGCGCGTGGGCTTGTTCTTGTTCTTGTGAAGCGAATGGACTACATGCGCGAAGTCCTTGTCTACGACTGGAGCTGCTGCTCGGGGAGCAATTGCGGCCGCTTTGGGCGTCTGCAGCGTGCTGATCGCCTTCTTTGCAGCAACCTTGCTGGTCGGTGACGCGGACTTGGCCTGAGCCGGTTCGATCGACTTCTTCGACGCAGCCTTCTTTGCAGGCGTTTTCTTGGCGGCGACTTTTTTGATCGCTCCTGTCGCGGCTGGCTTCCCAAAACCCAACTGACTCGCGGCAAACCCCAAGTCTCGCGCATGCCCCAGCATCGGACCATATCCTTGGTCGTTGGAGATCACCACAATGCGTGCGCCAGGATTCCTGGACGTGATGTAACCCATGTAGAAAGACAGGTGGAAGTCCAGCGCATTCTTGCCGGGGCGGCTGATCGGCACCAGAGTCAGGTTCTCGCCAAAGGCCCCTTGGTTCGCACCAGCTTTCTTCTGGGTGATTCCATGAAACAGCCAGACATGGGTTGCGTCAGGTACCAGCGCCTTGATATCTACGTCGGTTGGCTGAACGTTTTCCCAGTCAACCAATACGTGGGAGGCCACTGGCAAAGACGCCGCGGGCAATGTTGGCAAGCCGAATCTGGTGGGTGGATGCTTTCTGGCATTCTTGACCAGCTTTCTACCGACAGCGCGTTTGAGATCGATCGCGCTGTGGTCGGCGAGCTGAAGCAGATACAGCAGCACATCAGCCACTTCATCGCCAATCTGCTCATGCACCACCTTGTCGCCATGGGCTGTGCGAGATTGCTCTGGTGTCATCCACTGGAATATCTCTGCAAGTTCAGCCACCTCGACCATCAGCGCCATGGCCAGATTTTTTGGTGTGTGAAATTGCTCCCAGTCCCGCTCCGCCGCGAACTGTCTCAAGGTTTGCTGGAGTTGTGCAATGTCCATTGAATTGACATCCGGTTATGTGCAATGCCATTGTCAGCGATGTCGGGAGTGGAGCCTCTGGTCTGGCATCTCACGGCCGTCTGCACAACAGCACTCAGGGCCTGCGGGATCGTCGTGACCACACAATTGGCCATTGAACGCTGGTTGTTGGCTATATTCGGCTCTCACAGTCAAAACGGCGCCGGGAATCAGGTTCCGCAGCTGGGCATACATGAACAAGAAAACCCTGTCCGAAAGCGACATCTGCGACAAGTACATCCGGCCAGCAATAGAAGACGCCGGCTGGAACGGCATGGACCAGATCTACAGCCAGTACCCCCTGCGGGCAGGCCGCATGGTCGTCCGTGGCCGCCAGGCCCGGCGCGACGAAACCACCGTGGTGCGGGCAGACTACGCGCTGTTCCACAAGATCAACATTCCCCTGGCGGTGGTCGAAGCCAAGGACAACAAGCACGCCATGGGTGCGGGCATGGCCCAGGCGATCAACTATGGCCAGTTGCTCCAGGTGCCTTTTTGCTTCTCCAGCAACGGCGACGGCTTCGTGTTCCGCGACGCCACGCTGGCCGATGGCATCCTGGAACGCAATCTGACCCTGGACGAGTTCCCGTCGCCCGCCGACCTGTGGGAGCGATATTGCGCGTGGAAAGGCTGGACCGACACGGTCCGCAGCGTAGCCGAGTCCGAATATGCACCCTCCAAGACGCCGCGTTATTACCAATTGGCCGCGATCAACCGCACGGTCGAAGTGATCGCCGGGGGCCAGGACCGCGTGTTGCTGGTCATGGCAACCGGTACCGGCAAGACCTACACGGCGTTCCAGATCATCCGTCTGGGAGTCTCGGCGTCTATGTGTCGCGAGTTCTTGAATTTGAGCAACAACTCAAACCATGCTCGCTGGCACTACGCCACCAATGCGTCTGGCACAAGCAGCTCGATGAAAAACGTTTCGCGCGAAGTGGCTCTTAGAACGCCGGTTCCACTGCCACCTCTTGCCGAGCAGCGCCGCATCATTGTCCGCGTCGAATCCCTGCGCCGCCTGTGCGCCGACCTGCGCCAGCGGCTCGCCGCCCACCAAAACACCCAAGCCCATCTGGCCGAGGCCTTAATCGAAACTTCAAGTACCTAGCCATGCCTGCACAACCCACCGTTGTCATCGAAGAGGTTTTGGGTCGATCGACACAGGGCATGACCCGGCCCTTCATCTGCCGGGGCGACGATGGGGAGATCTATTACGTCAAGGGGTTTGACGCCGGCCGGCACAGCCTGATCGCCGAATGGGTGGCAGCCCGATTGGCCTCCGCCTTTGATCTGCCGATTGCGGACTACGCGCTGGCCGAAGTACCGGTGCAGTTGGTGGAGGCCAAAGTGCGGGCTGACATCCGCGATCTGGGTTCAGGCCTGGTTTTCGCCTCTCGCAAGCTCGCCAATGCGCAGGAACTGACACCCACCACGCGCGATCGGGTTCCGGATTCGGTGGCGCGCGATGTCATCGTGTTTGACTGGTGGGTGCGCAACGAGGACCGGCATCTCACCGCTTTCGGAGGCAACCCGAACCTGCTGTGGGATGTCGCCGGCGAACAGTTGGTGGTGATCGACCACAACAGGGCGTTTGACACTGACTTTCGCGCAGAGCATTTCCTGTCTTCCCATGTGTTTGCGGACCACTGGAACACGGTTTTCGGCGACCATGACCGCCGCGCCACCTATAGGCGCCGTATGGAAAAGGCCATCGAATGCCTGCCAGCGGCCCGTGATAGCATTCCCGAAGCGTGGTGGTGGGCCGGCGAAGGAGTGCACGCCAATGTGTCCTGGGATGCAATAGCCCTGTGCCTTGCGCGCTGCCACCTTGACGATTTCTGGGATCTTCCGTGACTAAGTTCACCTGCCAATACGCGTTGCTTCGGTTTCGCCCGTTTGTTGAAACGGGTGAGTTTGCGAACGTGGGTGTGGTGCTGCTGTCGCCGGAAGGGCGGTTCTTTGGCTACCAGTTGCTGAAGAAATACGCACGCATCACCCGGTTTTTCCACCAGTTGGAGCGCAAGGTCTATCTGGAAGGCAAGGCATTGTTCCAGGAGGAACTCGCGCGTTTTGCTTTGCAGATGCGTCAACTGGCACTCGACGGCCGAAAACGCACGCCTGACATTGCAATGGCCACCGGACTTTTTGTCGAGTTGACGCGCCCGCGCGATGCGATGCTGCAATTCGATGAACGCCGCGTGGTATTGGCCGATGACCCTCAAGCCAAACTGAGGGAACTGTTTGACCATTACATAGAACGCAACTTCGTCAACAAGGCCTATCAAGAACGCCTTCTCGAAAACAACGTTCGACGGCTTCTGTATGGCTCCGATACCCGAATCGGGCTGCAGTATCGACAGGAGAAAGTCGGTGCAGCTGACTTCATCGTGAATTTTCCGTTTGTACGAACCGTCGATTCGAAGGTCGACCGGATCATCAAGCCCTTGTACCTTGCACAGGATGACCCGACCCGGTTGTTGACCCATGGAGGTCAGTGGGTGGACAAAGTGAACCGGCTTCGCAAACGCAACGCGTTGCCTGAGCATGTCCTTTTCCCGTTGGCTTCGCCCGGTGTGCATACGAAGGCGTTTGCGGCTTTCGAAGAGATCCGGGGCGAACTTGTGGATGCGGGCGTCGAAGTGGTTTCGGCCAAGGACGATCATCGGATCGTTGAATTCGCGTCTGCAGAGTAAGGGATACGCCGTTCAGCCGTTGTTATCTCCACTTGGAGATAACAACGGGGTTTGACGACAAAATCCTAGGAAAATCAGACAGATAGGGCGCCAATTGTTTTCCGTTTGGCGAAATCCCTGGCCCCCCGGCCACACTTGTCAAACGTCAATATTCCCCGCCCGCAGCGCATTCGTCTCGATGAATTCCCTGCGCGGCTCCACGTCATCACCCATCAACATCGTGAACACCCGGTCCGCTTCGATCGCATCGTCGATCTGCACACGCAGCAAACGGCGCACGGTGGGGTCCATCGTGGTTTCCCACAGCTGCATCGGGTTCATCTCGCCCAGGCCCTTGTAGCGCTGGCGTGCGGTGGCGCTTTCGGCCTGGGCTATCAGCCAGGCCATGGCTTCGCGGAAGTCGTTGACCTTGGCTTCCTTCTGGCGCTCGCCTTCGCCACGGGTCACCCTGGCGCCCTCGCTGAGCAGTCCGCGGAAGGTGCTGGCGGCTTCGGCCAGTGCGGTGTAGTCGGCGCCATGGACGAAGTCCTGCGTGAGCACACTGCTCTTGACGTTGCCGTGGTGGCGCCGGCTGATGCGCAGGATCGGCTTGTCGGTGCGCAGGTCGAATTCTCCCTTCACGTCGGCGTCGGGCAACTTGGCCTGCAATGCTGCAGCAGATGCTTCTGCCGCCTCCAGCGTGTCGAGATTCAACGTAACCCCGTCGGCCACCGAACGCAGAGCCTCGGCATCCATGAAGTTCTTCAGCCGCGCAATCACTGCCTGCGCCACCTGGTGCTTGCGCGCCAGCGTGGCCAGCGTGTCGCCGGTGAGCTCGGTATTGGCCTGGCCACCGGTGAACACCGATGCGTTGACCAGCGCAATACGCATCAGGAAGTTGTCGAGCGCACCCGCATCCTTGAGGTACAGCTCTTCCTTGCCGGCCTTGACCTTGTACAGCGGTGGCTGCGCAATGTAGATGTGGCCGCGCTCCACCAGCTCGGGCATCTGCCGATAGAAGAAGGTCAGCAGCAGCGTGCGGATATGGGCGCCGTCAACGTCGGCGTCGGTCATGATGATGATGCGGTGGTAACGCAGCTTGGCAACGTTGAAGTCGTCGTTGCCGGTGGTGCCACCGGCCTTGCCGATGCCGGTACCCAGCGCCGTGATCAGCGTCAGGATCTCGTTGCTGGTCAGCAGTTTCTCGTAACGTGCTTTTTCCACGTTCAGGATCTTGCCGCGTAGCGGCAGGATAGCCTGGAATTTTCGGTCGCGGCCCTGCTTGGCGGAGCCGCCGGCGGAGTCACCCTCGACGATGTAGATCTCGCACAAGGCGGGGTCTTTTTCCTGGCAGTCGGCCAGCTTTCCGGGCAGGCCCATGCCGTCGAGCACGCCCTTGCGCCGCGTCATGTCGCGTGCCTTGCGTGCCGCTTCGCGCGCACGCGCTGCCTCGATGATCTTGCCGACGATGATCTTGGCGTCTGTCGGACGCTCCTGCAGATAATCGTTGAGCAGCTTGCTGACGATGTCTTCCACCGGGCCACGCACCTCGCTGCTGACCAGCTTGTCCTTGGTCTGGCTGCTGAACTTGGGTTCGGGCACCTTGACGCTCAGCACGCAGCACAGGCCCTCGCGCATGTCGTCACCGGTCACCTCGACCTTGGCCTTCTTGGCCATTTCGTTGTCGTCGATGTATTTGTTGATGACGCGGGTCATGGCCGCGCGCAGGCCGGTCAGGTGGGTACCACCGTCGCGCTGCGGAATATTGTTGGTGAAACACAGCACCTGTTCGTTGTAGCCGCTGTTCCACTGCATCGCCACCTCGACACCGATGTTGGTGTTCTGGTCACTCTGCCGGTCGCCCGCCGCGTGGAACACGTTCGGGTTCAGGATGGTCTTGCCCTTGTTGATGAAGTCGACAAAACCACGCACGCCGCCAGCGCCGGAAAAGTCGTCCTCCTTGCCGCTGCGTTCATCCTTGAGCCGGATCCGCACGCCGTTGTTCAAGAAGCTCAACTCGCGCAGACGCTTGCTGAGAATCTCGTAATGGAAATCGGTGTTGCTCTGGAAGATTTCATCGTCTGGCAGAAAGTGCACCTCGGTGCCACGCTTTTCCGTGTCGCCGATCACCTTCATCGGAGAGACCTCGACACCGCCAATGGTCTCGACGATGCGGTTTTGCACAAAACCCTTGGAGAACTCCAGCACATGGACCTTGCCATCGCGACGCACGGTCAGGCGCAGCATCTTGCTCAGCGCATTGACACAGCTCACACCCACACCGTGCAGACCACCCGAGACCTTGTAGCTGTTCTGGTTGAACTTGCCGCCGGCATGCAGTTCGGTCAGCGCAATCTCGGACGCCGAGCGCTTGGGCTCGTGCTTGTCGTCCATCTTGATGCCGGTCGGAATGCCGCGTCCGTTGTCGACCACGCTGATCGAGTTGTCGGAATGGATCGTCACCAGGATGTCGTCGCAATGGCCCGCCAGTGATTCGTCGATCGAGTTGTCGACCACTTCAAACACCAGATGGTGCAGACCGGTTCCGTCCGACGTGTCGCCGATATACATGCCTGGCCGCTTGCGCACCGCTTCCAGGCCTTCGAGGATCTGGATCGCGCCTTCGCCATAGGCAGCAGACGCACCGAGCTGGTTGCTGTCGATCGTCGGCTGGTAATTGGAACTCTCTTCACCCGGCTCCGAACCCGTGTGCGGGCCTGTTTGCGGATCGGGCTTGTTTTCTGCTGTCATATCTGGCTTTGCTAACGATGATTCCAACTACTCTTGAAATACCAAACCCGCGTATTCGGCGGATTCGACCGTGGCAAACACGGATTTGAATACGGACGAATCAGATCCGCATCGGCATCACGACGTACTTGAACGTGGTGTTCTCGGGAATGGTGAACAGGGCCGAACTGTTGCCGTCCGACAGCTCGAGCTTCACCATGTCCTGGTTCATGTTGCTCAGCGCATCGATGAGGTAGGTCACGTTGAAACCGATCTCGATGCTTTCGCCGCCGTAGTCGATGTCGAGCTCATCCATGGCTTCTTCCTGCTCTGCATTGTTCGAGGCCACGCGCAGGGAACCGGGGTCGAGATTGAGCCGCACCCCCTTGAACTTGTCGCTGGTCAGGATGGCGGTGCGCTGCAAGGTGGCCAGCAAGGCCTGGCGGCCCAGCGTGATGCTGTTCTTGTGGTTCTTGGGGATGACACGGTTGTAGTCGGGGAACTTGCCCTCGACCAGCTTGGTGACGAACTCCATGCCACCAAAATCGAAGCGGGCCTGGTTGGATGCAAACTGCATCTCGATCGTGCCCTCGGCGTCGCTGAGCAGACGCTGCATTTCGAGCACCGTCTTGCGCGGCAGGATCACCTCCTGGCGCGGCACCTCGGTCTCCAGCGTCACCGACGCAAATGCCAGCCGGTGGCCATCGGTGGCCACCAGGCTGAGCTGCTTGCCTTCGGCCACGAACAGGATCCCGTTGAGGTAGTAGCGGATGTCGTGCACCGCCATTGCAAACGCCACCTGGCCCAACAGGTCCTTGAGTGTCTTTTGCGGAACGCTGAACTTCGGTCCGAAACCGGGCGCTTCCTGCACCAGTGGAAAGTCTTCGGCCGGCAAGGTCTGCAACGTGAACTTGCTCTTTCCACCCTTGAGGATGATCTTGTTCTGGTTCGATTCCAGCGCCACTGTCTGGTCGGCCGGCATTGTGCGCAGAATATCGATGAGCTTGCGGGCACCAATGGTGGTCGTGAAATTGCCGTTGTCGCCACCGAGTTCGGCGGAGGTACGGATCTGGATTTCCAGGTCGCTGGTGGTGAACTGCACCACACCATCGGTCTTGCGAATCAGCACGTTGGCCAGAATTGGCAAGGTGTGCCTGCGCTCCACGATGCCCGAGACCGACTGCAGAACCGCCAGCACTTTTTCCTGAGTTGCTTTCATTACGATCATGTCAACCTCTTCTTTAATTTATATAGATTCAATTAGTAGTAGTAGGTAAGGGCAGCGGGTCCCTGTGGAAACACGCATTTTCCGCTTTTTTATCAAGCACTTGGAATGCCTTGACCGATGTGGACAAGCGCGATTCGCGCGATGCACCGATTGGGTATAACTTTGGTGATACGGTGCGGACTGTTGATAAGTAGCCACTTGTGCGCAAACTATCCCCAGATTTGTACATGACATCATGTTGTGCAGGTAAGAGGCTGTGGTATCAGCCCTTGAGGGTCTGTTCGAGCACGTGCAGTTGCTGGTTGAGTTCGCTCAGTTGCTGGCGTTCGCCGCCTATCTTGCGAACCGCATGCAACACGGTCGTATGATCGCGGCCGCCAAACAGCTCGCCGATCTCGGGCAGGCTCTTCTGGGTGAGTTCCTTGGCCAGGTACATGGCGATCTGGCGCGGCCTGGCGATACTGGCCGGGCGCTTCTTCGAATACATGTCGGCCACCTTGATCTTGTAGTAGTCGGCGACCGTCTTCTGGATGTTCTCGACCGAGATCTGGCGATTCTGGATCGACAGCAGGTCGCGCAGGGCTTCACGGGCCAGCTGAATCGAGATGTCTTTCTGGTTGAAGCGCGAATATGCCAGTATCTTGCGCAGCGCACCTTCGAGTTCACGCACGTTCGAGCGCACGTTCTTGGCCACGAAGAAAGCCACTTCTTCCGGCATTTCGGCGCCTTCGGCACGCGCCTTGTTGATCAGGATCGCGACCCGCATCTCCAGCTCGGGCGGCTCGATCGCCACGGTCAGGCCGGAATCGAAACGTGACACCAGTCGTTCGTGGATGTCAGCAAGGCCCTTGGGATAGGTATCACTGGTCATCACGATATGCGACTTCTTGGCCAGCAAGGCTTCGAACGCATTGAAGAACTCTTCCTGGGTACGTTCCTTGTTGGCAAAGAACTGAACGTCGTCAATAAGTAACAGATCGAGCGAGTGGTAATGGTCCTTGAACTCGTCGAATGTCTTGCGCTGATACGCCTTGACCACATCGGACACAAATTGTTCGGCGTGGATGTACAGAATCTTGGATCCGGGCTTGTCAACCAGCAGACGGTTGCCAATGGCGTGCATCAGGTGCGTCTTGCCCAGACCTACACCGCCGTAGATGAACAATGGGTTGTACAGATGCCCCGGCATGTCCGACACATGCATCGCAGCTGCGCGGGCCATGCGGTTGGCCGAACCCTCGACCAGGGTATCGAAAGTCAGGCCGGAATTGAGCCGGTTCTTGAGACTGGCCGGCGCTACGTCGTCACCCAGATCCGGCGGCTCCTCTATCGAGATTCTTGTCGAATTGGCCGAAACAACGACTGATTTGGCGTTACTCTCCCGAGCAGCCAGCGCTAACTCCAGGAATACCGGCTGACCGACCATCTTTTCCAGCGTGGCGGCAATCCGGGCGCTGTACTGGGCCCGGATCCAGTCGAGTTTGAAGCGGTTACCCACATAAATCGTGACCCGTGACAAGTCTTCTGCCACGGTGGCAGACAAGGGCTTGATCCAGGTATTGAATTGTTGTTCCGGCAGTTCCTGGGCCAGCTGCTCGATACAGCTGTTCCATAGATCCCGCGTCGGAGCAGGCCCGTTGTGCTGGACCCGGGCCCCGTTTTGTTCCTCTGCCATTCTTCTTCTTGTACTCTGTGGATATTTGTTGTTGCAAGCGCAGGCGATTGTAATTTATCAAGAATTTATCCACAACCCGGGAAGTGGCTGGCGAGCATATCGTCGGGTTCACGTGAAACGCGGGATTTGTCACGCAAACGCTTGTGACCGTTGGAAAAAATGGTGATAATCGCGGGTTACCCGAAAAACAGGCAATCTTAGGATACCGACATGAAACGCACCTACCAACCCTCCAAAATTCGCCGCGCCCGTACCCATGGTTTCCTGGTTCGCATGAAAACCCGCGGTGGCCGGGCTGTCATCAACGCCAGGCGTGCCAAAGGCCGCAAGCGTCTGGCAGTCTGAACAAAACCTGACTGACGACCAACGGCAGTCTCGACGCGTGTGCTGCTACGCCTGAAGACACGCAGCCAGTTTCAAGCTGTGCTGGCAGGTGAGCGGGTTGCCAGCACCACGCATTTTGTTTTGCATCGCAATGTCCTGCCCGACATGCGCCGAGCGGCAGCCGGGAGTGGAGAACCACCATCGGACAAACCTGCCGGGCCTGGGCCAGACACCGTCTGGCTGGGGGCGATGGTGCCCAAACGCTGGGCCCGGCGCGCGGTCACCCGAAATGCGATCAAGCGTCAGATCTACAGTGTGAGCTCCGAGGTTGAATTCGATGTTCCGGGTGCGGCCCATGTGGTTCGCCTGCGTTCGGGTTTCGACCGCAAGCTGTTCGTCAGTGCCGTTTCCGACCCCTTGAAGATACAGATCCGTCAGGAACTGGTGCGTTTGTTTGGCAGCATCAAGCCCGCGGGCACTCTGGCGCGCAAGTCGCCGCAGGCTGGTGCATGATCAAATCTGCGTTGATGATGCTGGTGCGCGGCTACCGTCTGCTGCTCAGTCCGTGGATCGGCAACACCTGCCGTTTCGAACCCAGTTGTTCTGCTTATGCGCTGCAGGCGCTCGAGTCCCACGGTGCAGCCGCGGGCAGTTACCTCGCATTGGCGCGCATAACGCGTTGCCAACCATGGTGCACCGGCGGACATGATCCGGTGCCTGCGCAAAGCCCCCGTCTCTTTGCGTGGTTGACCGCGTCGAATTCACACAACAAATCCTTATGAACGATATCCGCCGCACTGTCTTGTGGGTGATCTTTGCCTTTTCCATGATCCTGCTCTGGGACAAATGGCAATTGCACAATGGCAACCCGACAACGTTCCTGCCTTCGCCGCAAAAGCCTGTCGCCACCCAGCATGCCACGGGAGCCGCGCCTTCGCCAGCCAATACGGCTGTACCGGCAGGCAATGCCGGCGTTCCGTCGGCAGTGCCTGGCACCAGCGGCGCAACGGCGGCCGTGGTGCCGCCAGTTGCCGCTGCGAGCGACCGTCCGGTGGGCCAGCGCGTTGTGGTGCGTACCGATGTTCTGGAACTGACCTTCAACAGCGAAGGCGGTTCGCTGATCCGTGTCGAAATGCTCAAGCTCAAAGACACGGTTGACCGATCCAAGCAGTTCGTGCTGCTCGACGAGACCGGCAGCCATGTCTATGTGGCGCAGAGCGGCCTGATCGGCACCGTTGCGGGGGTCAACTATCCGACCCACAAGACGCCGATGACGGTCACTGGCGCGCATGACCTGCAGCCAGGCGAGAACGAAATGGTCATCACTTTCACGTCGCCCGATGTTGGCGGCGCCACCCTGACCAAGACCTACACGATCCGCCGTGGTGCTTATGACATGGCCGTACGCCACGCAGTCACCAACACCGGCAGCACCGAACTTTCGGCGCAGCTTTACCTGCAACTGGTGCGTGACGGCAACAAGCCGGCCGGCGAGTCGTCGTTCTATTCCACCTTCACCGGTCCGGCGGTATACACCGAAGCCAAGAAGTACCAGAAGGTCGATTTTGCCAATATCAAGAAGGGCAAGGCCGAGTACGAACACAGCGCCACCAACGGTTATATCGCGATGGTGCAGCACTACTTTGCCAGCGCCTGGATATTGCCCGATGGTGTGAAGCGCTCGATCTCGATGGACGCCGTTGACGTTGGCTCGCCGGTGCCCGACTGCTGCTACCGCGCGACGATGATCGCGCCGATCGATCCGATTGCTCCGGGCGCCACCAAGGCGATCGACGCGAAATTCTTTGCAGGTCCGCAGGTAGAAAAGCAGCTTGAAACGCTGGCGCCAGGGCTCGAACTGGTCAAGGACTACGGCTGGCTCACGATCCTGGCCAAACCGCTGTACTGGTTGCTCGACAAGATCCACAGCTTCCTGGGCAACTGGGGCTGGTCGATCATGGGTCTGGTTCTGCTGCTCAAGATCGCCTTCTACTGGCTCAATGCTAAGGCCTACAGCAGCATGGCCAAGATGAAGGCGATCAACCCGCGCATCACCGAAATGCGCGAACGCCTCAAGGAAAGCCCGCAGCAGATGCAGCAGGAGATGATGAAGATCTACCGCGAGGAAAAGGTCAATCCGATGGGTGGCTGTTTCCCCATCATGGTCCAGATCCCGGTGTTCATCGCGTTGTACTGGGTGCTGCTGTCGAGCGTCGAAATGCGCAATGCGCCATGGGCGATGTGGATCCATGACCTGTCTGCGCCCGATCCCTATTTCATTCTTCCGATCTTCATGACGCTGACCACGCTGCTGCAGACCGCGCTCAATCCGGCGCCGCCAGATCCGATGCAGGCCAAGCTGATGTGGTTCATGCCCTTGATCTTCTCGGTGATGTTCTTCTTCTTCCCGTCGGGCCTGGTGTTGTACTGGATCACCAACAACGTGTTGTCGATCGCCCAGCAGTGGGTCATCAATACGCGCATGGGTGTTCCGCCACAGTTCAACCTGCCGAAGTTCTGACCCGACCGCCCGCAAGGGCGTAACCTGAAGCGCCATGTTGCCGCAGCAAACGGACCCCATCGTGGCGATCGCCACCGCCCCGGGCCGTGGCGCGGTGGGTATCGTGCGGGTGTCAGGCCCCCGGCTGCAGCCGATCGTCGACGCCTTGTGCGG
>Ga0073904_10000853_pt1 | contig 22333 bp, 13 predicted proteins | sample KloWWTrecipitate_FD_66668 | JGI IMG/M metagenome (GOLD analysis project Ga0073904, IMG submission 66668) | Active sludge microbial communities from Klosterneuburg, Austria, studying microevolution and ecology of nitrifiers - Klosterneuburg... | ecosystem: Engineered > WWTP > Aerobic digester >... | reverse complement strand
CCGCTTCCGGCAGAAGGTCGAGGCCGACGCGGTGGGCCACCAGTGGGTCGACGACGACGGCTTCAGGCTCGAACGGCACCTGAAGCGGGCGCGGCTTCGCGGCGCGTGCGGCGACCGCGAACTGCAGGGCCTGACCGCCAGGCTGGCGGTGCAGCCGCTCGACCCCGCGCACCCGCTGTGGCAGTTCCACCTGGTCGAGAACTACAACGGCACGACCGCGATGGTGACGCGGATGCACCACTGCATCGCCGACGGCATCGCGCTGGTCGGCGTGATGCTGTCGCTGACCGATGCCTCGCCGCCGCCGGCGCCGCCGAAGCGCCCGCGCGGCGCCGCGGGCGAGCTCGAGTCCAATCCCTGGACGCCTTACCTGGCTCCCGTGACCCGCGGCACGGTCGCGGCGATCGACGCGACCGGGACGCTGGTGACCCGGTCGCTCGACGTCGTGGCCCACCCCGACCGGCTGGTCGACTACGCCGGCGTCGGCAACCAGGTGGTGCGCGACGCGCTCGCGATCCTGCTGATGTCCGACGACACGCGCACGCGGCTCAAGGGCACGCCGCGCGGCAGCAAGGCGATGGCGTGGAACCAGCCGCTTCCGCTCGACGAGGTCAAGGCGGTGTGCCGGGGGCTCGGAGCGTCGGTCAACGACGTGCTGCTGTCGTGCGTGGCCGGCGCCTTGCGTCGCTACCTGCTGGGCTGCGGCGACGAGGTTGCCGAGGACTGCGAATTCCGCGCGATGGTGCCGGTGAACCTGCGCCCGCCGTCGGAGCCGGTCGAAGGCCTGGGCAATCGCTTCGGCCTGGTGCCGCTGTGCCTGCCGGTGGGAATCGCGAATCCGGTCGCAAGGGTGCACGAGGTGCGCCGGCGCATGGAGGGGCTGAAGGCGGGCTACCAGCCGGTCATCGCCTACGTGCTGCTCGGCGCGGCCGGCTTGCTGCCGCACGCGGTGCAGAAGCAGGTGCTCGAGTACCTCGGCAACAAGGGCAGCGCGGTCATGACGAACGTTCCCGGGCCGACCGAGCCGATCCGCATGGCGGGTGCGGAGCTGTCGCGGATAATGGTCTGGGTGCCGCAGTCGGGCGACATCGGCATCGGCGTGTCGATCCTGTCGTACGCCGGTGGCGTGCAGTTCGGCGTGATGAGCGACACGGCGTTGTGTCCCGATCCGCAGGCGATCATCGACGGCTTCGCGCCGGAGTTCGAGCGGCTCGTCCTCGCGCTCGCGATGCTGCCCAACGGCTTCCTGGCAGGGCGCGAGCTCGCGCCCGGCGAGCTCGAACACGCGCTGCTGCTGGAGGCCTCGTGAACCCGGACGCCAACGACGCCGCGCAGGCACAGCGCGTTCTCGCGTTCTGGTTCGACGGCCCCGACGGCTCGTTGCGCGGCCAACCGCGCAGGGAATGGTTCGACAAGGACCCGGCGTTCGACGCGCAGATCCGCGCGGACTTCGGCACGCTGATCGAGCGCGCGCTTGCCGGCGACTGCGACGACTGGGGACGCGACGCGCCGACCGCGCCGGCGCTGGTCATCGTGCTCGACCAGTTCACGCGCAACGCGTTTCGCGACACGCCCCGCATGTTCGCGGGCGACGCGGCGGCACTCGCGACGGCGCGGCGCATCGTCGACGCGGGCTGGGACCGCGGCTACGATCCGTTGGTTCGCAAGTTCTGCTACCTGCCGTTCGAACACTCCGAGTCGCTGGACGACCAGCGCGAGGCGCTCCGCCTGTTCGACGATCTCCGCGGCGACCCGCGCACGGCGGACGCGTGGACCTGGGCAAAACGCCACTACGACGTCATCGAGCGCTTCGGGCGTTTTCCGCACCGCAATGCGATTCTCGGGCGGCCGTCGTCGGATGCCGAACTCGCGTTCCTGCGCGAGCCAGGCTCGGGTTTCTGAGTCGCCGGATGACGGGCACCGGCCAGCGAGGCTGAGCGCGCGTGGCGCTGCACATTCGCTTCGATCATCGCTTCGAGCGCCTGGCCGACGCGCTGCTCGATGCGCTCGACGGCTCGGCGGGCAATCCATTGGCGGAGTCCACGGTGATCGTGCCCAGTGTCGGCGTCGGCCGCTGGCTCCAGCGCCGCGATGCAAGCCGGCACGGCGTCAGCGCGCGGATCAGGCCGGAGTTCCCGGGAAGATGGCTCTGGCGGACGATGCGCTCGGCGATGCCCGACCTGCCGGAGCGGTCCCCGTTCGAGCCCGAGCGGGTCCGATGGGTGCTGATGGAGCTGCTCGGCGAGCTGCCCGGGCACGCCGATTTCGAGTTGTTGCGCCGGCGTGTTCGCGACGAGGGCTCGCTGGAGCGGTTGTCGCTCGCCGACGCGCTCGCCGTGCGCTTCGAGCGCTACCTTGCGTATCGGCGCGACTGGCTCGCGCGCTGGCAGCGGGGGCAGTGGGCAGTCGGCGAACGGCCGCTGGGCGCGCACGAGCCCTGGCAGCGCTGGCTCTGGCAGCGGCTGCTCGAACGCCTGCCGCAGGTCCGCGACGTGCATCCGTACGACCAGTTCGCCCGGCTGCTGGACGGCGACGATGCTCGCCTGCTTGGCCGGTTCGGCGAGCGCAGCGTGGCGATCCTTGGCCGGGTCGACCTCTCGCCCGAGCAGTTCGCGCTGCTCGGGCGGCTCGCGTCGTGGATGGACGTGTCGTTCTTTGCGCCCGATCCGTGCCGCGAACTGTGGACCGACATGCTGGATTCTCGCCAGCTCGCGGCGATCCGCGAGCAAAGGCCGGATGTTGCCTGGCTGTACGACGGTGAGCCGGCGTTGCTCGGCAACTGGGGCAGGGCGCATCGCGACTTCGTGGCGCAGCTGCTGTCGCTCGAAGAGCGCTTCGAGACGCAGGCCGAAGCGCCCGGCCGCGACGACGCGACGCCGTTCGGCGCATCCGGCCACGGGACGGCTCCCGGGCCCCTGCAGGCGCTGCAGGCCGCCGTGTTCGCGCGCAGCGACGCGCCGTGGCGCGACGTCGTGCGCGACGACGGTTCGGTCGCGGTGATCGGCGCGCACGGCCTCGTGCGACAGGCCGAGCTGCTGCACGAGTCGCTGCTCGAGTGCTTCGAGACGCTGCCGTCGCTGTCGCCGGGCGAAGTCGTCGTCTATTGCGCCGATCTCGAGGCTGCCGCATCGGCGATCGAAGGCGTCTTCGACAGCCAGCCCGAGCCCCGCCGGATCCCGATCTCGATCAGCGGCCGCGCGCCGCGCATCGATCCCCTGGTGGCTGCGGTCGAGGGAATGCTCGCGATGACGCTGCAGGGCGTCTCGGCGCTGGCGCTCGACGAGTGGTTGCGCGGCCCGGCCGTCATGGAAGCACTGGCGCTCGACGCTTCCGAGGTCCAGTCGCTGCTCGGCTGGTTCGACGCCGCAGGTGCGCGCCGCGGCCTCGACGCCGAAGAGGGGTCACCCAAGCACAACGTGCGCACCGCGGTCGAGCGCCTGTTGCTCGGAGCGGCGATGGGCGAAGCGGCGACGGTCGGCGAGCTGCTCTCGGTCCCCGGCGCGCAGGGTACGCGCGCGCGCGCCCTCGATGCCTGGCTGCGCGTCGGCGACGCGCTCGCGGACCTGCGCGAGGCGGCGCGCGAGCCGCACCCGCTGGCCGACTGGTGCGCCGCGCTCGCTGCTGCGGTCGATTCGGTCTTCGGTACGGTGCGGCGCCACGCGGGCGGCCTGCAGCGCGTGCACGATGCACTGTCGGACCTGCTGGCCAGCGCCGCGGGAATGCCCGCGGTGGCGCTCGACGCGGCTGCGTTCGGTCGCGCATTCGCCGACGCGCTCGCGCGCAGCGCCACCGCGGCAATGCCGTCCGGTGCCGTCACCGTGTGTCCCATCGGCAGCCTGCCGGGCGTGCCCTTCCGCGTGGTTTGCCTGTTCGGCATGGACGAGGGGGCGTTTCCGCGCAAGGGCGGCCTGGACGAGCTCGACCTGATGCGGCGCGCGCCGCGCTTCGGCGACCGGCTCGCGCGCATCGACGATCGAGGCGTCTTCCTCGACGCGGTGCTCGCGGCGCGCGACCGATTGATCGTGTCGTGTCGCAGCCGCAACGCGCGCGACGACACGCCGCTCAACCCGTCACCGCTGGTGGGCGAGCTGCTGGCCTACCTGTCGGCGCGACTGGCCGCGGATGCCGGCGGTGCGCCGCTCGACCTGATCCGGCGGCGGCATCCCGCACCTGCCGCCGGGCCCGCACTCGTCGAGTACCCGCTGCACCCGTTCTCGGCGCGCAGCTTCGCCGGCATCGGCAGCTACGCGCAGGAGTGGGTCGCGGCGGCGCACGGGCTCGCGCGGCCGCTGCGCGAACGTGCTCCGTCCGTCGGTCCGCTCGTTGCCGTCGCGGACCCGGGCGATGTCCCCGTGCAGGCGGAGACGATGCCGGTCACGCTGCCGATCGAGAGCGTGCGCAATGCGCTCGCGGCGCCGGCCGCCACCTGGCTTCGCGAGTCGCTGGGGCTGCGCCTGTTGCGCGAGCACCTGGTCCCGGACGAGACCGAGCCGCTGTGGTCCGACCAGGACGACCGCGCCTGGGTGCAGGCCTGCGTCGAGCGGCTGCTCGCCGGCACGGACCCGCAGCGCCTGGTCGACGAAATGGCGATCGCGCCGCAGACTGCGGCCGGCGCGCCCGGGCGCAGCCACGCGTCCCGGCTGGTGCAGCGCGCGCTCGCGCTCGTTGCCGAGGCCGCTTGCGGTCCGACGGTGTCCGCGACCGGCACCGACCGAATCGTTGCCGCCGTCGGCGAGGTCCGGTTGACGATGGCCGTGCCGGCGCTCGACGCCCGGCAGCAGCCGGTGTTCGCGAGCGCCTTTCCGCTGGGCCCGCATGCGCTGATCGACGCCTGGCTGCGCACCGCGCTGTGGCGCGACGCACACGGCGAGGGACCGCCGGCGCGGCTGGTCGCGCTCGATGCAACCGTCGAGTTGCGTGTCGACGACCCGCAGCGAAGCCTGCGGCACGCGCTGCAGTGGGCATCGCGCATCGCGCGCGAGCCGCTGGCGCTCTTTCCGCGGAGCTGGCTGCGCTACGCGCTGGAACTCGAGCGACCCGGGCGCGGCGGCGGGCAAGCGGCATCGCCGGTCGGCGAGCAGGCGGCACGCGAGCAGGCGGCACGCGAGCGTGCGGCGCGCGAGCGTGCGCGCGAGACGCTGGCCGGCAGCGAATTCGGCGCCCGCAGCCCCGAGTTGCAGCGGCCGGCCGAGCAGGCCCTGTTCCGCGACGCGGAACCGGACATCGACCAGGTGCTCGAGCTCGGCGAGCGCGCCTATCGGCCGATGTTCGACGACATCGACGTGCGCGTGCGGCGAAGGGACGCAACGTGAGCCCCGATCTGAACGCGCACCCGGTGTTCGACGCCGGCATCCTGCACGGGCTGCACCTGCTCGAGGCGGATGCCGGCACCGGCAAGACCTGGACCATCGCCGGGCTCGTGGTTCGCGCGCTGATCGAGCGCGAACTCGGTCTCGAGCAGCTGCTCGTGGTGACGTTCACGAACGCGGCGACCGCCGAACTCGGTGCGCGAATCCGGCAGCGGATCGCAGAGCTCGAACGACGGCTCGATGACCGTCTCGAAGGCCGCGCCCCGACGGTGTTCGAGCCGTTCTGCGTCGCCTGCGACGCGCGCCTCGACGACGCGGCCGCCCGGCGCGCGCGATCGGCGCTGCGCGTGGCGCTGGCGCGCGTCGACGAGATGGCGGTCCACACGATTCATGGCTACTGCCAGCGCGTGATCGACGAGCACGCGATGTCGATCGGCGTGCCGGCAGGGTTGCGTGCGAGCGCCGACGCGGTCGATCCGCGGCTGGACCGGCTGTCCGACTGGTGGCGCGAACAGGCGCGTGAAGCATCGCCGGCTCGGCTGCTGGCCTTCGGGCTTGCCGGGCTCACGCCGGACGTGCTGCGCGACGCGGTGCGTGCAATCTCGGCGCAGCCTCTGGCGCGCGTCGAACCGGCGGCAGGCGACTGGCGTCGGGTCGAGGTCGAACTGGCCGAGGTGCGCCGGAGCCTCGCCGACGCGCTCGAGCGCGAGGGCGATGCGCTGCTCGACTGGGTCGGCGTCAGGGACAACGTCGACGGCAGGCGCATGCGCGTCGACTGGGCGCGGGGCTGGCTCGACGCGCTGCGCGGCTTCTGTCTCGACCCGCACGCGACGGCGGTTCCCGAGCAGGTTTCACGGCTCGCCAGCGAACGCTTCGGCGGTCGTTTGCCGCCGTCGGCGATCCCGGGGCACTGCGATCGGCTCCTGCAGGTGGCTGCGGCGATCGAGCGCCTGCCGGCCTGGATCGCACAGGAACTCGCCGCCGAATGTGCGGCGAGCCGCGAGGCCGACCTGGCGCGGGCTCGCTCGCTCGGCTTCGACGACCTGCTGCGCGCGGTGCACGACGCGCTCGCGGATCCGGTCGCCGGCGCACAGCTGGCGCGCGCGCTGCGCGAGCGCCATCCGATGGCGCTGATCGACGAGTGCCAGGACACCGACGCGCTGCAGTGGGCCATCTTCCGCCGGATCTACGTCGAGGCGGACACCGCGCCCGAGCGCGCCGGTCGCGCCGTCGAGCCCGCGCTGGTGCTGGTCGGCGATCCGAAGCAGGCGATCTACGCATTCCGCGGCGCCGACGTCTACTCGTACCTCGGCGCGCGCGAGGCCGTGGGAAGGATTCATCGGCTCGACGAAAACCAGCGCTCGGGTCCCGGGCTGATCGCCGCGGTCAACGCGCTGTATCGACGCGACCGGCCGTTCCTGGTCGAAGACATCGCCTTCGCCGGTTCCAGGGTGGGCGCGCGACCGCGGCGTGCGTTCGGAATCGACGATTCGCCGCAGCGTGCGCCGATGACGGTGGTGCGCCTCGAGCCCGATCCGCAGACCGGCTGGCTGAACGCCGGCGCCGCGCGGCGCCAGGCGATCGACGCCTGCGTGTCCGAGATCGGGCGCCTGCTCCGCTCGGGTGCGCGGCTGGACGACGCTGCGCTCAGGCCCGCCGACATCGCGGTGCTGGTCAATACGCATTGGCAGGGTGCCGCGATCAAGCGCGCACTCGCGGCGAGCGGCATCGGGGCCGCCGAAGTGTCGCGAGACAGCGTGCTCGAGACGCTCGAGTGCGCCGAGTTGATGCGCGTGCTAGCCGCGATCGCGGAACCCGGCGAACCGGGCCTGATGCGCTCTGCGCTGGCCACGACTCTGGTGGGCGGGACTGCCGACGGCCTGCTGGCGCTCGATCGCGATGCGCAGCGCGCACTGTCGTCGTCGGCGAGCTTCGCGCGTGCGGGCGACGATTGGCTCCGCCACGGTCCGATCGCAGCGCTGCGCCGGCTGATTCGCGAAGCGGGCGTCGGCGCGAGGCTGGCCGCGGTGCGCGACGGCGACCGGCGACTGACCAACCTGATGCACCTCGTCGAACTGCTCGGCGACGACGACGAAGCGCGGCGCGGCCCGCAGCAGGCGCTGCGCGCGCTCGCGCGGCGCCGGGCGGCGGATTTCGCGCGCGACCGTGACAGCGAGGAATTGCGCCTCGAAAGCGACGAGGACCTGGTGCGGATCCTGACCGTGCACAAGAGCAAGGGCCTCGAGTTCCCGGTGGTGTTCCTGCCGTTCGCCTGGTCGGCGAAGCCCGCCGCAGCGCCGTTGCCGCGCGTGCGCCACGAGCGGGAGGCCGGGGCGGGTTGGCGCGCGGTGCTCGACTTCGCGCCGACCGCGCAAGCGGCACGGCAGTCGGCGACCGAGTGGCACGCCGAGGCGCTGCGGACGATGTACGTCGCGCTGACGCGCGCCGAGCAGCGCTGTTACCTGTTCTGGGGCGCCGCGGCGGGTGCACAGTACTCGCCGCTGGCGTGGCTGCTCGCCGGGCTCGATCCCGTGGCACAACAGGACTGGCGCGCCGGACAGAAGGGAACGCCGCCGCTGGGACCCGATGCCATCGACCATGCGCTCGACGCCTGGAAGGCGCGCGCGGCCGCGAGCGGAACGACCGCGCTGGCCGTGGTCGACACGCCGACGCTGGTCGCGGCGCTTCAGCGCGGCCGAGCCGGTGCGGGCTCGAGCGACTCGCGAGACTCGCGTGACTCGCTAGCGGAGGCCGCCGCTGGTACGGACGGCACCCCGGACGATTCGCGTGTGTCGGCCGGGACCGCGCCGTTGGGCGTCCGGCCCTGGCGCACCGTGATCGCGGCGCCGTCGATCGCGACCAGCTTCAGCGCGATGGCGAATGCCGCGTCGCGCGACGACCCGGGCGGCGCGATCGCCGCGCAGGATGCCGTCGATCGCCCCGATCACGACCAGCAGCCGCTACCGCCCGAACCGGCGCCGGCGGGCGGATCGGCTGCCGACGCGGCGCCGGCGCTCGAAGCCGCGATCCGTTTCCGCTTTCCGTCCGGGACGCAAGCGGGGGTGTGCCTGCACGGCGTGCTCGAAGAGGCACGATTCGACCTGCCATTCGATCGTCGGGCGGTGGCCGATCGCCTCGCGCGAGGCGGCTACCGGCGGATCGACGCGGGCCAGGTCGCCGAGTGGCTCGAGCAGGTGGTCGCGACGCCGATGCGCGCGCCGCGCGGCGAGATCGTCCGGCTGGCGGAGGTGCCCTCGCACCGACAGGTGCGCGAGCTGGACTTCCTGATGGCCGGCGCCGGCGTGTCCGATCGCGCAATCGTCGAGGCGGTCGACGCCGAGTTCGGACTCGACGTGGTCGCGGGCGGCTCGCGCTGGAGCGGCTTCCTGCGCGGCTTCATCGACCTCGTGTTCGAGCACGGCGGTCGCTACTACCTGCTGGACTGGAAGAGCAACCATCTCGGCGACACGGTTCGGCACTACGCAGCCGACGCGCTCGCGACCGCGATGCGCAGGCATGCCTATCCGCTGCAGGCGAGCCTTTACACGCTCGCGCTGCATCGCTGGCTCAGGCGCCGATTGCCGGCGTACGACTACGACAGCGACTTCGGCGGCGTCTTCTACGTCTTCCTGCGCGGCGCCGGCCTTCCGGCCCCGAGTGGTGGCACGGCGGCTGGCCATGCGGCGGGTGGCGATGCGGCCGGCGTGCACGCGAGTCGCCCGAGCCGGGCGCTGATCGACCGGCTCGACCGCCTGTTCGCGACCGCGCCGAGGAGCGAAGGCGGATGACCCGCGCCGTCGAGCCGCCGACGAGAGTGGCCCGCGAGTTCGGCCGGACGATCCAGGCGGTGCACGCTCGTCTCGGCGGCGATGCCGAGGCGGCGTCGACGGTCGGCCGGTGGGGCACGCAGGCATGGCGCGAGGCCGACGCGGGACACGTCTGCGTGGACGTCGACGACGCTGCGGCACGCGACGCGCTGGCCGCGAGTCCGCTGGTCGGGCCCGCCGCCGAACCGAGGCCGCTCGTCCTCGAACGCGGTGCGCTGTACCTGTACCGGTTGTGGCGCGCGGAGTCGACGCTGGCGGCGGCGGTGCGCGCGCTCGACGAGCCGTCGCCGCTCGCGCCGGTCGACGCCGTTGCGCGGGCCATCGCCGGCCTGTTCGGCGACGTATCCGGCGGCGCCGATCCGGGCGATCCGCAACAGCGCGCGGTCGCCAACGCGTTGGGACGTCGTCTCACCGTACTCTCCGGCGGTCCCGGCACCGGCAAGACGACGACGCTCGCACGACTGCTGATCGCATACGCCGGGCTCGCGCCGCGCGCGCGCATCGTCTATGCCGCGCCGACCGGGAAGGCGGCGGCGCGCCTGGCGCAATCGCTCGCCGCGCAGTTGCCCCGGCTCGACCCGTCGGGCTCGCTGCGCGCGCGCTTGCCGGCAGCGGGCCAGACCGTCCACCGGCTGCTCGGCGCGCGTGCCGGCGCGAGCGGACATTCGCCGCTGGACTACGACCTGGTCATCGTCGACGAGGCGTCGATGCTCGACATCGAACTCGCCGCGCGCCTTTGCGCGTCGATCGGGCCGCAGTCGCGGCTGGTGCTCGCCGGCGATCGGGACCAGCTTGCGTCGGTCGAGGCTGGGGCGGTGTTCGCCGACCTGTGCGCGGCGCCACTCGACGGCGTGGTCGTTCTCGAACGGAACTACCGCCAGCAGGACGCCCCGGACATCGGCGCCCTTGCGGCGCGGATCCGCGACGCGTCCGGACACGGGGCCGCGGCGTCGGCCGACTGGCCCGCCACGGTCGCGCGGGCGGACGCGACACCTGCGGCGATCGTCGAAGAGGCGCTCGGCGCGTGGCGCGACGCCTTCGATGCGGTCGCTGCCGGCGCGGCGCCCGCGCGGGTGCTCGCCGCTTACGACGCGCACCGCATGCTCGCGGCGATGCGCGATGGGCCGGTCGGCGTCGACGCGCTCAACCGTGCGCTCGCGCAGCGCGTGCGCCGGCTCGCCGCCGAACCGGCATCGACCGACTGGTATGCCGGGCGGCTGGTGATGGTGACGAAGAACCTGTCCGGGCTCGGCCTGTTCAACGGCGACGTCGGCGTGTGCCTGGCGGATCCGCGGGGCGGCGGCGAAGGACTCGTGGTCGCGTTCGGCGCGGCCGGTGACGTGCGCCTGTTCCCGGTGCTGCAGATGCCGGCTTGCGACGATGCCTGGGCGATGACCGTGCACAAGGCGCAGGGCTCGGAGTTCGAATCGGTCGCGTTCGTGCCGGCGCCCGTCGGGCATCCGCTGAACACGCGCGAACTGGTCTACACGGGCCTGACGCGCGCGCGAAGCCGGCTGAGCGTCTGGGGCTCGCGCGAAGCGATCGACGAGGCGGCGCGCCGTCCCACGCAGCGCCATGGGCGCCTGGCCGACAGGCTGGCCGAGCGATCGGCGGGGCGATGAACCGGCAGCTGCTGCTGCGGCTCTTCCCGTTCCTGCGCTGGTGGCCGCGCGTCGACCGGCACAGCGTGCGTGCGGACCTGGTCGCGGGGCTGGTCGGCGCGCTGATGGTCCTGCCGCAGGGTCTCGCCTTCGCCACGCTCGCCGGCCTGCCGCCCGCGTACGGCCTGTACTGCGCGATTGTCCCGACGATCGTCGCCGCGCTGTACGGCTCGTCGATGCACACCGTCTCGGGCCCGACCAACGCGCTGTCGCTGATGACCTTCGCGGCGCTCGCGCCGCTGGCGGTGCCCGGGTCCGGCGACTACGTCCAGATGGCCGCGGCACTCGCCTTCCTGGCCGGGCTGGTCATGCTCGCGCTCGGCGCGCTGCGGCTCGGCCTGCTGGTGAACTTCATCTCGCAGCCGGTGATCGTCGGGTTCACCGCCGGTGCCGGCGTGCTGATCCTGGTGAGCCAGCTCGGGCCGCTGACCGGCATCGACGTGGCGCCGGGCACGTCGCTCGCCGGGACGCTGGTGCGCGTGCTCGGCGGCCTTGGAGAGATCAAGCCTGCGGTCGTGGCCGTGGCTTCGGTCACCGTCGCAGTCAGCTGGGGCGTGCGCCGCCTGCGCCCGCGCTGGCCCAGCGTGGTGTTGGCGATGCTCGCCGGCGTCGCTGCCGCGGTGGCGCTGAACGCCGCCTTCGGCGACGGGGCGACCAACATCGCAATGCTCGATCCGATCGAGCGTCGCCTGCCGCCGCTGTCGTGGCCGCATTTCGATCCGCGTGCGCTCGGGCAGCTGAGCGGGGTCGCCGTCGCGGTGGCGATCGTGTCGCTGACGCAGTCGGTCTCGATCGCCAAGGCCATCGCGCTGCGCACTGGCCAGCGCATCGACGGCAACCAGGAGTTCATCGGACAGGGCCTGTCCAACATCGCGGCCGGTCTGTTCTCGGGCTTTCCGACCAGCGCCTCGGTGAATCGATCGGGACCCAACCTGGAAGCGGGCGCGGTCACGCCGATGGCCGCGGTGTTCTCGGGCGTGCTGCTGGCGGCCATCGTGCTGGCCTTCGCACCGCTGGTCGCCTGGCTGCCGCTGCCGGCGGTCGCCGGCGTGCTGTGCCTGGCCGGCTGGTCGCTGATCGACGTGAAGCGCATCCATGCGACGCTGCGCGTGAGCCCGCCGGAGGGCGGCGTGCTGCTGCTCACGCTGGTCGCGACGCTGCTGATGCGGCTGGAGGTCGCGGTGCTGATCGGCGTCGCGGCGTCGCTGGTGCTGTACCTGAACCGCACGTCCCGACCGACCATGCAGAGCCTGGTGCCGGATGCCCGCGACCCGGAGCGGCCCTTGACCGCCGTCGCACCCGACCGGCGCGAGTGCCCGCAGCTCAAGATCATGAGCGTCGAAGGCTCGATCTACTTCGGTGCGGTCAACCACGTTGCGACGCACTTCGACACGCTGCGCGAGTTCTCGCCGGCCCAGAAGCACCTGCTGCTGGTCACGCGCAACGTCAACTTCATCGACGTCGCCGGCGCCGACCTGCTCGTATCGGAAGCGCGGCGCCGCGTGGTGGACGGCGGTGCGCTGTACCTGTACGGACTGCGCCCGCAGGTCGCCGGATTCCTGGAGCGCGACGACGGCTTCGGGGCCATCGGTGGCGAGCGCGTCTTCGACAGCAAGCACGCCGCGATCGCCGCGATCTTTCCGCGCCTCGATCCGCAGGTCTGTCGCCGCTGCACCGCGCGGATCTTCTACGAGTGCCAGCAGGTCGAGCCGGTCAGCGAGGGCTGAAACCTCGCTCCATCTCGCGGCGGAACGCGACCGCCGCATCCTTCGCGTCGGTGCGCACGTCGCTCCATCGCACCGGCTGGCCGCCGGCCACCGGCCTCTTCAGGCGTACGCGATGCGCGAGCCCCAGAGGCAGGCCGCCGATGGCCAGCGAGTCGCCCGCCGGCATCAGCCGTCCGTAGACCGTGAAGCCGCCTTCGCCGTCCAGCGTCTCGCCGGCCTTCAGGTCGCGCTTGGCGGTCGCGACGACGTCGCCGTGCCAGGCCTCCGGAGAGCCGGTCGGTTCGTGCCGCAGACCGACCGAAGCGACACTGATGCCGAGTTCCAGGCCGATCAGGTGGTACGGCTTGTACATCGCGGTGAAGTTGCCGCTGCGATCCGTGACCAGGCCGTACTCGCGAAAGCAGCGGCGCACGTAGTCCGAGTCGCCGGCGAAGGTCACGTAGACGCCCCAGCGCAGGTCGCGGAACACGGGGCGGCCGTCGCGCTCGACGCTCGAGACCACCTCGACCTGGCCGCGGTGCTCGAGGCGGCCGCCATCCTCGCGCGGGCACAGCACTTGCGCGAGGTCGTCGACGCCGCAGGGCGGGAAAGACAGCCCGCCCGCCGCAGGTCGCAGGCCCGTGGCGTTGGCGACCGCCGCCATCTCGATCGCCGACTTCGTGCCATCGAGGAACGAGTTGAACATCTGCGCGTTCATGCCACCGAGCTTCGCTTCCTCGGCCGAGAGCCCGTAGTGCGACCAGACCGTGTCGGGCGTCGAGCGATGGTAGGCCGGCAGATACTTGGTTCCCTTGCCCGCGGCGACCACCTCGAAGCCGGCGGCGCGCGCCCAGTCGACCATCTCGCAGATCAGTGCCGGCTGGTCGCCGTAGGCGAGCGAGTAGACGATGCCGGCCTCGCGTGCGCGGCGCGCGAGCAGCGGGCCCGCCAGCGCGTCTGCCTCGACGTTGACCATGACGACGTGCTTGCCGTGCTCGCAGCAGCCCAGCACGTGGGTGATCCCGGCCGACGGGCTTCCGGTCGCGTCGATGACCAGTTCGATTTCCGGGGCAGCGATCAGCGCCTGCGCGTCGTCGAGGATTCGCGTCGTCGACCGGCGCGCGGCCTCGGCCAGCGAGCGAGCGCCGAGGGCGGCCGCCGGCCAGCCGACGCGCCGCAGCGCCGCCTTTGCGCGAGCCGGGGACAGGTCGGCGACGCCGACCAGGTGCATCCCCGGCGTGCGCCGGACCTGCGAAAGGTACATCGAGCCGAACTTGCCGGCGCCGATCAGGCCGATCCGCAGCGGCCGGCCGTCGGCCGCCCGCTGGCGCAGCATGCGGTGCAGGTTCATGCGGCGGCGACCCGGCTCATTCGATCTCGCTGCGCGCCAGCTCGACGTCGAGCCGCTCCATCGCGTCCATCGGCTCGAAGGCGGCGGCCTCGGCGTACAGCGCTTCGGCGTCCTTCAGCGCCTTCTTGCCTTCGAGCATGACCAGCGCATTGGCATATTCGATGCGGGCGATCGCCGAATCCGGATTGAGCTCGAGCGCCTTGCGGAACAGCCGCAAGCCCTCGTCGCGCTTCGCGCCGTAGGTCATGCCCCCGATCATCGCGCCGACCTTGTCGATCACTTCGGCGTGAAAGGCGCCGAGCGCGATGTGCGCGTCGGCGTGCTTCGGCGCGAGCTTGATTGCCTGCGTCAGCGCGTCGCGGACCTTGCCGCCGAGTCCCTGCGCCAGCGCCCTGGTGACCGAGATGCCCTGGCCGTAGCGTCCGATCGCGTACGCGTAGTGGTAGTACGCGTTGGCGTTCTTCGGGTCGGCAGACTGCTGCGCCTCGCAACGTGCGGCGACCTCCTGGAACAGCTCGAGCTTCTTCTTCTCGGCCTTCTCGAGGTAGTTGGCGTAGATGTTGGTCGCCTTGCTGGCGACCCCGATTCCCGCGGCGCCCGCCTTCAAGCCGGCTTCGGCGGCCTGCTGGAAGCGCCCGGCGTGGTAGTCGATCCACGCGGCGGCGACCGAGCTGTCCTTCGGAAAGGGCTCGCAATCTCCGCGGTGCAGGCGTGCCCAGTGCTTCTTCAGCGTGGCGGGCGTGTACTCGTAGCGCTCGTCGGCGTGGGGAAACGCGGTCCACCTGGCCATGGTCGGCTCCTCGGTTGGTGTCGTGGGGTCAGTCCCGGATGTACTCGCGCGAAAGGCGGGCGAACAGTGCGCGGCCCTCGTCCTCGAGCCAGGGGGCGAGCATCGACAGCACCTGGTGCGCGCCGCGCGCCATCGCCTCGCTCTGGTAGCCGGCTTCACCGAAGCGGCGCGCGTTGCGGATGTACTCGAACGAAAGCCAGTAGGTCGCAACGACGACCATGTTGGTCGCCAGCGACTCGATTTCACGGCCAGCGCCGGTCAGCGCCCCCGTTGCGGCCAGCGACTGGCACAGCGATCGCGCCGCGGCGGCCTTGCGGTCGACGATGGTCCGGAAGTGCATCTCGAGGCGCCGGTTGCGCGACAACAGGTCGTTCAGGTCGCGATAGATGAACCGGTGGCGCCAGATCGTCTCGAACATCAGGTGCAGGAACAGCCAGGCGTCCTCGAAATGGACCTCGCGGCGCAGCGGCCCGTCGAGCAAGGGATCGATTTCGCGCTCGAACTGCTCGAAGAGCGCATTGACGATGTCGTCCTTGTTGCGGAAGTGGTAGTAGAGGTTGCCGGGGCTGATGTTCATCTCGTCGGCGATCGCACTGGTCGTGACGTTTGGCTCGCCGAGATCGTTGAACAGCCGCAGCGAAAGCTCGAGGATGCGCTCACGGGTCCGCCGTGGCGGCTTTCGCTGCATGCTTCCCCCGTCGAATGGTTTGCCGTCGCGCGGCGCGTGGTCCGCGATGCGCGACGCGCGTCGCCGCATCTCCCGATGCGAGTGTACCGTGACTGGGGCGTCGCGAAGCCGCGTCCCGCACGATCGCTCAGGATCCGGCGCCGGCGCGGCGTGCGTTCGCGATGTCCACGCAGCGGTCGAGGTCGTCGAGCGTGCGCCGCAGCCGGTCGAGCACGGCGGCCGCGTGCGTCAGGCGGGGCGGCACGTCGGTGCGCACCTCGCGGACGAGCCTGCGGGCCGGGTGCCGCAGCACCGCCGTGTTGATCGACAGGCCGTGCGGGCGCAGGACGGCGTCGAGTTCCGCCCGCCGCTCGAGAAGATCGGCTCGCGTTGCCAGGTACGCGTGCTCGCACAATCGGCGCCGGCTCGACAGGCTGAAGATGTTCGTGAAGAAGGTGTCGGCGTCGTCGCGGCGCGGCTCGAACAGCACGACGTCCGACCCCGGATGCGTGACGCGGTACTTCGCGAGCCCGACCGTCATGCGCGAGCGGATCGCGGTGCGGATCGTCTGCGCCATGACCGTGCTGATGCCCGAGCGCGAGACTCGCCGCGCCCCGGTTCGCCGGCCGTCGTACGGCACCAGCGGGTTCACGCAGAGCACCAGTCCGACCCCGTAGTCGAGGACCACGGACGCGTGCACCGTCTTGTTCAGGGCGCCGTCGAGGTAGTGACGCGATCCGATCCGAACCGGCGCGAACAGGCCGGGAACGGCGCTCGACGCAATCGCGGCGCGCGAGATCGGAACGTGATCGTAGCCCGGCGATCCGAACTCGACGGGTTCGCCCGAGTCGATGTCGGTCGCGACGATCCGCAAGGGCGCCCGGGTGCGGCGGAAATCGTTGGTGCGCCCGGACTGCGACAGCAGGTGCGCGAGCTTGCGTTCGGCCGGACTGCCGTCGACCAGGCCGTTCGGCAGCAGGCTCAGGCTGCGCTCGAGCGCGCGCCAGACCGCCGCCTGCGGGCCGACGATCGCCTCGTTCAGTCCGGCGCCGACCGTTGCCCCGAGGCCGGCGGGCGCCGCGCGCAGCGCGCGGCGCCATTCGCGCAGCGCCGGGCGCAGCATCAGCGCCGGGTCGAACGCGGTCTCGGCCTCGTCGTCCTCGACGAACATTCGCACCATGCGGTGCGGCGAGACGCCGTTGACGAGCCCCGCGGCAATGAAGGCACCTGCACTCACGCCGACGTAAGCGTCGAGTCGCGTCAGGTCGAGCCCGTCGATCGCCTCGGCAAGCGCGCACAGCGCGCCGAGCTCGTAGGCGGCGCCCATGAAGCCGCCGCCGGCCAGCGCCAGCCCGATCCTGCCCGGCCTGCCCGGATTGCCCGGATTGCCCGATCGCGCCGAGGCCTTCGCCATCGCTCCCGCGCCGCGCTACGCCTCCGCAGGTTCGCTCAGGCCGCCGACTTGCCGCGGCGGACCGTCTTCCTGACCGCGGGCGCCTTGGCGGCCGGCTTGCGCGCCGCGCGCGCCTGCTTCGGCCGGGCCGGCGCCTTGCCGCTGAGCGCCTGCACGTTCTCGTTCAGCGCCTCGACCCGGGCCATCAGCGACTGGACCTCCTTGCTCGTGGGCACGCCCAGCCGGGTCAGCGCCCGCGACACGCGGTCCTCGAAAACCTGCTCGAGCTTGTCCCACGAGTGCGTCGCCTGCTTCGAGATGTCGCCCGCCGCCTTCGTGACCTTGCCGGTCACTTCGCCGATCTTCTCTTCGGTCATGGCCCGCGTGCGACGCTGGATGCTGGTGCCTTCCTTCACCAGGGCTTCGAAGACCTTGCCGCCTTCTTCCTGTGCCTTGGAGAACGCGCCGAGCCCGGCCAGCCAGATCTGCTGGGCGGAATCGCGGATCGCCGACGCGAGCTGGTTGCGGTCGGACTTCGCTTCGGCCATCGCCTTGAGTTTCTTCACCATGACGCTTCTCCTGTTCGACGGGGGCGTCGGCGCGATGGCCGGCGCGGTGGGGTGGGGACGGGATCGTGACGCGTTGCCGAGTCTAAGGACTGACGCTAGAGCCGGCACACTAAAGGCGCGACGTGCCCGATACAATGGCCGGCGAAAGGCCCGCATCGGACACGACGGCCTCGAGGGAGACGCATGGACTACTTCATCACCGGGGCGACCGGATTCATCGGCCGCCGGCTCGTCAGGAAACTTCTCGCGCGGCGCGGCGCCGTCGTGCACTTCCTGGTCCGCGACGCATCGCCGCAGAAGCTCGCGCCGCTCTACGCCGCCTGGGGCGTCGACAAGAGACGTGCGATCCCGGTGGTCGGCGACATCGCCAGGCCGGGGCTGGGGCTGCGCCCGGCCGACCGCAAGCGCCTGGACGGAAAGATCCACCACCTGTTCCACCTTGCGGCGATCTACGACCTGAAGGCCGGCGTCGAAGAGCAGGTGGCGGTCAACATCGAGGGGACCCGCAATGTCGTCGCGTTCGCCAACGCGATCGGCGTCGGCTGCTTTCATCACGTCTCGTCGATCGCCGCCGCCGGGTTGTACGAGGGCGTGTTCCGCGAGGACATGTTCGAGGAGGCCGAGAACCTCGATCACCCGTATTACGCGACGAAACACGAGTCCGAGAAGATCGTGCGCGAAGAGGCCAGGGTTCCGTTCCGCGTCTACCGTCCGGGACTGGTCGTCGGTGATTCTCGCACCGGCGAGATGGACAAGATCGACGGTCCGTACTATTTCTTCAAGCTGATCCAGCGGCTGCGCAGGATCGTTCCTTCGTGGATGCCGACGATCGGCATCGAGGGGGGGCGCATCAACATCGTCCCGGTCGACTACGTGGTCGCCGCGATGGATCACATCGCTCACGCGAAGGGGCTCGACGGCCGCTGCTTCCACCTCGTCGACCCCGAACCGATGCGCGTGGGCGACGTGCTCAACGCGTTCGCGAAGGCGGCGCACGCGCCGCTGATGTCGATCAGGGTCAACGCCGCGCTCGTCGGTTTCATCCCCAACAGCGTCAAGAAGGGGCTGATGGCGCTGACGCCGGTGCGCCGGATCCGCAACGCGGTGATGAAGGACCTCGGCCTGCCCGACGACATCCTGCAGTTCGTCAACTACCCGACGCGTTTCGACTGCCGCGAGACGCTCGCTGCACTCGCGGGCAGCGGCATCGAGTGCCCGCGCCTTGACGACTATGCGTGGGTGCTGTGGGACTACTGGGAGCGTCACCTCGATCCGGACCTCTTCATAGACCGCACGCTGAGCGGACAGGTCGCCGGCAAGGTGGTGCTGATCACCGGCGGTTCGTCGGGAATCGGGCTGGCCAGCGCACGCAAGATTGCCGCAGCCGGCGCCACGACGATTGTCTGCGGGCGTGACGAGGAGAAGCTCGCAGAGGCGCGGCGCGTCGTCGAGGCCGACGGCCACGAGCTGGTGACGTACTCGGTCGACCTGTCGAGCACCGAAGACTGCGACCGCATGACGCGCTGGCTGGTCGAGGAGTTCGGCGGCGTCGACGTGCTGGTCAACAACGCGGGCCGCTCGATCCGACGCGGCATCGAATCGAGCTTCGAGCGCTTCCACGACGTCGAGCGCACGATGCAGCTGAACTACTTCGGCGCGGTGAGAGTGACGATGGGCCTGCTGCCGAAGATGATCGAACGCCGGCGCGGGCACATCGTCAACATCAGTTCGATCGGCGTGCTGACCAACGCGCCGAGGTTCTCGGCCTACGTCGCGTCTAAGTCGGCGCTCGACGCCTGGACGCGCTGTGCCGCCAGCGAGTTCGCCGACCTCGGCGTCACGTTCACGACGATCAACATGCCGCTGGTGCGCACGCCGATGATCGCGCCGACCCGGCTGTACCAGAACGTGCCGACGCTGTCGCCCGACGAGGCGGCGGACCTGGTGAGCCAGGCGATCGTCTACAAGCCGGTGCGCATCGCCACGCGGCTGGGCGTCACCGGCGAGGTGCTGCACGCGCTGATGCCGAGGATCATGCAGATCGTCATGAACACGACGTTCCGCATGTTCCCGGACTCGGAGGCCGCCAAGGGCGCGAAGGACGCCAAGGACCCCGGCAGCCAGCCGCCGCGATTGAGCGCCGACCAGGTCGCGTTCCAGCAATTGATGCGCGGCATCCACTTCTGAAGTCGGGCGGGCCGCTCGGTTGGCTGGCTCAGGTGCGTCGCTCAGCTGCGTCGCTCAGGTGCGTCGCTCAGCTGCCTCGCACCGGTTCCTGGGGGCGGGCCGCGTCGTCGATCGCGCGCGCGACGTGCGACCAGACCGCTCGGTCGTACGCGAGTTCGACGTGGCCGCGCCCGGCGAGCTCTATGGTGCGCACGCCGTCGAGCGTCTGGATCGACTGCGGGGCGACCATGTTGTCGTGGTGCGAGAGAACGACGGTGAACGGCGTCACCCGCGCCGTCGCGGCTTCGCGCGTGGCCAGCGCGCGCAGCCAGTCGCAGTCGGGCCGCATCTGCGCGACGTTGCGGCCGGTGCCGAAGCGCGCCATCCACGTGCCGCGATGCGGCGTGCCGAGGGTGATCGCCGCAGCGACCGCCTCGTGCCCGCCTGCGGCCAGGTAGGCGCGCACGACGAGCCCCCCCATGCTGTGCGCGACCAGCGCGACCCGCGGCGCGCCGGTGCGCGCGCGCAGCCGATCGACGCCGGCAGCGACGATCGGCACGTAGTCGTCGATCGACGCGAACATCGGCTCGAGGTTGACGGAATCGACCGCGTGGCCGCGCGCCGCCAGCCAGCGCGCGAACGGCCGCCAGATGCCGCGATTGCAGAAGTAACCGTGCACGAGCAGCACCGGCAGGCGTTCGCGATCGTTGCCGCTGGGCAGCGGCTGCGCGCCATAGCGGATCTGCGCATAGAGGAACGTGCGCAGCGACGCGACGATCTCGCCGGCCCACGCCCGCAGCCACGCCGTCGTGCCGAACGCGAGATCGGGGCGGCTTCGCCGGCGCAGCCAGGCCGTGATCGCGAACTGCTTTCCGAGGATCGCCGCATTCACCAGCACCGGCACGCAGGCGGCGGCCAGCAAGGCGATCGCCGGGTGCCAGCCGCGCGCCGCGTGGAGCCACGCGGCCAGCGACACGACCGCGATGGCAATCAGCGCGAACAGGGTGCCCAGTGCGAGCCGGACCATCGCTTCAGGCTGCGGCAACGGCCAACCCGGGAGCCGGGCGGCCGGTCAGCCGGTTGGCCAGGCCGCTGGCCAGTCGCGCCGTGATGCCGTATATCGAGAGCTGCGGATTGGCGCCGATCGAAGTCGGGAAGATCGAGCCGTCGTGCACCGACAGGTTGGCGAGCTGCCAGTGCACGCCGTCTGGCCCGACGACGCCGCGCTGCGCGTCGGCGGCGATCGCGCAGCCGCCCATCACGTGCGCGGACACGATGCGGGTGAGCAGCGGCTTCATCGGCAGCGCCGCGATCGCGGCACGCGCGTCCGGCCAGCTGCGGTACGCGCCGGCGAGTTCGTGTACCGGATGGACGGCGCGGGCTCCCGCCTCGAACTGGATCTGCGCCATCGACAGCAACGCGCGCCGCACGCCGTCGAATACGAAGCCGGTCAGCGGGTAGTCGAGGACGGGAGAGCCGTCGCTGCGAAGTTCGACGCGGCCGCCGGCGGCATCGGGATGAAAGCCGTCGCGCAGCAGCGCCAGCAGCGCATGCGTGTGCGCGAACTCCTTCATGCGTTGCGCGTGGCCCTTCCCGAAGCCGTGCAAGGTCGTCGCGTAGAGCACCGGGTGGATCGGCGGCGCCTCGAGCTTGTAGCCGATGGGTCCGTCGACCGGCTGGCCGTCGAGGAAGTGGTCGCTGTAGATCGTCTGCGGCGCGCCGGAAAAGCCGTCGACCCGGTGCTCGAAGCCCGCGGCCGACACCACCGTCGGATGCAGGAAGGTGCGCGCGCCCGTCAACCGGTTCGGATCCGGTGCCGCGGAGCGAAGCAGCAGTGCAGGGCTGTTGATCGCGCCGCCGGACAGCACGAAGTGCGTCGCGCGCACGCGGGTGCGCCGACCGCTCGGCCGCAGGCCGTCGGCGTCGAGCCAGTCGATCTCGAGCCCCTCGACCCTCGCGCCCGCGATCTCGAGCCGCGTCGCGCGCGCGCGCGTGCACAAGGTCGCGCCGGCGTCGAGCGCGACGGGCACCGTCGTCACGAGCATCGACTGCTTCGCGTTGACGGGGCAGCCCATGCCGCAGTAGCCGAGGTTCAGGCATCCGCGCACGTTGCGCCGGATGGCAGGCGCCGGCATGCCGAGCTTGCCGGCGCCGCGCCGCAGCAGGTCGTTGTTCTCGTTCGGCGGCGCGAGCCACGGTCCGATCGACAGCCGCCGCTCGACCTGCTCGAACCACGGGATCAGCGCCTCGGGCGTGAACGTCGCCAGACCGTAGTGGTCGCGCCACCAGCCGAGCGTCGCGGTCGGGGTGCGGAAGCTCGAGGTCCAGTTGACGGTCGTCGATCCGCCGACGCAGCGGCCCTGCAGGACGTTGATCGCCTTGTCCTTGGTCTTGCGTGCGGCGGACTCCTGGTAGAGCTGCGGATAGGCCGTCGCCTCGCGCATGTCGAAGTCGCGCGAGCTCCTGAGCGGGCCTTCCTCAATCATCAGAACGCGCAGCCCGGCGCGCGCAAGGATCTCGGCGGTGATTCCGCCGCCCGCGCCGGTGCCGACGATCGCCACGTCGCAGTCGAGTTGCCCGGGCAGCGTCGCGTCGCCGGCGTCGAGCACCTTCCAGCCTCGCGCGAGACCGTCGGCGATCGGGTCGGGGATGCGGCTCATTCGGTAGCGGCTCCGTTCGGGCGTTGCGGCAGCGGGTGTCGCAGGGGCTTCAAAGAGGGCTTCAAAGAGGGCTTCAGATTCGCGGCGGACCGTCGTAACCGATGCCGGGCCACTGCGCCGGGTCGGCATACCAGCTGCCCACCACGAGGTCGTGCAGCGCGTGGTACGCGCTCTGCAGCAATTCGAGCCGGTGCGTGCGCCAGCCCTGCAACACCGACGACACTTGGGCAACGG